>Ga0070674_100001554_pt1 | contig 12298 bp, 14 predicted proteins | sample KBSM33metaG_FD_65344 | JGI IMG/M metagenome (GOLD analysis project Ga0070674, IMG submission 65344) | Miscanthus rhizosphere microbial communities from Kellogg Biological Station, Michigan, USA - KBS M3-3 metaG | ecosystem: Host-associated > Plants > Roots > Rhizosphere > Soil ... | reverse complement strand
CGGTCTCGATGTTCCCTCAGATCGCGGTGCTCGCCGGGTTGTTCGAGCTGATCCGCTTCTACAATCTGTTCAACACGCCCTGGGCGCTGATCTTCTCGTATACGATCTTCTCACTGCCCTTCACCGTATGGGTGCTCACCACCTTCATGCGAGATCTGCCGATTGAGATCGAGGAGGCGGCGATCGTCGACGGCGCATCCCCCATTATTATCATCTGGCGGGTATTCATGCCGCTGTTGTGGCCAGCGTTGGTGACCACGGGTCTGCTCGCGTTCATCGCAGCCTGGAATGAGTATCTTTTCGCGCTGACCTTCAGCTCGAGCAATGCGGCGCGCACGGTGCCGGTGGCGATCTCGCTGTTCTCCGGCAATTCCGAGCACGAGATTCCGTGGGGGACGATCATGGCGGCGTCAGTGCTCGTCACTGCGCCGCTGGTCCTTCTGGTGCTGATCTTCCAGCGCAAAATTATCTCCGGCCTCACCGCCGGCGGCGTCAAAGGGTAAGGGTTACATGGCCGAGCTGCAGCTCACAGATATCCGCAAGTCTTTCGGCGCTGTGGAGGTCATCCGCGGCGTCAGCCTTACAATCAGGTCGGGCGAGTTCATGGTGTTCGTCGGGCCGTCCGGCTGCGGCAAGTCCACGCTGCTGCGACTGGTGGCGGGGCTCGAGGCGATCAGTGACGGCACACTGAGCTTCGACGGGCAGATCGTAAACAATCTCGCGCCGTCGAAGCGTGGCATCGCGATGGTGTTCCAATCCTACGCGCTCTACCCACACATGACGGTCTACGACAACATGGCGTTCGGCATGCAGCTGGCGAAATCGAGCAAGGACGCGATCAAAGAGCGTGTGGAGAAGGCCGCCGATCTGCTGCAGATCACTCCCTATCTCAAGCGGTTGCCGAAGCAGCTTTCGGGCGGACAACGCCAGCGTGTCGCGATCGGTCGCGCCATTGTGCGCGATCCGAAGGTGTTCCTGTTCGACGAGCCACTCTCGAACCTCGATGCGGCGCTGCGTGTCGCGACCCGTCTCGAGATCGCGAAGCTGCACCATTCGATGAATGGCGCGACGATGATCTATGTGACGCATGATCAGGTTGAGGCGATGACGCTTGCCGACCGCATCTGCGTCCTGCGCGACGGCGTGATCGAGCAGGTCGGCACGCCGGTCGAGCTCTACGAACAGCCGCAGTCGCTGTTCGTCGCCGGCTTCATCGGCTCGCCAAAGATGAATTTCCTCACCGGCAAGTTCGCCGAACCCTATGGCGCCAGCACGATCGGCATTCGATCAGAGCATATCCAGATCGGGCCGGGTGAGGGAGCATGGAGCGGCAAGGTTATCCATTCGGAGAATTTGGGCTCCGACTCATATGTCTATGCGGACATGGGGACTGGCGAGCCGGTCATCGTGCGCGAGGATGGAACCAAGAAGCACCAGCCTGACGAGGCGATCTCGATCCGACCGCAAAGGGGGCAGGTGCATCGCTTCGATTCCGAGGGGAGACCGCTCGGACGCCAATAGGCCGCAGGCAATGAACACCTGAGGGAGTCTTGCGTTTCCCCCGCGACGAGCGCAGTGAAGCGCCGCCGAAATCTTCGAAAACGTTTTTGGCCGCGGCGAATGCCTAAAAACCGGCCGTTCAGAGGAGACCAGTATGCCGATCCGAACCACAGTGTGGGGCGAGAACGTCCACGAGCAGAAGAACAAGGATGTTGCCGAGCTCTACCCGAAGGGGATGCACGGCCAGATCGCCGCGCTGCTCAACGAAGATTCCAACATCAAGGCGACTACCGTCACCCTGCAGGACGCCGAGCACGGCATGACCGAAGCCAAGCTCGACGCGACCGACGTGCTGGTCTGGTGGGGGCATACGGCACATGACAAGGTCGACGACGCCATCGTCGAGCGTGTGGTGCAGCGGGTTTGGCAGGGAATGGGGCTGATTGTTCTCCACTCGGGCCATTTCTCGAAGGTGTTCAAGCGGCTGATGGGATCGCCCTGTGCGCTGCATTGGCGCGAGGCGGGCGAGCGCGAGCGGCTGTGGGTGGTGAACCCGGGTCATCCGATCGCCAAGGGTCTGCCGCGCTATTTCGAGCTCGAAACCGAAGAGATGTATGGCGAGCCCTTCAGCGTGCCGGAGCCGCTCGAGACCGTGTTCGTGTCGTGGTTCCAGGGTGGCGAGGTGTTCCGCTCGGGCCTCACCTACCGTCGTGGCGCCGGCAACATCTTCTATTTCCGCCCCGGCCACGAGACCTACCCAACTTACCATGACAAGACGGTTGGGCAGGTGCTGCGCAATGCTGTGAACTGGGCCTTCAACGCCGAGCGCCATGCGGAACTGCTGCTGGCGCCGAATACGCCGGTCGACAAAGCGCTCGAGCATATCGTCGAACGCGGCGCCAAGCTCACTCACCATCCCAAAGCTTAACCGGACTTATCTCAATGCGTCTTCTTATCCTCGGTACTGGCGGCATGGCGAAGAACCATGCCAAGCACTTCGCCGCAATCGATGGCGTGACTGTGGTCGGCGGCGTCGACGTCGATCCAGCCCGGCTCAATGCGTTCAAGTCCGCGCATAACATCGAGCACGGCTTTGCTTCACTGGACGCGGCATTGGCGTGGGGGGAGTTCGACGCGATCGCCAATGTCACGCCCGACTCCATCCATCACCCTACCTCGATTGCTGCCCTGCGCGCCGGCAAGCACGTGTTCTGCGAAAAGCCGCTGGCAACCGATGCCAACAAGGCGTTCGAGATGGTGGACGTGGCCGAGAAATCCGGCCTCATCAACATGGTCAACTTGACCTACCGAAACGTCGCCCAACTGCAGCGCGCCCGCGAGATCGTGACGTCAGGGCAGATCGGTGCAGTGAAGCATGTCGAGGCGAGCTATCTGCAGAGCTGGTTGGTGTCCAAGGCCTGGGGAGATTGGCGGACCGAGAGCCAATGGCTCTGGCGCCTCAGCAAGAAGCACGGCTCCAACGGCGTGCTGGGCGATATCGGCGTTCACATCCTGGACTTCGCCTCGTTCGGATCGGGCCTCGATATCGAGCACGTGTTCGCTCGCCTTAAGACCTTCGACAAGGCGCCCGGCAACAAGATCGGCGAGTACGAGCTCGACGCCAATGACAGCTTCACGATGGCGGTCGATTTCTCCAATGGTGCGCTCGGTGTCATCCATGCCACGCGCTGGGCGACAGGGCATTTCAACGAGCTGCGCCTCCGCGTCTACGGCGAGCGCGGCGGCGTCGAGGTGCAGCATCGGCACGATGGCAGTCACCTGCGGGTCTGTCTGGGCGAGGACGCCGAAACCGGTACCTGGAAGGACATGGACGTGCCGCCGGTTCCGACCAACTACGAGCGTTTCGCAGGAGCTGTTCGGTCGGGCAAGAACCAGCAGCCGGATTTCCGCCACGCAGCGGAACTGCAGAGGGTTCTCGACCTCGCGATGGTCTCTGATACCGAGCATAAGGAACTGGCGACGCACTGATCTTGCAATGGGAGCAAGAGGTCCCCATCTTCTTGCCGCAATCGGAGGCAGGTCATGGATATCGTCTGGGCCATCATCGTCGGATTTTTTGCGGGCATCATCGCCAAGCTCGTCACGCCGGGCGGTCCCAATCCGCGCGGTTTCATCTTGACGACGGTGCTGGGCATCATCGGCGCGGTGGTCGCGACCTATCTGGGCCAGATCATCCACCTCTATGGACCGGGTGACAATGCCAATTTCCTCGCGCAGATCATCGGCGCGATCATCGTGCTGCTGATCTGGCGGCAGGTGTTGCGGCCACGGTGAGGATCATCGGGCAGGGCTGACAGGTTGGCCCGCATTTGCTATTGCGCCCCCGAGGCGGAATTTTCGGGGGCGTCATGGTCACGACTACAGCAAAGTTTGATCGCAAGTCGTGGGCGCTGAACGGCGCCAACAGCTGGTACTACAATCGCCGCATCTGGGTGTTGTCCCACGCTCTGGCCAACGCCATTCCTGGTCGTGGCACCGTGCTGGATATCGGCTGCGGCGACGGGCAGCTGGCGCTGGCCCTGATGAAGCTCCGGCCGGATCTCAAGATCGAAGGCGTCGACGTCGTGGCGCGTCCCAAGACGCTGATCCCGGTGGCGCAATATGACGGCATCAAGCTGCCATTCGCCGATAAGAGCTTCGACTACGTAACGATCGTGGATGTGCTGCATCATACTGACGATCCGACCGTGGTGCTGTCGGAAGCGTCGCGCGTGGCCCGGCACGGCGTGGTGATCAAGGATCATCTACGCGAGGGTTTCCTGGCGCAGGAGACGCTCGCGTTCATGGATTGGTGCGGCAATATCGGTGATGGTGTGCCCCTCCCATACAATTTCCTGTCGCGCAGCGAGTGGCAGGGGGCGTTCTTCAAGTCCAAGCTGCAGTCGCACCAAACCAACGAGAAGCTCGACATCTACCTACCGCCGGCGCGTTGGCTATTCGATCGGCAGCTGCATTTCGTCTCGTTCCTGGAACCCAAGGCCGCATGAGAAATCATCGTCTTTCGCCGATGTTTTTGGGGTGGCGCGTCCAGTCGATTTGAGTAAGCTCCCCGGCGTTTTCTCGGGAGTTGCGAATGCGTAGTGCACTGATTGTCTGGGGCGGATGGAACGGGCACGACCCGGAGGAGTGCGCAGCGATCTATCGACGCTGGCTGCATGAGGACGGGTTTTCGGTGCGCGTGGAAACTGACACGGCGGTGTTCGGCGATCCGTCGATCCATGACCTCTCGCTGATCGTGCCGATCTTTACGATGTCGAAAATCGAGCGCGAGCACGCGCAAAACTTCGCCAAGGCGGTGGAAGGCGGCGTCGGCGTCGGCGGACATCACGGCGGCATGAGCGACGCGTTCCGCGAGTCCGTCGACTATCAGTTCGTGATCGGTGGGCAGTGGGTCGCCCATCCAGGCAACATCATCGACTACACGGTGGACGTGACCCGCCCGGACGACCCGATCATGCAGGGGCTTCCCGGCTCGTTCCCGTATCATTCCGAGCAATACTACATGCACATGGATCCGGCCGTCGAAGTCCTGGCGACGACCACGTTCTCCGGTGAGCATGCGCCCTGGACCAAGGGCGTCGTGATGCCGGTAGCGTGGAAGCATCGCTACGGCGCCGGCAAGGTCTTTCACTGCACGTTGGGGCATCGGGCGGCTGAATTCGAGGTCAAGGAAATGGCTACCATCGTCCGCCGCGGCATAAACTGGGCCGCGCGCGAGTAGTTTCACGCAATGCTCACGCGGCTTTTGGCCGACGTGACTTGAAACTCCGCGGGGAAAGGCGCCGTTTCTGACTTCAATTGCGCGTTGACGCAACGAGGGGTGAGATGGCCGTAGCAGAGCAGGGCGCGCCGATGGGGTTTCACCCCGGCGCGCGCAACACCGCCGCAAGTCTCAGTTTGATTGGCGCCGTGGCGGGCGCGGTGATTGTAGTGCTGCTGTTCGCGGCGCCGGCGACGCTGGCGCAGTGGGGTGTCGAGCAAGCGATCGATACTGTTTCCATCTCGCTGCTAGCTGCCGGCGTGGCGTTCATGTTGCTGGGCGGCATCATCGTTCTTCCGCGCCTCGGTCTCGGCGGAGCGATCGTGCTGATCGGTGCGCTGTTCTGGATCGCGGGATGCGTCAGCTACAAAAGCTTCGGCTGGGCCCTCGGGGTGCCGCTGTTGCTGGCGTTCCTCGGCGCGCTTACGGGCATGATCAGCAACGATCGCCACGTGGCCGAAAGCGATAGCGGGCTGATCTACCGGCAGAGTGGGATTACGCGGCTGACCCACTGGGTGTGGGCGATTGCGATGTTCTTCCTGCTGCTCTCGGGGCTGCAGATCTTCAACGCCCGGCCTAATCTCTATATCGGCCAGCAATCTGGCTTTGGCTTCGAGAACTCGATCCTCGATATCTACGCGACCAACGGTCCGAGCGGGCCGGCCGGACAGACCAAGCTGTTCGGGCAGATCTTCGACACGACCGGCGTGCTTGGAATGAGTGGGTCGGCCGAGCAGCCCACATTCACCGCGTTCCCGGGTTGGGCGACGATCCCCTCCTACCGCGACCTCGCGACGGGGCGGGTTGTGCACTTCTTCTTTGCCTGGATCCTCGTGGGTACGCTCGCCATCTGGCTGATCAATGCGCTCTTCACGGGGCATTTGTGGCGCGACATTGTTCTCAAGCCACACGATATTCGTGGACTTCCCAAGGACATCGTCGACCACATCCGGCTGCGCTTCACGCATGGCAAGAGTTATTCGCCGCTGCAGAAGATCGCCTATTTCGGTGTGTTCGTCGTGGCGTTCCCCCTGATCATTGCTACGGGGCTCACGATGTCCCCCAACTTCGACGCGACGGCGCCGTGGCTGCTCGAATTGTTCGGTGGACGGCAGACTGCCCGGACGATCCACTTCATCACGATGCTGGCCTTCGTGCTGTTCTTCGTTGTGCACATCATCATGGTTGTGCTGGCCAATCCGATCAACGAACTGCGCTCGATGATCACCGGGTACTACAAGACCAACACCGGGCACGACTCCAAGGGCGAGGAGCACTGACATGGGAAAGCTCATCGTTTCGCGCAGATCGTTCCTGACTGGCTCTGCGATGGGCGTCTCGAGCCTCGTGCTGGCCGGATGCGACCAGTTCGATTTCCTCGGGCAGCGCGATCATCAGGTGCGCGACTTCATCGAGCGAGCCAACAGCTTGACGTACCAGGCACAGCGGCTTCTCGGTGGCCAGCAGGCGCTCTCGGCGACGTACGCCGAAAGCGAGATCAGGCAGCCACAGAGACCCAATGGCTCGACGGATCCCAACAGCGATGAATATCTCGCGCTCAAGGCGAATAGCTTCGCCGACTACAAATTCCGGGTGAGCGGTCTGGTGGAGAACGAGCTCACGTTCTCACTCGATGAACTGCGCAACATGCCGGCCCAGAGCCAAATCACGCGGCACGATTGCGTCGAAGGGTGGAGCTGCATCGCCAAATGGACTGGCACGCGGCTCGGAGCGATTCTCGATCAGGCGAAGCCGAAGCCGACCGCCCGCTTCGTCGTCTACCACTGCTTCGATTCGATGGGTGGGGGCCTAAGCGGTCCTGAGGCGTATTATGAGTCGTCGGATCTCATCGACGCCTATCACCCGCAGACGATCCTGGCCTATGGCCTCAACAACGAGACCCTGCCGGTCAGCAACGGCGCGCCAATCCGGGTTCGGATCGAACGGGCTCTGGGGTACAAGCAACCCAAATACGTGCACACCATCGAGCTGGTCGACAGCTTTGCCAAGTTTGGCGATGGGCAGGGGGGGTATTGGGAAGACCACGGCTACGACTGGTACGGCGGGATCTAGCGTCCATCGTTAACCTTTTATTTACTTTGTTGGCACCGTCACGCCCGGGTCTGATAGGCTCGCGCAAAATGGACTAGGCGGGGGTCATTATGCTTCGGTCATGGAAAAAGATTGTGGCAGGCGTTGCGCTGTTCGGTGCGCTCGCAGTGCCGGCGGCGGTGGTGGCGCAAGGTCTTCCAACGCTTACACTCACCGCCCAAGCCGGTGTGTTTACCGGCACCTGGGTCTATCGGAGCTTCGGCGTGAGCTCGAACCCGAAGGACAGCCTTGCCAAGCTGGCGTTGGGCCTTAACGAGCTCACGCTCACCGAAAGTGGCGGCAAGATTGCCGGAAAGCGTACCGGGCAGGGCGTGACCTACGATCTGGCCGGCAACGCGTTCTACGCCGCCAAGCAGGGCGCAACACTCCGGTTGCACGGCACGGCGACCATCGGTGGCAAGGCCTACAACTACGACTATTTCGGCTACCTCATTCCGGCATGGAGCGTGGGCGGCAACCAGCCCGATACGATCCTGGGAACGGTGTTACGCAGCGACCCGGTCAATCCGGCGAACGCTCCGCTGATTGCCTCTTTCGCCGCGACCCGCGAAGCCGCCAAATAGAACGCCGTTAGCGATCTCGATACCACATCTCGAGGTCGCCCGCGTCCGAGCGTCTCCGATCTGCTAATACATGCTCACCAGAAGGTGGATGTCCATGTTGCAGACTTTCTTTCGGAGGAGACGGAAGATGCTGACACGAGTTGCCGCTCTACTCGCCCTCGGTCTTGGTGGGCTCTTCGCTGTCCTGCCGCGCGCCGATGCTCATGACGCGACCCGCGCCGACGGTGCAAATGGCAGGAGCCTGCTCCTTTCACCAGAACGCATGTCAGGCGAGCGCTTCAGCGTCTTCTATGTCATGGCCCACCGCTGACCTCGGCGTCCGTTCCTGAACGGCAGCTAAACGGCTGCGTCCGGGAACGTTCAATGCCGAGCTGGCATTGTCTCTCCATCGAGTTGGGGAGCGGGAAATGCTCAAGCTGTCGCTGATCGTGATGTTCGCGTTGTCGCTCGCGACACTCAGCTTTGCCGCCTCGGCCATCCCTGCGGCTGAAACGATCCCACAGATCGTGGACGTCGGCCTCTGACGCTCACACCATGACACCGCTGCAACTCTTGATCCTCCTCGCAGCCGTGTTGCTGATCGTCGGTTTGGGAGCCGCCAGTATTCTTATTTAGCGCCGATCACCGGCCTGGCCCTGACGGGTTCAGCCGCGGACACCAACGCTGCAACCGCGCGGTCCGTGATGTCGTCGACATCTTCCTTGGACAATGAATCGGCGGCATAGCCGACATGGAGGTCGATCCCGCCGCCCTGCTCGATCGTCACGATAAACAGCGAGGGGCCGAACATGTCGATCGACACCGACTCGTTCATGCCTTCCATACGGAAGGGTCCGTAGTCACCCTTGAAGCTGGTTTCGCCGGCAGTGGTGATGGCGATGCCATCGATGCGCCGACGGTTCCTTATGGTCGGAATGGTTTCGTGCTTGTAGACGTCCCAGGTCGCAAGCTTCATTACCGAAGCCGACTCCTGGTCGCGAGCGATCGCCGAGATCAGCTTGAACGACAGATCGCTCGCCATGGCCCAGAAATCATCCTTGAGCTCATGGTGCGTGCGCAAGATGTCGATGTAACAGCCGAAGGCGGTCAGCGGCAGTGCCGGCTTCATCATGCGGCGCAATTCGACGGTGGAGAGGATGGTCATCTCGTCCATGCCGAATTTCTCGCGGGTCGCCGCAAGGAAAGCGGCACCTATCGCACCATGCATCGTTGTCCGATGAGCGCGCACCGCGCCGCGGATCGCCTCGCCGACATTGGCGCCGATCTGGCGCGACACCGAGCGGCTGGCACGTTCGGGGAGCGGGACCTCGGTCTTGGGGAAGCGAACCGCGGGCACGTAGGGTCGTGTGCCGCTCGTCGATTTCTTGGGCAGACCGTCTTCGAGCGATGGCGGCAAACCGATCTGTATTGGCGCCAGCGCCTCCATCTCGGCAGGGTTGGCGAGGTAACGAAAGAGCTCGTCGTTCATCATCATGCCGGCCTGGGCATCGGCGATTGAGTGGTCCATCGTCGAGATCAGGTAGTGGACGTCCGCGCCTTCATGGGTGCGAACCAACACGTTGCGGATGCGGGGCAGCTTTTGCTTGTTGACCGGGATCGCCTTCTTGTTCTCCTGCTCGAGAATTGCTCGCCAGGCGTCGGGATTCTGGTCGGTGACGACGCGGATCGGGATTTGTGCCGTGCCGCGAGTGTCGAAGTAGGGAATAGGATAGACGAACGGCGGTACGGATCTGAACGCGACGCCCTCGTAGCGGATATGGGACCTGAGGATCGGGTGTCGCTTCTGGAGCCAATCGAAGGCGCTGCGGAGGAGTTCGGGCGTCAGCGGGCCGCGAATACGCATGGCTCCGGAAGCCACCAGGCCGCCCAGCATATGCAGGTAGTGGAAGATCCGCTCCTGCTCGCCAACCCGTCGCGTTTCGATCACGGTCTCGACTGAAAGTGCCATTTCCTCTCCCGTTCCAACCAAGAAGCATTTCCGCCCGCTCCGAGGTTGGCTAGTATGTTATACGAATTCGTCTGAGGGAGTTGAACGATGAACGACGTCGAACAGTCAATCCTGGACCACATCCGTGGGGTTGCTGCGGCCTCGAATGTGAACGTCGAGCGCGATACTGGCCTGCTCGAGACCGGACTGCTCGATTCCATCAACCTGGTCGGCCTGATCCAATTCCTCGAGGAGCGGTTCTCGATCCGCATCCCGGATAGCGACATCGGGGCCGACCTCTTCCAGTCGCCGGCAACCCTTGTCTCGTATGTCGAGCGCCGCCTTGGCGTGTCCACGCCAGCCAAGACCGCGGTCACGGCCTAGACCGGCTCCATCAGCTTGCCGCGGAGCACTTTGCCTGCGGCGCTCTTTGGGATTTCGTCGCGGAACTCGACGATCGACGGCACCTTTTGCGACGCCAGGCGCTCGCGGCAATAGCGGATCAGCGCGTCGGAGGTTTCTTCCTGCGACTTGACGATTACGGCCTTGAGCCGCTGTTCGCCGGTGCGCGCGTCGGGAATGCCGACAACGACCGCCTCCGCGACTGCGGGGTGTTTGGCCAGTATCTCTTCGACCTCGAATGGATCGACCTTGTGGCCTGCGACCTCGATCAGGAGCTTCAGGCGGCCCTTGATGTAGAGGCACCCGTCCGGTCCGATGCCACCGAGATCCCCCGTGTAGAAGCGGCCGTTGCGGATGGTCGAGGCGTTGGTCGACGCGGCGTCGAGGTATCCCTTGGTGACCCAGGGAGCGCTGACGACGACTTCGCCGTACTCGGGGCCGAACGGATTCTCGGCCGGTTCGATGCTGAGTTCGATGCCTTCGACCGGCGGCCCGACCGAGTCCCAGGTCGCATCGAGGTCGTCGCGCGTGTTGATGGCGATGGCCAGGCATTCGGTTGAGCCGTAGGCTTGGCTGATCTTGATGCCGAAACGTTCCCTGAAGCGCTGGTAGGTTTCGCCGCGAAGCGCAATGGCTCCGGACATTGCCGTTCTGATATGGCGGAAGTCGACATCCTCCTTGAGGCCTGAAAGGGCATCAAACATGAACGGCACGCCCATCAGCAGCGTGACCTTGTTGTCCTGGATGGCTTGCGCGAACCGGCCCTTGGACAGGGCGAAGGGCTGCGGGTCGCTCCAGTAGAGCGTCGTCGCGCCGGCGAACGACAACTGCATGGCGCTCAGGAAGCCCATCGCGTGGCTGCCGGGCATCATGTTGATCTGGATGTCGTCGGGCAGGTTCAAGCCACGATCGCGGCTGTTTCTGGCATCGATGTCGAGCTCCCCATGGGTGTGCGGGACAACCTTGGGGATGCCGGTCGAGCCCGACGAGAACATATAGAGCGCCGGATCGTCTGGCCCCAACTTCGGCAGGCTGCCGATGGAATAGCGTTCGAGAGCGGCCACCGACGAGTTGCCATCGGCGCCCGAAATGAAGAGCGGAAAGCGGCCGGTGCCCCCAAGATCTTCAATAAGGTTGGCGGCGGTGCCGGCGTACGGCTCGCTCGCGATCACGGCGGCGACGTGCGCCTTCTTTGCAGTGGCGGCGAGTTCGGGACGCGGGGCGTGGGCATTGAGCGGGACGACAACACCGCCGGACGCGAAGACCGCAAAAGCCAGCGTTAGCAGATCGGGCCCGTTCACCATCAGCAGCCCGACGGGCGTGCCGCGCTCTATGCCGCGATCGATCAGGCCAGTCGCGATCCGGCCGGCGCGGTCGATGACCTGGCTGTAGGGGGTGTGGTGACCCGCCTGGCGGACACCGCTGTTTGGCAGTCCCTTGGTGGTCATTTCGACTAGGGTATCGTAGAGCATCCTGGTTCCCCCCGTTCATCCTGTGTGCTCAGGCACCCGGTATTGCGGTGGGCGCTGACAAGCATCAATCGGTCGTCGCAAGGTCGACCTGTCTTCGTAGACTGCCCCTTGGGTCCGAAAGTCTATGAGAAGCTCACGCGCTCGACAAGTTTGGATTCCGCAGCCGCGCCGCTGATCGGATCGAGTGTGATGCTAAGACTTGCTGAGCTAACTATCTCAGGCAAGGGGGATACCCTTCTTGCCCTTGTCGCGCTGATAGATGGCCGAGAGGTCGCCGTAGAGTGCGGTGAGGTCATCCATGCGTGCGGTCAGCCGTTCCTTCGAACTGCGGTCGAGCCCAGCAATCATGTGGGACATATCGTGGCTCGTGAAGAAGGCGTTAGACCGATTGTAGAGGTCGCGGTCCTTGGCCGGGGCAGTGCGATCCGGGTCGGCGACGGCGTAGACTGCTTTCAAGATCTGAATGTCGTGGGGGATGGCGAAGCTGTCGGCGGAGTCCTGATGGCTGAACAGATAGTAGAAGTTGTCGAAGCCTGACCAG
>Ga0070674_100001548_pt1 | contig 12314 bp, 11 predicted proteins | sample KBSM33metaG_FD_65344 | JGI IMG/M metagenome (GOLD analysis project Ga0070674, IMG submission 65344) | Miscanthus rhizosphere microbial communities from Kellogg Biological Station, Michigan, USA - KBS M3-3 metaG | ecosystem: Host-associated > Plants > Roots > Rhizosphere > Soil ... | reverse complement strand
CGCGCACTTGAGGTGGACCACCAGCGCATGAATCCGGAACACCGGCTCTCCGGTGGCGATCGGCCGGCCGCACGCCGGGCAGCGCTGATCCGGATCGGAGGCCCGGCGCCGAGAGGCGCCGGGCTTCACCGGGGAGGGGAAAGATGGCTTACTGCGGGTGAAGTGACTTCTGGTCACTGGCGCCATGCTGCCCGACCGTGCGTCTCCTGTCGTCGGCTCCCGAGCGACTCTTCCGGCTACGTCATAGGACGTAGTCGCTGGGACCGCTATCCGATCGGGCTCGCAGTGCGGCTCGTCCCGATCTGCTTCGCGTTGCCGTCGTAGGCCCGGAACCGGAAGCGCCCGGAGAGCTTGAAGTTGGCGCCGAAGTACCCACTCCCGTTCGTCCTGATGCGGGGCCCGAGGCTTCCACCCAGGCGCTGGACCCGCACCGAGCGCCTGCCCGAGCCGGGGCGCACGCGTCCCCACACGTGAACGCCGCGTCCACGCCGCTTCACGACGATCGGGAACCGGTAGGCGTTGAACGACGGCTTGGCGCGGCCGCTCGCGAATCGCAGGCCAGTCTGGAAACCCGACCACTTGACCGCGAGCGGCCCCGGCCGGGCGGGATCGTCGAACATCAGGTACTGCGAGTGGCTCTTGAGCCGCGAGTAACGGAACGCGAACTCCTCCTTCTCGTTGATCAGCGCCGCCTGGCGGGAGAGGCTCGTGCTGACGAGGCGGTCGGGAGGATTGCTCTGGAGGCCGAACTCGGTGTTGTAGATCGACAGCCGGCGGCTGAAGCGCCGCGCGGCACGCGCCCGGTCGAGGTAGTGGCCGAGCGTACGGATCGCGAGCAGGTTGATGACGTCGAGCGTCCTCGGAACGCGGGACGTGGGGCCGTAGGGATGATGCGCGAACCCGTCGGCCTTGATCTGCCTGAAGCCCCGGCAGCCGGAATACCGTGTCGTTCGGGTCAAGCGCGAGCTGAGGCACAGCCACCGTCGCAGGAACGCTTTCGGGCCGATCACGCGCGGGGCGCGACCGACCGGCGCCAGCTCTCCGACGAATATGCGCACGTCGCTCCGGCCGTTGGCCCGCACCGCGGGCAGTGCCTGGTTGACCATGTTGCGGTAGAGATGCGGCGAGCTCGACGTCGGCTTGAGGAACTGGCTGTGGTTGGGCTCGTTCCAGAGGCTGAAATAACGCACCGCGGGCAGGTCGGCGAACGTCCCCGAGTATCGCTTGGCGACCGCTGCGGCGAACCGGCCGTACTCGCCCGCATTCACCTTCCAGTTGGCGTTCGAGCCCGTTCCGCGGCCGCCCTCCGTGGCCCAGCGCGGTGCATCACCCGTGATCGTGACCAGTACTCGCAGCCCCACCCCATGTGCGCGCCGTATGACGTCGTCGTAGGGGCCAAAGCCCGGGAAGGCGTTCAGGGCGCCCTGATACGCGCCGGGATCCGAGGCGTTGAACTGCGGCTTGCTGCGGGCGCCCGGCTGGGGAGCGACCTGGTTCCACCTCAGCTGGACCCGCAGCGTGTCGGCGCCCATGCGGTTCTTCAATTCCTCGAGGAAGGCCTGGCGCTGCTCGGGTGATGCTCCGACGAGCGCCCTGTTGTCCTCGAAGATCGACCACATGGAAGTCGAGGCGCCGGCCGGTGCGGCCCCGAGGAGCAGGAACGCTGCGATGGCCAGCGCGGTGTACATGAGGCGCCTCATTTGCGTCAGCGCACGAACGCGAGGGTGTCGGTCCGGGCGAGTGTGCAGGTAGCCGGGTAAGCGTCCGCCGGAACACCGCAAGCCGGTGCCTTGCCGGCCGGGCCGCTCGGCATCGGGCTCTGTGTCGTGAGGTAGTAGATGCCACCGCGCGACGGCACTCCGCTCGTCTCGACGAGGAAGTTCGGGGCCTGGGCGTGCCGTGTCCCGCCACGCAGCGAGTCCCCGTCATCGAGAAAGTCGCTGCGGCCGCCGTTGCCGACCACCAGCGCGCGTCCCCAGAGCACGTTTCGCAGCACGATGCTGGGAGACATCAGGCTCCGCGAGACCGTCGCACTTCTGACGCTCTGCAGGACCCGATGCGAGCCTCGGACAACATCAACCCGCACGTCGTAGGCCAGGCTCCGGCGACCAGTCGGCCGGTAGCCCCAGGTGAACGCGAGCCGCGAGCCGCCGAGGTCGAGCGACGTGGGGCCCGGCAGCCCGGTGGTGCCGCGAGCGCCGCCCGGAAGCCGCCGCGAGCTGTGGTTGCCACGCTTCTCGTACAGGTACGGGAGCCGGCCACGGCTGCCCTTTCGGTGCTCGTAGACACGTGCGAAGGCGATCCGCCCGGCGGGTGAGACACTCGGAAGGAACTCGGACGCGCTGCCGCCCGCGGTCGGGGCGTACTTGACCTCGCGCTGAGCCTCGAAGTCGAACAGGTAGATGTCGCAGCCCCTACCCGTCGCGTAGTTCGGGAGGAGGCCGCCCGAGCCGCCGCCGGTCAGACGTGCCTCGAGCTTGCAGCGTGAGTAGGCCGCGACCTCCGCACCTTCGCCGAGGAAGCCGAGGTCGACGTCGAACGGTACCTTGCGCGGCGCCACCGGCAGCTTGGTGACGGCGCCGACCACGTCACGCGACATGAGGCTGTAGTCGCCGGTGGCGGGGTCATAGCTGCTCCACACAACGCGGTTCAGCTCGGCGCTCACCTTGGACGGCGCGCGCTCCTGCGAAATGACGGTGTCAGCGGCCGCCCGGCCGGGAAGCGTGACGATGGCTGCGAGCACCACGAACGGGACGAGTGCTTTGAGCAGTCCACGGAGGTCCTTGGGCCTTAGCAGCGCGGGGGTCGGGCCGAGGTGATGCATCGGTGGGTCTCCTTGGTCTTGCGGGTGTCCTTCAAGCGACGGTAGGACAGCGCCGCCCCCGTCCCGGTAACCCGCAAGGCCCCCTGGGGATTCGGCGGATCCGCCGTTCCGCCCACGCAAAGACGAGCGGCCGGCGGGGGAGCCGGCCGCTCGTGGGGCGCTGGGGTGGGGTGGGGTGACGCGGAGGCTCAGTCGCCGGGAGGCAGCGGGGGCCAGAACTGATTCACCGTGCGCTCGGTCCTGGTGACCTGGAGCTCGGCGTCGCCCAGCAGCCGCTTGCCGGTCGGCACGACCGCGCCGCCATCGAGCTGCGCGTCCATCTGCTGCAGCTCGTCGTCGAACTGCGGCACGAGCCCGGGCATCACCGTGTCGAACGTCACGCTGACGGGGGCGCCGCTCTTGTGCACCGCTCCCTTGCGCAGGCTCACGCTGTCACCGACCACCGGCGGGGGTGGAGCGACCTGGTGGATGTAGGCGATCGCCTGGTCACGCCGGTTGAGCGCCGCGAACAGCGTCGTGTTGACTGCCCCCAGAAAGGTGCCCTTGGCACCGTCCAGCAGCCCGATCGCGGTCGTCGCCACGTCGTGCTGCAGGCTCAGCACGGCGAACGCCGTTTCAGGCGGAGAGGCCAGAGCCGGTCCGACCGCGCCGCCGCTCTTGTGCACGGCGCGCTTGCGCAGCTTCACGCTGTCGCCTGTGACCGGCGGGGGCGGCGTGTGGTCGATCACGTACTTCGCGCCGCGCCAGGCGGCGTACATGTTCCGGCGCGCGCTCTTGAGCGAGGTGACCGCTTTCTCTGGGGTTTCGTCATCGACGTAGCCGGTCGAACGATCGAGCGCGTTCTCCGCGCGCACGAGGTAGCGGTTGACGATCGACGGGTAGGTCAGCGCCGCGGCTGCGCCGCCGGACGCGTGTACCTGGTCGGCCTTGCCCGTCTCGGCGGGTGCGCCCGCCGGAAAGGTGGCGGCGATGGCCGCGATCAGTAGCGGCAGCGCCACCTTGGGGGAAAGCAGCGAGCGGAGCTCCTTGCTCAGGAAGAGCGAGAGCGCCGAGGAGAGGGGAGACATGATGTGAGTGGCTCCTTCGAGGTGTGGGTTTTTGGTCTGGCGCCCATATCGAGCGGCTGGGACGGACGATAGGAAGGGGGAAGCGATCTTCCGGGGGCATCGAGGTCCCCTGGGGCGATCGAGGTGTTCCTCTGACGTCGGCGCGCGCTCGTGGCGCCGGAGGCGATCGCGACCACCAGTGACGTCACGGCCAGTGGCAGCAGCGCCGCATATGTGCGCGCGTGCTCGAGCAGGAGCCCTCCGCTGACGGCGCCGGCGAGCAACGCGAGCAGCACGCCGGCGTACCGCGCTCGCTCTCCGGGAGCCGACTCGACGGCCGGCTCTCGCGACAGGTAGATCAGCGTGGCGGTGGCGGCGGTGGTGAACACGCCCTTCACGCCAAGGGATAGAACGGCTCCGCTCTGCATCCCCATTGCGAGCGCGAGCGTCCCGGCGAGGACGTCGGCCATGCTGTCTGACGGCTCGCCGGACACGGCGATCCAACCAGCCGCGAACGCTGCTTGCGCGAGGACGACCAATGCCAGCGCACCCGTGACGCGCGCGGGCCACCGCCCCGGCGACCCGGAGGCGCCGACCATCCGCGTCGACGCGAAGACGCCGAGCGCGAAGGCGGCCAGCGCGGTGGCCACAGCCGCGACGTCCGGGCCGGGGTTACCCGCCGCGATCAGCCCCAGGAACACGATGTTCCCGGTCATGAAGGCAGTGAAGACCTTCCCCAACGCGACGAAGCTGAGCGCGTCGATGGCACCGGACGAGAAGGTCAAAGCGACCAGTAGAAGGTCGCGACCGGGCGCCGGGGTCACTCTACGCGTCGCCATCCGACATGTGTGGTCGCGGCCTCGGCGCCTAGCGCACGATGACCGGCTTCTGCTTCGAAAGGGCGGCGACCGTCCGGGCGTCGAGGTTCAGGTGCGCCCGCACAAGCTCGGGCGGCGTCAGCGCCATCCACTGGTTCAGCGAGACGTCCTCGAATCGGCCCGAGCGGAACATCTCCAGGAAGCGCAGCGGCTCGTCTCCCGTGTTCTCGACGTAGTGCCCCATCGCGAACGGGATGTAGCCGACGTCGCCGGCCTGGTAGTCGAAGGTGCGCGCCTTGCCGCTCGCGGCGAAAACGGTCATGCGGCCGCGGCCCGAGACGTAGTACTGCCACTCGTCGGTGTTCGGGTGCCAGTGCAGCTCCCGCAGACCACCCGGCTCGACCTCGACCAGCGCCGACGCGATCGTGGTCGCCGCGGGGAAGTTGTGGGAGTCCACGATCCGCACCTGGCCGCCGGCGACCCGAACGGGCTCCTGGTCGCTCAGACGGTGGCTGTAGCGCTCGAGAACCGGGCCCGCGGGTGAGCGAACCGCATCGGCGGCCAGCGGGCCCGGCACTTCGCCGGAGAAGATGTAGCGCTCGCGGTCGACGTCGATCGGAATCTCCTCGAACGCGCTCTCGGGCACGCCGAAGTTCTGAGCCAGTACCTCGCGCGGCGTATGGAGGAACCAGTCGGTGATCAGGAACGTCTCGTTCTCGGAGAAGTTGCCGTCGTCGAACACGAGCAGGAACTCGCAGCCTTCCGCCAGTCCCTGGATCGAGTGGGGGATCCCAGCGGGGAAGTTCCAGATGTCGCCTTGGTCGACGTCGTCTATGAAGTTGCGCCCGCCGGCATCGACGGCCGTGATGCGCGCGCTCCCAGAGAGCATGTAGCCCCACTCGGCCTCCTTGTGCCAGTGGAGCTCCCGGATCGCGCCGGGCTTGAGGCGCATGTTGACCCCTGCGAGCTCGGTCGCGACGGGCAGCTCGCGCACCGTCACCTCGCGCGCCCAACCTCCCGAAAGGAGGCGGTTGTGCGCGGTGGCGAACGAGAACTTGAGGTTGGGAACCGTGCCGCTGTCCGTCGCGGGCGGTGCCAGCTGGTCTGCGTTCTGGCTCTCCAGTGCGACGTTACGCGGACCGGCGATCGGTGCGCCCTCGTCGCCGCGCACGGGCAGCGGGTTGCCGTTGTTCTTGCCGTTGCCGTTCTCCATGCGCCGCAACCTAGGGCACGGCACCCGAGGCACGGACGCGCTCGGGACGCCTGGGGACATGCGCGTCCCCAGGCTCTCCTCCACCGGCCGTAGCCTGCCGCCACGGATGTCCTCGCGCAGCGCACTGGTGGCATTGGTGGTCGTCTCGATTGCGATCGCCGGCGCCATCGGATCTGTTGCGCTCGGCGCCACCGGCTCGCAGGCGGCCGGACGGGAGCTCCTGCCAGATCTCGATCCGGCGGTCCCCAGCCAGATCCTGCTCGAGCGCGCCGGCAACCCGAAGCGGCCGGCCTACCTGCTCGGATTCCAGTCCGCGACCGCGAACGTCGGCGAGGGCCCGCTTGTCATCGACGGCCACCGAACCGACCTTGGCACTCCGACGATGGCGGCCGACCAGCTGATCAGGCGCGACGCGGGGCCGGACAGCGTGACCCCTGACGTGGGCCGGCTCCAGTTCGTGCGCTCGCCCGACCACCGGCACTGGCACCTGCTGCGGTTCATGCGCTACGAGCTGCGGCGCGCCGGAACCGTGCAGGCCCGCGTCCGCGACCGCAAGACCGGGTTCTGCCTGGGCGATCGCTACCCGGTGACGGACCGCGCCCTGCCGGCGAGGGCTCCCCGGAAGGTCTACACGACCCGGTGTGGGCTCAATCTACTGGAGCGGCTCCACGTCCGCGAGGGGATCTCCGTCGGCTACGGCGACAACTACACCGCCTTCCTCGAAGGCCAGTCGCTGCCGCTCAACGGCCTTCGCGCAGGCCGCTACGTCCTCGTTCACCGCGTGAACGTCGAGCGTCGCTATCGCGAGCTCTCCTATGACAACAACGCCTCGTCGGTGCTGCTCGACCTGCGCTGGCGCCACGGGGTCCCGCATCTGACGGTGCTGGCCTCGTGCCCGTCCACCGACCGCTGCGACGCGGCGGTAGTCGCCCACCGGTGATCGGCCGCCGCGTTCGAATGAGCGCGCGCGGTTGTTGAGTGGCCCCCGGGCGTCGGGTTCCCTTGCCTTAGTCCGCGAACCACGATCAGGAGGGACCTGATGGGCGCTCGTCGCCGGAGGCAGACACTGGCCCGGGTGCCGATCACCGCGGCCCAGCTCGATGGCGAGACGGCCGCCAGTGTTGCCCTCGCCGACCTGTGGGAGGCGTGGCGGAAGGCTCAGGCTCGCACCGAGGCGGCGCTGAACGCGTGGTACGCAGCCTCCAAGGGCCGCAAGGCCGTCACACACGCCGCATACGTGGCGGCGCTGGACCGCGAGGAGCTCGCGGCCAACGTGCTGGCCAGAGGCGGATTCCGAGAGGTCGCCGCCACGGCCTGAGTGGCCGCCGCCGGAGCCGCCTTGTTCACCTTCCTCACACACGGCTACGGACTCCTGCACGGCGCGGGTCCGACGCTGTTCATGGGCTTTTTCGTCTACGTCTGGGCGGTCTGGGCGGCGAAGGCGCTCGCCGCGCGGCGCTACATGCCTTCCCGGGCGGAGCCCGGGGAGCTGGCGACCACCGTCATCGTGCCCGTCTACAGCGAGTCGGAGACCGTCCTGCGGCGCGTGCTCGCAAGCGTCCGTGCCAACGAGCCGACGGAGATCGTCACGGTCGTCGACGGCGGCGACCCGCATCTGTCCGCGGTGGCGGCCGACTACTGCGAGCGGGTGCTGGAGATTCCCAAGTCCGGCAAGCGCGCCGCGATCGCCGCGGGCCTGACGGCCAGCGAACCGGACACGGACGTCGTCCTGGTCGTGGACTCCGACACCATCTGGCAGCAGGGAGCGCTGAGAGAGATGCTGCGGCCGTTCGCCGACCCGCGCGTGGGCGGAGTGACGCCGCGGCAGGCCATCTTCGACGTCGGAGCGAACCCCGTGCGCCGGCTCGCAGACTGGATCGAGGATCTCAGGTATCACCTGACGGTCCCCGCGCAGTCGGTCTTCGGGCAGGTCGGCTGCCTCGCCGGGCGCACGATCGCCTACCGGCGCACGGCATTCGAGCCGGCTGTCGAGCGGCTGGTCAGCCAGGAGATCCTCGGCGTCCCGCTGCAGGTGGGAGACGATCGCGTACTGACGAACGAGTTGCTGCGCACGGGCTGGCGGACCGTCTACCAGTCGACCGCCCTTGTCCTCACGGATGCGCCGCCAGACTGGCGCACGTTCTGGAAGCAGCAGCTGCGCTGGGCGCGCTCGAGTCAGCGCGAGACGATTCTGAGCCTTCGCTGGCTGTGGCGGCGGCCGGTCGCGCTGGCCTGCTTTGCGACGGACATCGTGACCCCGTTCGCTCTTTACGCGGTGATGGCGCTGGCGGCCGCAAACGTTGCAACCGGCGCCGGCAGCGGGCTCGCGATGCCGCTCGCGCCGCAGCTGCTGCTCGGATACCTCGGCATGGTGACGAGCATCGGAGTCCGGCAAATCCCGCACTTCCGTCGCTTTCCACACGACCTGCGGCGGCTGCCGGTCTTCGTCCTGCAGCTGACGTTCCTGATGGTGCCCATCCGGATTGCCGCGTTCGCGACGATGCTCCATCAGGGCTGGGGCACCAGGTCCTCCGTACCGCGAGGAGCGATCAATGAGGCGCCTGTCGCTGAATCTGCTCACGTGTAGCGCCACGGTGCTGCTGCTGGGGGCACTCAGCCTCCCGGCGATGCGGGTCGTGACGCTGACGGACACGCGCGCCGCGAACCCGATCGCGTCAGCGCGTGTGTTCGGTGTCTACGTCGATCCGTGGCACGTGGACGACTGGACGCGCAGGGTCGGCGCGGCGCCGCGGATGGTCGCGAAGTTCGAGGCGTTCTCGCGCAACAAGGCGATCGACGGCTACCTGCGCGAGTCGCAGCGGCGTGGAATCCGCCATGTGATGATCTCGTGGGAGCCGTGGAAGCCGGTGCCCGCAGCGCGGGGCCTAGGTGCGCAGCAGCGGCCGCAGCCCGGCTTTCGCAACGCAGACATAGCCGCCGGTGCGCAGGACCGATACGTGCACCGCTTTGCCCGCAGCCTGAGCAGGTTCCCGGGCGTCGTCTATCTGCGCTACGCCCATGAGATGAACGGCTTCTGGTACCCCTGGAGCCGCGACGCGCGCGGCTACGTGCGCGCCTGGCGGCGGGTCGTCCGGATCGTCCGCGCGGCCGGAGCGCGCAACGTCAGGTTCGTATGGTCGATCAATCCGAACCTGTACGAGCCGCCCGACCAAAGGCTGCCGAACATGCGCCGGTACTGGCCCGGCAGCCGGTTCGTCGACCTGATCGGCTCGACGGCGATCAACTTCGGCGGACAGAAGGAGTACAGCGTCGAGCGCTTCCACGGAGCGCTCGAGGGCGTCCACGCGGCATTTCACAAGCCGGTCGTCCTGACCGAGACCAACACGGCCTTCGAGGGGCGCGTGGCCTGGCTTCGAGACCTGCGCCGGATGCTCGACCGCTCGCCGTGGATCCGCGCCGTTGCATGGTCGCAGCTTCCGAGCCGGGGGAAGGTGCAGCGGAAGAGCTCGATCGGTGACACCGACTGGGACGTGACCACCGATCCCGCCGGCGCGAAGGCGTTGCGCGCGATCGTCCAGAACGAGGAAGCCGATGGCGGAGTCGGTCGCTAGCTACGACAGGACGATGGTCGTTCCGCTACGGCTGGCCCGGGAGCCGGGCCGGTAACGACGGCGCGGCTCCCGGCCATCAGGGCCGCCTTTCCCTAGCGGACCCGAACGCGCAGCGAGCGCTGTGCGCTCACGTTGCCGGCGGTGTCGAGCGCGTGCACGTGAACCGTGTAGGCGCCGCGCGGCAGCTTCTTCGACAGGCCGAACGCCCACTTGCCGACGCCGTGGGCCCTGAGGTAGACGGGTGTGGCGCAGCTCTTCGCACTGCTCAACTTGCCCTTCGAGGACATGTACCGGCAGCGCTTGCCCTGCTTGCGCTGAACGGAGATCGCGACATAGGACACCGAGCCACTGCCGGCGACGCCGCAGCCACGGTCGCTGGACGTGCCGCGCACCACCCGCTTGCGCCCGGCGTCCGACGAGCGGCTGCTTATGGTGACGCTCGGCTTGCTGGTGTCGGTGCAGCCGGGCGCGGTCGGCCCACTGGGCGCGATCGGCGGGGCCGTCACCTCGTCGGTCGCCATCGCAGGCGCGGCCGCCAGGGAGGCGACGACCAGCGCGACGAGGACCGGCAGATACGGGAAACGCTTGAACATCGACAACCTCCTGGGATTGCTGCTCGAGAGACGTGGACTTTCGAGATCAACTGAACTGCGGTCGGAGGGTCTCCTCAACAACCGATGCCGCTCACCCGAGAGGCCATGACTCTTGTGCGCACGCGCGCGCGTGGTTTCTTAAAGGCGTGCGCACGGTCCTTGCAACCCTTGCCGTCATCAGCGCCGGAATTCTCGGCGCGCCGTGGCAGGCCGTCGGCGCTTCGGAGGCTCCCCAGCCCAAGCGCACATTCGGCGTGTACGTCGATCCCTGGAACGTCGACGACTGGGCCCGCGACGTCGGGGCTGCTCCCCATCTCGTGGCGGAGTTCGAGGCCTTCTCGCAGAACCGGGTGCTCGATCACCACCTGCGCGAGGCCGAGCGCCAGGGTGTACGCGAGCTGATGTTCTCGTGGGAGCCCTGGAAGCCCGTGCCGACGTCGCTGGGCCCGTACGAGCAATATCGGCCGCAGCCCGGATACCGCAACAACGACATCGCGCACGGGACGCAGGACGCCTACATCGAGCGGTTCGCACGCAGCCTGGCCGGCTTTGCGGGAACCGTCTACTTGCGCTACGCGCACGAGATGAACGGCTTCTGGTACCCGTGGGCTCGCGGCCCGCGTGGGTACGTCGCAGCGTGGCGTCTCGTCGTCCGGATCTTCCGTCGCGCCGGCGCCCGCAACGTGCGGTTCGTCTGGTCGCCGAACCTGAACCTGTTCCAGTCGCGCGCGCAGTGGCGCCGCAAGCTGCGCCGCTACTGGCCGGGCGGCGCGTACGTCGATTCCGTCGGCGCGACGATGATCAACTTCGGCGGACGCAAGAGCTATCCGGTGCGACGTTTCGCGCCCCGCCTGCGAGAGCTGCACCGGGTCTACCGTAAGCCCGTGATGCTGACCGAGACCAACACGGCCTTCCGTGGCCGGGTCCGCTGGCTACGCGACCTGCGCCGGCTGGTGCGGCGGACGCCATGGATTCGCGGCATCGCATGGTCTCAGCTCCCGAGCCGCGGTGAGGCTCAGGCGAGGGGTCCCCGACGCCTCGACTGGGACGTCCGGCACGACCCCCCTGCGGCGGCCGTGCTGCGGGGAATCATCCGCGACGCCGGGGGCTGACCCGATCCACAAGCGGGCTCGGCCTCTCGTCTGATCGGCGTTCGCTCTTGAGACGGACCGAGGTGAGTTGTTCGCTGAAGACCCGTATCCGTCCCAGGAGGATCCTGATGAGCCAGTCGTCCCGCAAGCCCACCACGACTTCGAACTCCGGCATCCCAGCGGCGAGCGATGCGCACTCGCTGACGGTCGGCCCCAACGGCCCGACCGTGCTCCAGGACTCCTACGTGGTGCAGAAGATGCAGCAGTTCAATCGCGAGCGGGTCCCCGAGCGCGTAGTGCACGCGAAGGGCAGCGGGGCACATGGCTTCTTCGAGGTGACGGAGGACGTCACGCAGTGGACGAAGGCGAGCCTCTTCTCGCACGTCGGCAAGCGCACACCGATGTTCGCGCGCTTCTCGACCGTGGCCGGCGAGCTGGGCAGCGCCGACACGGTGCGCGACCCGCGCGGCTTCGCGCTCAAGTTCTACACGGAGCAGGGGAACTACGACCTGATCGGCAACAACACGCCGGTGTTCTTCATCCGCGACGCATCGCAGTTCTCGGACTTCATCCACTCGCAGAAGCGTATGCCCGACACCGGGTTGCGCTCGAACGACATGCAGTGGGACTTCTGGACCCTGACGCCAGAAAGCGCGCATCAGGTCGCGATCCTCATGACGGACCGTGGCACGCCGCGCACGTGGCGGCACATGAACGGCTACAGCAGCCACACGTACTCGTGGGTGAATGACAAAGGCGAGCGCTTCTGGGTCAAGTACCACTGGAAGACCGTGCAGGGGATCGAGAGCTTCACGGAGGCGGAGGCCGCCCAGATGGCGTCGGCCGACCCCGACTTCCACCGGCGAGACCTGTGGAACGCGATCGAGCGCCGCGACGCGCCCGAGTGGCGGCTGGAGATGCAGATCATGCCCTTCGAGGAAGCCGCCGACTACCGCTTCAACCCGTTCGACCTCACGAAGGTGTGGCCGCATTCGGACTACCCGCCGATCACCGTCGGCCGCATGGTCCTCGACCGCAATCCCGGCAACCACTTCGCCGAGGTCGAGCAGGCCGCGTTCTCCCCGGCCAACATGGTGCCGGGCATCGGCCCGAGCCCCGACAAGATGCTGATGGGCCGCATCTTCTCGTACCACGAC
>Ga0070674_100001545_pt1 | contig 12316 bp, 13 predicted proteins | sample KBSM33metaG_FD_65344 | JGI IMG/M metagenome (GOLD analysis project Ga0070674, IMG submission 65344) | Miscanthus rhizosphere microbial communities from Kellogg Biological Station, Michigan, USA - KBS M3-3 metaG | ecosystem: Host-associated > Plants > Roots > Rhizosphere > Soil ... | reverse complement strand
CAGGACATCGCGATGACCGGACAGAACGAACTCGACCAGAAGAAGCGCAAAAGATGAGCGATTTCCTGTCGTCGCGCTTCGCCTTGCCGCTGGTCGCGGTTGTCGCGGCATTACTCGGCGCCGGCGCCACCTGGCTGGTGCAGCGGCCGACCGATGGCGCCGAAATTCGTGAGTATCTCCTCTCCCATCCCGAAGTGCTGCCCGAAGCGCTGCAGAAATTGCGAGAGCGCGAGGCGGCCGAGCAGTCGCAGCAGGCAGGCTCCTTCATCGCCGCCAACCGCGATCGCATCTTCCCTGCTCTGGGCAGCGCTTGGTCCGGCAATCCCAATGGCGATGTCACGGTGGTCGAATATCTCGACTATAATTGCGGCTATTGCCGCGCCAGCCTGCCGATCCTCGACAAATTGGTCGCGAGCGATCCCAAGGTGAAGATCGTGTTCCGCGAACTTCCCGTGCTGAGCGAGGAAAGCAAGGTCGCGGCGCGCTATGCCGTGGTCGCCGCCAAGCAAGGCAAATATCGCCTGCTGCACGATGCGCTTTATGCCGGTGGCCCGTTGAGCGACGCGAGCATGGACGCGGCTTTGCGGACCGCAGGGCTCGATCCGGCGGCGGTCAAGGAAGCGGCACAAGCGCCGGACGTCGGTCGCACTATCGAGAACAATTTGGCGATGGCCGCGCCGCTCGGCATGTCGGGCACACCTACCTGGGTGATCGGCGACAAGGTGTTGTCGGGCTTGCAGCCGCTCGAGACGATGCAGGCGGCGGTCGCGGCGGCGCGGACGAAATAAGCCGCGCGGGAGCGGTTGCACCCGCGACCGCCCCGCCCCATTTCCCCGTTTCTAGGGGAATTGCATGACCGAACCGATCCTGAGCGTCCGCGGCGTTTCAAAGACCTATGCCTCGGGCGTCCACGCGCTCCACGCCGTCGACCTCGACATCAACAAGGGCGAGATTTTCGCGCTGCTCGGCCCGAACGGTGCTGGCAAGACGACCTTGATCAGCATCATCTGCGGCATCGTCACGCCATCGACCGGTACGATCACGGTCGGCGGCTTCGACGCGATCACCCAGCCCAAGCGCGCGCGCCGGCAGATCGGCCTGGTGCCGCAGGAACTCGCCACCGATATGTTCGAGACGGTCGAATCAACCTGCCGCTTCAGTCGCGGGCTGTTCGGCCACCCACAGAAGTCTGGCCATATCGACGAGGTGCTCAAGGACCTGTCGCTCTACGACAAGCGCAAGTCCAAGATCATGGAACTGTCGGGCGGCATGAAGCGCCGCGTGCTGATCGCCAAGGCGCTTGCGCACGAACCCGACATCCTGTTCCTCGACGAACCCACCGCCGGCGTCGATGTCGAACTACGCCGCGACATGTGGAAATTGGTCCATCGCCTGCGCGAAAAGGGCACCACGATCATCCTGACCACGCACTACATCGAAGAGGCCGAGGAGATGGCCGACCGCGTCGGCGTGATTTCGGGCGGCAAATTGCTGGTGGTCGACGAAAAGGCCGCGCTGATGAAGAAGCTCGGCAAGCGCGAACTCGACATCGCGCTCAACGAGGCGATGAGCACGATCCCGGGCGAGCTGGGCGATTGGGACCTCAGTCTCGAGAATGAAGGCAAGACATTGCGCTACGTGTTCGACGCGCAGGCCGAGCGGACGGGCATCCCGTCGCTGCTGCGCAAGCTCGCCGACCTCAATATCGGCTTCAAGGATCTCGAGACGTCGAAGTCGAGCCTGGAAGACATCTTCGTCGATCTCGTGAAGGAGGGCGGCAAATGAACGTCCACGGTATCCTGGCCATCTACCAATTCGAGATGGCGCGCGCGCTGCGCACCTTGTGGCAGAGCCTGGTCACCCCGGTGATTACCACCAGCCTCTATTTCGTCGTGTTCGGCGGCGCGCTCGGATCGCAGATCAAGGAAGTCGACGGCATTGCCTATGGCAGCTTCATCGTGCCCGGACTGATCATGATGTCACTGCTGACGCAGAGCATCAGCAATGCATCGATCGGCATCTACTTCCCCAAATTCACCGGCACGATCTTCGAACTGCTCTCCGCCCCGATCAACTCGATGGAGATGGTGATCGGCTATGTCGGCGCCGCGGCGACCAAATCGGTCGTGCTGGGGCTGATCATCCTGGCGACGGCGGCATTGTTCGTGCCGATCCCGATCCATCACCCGTTCGCGATGATCGCGTTCCTGCTGCTGACCAGCATCACCTTCAGCCTGTTCGGCTTCATCATCGGGGTGTGGGCCAAGGGGTTCGAGCAACTGAATTTCGTGCCCGCCTTGCTGATCACGCCGCTGACCTTCCTTGGCGGCGCATTCTATTCGATCAGCAAGCTGCCCGATCCCTGGCGCACGTTCAGCCTGTTCAATCCGGTCGTCTATCTGGTCAGCGGGTTCCGCTGGAGCTTCTTCGACAAAGGCGACGTGCCGGTCGGGATCAGCCTGGCCGCGACCGGCGGGTTCATGCTGCTTTGCCTCGCGGTGATCGCGTGGATCTTCAAGACGGGGTACCGGCTCAAGAACTGACGCTCAACCATTCGCCTCTGGTGAACGAAGAGCTGCGATCTTCTGAATTTTAGACGAGTTCCGGCAGGGCTAGGACATGATGGTCGTTCCAGGAGACCATGATGTCGATGATCGTTCTTGCCGCGACGCTCGCGGCCGCCAACCCGACACCGCAAGCCGCGATCGCCGCTTATGGCGGGGCGATCGCGCGTAACGATCCAGCGATGCTCGCCCGGGCGTTTCAGCCGAGCGCGATCATGTACTGCACCCGCGACGGTGCGATCCGCGCGACGTACCAGGCGCAATGGAAAACGCGAATGCGCACCGAAACGCCCGCGGCCGGGCCGAACTCGACCAAGATCGACTGGCTCGATCAGGGCGCCGATACCGCGCTCGCACGCGTTGCCGCGGTGCGCGGCGACAAGACCTTCACCGACTATCTGTTGCTTGCCCGGATCGGCGACAGCTGGCGAGTGATCGGCAAATTGTGTCAGGCCGACGCGCGAGACATTCCGGCATCGCGCGCCGCGGTTAGCGCGGTGATCGATACCAAGCTCGCGTCGGACCGGGCATGGGATACCGACCTGCTCGCCGCGAGCATCGACCAGCGTGCATTGGTGATGACGGTCGAGGACGGCGAATTGGTCGCAGCAACGCTTGCCGAGTGGCAGGCGCGCTATGTCGACCGGCGCACGACGTCACCTGGCAATGCCGTCATCGAGACGAGCCGAGTGATCGACGCGCGCGGTGATATCGGCGTCGCGCGCTGGTCGTTCCGCGCGCGCGACGGCAGCGAGTGGACCGACCGGGCGTTGATGATGCGCACGCCGGCCGGATGGCGGATGATGGCCCTCGTGTTCGTCAAGGAGCCGGCTGTGGCGCCCTCGGGTCGCGGATCAAGATAGTCGACTGCATCGCATATCGCAGCTTCATCACGCCCAGGCTGATCATAGTGCAGCTGCCCGCGTAGAGCGTCGATCCAATTTCTAGGGATTGTTCAGCGGCCAATGCGCATGATTGGCCCTGTCGCCCAGTGCGATCAAATCGTCGTTCGGATTATGCGCCTTGCCGAGCTTGAGCGCGTGGTCTGCCTCAAGCACTTCTTCCCACGGTTGCTCGTGCCGCGGCGTTTCGACGTCGTCATAAACCTTTGCGCGTACGTGTTTCATACGCCGCCACATCAGCACCATGGCGACGAACGGGAATGCCACCGCCCCCATCAACAATATCAAGCTGAAAAAGTCTGCCATAGCGCCCCCCAATATCCGGCATCACCCCATCACCGGCAGCGTCACCTTCGACCCCGAACACACCTTCTGCGTCGCCTTGACGAAGTCGCTCGCCTTGGCCCGATAGGGATTGACGACGAAGGTCTGCGGATTGCGGTCGATGACCGGGAACCAGGTCGACTGGATCTGGACCATGATCCGGTGCCCGGCCTTGAACACATGGTCGTGGTCGCGCAGCGGCACGTCCCAGGCGACGACCTTGCCCGGCACCAGTGGCTGTGGATTGGTGTCGCTCGCCAGAAAGCGCCCGCGACGAACGTCCATCGCGATCGGCCACTGATAGCCGTTCAATGTCTTGGCATAATCACCCACCGCCCATTGCTTATTTTCGGTATTCTCGAAATCGCTGGGCAAGACGTCGATCAGCTTGACCACGAAGTCGCTGTCGGTACCGCTGGTCGAGGCCATCAGGGTCGCTGCGATCTTGCCGGTAACGGTCAGGTCCTGCTTCAGCGGCTCGGAGACATAGCTGAGCACATCCGGACGATGGTCGACGAAGCGCTGGTCGTCGCTTTCCCACCAGGCCCAGTCGGGCGTGGCATAGGTGCGGCTCATCGGGCGCTTGCGGAACGGCACCGGATTGGCGGGATCGCTGACATAGTCGCGGCACGTCTCCCCCGCACGCGGCGTATCGAACGACAGTGAGCCATCGTCGTGGAGGTAAAGCTCGGTCGACTTGGCGCCCTTGGGCGGCCAGGAGGCATAGGTCTTCCAGACGTTCGATCCGGACTCGAACATCTTCGCGGTGAAGTCGGGCCGAGCGCCCTTGTTGTGCAGCCAATAAGCGAAGAACGGAGCCTGGATCTGGGTCTGGAACTGGGTGCCGCTATCGGTACCGAGCGGGATCGGGCCGAGGAAGTCGCCCTTGCCCTGCCAACCGCCATGGCGCCACGGGCCCGAGACGATCTGCGCGAGATTGTTCGGGTCGTTCTGCTTTTGCTTGGCATAGATCTGCCACGATCCCCAGGGATCCTCCTGATCCCAGAAGCCGGCGACGTTGAGCGTCGGCACCACCGTCTTGCCGAGCGCCTTGGTCCAATTCTGATCGGTGTAGAAATTGTCGTGATTGGGGTGATCGAGCAGCGCCGTGAACATCGGTACGCTGCCCTTGAACACCTGTTTGTCGATATTCTCGACCGGTCCCATCCGCAGATACCAGTCATAGGCATCGGTCAGCCCGTCGAGGCTGAGTTCCTTGTTCTGGAGCTTGTCGACCTGGAGGCTAGACACCCATTCGGTCGCGTAGCTCAGCCGCAGCGCACCGTTGCGATGGAGATCGTCCGACAACCAATAGTCGATCCACGCCGCCTGCGGACTGACCGCCTTCAACGCCGGGTGCGGCTTGGCGAGTGCGACGGCGGCGGCGAAGCCCGGATAGGAAACGCCCCACATCCCGACCTTGCCGGAATTGTTGGGCACGTTCTTCACCAGCCAGTCGATCGCGTCATAGGCGTCGCTCGCCTCGTCGGTCTTCTTGGGGTCGTTGGGATGGACCGCGGTCGACAAGGTGAACACGCCGTCCGACCCGAACCGCCCGCGCATCGACTGGAACACGAAGATATAACCGTCTGCGACCAGCGGCTTCCAGCTCGCCGGGATCGCCGGCGGCAGAGCCTGCGGCACACCATAAGGGGTGCGCTGAAACAAGATCGGAAGCTTTCCCTTCGCCCCCTTGGGCGCGATGATCACCGTCTCCAGCTTCGCCCCGTCACGCACCGGGACCATCACCTTGGTATAAGTGAACTGGTCGGCGAGCGCGCTGGCGGCGGGCGGCGGTGCGGCCTGGGGTCGGGCGAGCGCGATCCCGCTCGCGCTCAGCAACAATATGGTGGCGATCAACCCCTTGGCGCGCATGTGATTCTCCCTTTGCCCTACCCTGTCGGCGGCGGACGAAAGGGTCAATCGGTCGCGAGCGTCGCCAGGCCGACGGCGTGGACGATGCCGAACGCCAAGACGATCGCCGAGCTGGTCCACAGAAAGGCGGAACTTCGATCGGGCATCACGCTAAACAGGAGCGGCAGCGCCGCGGCCCGGGCCAGAAAGATCGCCGCTATTGCGATCAGCGCCGGACGCAGCAACGGTAAGCGCGGCAACAGGCCAGCGCCGGAAAAGGCATAGGCGCCCCAAACCGCCAGGATCGTCGCGATCGTCAGGGTGATCAACGTCGGCCGCATCATCCCGCGCTCGGCCATCGCCACCATTGCGTCGCCCGCGCCGAAGAAGCGATACCAGGTCGGGCCGCCGACGATGCAGCCGAGATGTAGTAAAGCCGCGACACCATCCAGGACGCCTGCCGCCACCAGCCAGCGGTTCATGCCGTCTCCTTTTGCCACGCGCCGCGGATCGCGGGACGGATCGCCAGCGTCATCAGGTCGATCGTGGAGTGGAACAGCATCGCGATCGCGAGCGACCCGCTCATCAGATACATCGCGGTGAACAGGATTCCGACCAGGCTCGTGACGGTGACTCCCTTCCACCCCTGATACGCATGCGCCAGTCCGAACAACAGGATGGCCGCAACAACTGCGGGGATAGCACCGATGAATGCAGCGAGCAGCATCGGCAGCAGCAGGCGGAAGAACAATTCCTCGCCGATCCCCGCCGCTACCGAGATCGCCGCGCCGAGCAGGACTTCGTCGCGGTCGCGCGGCAGCAAGGCGGACAGGCGTGCGAGATAGGCGGGAGCGCCCTTGCCTTTGCGCCAGCGCCGCCATGTCAGCAAGGAGCCAAGCGGGATCGCGGCCAGTACAGCGAGGCAGAACATCGGTGTAAGCAACGGATCGATAGGGACCGCCGGCGCGTCGCCACGCAGCATCGCGGAGGCAGGCCACAATTCAGGTGGCAATTCGGTCACCGCCCCGATCCGACCGAGTAGCAGCAAACCGATGATCGGCGGCAGCGTGAACTGGAGCAACTGGGCCGTCAGCATGCGACGGTAGAAGGTCTTGCGACCTACCCCACCCGCCTCGGCCAACAGACGGTATCCACGGGGGCCCGCGACGACGTTGAGCGCGACGATCGCCAGCATCACCACGAGGAGGATCGCGTTGGTCATCGCGTCAACCGAAGTCTCCCCTCCCTTTCAGGGAGGGGCCGGGGGTGGGTGGCGAGCGCAGCGAGCTCCCTTCGGTCGCACCCACCCCTAGCCCCTCCCTGAAAGGGAGGGGAACATGGCAGGCAAGGCAACCGCTCTCACCCGATCCTGTGCTCGCCCTTGACCCAGCGAACCGTGCCCGAGCTCGCGCGCATCACTACCGAATTGGTCGTCATGCGATCGCCGCGGCGTTTGACGCCGGCGAGCAGCGAGCCGTCGGTCACACCGGTGGCGGCGAAGATCGCGTCGCCCTTCACCAGCTCCGACAGGTCGTACTGCTTGTCGAGATCGGTAATGCCCCATTTGCGCGCGCGGCCGCGCTCGTCGTCGTTGCGGAACAAGAGGCGTCCCTTGAACTGCCCGCCGACGCAACGCAGCGCTGCGCAGGCCAGCACGCCCTCTGGCGCGCCGCCCGAGCCCATATAGACGTCGATCGTCGTGTCGGGATTGGTCGTCGCAATCACGCCCGCGACGTCGCCGTCGCCGATCAGCATCACCCCGCAACCGATCGCGCGCAGCTCGGCGATCAGCGCCTCATGCCGCGGGCGATCGAGCACGCAGGCGATGATCTCGCTAGGCTTGACGCCCTTCGCCGCGGCGATCGCATTGACGTTTTCGGTCGGCGACTTGTCGAGGTCGATCACACCCTCGGGATAGCCCGGGCCGACCGCAATCTTGTCCATATAGACGTCGGGGGCGTTGAGGAGGTTGCCCTCTTCGGAGATCGCCAACACCGCCAGCGCGTTGGGTCCGGCCTTGGCGGTGATCGTCGTGCCCTCGAGCGGATCGAGCGCGATATCGATCTTGGGCCCTTTGCCCGGCGCCGAGCCGACCTTCTCACCGATATAGAGCATCGGCGCCTCGTCGCGCTCGCCCTCGCCGATCACCACGGTGCCATCCATGTAGAGGCTGTTGAGCGCGGCGCGCATCGCCTCGACGGCGGCGGCATCGGCGGCCTTTTCATCGCCGCGGCCGACGAGCGTGGACGCGGCAATCGCCGCGGCCTCGGTCACGCGCACCATTTCGAGCACGAGCACGCGGTCGAGAACGTCGCTGGCAGTCGTCATATTCGGGGCAATCCTCTTGTCTGATTTCGTTAGATTTGTGCGCGCGAATAGGCTCGGCGCGTTACGGAGTCGAGACGGCGGGGTCGGCGGAGGACGCCACGTCCTTGGGCGCCTTGATCTGGAATACGTACGGCCAGTCCTTGCCGGTGACGAACAGCCGCCGCTTCTTGGCGTCCCAGGCGATGCCGTTGGGCACGTCATTCTCGGCGGTCGCGCCCGACTGGCGGTGAAGCTCGCTGACGTCGATCCAGCCGATGACATGGCCGTCGCCGGGATCGATCCGCGCGATCAGATCGGTCAGCCAGATATTGGCGAGGATCTCGCCATCGACATATTCGAGTTCATTGAGCATCCGCACCGGCCGCCCGCCATCAGTGACGGTCAGATGGCGCTTGACGGTGAAATTGGCGGGATCGACGAAGCGCAGCACCGGCGAGCCGTCGGACATGATCAGCCCGCCTTTGTCGTCGGCGGCGAGCGCCCAGCCCTCGCCCTGATATTTGAAGCTGCCGAGCTTTTTGAAATCCTTGGCCGACCAGCGGAAGCCGACCTGGTTCTTCCAGGTGAGACTGAGGATCGTGCCGTTCCACGGTGCGATCCCCTCCCCGTAGAACGGCGGGTCGACCGCGACGCGCGCCATCACCTTGCCGTCGCTCAACCGCACCTTGCGGATGCCCGACCGGTTGAGCTCGCCGGTGCTCTCGTAGAGATAGCCGTCCTGCCAGAAGAGGCCTTCGGTGAAGGCGCGGTTATCGTGCGGGAAGGTCGCGACGATCTGCGCGGACTGAACGGGGACCGATTGCGGCGTCGATCCGACCTGCGGCAACAGGCCCAACAGGCCCAGCAAGAGGCCCGTTATTGGCATCAGTCGCGCAGCAACTCGTTGATGCTGGTCTTCGATCGCGTCTGCTCGTCGACGCGTTTGACGATGACCGCGCAGTACAAGGCCGGCTTGCCGTCCCCACCCCCGATCGAACCCGGAACCACCACCGCATAAGGCGGCACTTCGCCCATCAGCACCTCACCGGTCGCGCGGTCGATGACCTTGGTCGACTTGCCGAGATAGACGCCCATCGACAACACCGCGCCGTCGCCGACGCGCACGCCTTCGGCAACTTCGGATCGCGCGCCGATGAAGCAGCCGTCGCCGATGATCACGGGGTCGGCCTGGAGCGGCTCGAGCACGCCGCCGATCCCGGCGCCGCCCGAGATATGTACGTTCCGGCCGATCTGCGCGCAGCTGCCGACCGTCGCCCAGGTGTCGACCATCGTGCCTTCGCCAACATAGGCGCCGATATTGACGAAGCTCGGCATCAGCACCGCGTTCTTGCCGATGAACGAGCCCCGCCGCACCACCGCGCCGGGGACGACGCGGAAACCCGCATCGCGAAAGCGGTTCTCGCCCCAGCCGGCGAATTTGGACGGCACCTTGTCATAGGCCGGCGCGCCCGCTGCGCCACCGTCGATCAGCGCATTGTCGTTGAGGCGGAACGACAGCAGCACTGCTTTCTTGAGCCATTGATTGACCGTCCAGCCATCGGCAGTCGGTTCGGCAACGCGGGCCTGGCCGCTATCGAGCAACTCCAGCGCCGCCTCGACCGCGTCGCGGACCGCGCCCGTCGTACCGGTGCTGATCCTGGCCCGGTCTTCCCATGCGGCGTCGATCGTCGCGGGCAGGTCGGTCATGCTTCCTCCAAAATATCGTGCAGCCAATGGGTGATGTCGCGGGTGGTGAAGTCGACGAAATCGCGGTCGCCCTCCTCGCCCTGTTCGGAGCCGTTGTCGACCCACAAGGTGGTCATGCCGATCAGCTTGGCGGGCTTCAAGTTGCGCGCCATGTCGTCGGCGAACAGGCTTTGCGCGGGATCGAGCTCGTAGGCGTCGCAGAGATGTTGGTATGCCTCCGGTGCGGGCTTGGGGCGATATTGTGCGGCGTGCACGTCGTGGATCGCCTCGAAACTTTCGCCCAGACCGAGCCGCTCGAGAATCTTGCCGGCATAAGGCGCGTCGGCATTGGTGAAGATGATCTTGCGCCCCGGTAGTCGCGCAATCGCGGCGGCGAGCGGCGCATTCTCGTCGAGCACGTCCATCTCGATATCGTGGACGTCGGCGAGATATTCGTACGGATCGACGCCGTGCTCGGCCATCAGACCCGACAGGGTCGTGCCGCGGGTGTGAAAATAGCCCTTCTGGATCTTGTACGCCTCGTCGCGATCGACCTTGAAGAAGCGTGCGATATAATCGGTGATGCGCCGATCGACTTGCTCGAACAATCGCGCGCCGTGCGGATAGAGCGTGTTGTCGAGATCGAAGATCCAGTTCCGGACGTGATCGAGCCGCGCGTGCATGCCGGGCGCTCTACGGTGCGCGCCGGGCAGCGGCAAGGCGCGCCTTGAGCAATCGCGACGACACACTATCTCCTCGCGATGATCCCCTATTCGCTGCTCGATCTGGTCCCCGTCGTCGAAGGCGGCTCTGTGCGCCAGGCGCTGGCCAACGCCGCCGACATGGCGCGGCATGCCGAGGCCAATGGCTATCATCGCTATTGGGTGGCCGAACATCACGGCATGGACGGCATCGCCAGCTCGGCGACCGCCGTGGTGATCGCGCATGTCGGTGCAGCAACATCCACAATCCGCATAGGGGCGGGCGGGATCATGCTTCCCAATCATGCACCGCTGATGATCGCCGAGCAATTCGGTACGCTCGACGCGCTGTTTCCCGGCCGCGTTGACCTCGGTCTGGGGCGCGCGCCGGGCAGCGATCAGCGCGTCGCGCGCGCGATCCGGCGAGCGCTGGACACCGATCCCCAGGCGTTCCCGCGCGACGTGCTCGAACTGCAAAGCTACTTCGCCGATGACGGCCAGACAGGCATCCGCGCGACGCCCGGCGCCGGGGCCAAGCCGGAATTGTGGATATTGGGGTCGAGCACGTTCGGGGCTCAGCTCGCGGCGATGCTCGGCCTGCCCTACGCTTTCGCCTCGCATTTCGCGCCCGACGCGCTCGACCAAGCGCTGGAGATCTATCGCCGGGACTTCCGTCCTTCGGCGCAACTCGACCGGCCTTATGCGATGGCCGGATTCAACGTGTTCGCCGCCGATACCGACGAGGAAGCGGAGTTCCTGGCAAGCTCGCAGCAGCAAGCGTTCGTCGCGCTACGCACCGGCAATCCGCGCCAATTGCCGCCGCCGGTCGCGGGCTATCGCGACAGCCTGCCGCCGCCGCACGCCGCCATCCTCGACCATGTCCTGCAATGTTCGGCGGTCGGGAGTCCGGCAACGGTCGAGCGCCGCATCGCGGCCTTCGTCGAGCGCACCAAGGTCGACGAGTTGATGATCGTCAGCTCGATCTACGATGTCGAGGCACGCCGGAAGAGCGTGGCGATCGCCGCAGAAGTAATGCGCGGCGCCACGGTCGATGCGTAAGGCATTCAGTCGCCAGAGCTGCTCCGTCATGCCGGGCTCGTCCCGGCATCCACCGGGAGGCAGGGCTCGATTCTTGAGCTTCTTGCCCTGCGCTGGCGGCACGGTGGACCCCGGCACAAGGCCGGGGTGACGGTTGGGGTTCAGCGGCATTGAAAGGATGCTACCGCGTGCGGACAGTCCCATAATCCGGCATCTGCGCTGCCCCTCAGCTGGCCGCGGGCAGCCTTAGCCGCACCAGCAACCCACCCAGATCTTCGCTTTCCTCCAGGCTGACCGTGCCCTCGTAGATCTCCGCGACGTCGCGCACGATCGCCAGGCCCAGCCCGGTGCCCGGCTTGCCGGTATCGAGCCGGACGCCGCGATCGAAGATGCGGACGCGCTCCTCCTCGGGGATGCCGACGCCATCATCCTCGACCAGCATCTCGACGAAGCCAGCCTGCGCGCTCACCGTCACGAATACGCTGCCGCCGCCATATTTGGCTGCGTTCTCGATCAGATTGCCGAGCATCTCGTCGAGGTCCTGGCGTTCGACATGGACCTGCAAATCGTGCGGCCCGTCGGCGTCGATGCGGACGTGCGGATAGAGCCGCGACACCGCGCGCTCGACCGAATCGAGGCTCGGCCACACTTCGGCGCGGCTGTGCGCCGATCCGCGCCGGCCAACCGCGCGAGCGCGGGCGAGATGATGGTCGACCTGGCGCCGCATCGTCCGCGCCTCCCGCACCACCGTATCGCCGAGATCGTCGGCCTTGGCGGTGGCCGCGTTCATGATCACCGTCAGCGGCGTCTTGAGCGCGTGCGCCAGATTGCCGGCATGGCGCCGCGCTTCCTCCGCCTGCTTGTCGTTATGCTCGATCAGCGCGTTGAGCTCGTCGACCATCGGCGCGACCTCGGCGGGCATGGCGCCTTCGATCCGCCG
>Ga0070674_100001543_pt1 | contig 12318 bp, 10 predicted proteins | sample KBSM33metaG_FD_65344 | JGI IMG/M metagenome (GOLD analysis project Ga0070674, IMG submission 65344) | Miscanthus rhizosphere microbial communities from Kellogg Biological Station, Michigan, USA - KBS M3-3 metaG | ecosystem: Host-associated > Plants > Roots > Rhizosphere > Soil ... | reverse complement strand
CGGTCTTCTCGATGCCGGTGTGCAGGTAGCCGATGGTCGGCATCACGGATTGAATGACCTCGCCATCGAGCTCCAGCACCAGCCTCAACACGCCATGCGTGCTGGGGTGCTGCGGCCCCATGTTCACGGTCATCGTCTCGGTTCTGATTTCTGCCATCAGAGCTGCCTACCGCCTACTGCATACCGCATACTGCTTAGTGCGCGCGCTTGACGCGATCGCGCTCGATGTTCGCCCGGAACTCCGCTTCGCTGACTTCGAGCGGCTCGTATGTCTGCGCCGCCTTTCTAATCTGCACGGGGTAGTCTTTGCGAGCGGGATGACCTTCCCAATCTTCTGGCATCAACAGCCGGCGCAAGTCGCCATGGTCGTCGAACACGATGCCGAACATGTCCCACACTTCGCGCTCTGGCCATCCGGCGCCGCGCCACACGCTCTGCACCGTGGGGAGCGCCCCGTCGCTCGTCACGCGCACCTTCAACCGCAGGCGCAATTTCTTCGAGACCGAGAGCAGGTGATACACGACTTCGTAGCGAGGCTCGCGCGGCAGGTAGTCGGCCGCCGTGATCTCTGTGAGGACCTTGAAGTCGAGCGACGGAGTATCGCGCAGCGCCTGGCACGTCTCGACCAGGCGATCGGCCGGAACGTAGATCGTCGCGAAATCGACGCTCCGTCCCGCTTCGAAGGCTGCACCCGGTACGAGCGGCTGCAGGATGTCGATGATGGCGGAAGAATCCAAGTCCCTAAGACCCTATGCTCGTGATCGCTCGATCTTCTGCTGCAATTGCACGATGCCGTAGATGAGCGCCTCCGGCCGCGGGGGACATCCCGGCACGAACACATCTACTGGCACAACCTGGTCAACGCCCTGGACGATGGCGTAGTTGTCGAAGACACCGCCAACCGACGCGCAGGCGCCCATCGAGATGACCCACTTCGGATCGGGCATCTGGTCGTAGACGCGACGCATCGCCGGAGCCATCTTTCGCGACAACCGGCCGGCGACGATCATCAGGTCCGACTGGCGCGGAGACCCTCGAAACACCTCGGCGCCGAACCGCGCGATGTCGTAGCGGCTGGCCGCCATCGCCATCATCTCGATTGCACAGCACGCGAGCCCGAACTGCGCCGGCCAGATCGCCGAGCGGCGAGCCCACTGAATCAGCCATTCGAGCTTGGTGGTGATGAACGGAAGCTCCGGGTCGAGTCCGTGTTCGTGAGTGTCAGCCATGCGTCACGCGGCTTTCTGATTGGTGCGGCCGCGTAACTGCCGCACGGCCGGACCCCAATCGAGCACGCCCTTCCGCCAGACGTAGACATAGCCGACGAAGAGGACCAGGAAGAACGTCAGGATCTGGAAGAACCCGAACCACCCGAGGCTGCGTAACGCCAGCGCCCACGGATAGAGAAAGGCGATCTCGATGTCGAAGAGCAGGAAGATCATCGCCACGAGATAGAACTTCACCGAGTGGCGCTCGCGCGCGTCGCCGACGGCGGGCATCCCGCACTCGTATGGCGCCAGTTTCTCGGGCGTGGGATTCTTCGGACCGAGCAGAACCGAAAGCCCAATCATGACCGCGGCGAACCCGACGCCGAGCACGACCATGATGACTACGCCAAGCCAGCCATCCATTTAGGGGATCACCTGCTGCTTCGGCCTCAGAGAACCGGGGAAAATGACGCGGCGCGGGTTACTCGCAGCGCGCGCCACTCGCGCTTGTGAAGAGTTTCCCAAACCCGTTCATGCTATAGAACCCACTCTGAAAGGTCAATTACGACACCGTTGTCGCACGCTCGTCGTACCGTGAAGCTGCGTATGCGGGCCGCACCGTTCGGCTGCACCGTACTCTTACTGGGTCCGATCGCGCTTAACGCGAAGAAACCGGCACGATCGAGGTAAAGCTCGTCTCCTACTGATCGCCGCCTTCCCAGCGATATCCGCGTTCGGTGGTCAAGCGCGCATCTTCGACGGGGATACCCATCGAAAAGTGATAGAGGCTTTGCCACGCCTGACCGGTTAAACCGAGAAGATCGTGCACGGCGTCGTCATAAAAACAGCCGATTCCTGTGGCACGTGAATCGGCTGCCTCGGCCTGGAGATACAGGACCTGGCCGATCATCCCGCACTCCCAGAACAGCCGCCGGTAGAACCACTGACCGCGATCGCGGATGGCGGATTCGACTCGCGCGATCATCCCGAGGCTGAAGAACCCGTCGCTGGCGATCTCCTGATCGCACGACACGCGATTGGCGGCCCACCTGACATCGGTAGGCAGGAGCAGGAAGAGTCGATCGGCGACTCGCTCCCACAGGAACTCGGGCCGCATCGCCGCGCGCCATTCGTCGACGACGTCACTCTCTCGAAGATAGGCATACACACCTGGAACGAGTCCCTCGACGCGGTGCACGAACAGCGCGAGATGCACATGTGGCGGCCAGTGGATGGCGTCGAACGGAGGCGCATCGGGGTGGAGCGTCGAGAGCATCGCCAGGAATCGATCCCGCGACAGCGTCGAGCGCCCGTCGAACGCCACGGCGCTTCGCCGCTGGAGGATCAACGCTCGCGTGAACCCCCAACTTCCAACTCCCAACTCCCAACTCTGACCGTCGAACTCCTGGGGGTTGGTTTGTTTGGGAGTTGGGAATTGGGAATTGGGAGTTGATAGTTGACCAGGATACCGAGTCGCCTCCGTCACCCGCTCGATGATCTCCCATCGATCGTGGCCGCGACTCAGGACATTCGCTCGCCCCTGCCACGTCGCGCCCCGAGCCGCATCGACGAGCGACGCGCGATCTTCGGGATGCCACGACACTGAAGGTCCGACGAGCGCGAGGCATTCCGGATGCTCGGCCTCCGCATCTCCACGGTCCTGGTGTCTATCAACGCCGAGGAGTGTCGCAAGGTCCCCGTCCGACCATTCGGGCAAAAGCCTGAGCGTCCAGCCAGAGAGCGCGGCCGCGACGCGTAACGCCGCGATCGCGTGGCCGACATCGTGCTGGCAGTATCTGAATGCGCGTTCGCCGTATTTCCACGCCTCGCGCCATTGGATCGAGGTGAGGGCAACGAGAAAGCCATCGCGACCACCGAGGAATGCCTGCCACTGCTCGAACCGCACAGCCGCGCGCTCCTCGACCGCGTGTTCGCGCGGAGCGTAGTGAAGGATGCGCCCGTCGTGGACGATGTAGGCTTCGGTTGGGTGAAGGTTGCCGCTCGAGGGATTGACCCGGAGTGCCCAGCGGGTGTCTCGGTAGGCTTTCCACGCCGACAGGCCCATCGAGTAGCGAAGGAACCAGCCGATCGAGGCGAGATGTAGCGCCGCAGCGCTGCGGTCAGTTCCCCTATCGCTCGCCGGAACTTCTCCTTGAGGAAGCGGAATCAGTCGTGCGCCCGCATAGCGCCGGAACGGATCGGGCTGCGTGGCCCAATCCAGATGCCCGCGCGATCGAGCGAATCGACCGAAATGGTGCTTGGTGGTCTCGTGGTATTCGAGTGAGACCAGGCGCGTGGTCCTTTACTTCGAGAGCGCAGCCAGGCGCTTGTCGATTTCGCCGATCGCCTGTGAGAGTTGCTGCTTGCGCGCCTGGTGAGCTGTGCTCTCCATCTGGCGCTGCATCTCGGTACGCGCCAGACGAAGCGACTCCATCTGTCTCACGCGCTCCGGATCGATCCCCTTGGCGCCCTGCTTGGCGTTGCGACGTTCCTGCTCGCGCTCTTCCATCCGCTCGGCGAGGCGGGATTCCGCGTCGACAAGCCCTTCACCTGCATCACCCATATTCTTCGATTATCAACATGAACGCGGCCATTACACAATCCCCGGAATTTGGTTGGTGGCTGGTGGTAGGCGGTAGGTGGTGAGTGGTTGGTGGTAGGTGGACAGTTGAGAGTAGGCGGCCGGGGTGACCAAACGAGTACGATCCTCTAGACCACCGACCACTAACCACCAACCACTAACCACTAACCAGCCAGCCGATATGTCCCGCCGCGCCGCCCTGGACATCTTCCACCCAGCCGTGACCGAGTGGTTCACGAAGACCTTCCCTTCCCCGACGACGCCGCAACTGCTCGGCTGGCCGGCGATCGCTCGCGGCGAATCTACGCTGATGCTCGCGCCGACGGGCAGCGGCAAGACGCTCGCGGCATTTCTCTGGTGCCTCAACCGACTGATGTTCTCGCCTGCGCCGCCGCAACCCTCGCGGTGCCGCGTGCTGTACATCTCGCCGCTCAAGGCGCTTGCGGTGGACGTGGAGCGCAATCTCCGTGCACCGCTCGAAGGCATCTCCGCGGTCGCACGTGCACACAATTTGACGATTACCGTTCCGGAGATCGCCATTCGCACGGGTGACACGTCGGCGCTGGATCGCGCACGGTTCGGACGTCAGGCAGCGGACATACTCATCACGACGCCTGAATCTCTCTTTCTTCTGCTCACATCGAACGCACGGGAGCGCCTGACCTCGCTCGACACGATCATCATCGACGAGATCCACGCGCTCGTCCCGGGCAAGCGTGGCGCGCATCTCATGCTTTCCCTCGAACGGCTCGAAGCGCTCCGCGATGCGGACCGTGAGTCGTTGCAGCGCATCGGTCTCTCGGCCACGCAACGGCCACTCGAAGAAGTGGCGCGGTTTCTTGGCGGCGCCGCATCGAGCGGCAAGGCTCGTTCGGGTCGAACCAGGAAGGTCGATCGGGCCACGACGGTCGAAGCCGAACTGCGCGGCGAGTTGGCGGGCACGAACGAGACGGTTACGTATCGACCCGTCACGATCGTCAACGCCGCTGAAAAAAAACAGCTCGCACTGCGCATCGAGGTTCCCGTCGAAGACATGGCGCGGCTGACCACGAAGGCGGGCCTGCCCGAGACCGCTGCACCAGATCGACCGATCAGACCGTCGATTTGGACGTCGGTGCATCCTCGGTTGCTCGAGCTCATTCGCGCGCACCGTTCGACACTGCTCTTCGTGAACAGTCGTCGGCTGGCCGAACGGCTCGCAGCCTCGTTGAACGAGCTCGCCGGCGAACCGCTCGTTCGATCGCATCACGGCTCGATGGCACGCGACGCACGCAGCGAGGTCGAAGAACTACTCAAGGCCGGTGGCATCCGCGCGCTCGTCGCCACATCGTCGCTCGAGCTAGGGATCGACATGGGCGCAATCGATCTCGTCGTGCAGATCGAAGCGCCGCCATCGGTGGCGAGCGGCCTGCAGCGGATTGGCCGCGCGGGACACCAGGCAGGGGCCATCAGCGAGGGCATCGTCTTTCCGAAGTTTCGTGGCGACCTCCTCGCGTGTGCGGCCGTCACGCGCGCGATGCACGAGGGGCAGGTCGAAAGCACGCGCTATCCACGGAACCCCCTCGACGTCCTCGCGCAACAGCTCGTCGCGATGGCGGCGATGGAGCCGTGGAGCGTCGACGAGATCTACGCGCGCGTGCGGCAGGCAGCACCCTTTGCGGAACTGAGTCGTCGTGTCTTCGAAGGAGTGCTCGACATGCTCTCGGGCCGCTATCCCTCGGATGCATTCGCCGAGCTCCGGCCCCGCATCACGTGGGATCGCGTGCAGGGAGTGATCTCGGGACGTCAGGGAGCCAAGCGCGTTGCGATCGCCAACGCAGGGACGATTCCCGATCGCGGCCTCTATGGCGTGTTCCTCGCAGGCGCGGACCGCCCAATGCGCGTCGGTGAGCTCGATGAGGAGATGGTGTTCGAGACCGACGTCGGCGACACATTCACGCTCGGCGCATCGACCTGGCGTGTCGAAGAGATCACCCATGACCGGGTGCTCGTGTCACCCGCACCGGGGGAGCCGGGCAAGATGCCCTTCTGGCATGGCGATCAGGCCGGACGCCCCGTTGAACTCGGGATGGCGATTGGAAAGCTGATTCGAGATTTGCGCTCGACGCCGAGGAACGCCGCGATCGATCGCCTCGTTCGTTTCCACGATCTCGATCAGGCTGCGGCCGAGAACGCGCTGCGGTATCTCGACGATCAAGCCGCGACTGGCGCGGTTCCCGATGACCGCACACTCGTGATCGAGCGATGCCTGGACGATCTCGGTGACTGGCGCGTCTGCCTGCTGTCTCCTCTCGGCAGTCGTGTACACGCGCCGTGGGCGATGGCCGCGACGGCCCATATCCGCAGCCAGACCGGCATGGACGTCGAGGTCATGTGGGGCGACGAAGGATTCGTCGTCCGCTTCCCAGGCGTCGAGCAGCCACCGGATCCAGCACTTCTCCTGCCCGAACCCGAAGAGATCGAAGGGCTCGTCCTGCGTCAGCTCGGGTCGACCTCGCTCTTCGCTGCACGCTTCCGCGAGACGGCGGCGCGCGCGCTCCTCCTCCCGAGGCGACGGCCCGGGATGCGGACACCGTTGTGGCAACAGCGCAAACGCGCGTCGGATTTGCTGGCTGTCGCGTCGCGATTCGGATCGTTCCCCGCCCTGCTCGAAACCTATCGCGAAGTATTGCGCGATCACTTCGACATGCCTGCGCTCGTGGATTTGCTCCGGCGCGTGTCGAAGCGTACGCTGCGTGTCGCCACGATCGACTCGACGACGCCCTCGCCGTTTGCGGCGTCGCTCCTTTTCAGCTACGTCGCCAATTACATTTACGACGGCGACGCGCCCCTTGCCGAACGACGGGCGCAGGCACTCTCTGTCGATCAGGGCCAGCTTCGTGAACTGCTCGGCGGCGCCGAGCTGCGCGAGCTGCTCGATCCTGCGGCGCTCGAGACCGTCGAGCAGCAACTGCAGTACATCGACGAGAGCCGTCGCGTGAGGTCAGCGGATGGCGTCCACGATCTCCTGCTGCGGATCGGCGATCTGACTCGTGGAGAGATCGAGTCGCGTTCCGCGATGGCGGATACTGCGGCTTCGATCGCCGATCTCGAGCGATCCGGACGGATCGTCGCGGTGCAGATCTCTGGCGAGCACCGGTTCATCGCGGTAGAGGATGCCGCTCGATATCGCGATGCGCTGGGAACCGCACTGCCGGCAGGCATTCCCGAACCGCTGCTCGAGGCCGTTCGCGATCCTGCGGGCGACGTCGCCCTGCGCTTCGCACGCACCCACGGCCCGTTTACGGTCGACGCACTCGCACGGCGATTCGGTCTTGGAACCGCGATCGCCGAGTCGCTGCTGACGCGACTGACAGAGTCGGGACGCGTCGTTCAAGGCGAGTTCCGTCCTGGCGGCGTTGAGCGTGAATGGGTCGATGCCGATGTCCTGAGACGCCTGCGCAGCCGATCGCTCGCTCGGCTCCGACGCGAAGTCGAACCGGTCTCGCCGGACGCGCTCGGTCGCTTTCTCGTCGCCTGGCACGGAGTCGGCTCCATGCGTCGCGGCCCCGAAGCGCTGCTCGACGCGATCGAGCAACTGCAGGGCGCGCCACTTCCCTTCTCGATCCTCGAGCGCGACATCCTCCCCGCACGAGTCGCCGGCTATCTGCCGGCGATGCTGGATACGTTGATGGCGGCGGGCGAAGTCGTCTGGGCCGGTGTCGAATCGCTCGGCGAACGAGACGGCCGCATCGCGCTCTATCTGACGGATCACATGGCGCGCCTGCGGCCTCCGTCTGCTCCTGCCGGAGACGTGGACGGACGATCCGCTGGAATCCTTTCGTATCTCCGTTCTCACGGCGCGTCGTTCTTCTCCGCGCTCCACGAGGGAAGCGGTGGCGGGTTCCCCGGAGAAACCGTTGATGCGCTCTGGGACCTCGTCTGGAAGGGGCTAGCCACCAACGACACGCTGCATGCGCTGCGCGCCTACAGCAGCGAGACGACGACGAAGCCCGCGAAACGAGGACGGCAGGCGCCATTCAGATCGAGGCGGCTGGTGCCGCCAACAGCCGAAGGCAGATGGTCGCTCGTCGACGCGCCTCGGGCCTCGAAATCGTCGATGACGGAGTGGGGCACAGCGATCGCGAATCAGCTCCTCGCGCGTCACGGTGTCGTCACGCGAGAGACGATCGCATACGAGCCGGTCACGGGTGGATTCTCGCTGGTCTACACGGTCCTCAAAGCGATGGAGGATGCCGGCCGCGTCCGTCGCGGGTACTTCGTGTCCGGTCTTGGCGCCGCGCAATTCGCGATGCCGGCCGCACTCGACCTGCTGCGCTCGCAGCGTGATGCTTCGGACACGTTCACAGCGCACGTGCTATCCGCCACCGACCCGGCGTCACCGTACGGTTCGCTGGTGAAATGGCCGGCCGCCGCATGGGCCGACGAAATTACACAGCTTCAAGCAGGCGGGTCTGCCTTCGACTCCGCTCAGGCCAGGGAAGACCCGCCTCTACGCACCGCGAACGCTGGCGGTCAACGCCCAGCGAGCGACGGAGGCCGGGGGCCGACGCGAACGGCTGGCGGCCTGGTCATCCTCGTCAATGGCTATGCGGGCGCGTATCTGCGTCGCGGCGAGCGCGAGCTCCTGCTCCTGATGCCGTCTGCCGAACCGAACAGGTCGCACGCCACGCAGGCAGTGGCACGAGCGTTGGTCCATCTGTCAGCTTCGCGCGAGGAAGGTCGTCGAGGCATGTTGCTGGCGGACATCGACGGTCTGCCCGCGTCCATTCATCCCGCGACGCGCATCTTCGTCAAGGAAGGATTCCTGACGACGGCCATGGGACTGCAACTGCGACCGCCTACTCGGGATCCGGGATCCGGGACCCGGGATCCGGGATCCGGGACTCGGGGTCCGGGGTCCGGGGTCCGGGATTCGGGATTCGGGGTTCGGGATTCGGGATCGCAAGACGACGACAGCGATGCGCCAGTACCCGATTGACGAAGTCTTCGCGAACAGCCTCGTCGCTGAGGCGTCGCTCTTCCTCTACCGGCAGACCTGGCAGCATCTGCACGAGCGCTTCGGCAAACAGCCCCCGGCCCACGCGCGTCACTCCACCGCCTCCCTGCACCCGCACACCGTGCAGTCCACAACTCGGTGAGTCCGACTTGAGCACGTAGCCGTCGAGATCGCCGAGAGTCGCCACTCGCGCTGCCGCGAACGTCGTCACAGTCTCAGTCCAATCGGTACGACTCCGTACTCCGAGCAGGCGGACGCGAGCCTGTCCCGCGGGAACACCGTCGTCGCTCTCGACGAGATCGATCGCTTCGCGTGGCGTACCCATTCCCGCTTCGACTTCAGGACACACTGGAATCCACTCGACGAGAGCTCCGAGCGTGGACAAAAGAAGCGCGTCGCGTTTGTGGCCGCCGTCGTGTCGCACTGCGTCACCGAGGAGACAACGCGAGATCCCGACGCGCGGTCGCTCATCGTCGTGCGCCATGACGTTCATTGTACGAACATCGAAGATGCTTGAAGGAATCGATCCGCACCGTTAACATGAGGCGCACATGACGACGCAGTGCTCCTTCGACATCACCTCGAACGTCGATCTGCAGGAAGTGGACAACGCGTTGAATCAGGCGCGCAAGGAAGTGGCGCAGCGTTACGACTTCAAGGGAGCCAAGGCATCGATGGATTTCGATCCGAAGGAATCCAAGCTGGTGCTCACCGCCGACGACGACTTCAAGCTGAATGCGTTGTGGGAAATCGTGCAGACCCGACTCGTGCGCCGGAACGTGCCGGTGAAGAACCTGACGCGCGGGACGGCGACACCTTCAGCCAACGGCACAATTCGCCAGGAGATCTCGCTTCAGCAAGGCATCCCCACCGAGAAGGCCAAGGACATCGTCAAGTTCCTCAAGGACGCGAAGATGAAGAAGGTGCAGGCGTCCATACAGGGAGATCAGCTGCGCGTGACGTCGCCGTCTCGAGACGAGCTTCAGGAGGCCATGCGACAACTGCGGGATCAGGACTTCGGCGTGGCGCTGCAGTTCGGGAACTACCGCGGCTGATCGGGCGCGGCCGCCGGCTTCGGCGCACCATTCTCTTCCAGCCAGTCGGCGATCTTCTCGCGCGACCACTCGTGGTGGTCGTTGAGGTGGACGATCATCGCCGAAAGCAGCAACCGCTTCTTGCACCCCTCAATCGGACACGCGCGAATCGTCCCCTCGAGACAATCGAAGAATGTCGTCAGATCCTTCGTCGGGCGTTGCCCACTCATGTCTGAGGCGAGTCGGTAGATCCCCTCGTATGCGGCGCCCAGCGCGCAGGAGGCGCGGCGCCCGACGAAGTAGTCACCGAACGCCTGCTCCGGACGACGCTCGGCGCCCGCGCGGATTGCCGAGGCCAGTTCCTTCGTGCCGTGATGTTCGTCGGCCATAGGCGGAAGTCTAGAGGACTCTAGTCCAAAGCATGTGCCAAAGGCATCCGCGCCAAAGCCTCAGCGCCACGCGAGCGCTCGCGGCCCCTTACGGCGATGAGCGTTCGTCTCTGGGACGCCCCGTTCACGGACGAACGCCCGGGCCAAGGCCTGCCGCAAGGTCGCGGTGGAGCAATCGATGGAAGAGATGTTCCCCCGCTTCGCGACGAACCGACAGCCGTCCCGTATCGTAGGCGCGTGACTTCAGGCCCCGCTGTACCGAAACACAGATCGCGACGTCTTCCTGTTGAATCTCGTGACTGACGTCGATGCTGGCCCGATTCTCAGCGCGCGCCGACTCGGAAACATCAGTGAAATAGAAGTCGAAGATGACCTCGGTCTCGTCCACCCCGCGCGGGATGACGAGATTCGTATCCATCGCCCGCCCGTAGCAGTTGATCATGAAGTTCGGATAGATCCAGTAGTAATCCGCGCGTTCACCCTGCCGCACCGCCCCAGTTCGCGCCTCGGCGCCCTCTGTCACCAGCGGACTCCACTGCAGGCAGAACCGCTCACCGGTTTCGATCATGTAGTCGCGCGAACTGAGCACGCTGTCGAGACCGCGATGCACGTGCGGAACGTGATACCCGCCATCGAGATAGTTGTCGACGAACACTTTCCAGTTGCAATCGAGGGAGTAGCGGCGGCGCTCCAGCCAGTGCCATGAGCCGAGGTCGCGGTTGGCAAGGTGACTCGTGAGCGCAGATCCCAGGAATGCCGGAAGGCCAATGTCATCGCGTTCGGGCCTGACGAACACCCACTTCTCTGCGACGTCGCACTCAACGGGCACGAGGCCGTGAGCCGAGCGATCGAAGTCACAGACCTCCGCGAAGTCAGGCGTTCCCTTCAACGATCCGTCGAGGCCGTACGTCCATCCGTGGTACGGACATCGAAACTGCGTCGTCGACCCGTGACTCTCGGTCACCACCGCCGCGGCGTGATGACGACAGACGTTGTAGAAGGCGCGTAGCGACCGATCCGTGCCACGCACGACGACGATAGGCTCACCGCCTGGCAACTCGCAGGTGATGTACTCACCCGGCTGGCGCACATCGTCGATGTGCCCGGCAACTTGCCACGTACGCCGAAAGACCGTGCGATGCTCCAACTCGAGGACGCGCGCGTCGACATACCAGGCTGCTGGAATCGTCGCTGCGTGCGTGAGCGGCGCTTCCGCCTGATAACGCCCGATGATTTGCTCGAGTGACTCCGCCATCACCTCCGTCTTGTAGTGCGCCTGCAATGCGAGGTCAAGGTCCGAGCGCACGAGGCGCCACGAATATACTGAGGCGCATGTGTCGGAGAGTCCGCGTCTGACCCTGGAGCGCGGGGTCGCGATCCGTGCGGCGATCATCGTCTTCGCCGGCATCGCGGTATACGTCAACAGCCTCTCCGCGCCGTTCGTCTTCGACGATCAGAGCGCGATCATCGACAACCCGTCGATTCGCCAGCTCTCACCGATCTCCGTTCCGCTCTCGCCACCGCAAAACAAGCCGGTCGCGCGGCGCCCGATCGTCAACCTCACGCTCGCCATCAACTACGCCGTCGGCCGGCTCGATCCCTTCGGCTATCGCGTGACCAACATCGCGATTCATCTGCTGGCCGCACTCACGCTGTTCGGGATCGTCCGGCGGACGCTGCGGCTGCCCGCATTGGCCCCGCAATTTGGCGGGCAGGCATTGAACCTTGCGTGGATCGCAGCGCTCATCTGGACGCTGCACCCACTGCAGACAGAGCTCATCGACTACGTAACGCAGCGCACCGAGTCGCTGATGGCGCTCTTCTACCTGCTGACGATCTACTGCAGCGTGCGCGCCCTTGAGACACGGCGGCCAGGACGCTGGCACGCATTGGCCATCATTGCCTGCGTGGCGGGCATGGCCTGCAAGGAATCGATGGTCACGGCGCCCGTGATCGTCGCGCTCTACGACTGGGCGTTCGTGTCGCGCGCGGTACTCCAGACGATTCGCCGTCGGCGCCTCTATGTCGGCCTGGTGTTGACGTGGGTGCCGCTCGCCATCCTGATGATCGCCAGCCCGACGACGAGCGTCGGCTTCTACACCCGCGT
>Ga0070674_100001541_pt1 | contig 12321 bp, 8 predicted proteins | sample KBSM33metaG_FD_65344 | JGI IMG/M metagenome (GOLD analysis project Ga0070674, IMG submission 65344) | Miscanthus rhizosphere microbial communities from Kellogg Biological Station, Michigan, USA - KBS M3-3 metaG | ecosystem: Host-associated > Plants > Roots > Rhizosphere > Soil ... | reverse complement strand
CTCAATGTCAGGGCATCCAACCCGGCTTTCGTGACCGCGTACGCCACCTCGCCTGGCATCGGTCCTTGATTTTGCCCGGATGTGATGTTGATGATTCGGCCCCCGACGCCTGGGCGCCGACGTCGCACAAACTCCGAGCAGAGAAGCATCGCAGCTCGAAGGTTGACTGCATAGTGTCGGTCCAGTTGCTCCGACGAGACCTGACCGATCCCACCCGGCTCCCAGTGCGCTGCGTTGTTGACCAGAATGTCGACCTGCCCGAACTGCGCGCACGCTCGATTGAACAAATCGACCGCAGCTGCCGGATTGCTGAGATCGAGCTCGAACCCAACGCATGGATCGCCAAGCCCTGCGAGGATGGACTCCGGTTCGTTGGGAGCAACACCCCACGTCTGGCGCTCGTCGTACTCGCGAAAGTGCGTCGTGAAGACACCCGCGCCTGCGTCGACGAGCTCTCGAGCAATCGCTGCTCCAAGTCCCGCGTGCCGGGTCACACCAGTGACCACCGCCACTCTTCCAGCAAGTTCCGCGTGTGCTCCCATTCGTGGTTGCCGTTGTTCGGCGGCCCTTCGACACGAACTCGAAACGACAGACATCTGTCGATCGCTCACTGGTTCGATGCCTTGCCACCCGTCCAGAACTGATCGAACAGCACAATGTGGGACGTGGTTTCGACTCGGTTGATCACGAAGGCCCGCCCATCATCCACCCAATTCGCACGGAACATGATGTGAAACTGCTGCGGGAACCGCACTGCAACGCGCTTGTTGCCTGTGGCGACCTCGTACACCCAGATCGCATCACGGTCGCGAGTCTCCCGATACGAGAGGCTGACAAACTTGCCGTCAGGACTGAAGACCGGCAGCGCATTCCCGGGCTGCATGTCCTGCCAGATCACCGTACGGCGTTCACCATCGAGAAGTCGCAGGCCGCCCGCGAGCATCGAGCTCACGATCCATGTCCGCGTGCGATCCGCTTGCGCTATCCAATCTCCTCGAAAGAATCCCGCCACGACATCCTCCGGCGGTCCACCTGCGGGCGAGACACGCCTGGTCACCCAGACTCCGTCCCGAAGGGACGCGAAGATAATGTGCTGGCCGTCAGGCGACCATACCGGCCACGAGTCGGCCGCGGGATCACTGGTCAGCTGCCGCAGATTCGATCCATCCACGCTCTGCACCCAGATATCGGACGTGCCGGCGGTGCTCGACGCGAAGGCCACCGACGTGCCATCTGGTGAGAGCGACGAATGCATCACCGCATTGCCGGGCATCGATGTAATCTGCCGCGGGTCGGCACTGCCGTCGAGCGGCATCGTCCAGAGATTTCGACTTCCCACGAGCGCGTTGTTGAAGAGCAGCATGCGGCCGTCACGCGTCACGAACGTCCACATCGGATCAAGAGACGCGTCAACGAGCCGCACAGCATTGCGGCCATTCGCGAGCGGATCTGCCCCGAACGGCGCCTTCCACACCTCCCGCATTGGACGGCTCGCGGTCACGAGCAGGCGCGTTCCATCCGACGACAAGCTCGGTGCACTAAAGCCTTCGGCAACGTTCGTCGTGATCCGCGTGATCGATCCGGTTCTGGAGTCCAAGACGCCGAGATCAGCGGCGCCCAGGGGTTGCGTGGACGCAAAGTACGAGATCACGAGATGCCGACTGTCCGGCAGCCACGCATGGGCCTGCGGTCCTTCGGTGCTCCGTTCGAAATGGGTCACCTGTCGTATGCCACCATCTGTGAGGCCGACCACGAATAGATTGCGTGGCGCAAAAAGCCCACTCGCGGAGTACGCGAGAGACTCACCGTCCGGCGCCCATGACGCCGGGCTGATGCCCACGACGCCTTGAACGTCCTTCACGAACACGCGGCGCTCGCCGCCGTCGATTGCTCCAACGACCAATGAATAAGAGCCATCGGATGAGCGCGTGAACCAGGCGAGACGCCGGCCGTCTGCGGAGACTGCTGGTGCTCCCGCATCGCCTACCACCTTGCGAGGCTCACCTCCCAATGCGCCGATTCGCCAGATTGAGGTGTCGGCACCGGCTGAACGCGTGAAGTAGATGCTTTCGCCGTCGGGAGCGAAGACAAGGTCTGATTCGACGGCCGTGTCGTTGGTCAGACGGATGGGCTCACCGCCTGATACCTGGCGTAGCCATATGTCTGACTCTCCACCGCGATTGGAGACGAATACGAACGAACGTCCATCGGGTGCAATCGCGCCAGCTGTCTCCGTCCCGTCGTAGTTAGTCAGCTGCGAGACAATTGTTTGCGCGGAGACGCCGGGAGGCACAGTCGCACGCCCAACCCTTGTCAGCCAAATAGTCAGTCCCGCAGCACCGACAACAGCCGCGAGAGCCATGAGCGCGGCCGACCGCCACACTTGACGAGCCTGGTTGCGATTCGCTGGCTGCGCGACCGCCGCACTCGGTCGCTGTGACCGCGCGTCCTCAACCTCCGCACTGGCATCGCCGATGTCACGCAGGCGCCGCTTCAAATCCTTGTCGAGACATCGCCTTAACAATCGGCGAATGGGTTCTGGTGTCGCAGCTGGGAGAGCGGTCCAATCGGGCTCCCGATCGATAATTGCGGCCAGCGTGTCTGTCACAGTGTCGCGGGCAAAGATGGCGCGACCGGTCAACATCTCGTACAACACACAACCGAACGCCCATATGTCCGCGCGCTTGTCGACATCCCGTCCACGCGCCTGCTCGGGACTCATGTACGCCGCCGTCCCGAGGATGACACCAAGGCCGGTCATCACCGGGCTCGTCAGCGTCGGAGCGTGTGATCGGTCGGCCGTGTGCGCGTGCTCGGGCGCCTTGGCGAGCCCGAAATCAAGCACCTTTACCACGCCGTCGGGCCGGAGCTTGATGTTGGCCGGCTTCAGATCGCGATGGATGATCCCTCGTTCATGGGCAGCCTCGAGCGCTTCGGCTATCTGGCTCGCGATCCCGAGCGCGTCGTCGACGGACAGCGGTCCGTGGGCGATCCGATCTGCCAGCGTGTTGCCATCGACGAGTTCCAGCACGAGCGCGCGAATCCCGTTCGATTCCTCGACGCCGTGAATGTGCGCGATGTTCGGATGATTGAGCGCGGCCAGGACCTGCGCTTCGCGCATGAATCGCGACAGGCGGTCGGCGTCGAGTGCGAATTCGTCGGGCAGGACTTTGAAGGCGACGTCCCGATTGAGCTTCGTATCGCGAGCGCGATAGACCTCCCCCATACCGCCGGCGCCGATGAGCGAGAGGATTTCATAGGAGGCGAGGCGAACCCCCGGCGACAGTCTCATACAGCTTCACGCCGAATGGCACATCGCATCTGACGATCGTCCCTCCCGGAAACGAGTCCGCCGAACGCTGCGTCTCAGCCGCGGCGGCTGCCTGCGCGAATTCTGCCACACGCGCTCTCCGCCGTCGGCTGCAAACGCATGACTCTTATTCAGCCCTCCCCCTGCGCACCTGCTCGTTGTGAGTAGGCTCAGCGCAGGGTATGCGCGCATTCGCGCAGGAGGAGAGCTGAGATGAGATTCTACAACCGCCAGCATCGTCACTATTGCGGGATCGATCTCCACGTGAAGACCATGTACGTGTGCATGCTCGACACTACGGGCCAGGTGCTCGTGCATCGCAATGTGCCGTCGACACCGGAGGCATTACTCGCAGTGGTGGCCCCGTACCGAGACGACCTGGTGGTCGCCGCCGAGTGCATGTTCACCTGGTATTGGCTCGCGGATGTGTGCGCAGCGGAGGGGATCCCGTTCGTGTTGGGCCACGCGCTCGCGATGAAGGCGATCCACGGCGGCAAGGCCAAGAATGACAAGCTCGATTCGTTCAAGATCGCGAGTCTCTTGCGGGGCGGCCTCCTGCCACAGGCCTACGTCTACCCTGCAGCAATGCGCGCGACGCGGGACCTGATCCGCCGTCGGTTGCATCTGGTGCGGAAGCGCGGACAGCTGCTCGCGCACATTCAAAACACGCGAGCGCAGTACAACCTCCCGGCGTTCGGGCGGCGGCTCGCCTATCCGGCCAATCGCGACGGCGTGCGGGAGCACTTCGCCGATCCCAGCGTGCGCAAGAGCATCGACGTCGATCTGACGTTGGTGGCGCAGTACGACACGCTGATTACCGACCTCGAGCTCACCATCGTCAGAGAGGCGAAACGTCATGATGCCGACGCGTTCCACCGGCTGCGATCGGTGCCGGGCATTGGGAAGGTCTTGGCCCTCACGATTCTCTACGAGATCCACGACATCACGCGATTCGATCGGGTCCAGGAGTTCGCGTCCTACGCGCGGCTGGTGAAGTGTCAGAAGCAGTCGGCCGGCAAAACCCTCGGCACCAGCGGCGCCAAGATGGGAAATGTCCATCTCAAGTGGGCCTTCTCCGAAGCCGCGGTCCTCTTCCTCCGCCACACCAAGAATGGGAAGAAGCTGCTAGCAGTCATCGAGAAGAGACATGGCAAGGGGAAAGCGCTCTCCATCCTCGCCCACAAGATCGGGCGGGCCGTGTTCTACATGCTGTCGCGAGGCACCGTCTTTTCGGCGGAGAAGTTTCGCGCGGCGTAGCAGGAAGGGAGCGGGCGAGCCAGACGTCTAACTCGAGCCACGGGACCGAGCTCGCGGAGATCGCCCAGCACGCGTGCGCCACCAAGCGCCACGAGCCGTCGATCATGAGCCACAGGTCCGGCAGCGAGCACGCTTGACGGGACGCCCGCTCTCTTCCCGCGACGCATACGCATCCTCGACGGCGCTGCCCCTCCCCCGAGCCTGGTGACTACGGACGCGCCTCGGCGACGTCGCTCGTCATGAGGAGGCCGGTACGAGGGCCCGAATGAGTTTCTAGGCCGCGACGGTCTCTCGACCCTCGCGCTTCGCAATGCGAAGTTCGAGCCTCAATAGGTGTGGGGTCCGCCGTCCTCGACGGGGGCCAGCACGGGAAACGAAGACGGCACTGAAAAAGGACGCGGGTGAGTCCGAGGTTAGCTGTGACGGTCGCGCGCATGCTTGGATCGACGACCGGAGGGAGAAGATCTATTCACTTGACCGGGGGAGGGCTGATAGGTGTTAGGGGTGCGCAGGTTGGCGAACTGCCGTTCCGTTAGGTCGCTGTGCGCCGAACGTTCTCGGCGCGCGGACCCTTCGACCCTTCGCCAAGGTCGAATTCCACGCCGTCGCCCTCTTTCAGATTCTCAAGGCCTTCTCCATGCACGGCGCTGCGGTGAAAAAAGTACTCCGTCCCGGCATCGTCCTTGATAAAGCCGAATCCCTTGTCCACTCGTAACGTTCGAATCAATCCCAACATCACAGCTGGCCTTTCTGCTCGCCCCAAAGTTTCGACCACATATATTGCCTAGGTGAGCAACCGCCCGCTGTCCGATTCAGCACAATCGCTGCAGGACCACCTTCTGTGCGTTGTTGCACAGTCCACCGTCATCGCCAGTGAGACGCGAGGTCGCGAATCGTTTCGGCATCCTCCCTGATTTCTTCTCTTTCGCCGAGGCGGCACCTGGGTGGAGCGGGAACTGCTGCAAGCGAGGTCGGGTCGTCTCGGCTTCACCACGACACAGGGCCATCTCATCAGGTCCCGTCTGAGTGGTGCGCGACTCACCGAATCTGACAACGCATCTGCACAATGAAGCGATTCGAGGCTCGACCAGGCTATCGAATCGCGCAGGTGCCAGGCCACCCCTGCACGCAGGCGCGTGCGTAAAGCTGCGCGGGTTCTCGCTCCTCGAACGGGCCTTTGCTGCCCCGCAGGATCAACCGGTAGTCAGCAGCGGTCGGCACATCGTGGCGGAACATGTTGCCCTGTGTGATGGCGACCGTGTTGTCGCAGCCGGCCGAAAACCCCAGCCTGCACGCCCGCTCGAACTCGGTCGCCGCCCGGCGGCGATTGTCATAGTGGTCCGCCAACAGAATGGCAAGCTCGTTACACGACCATCCCGACCCGTCCTCGCAATAGCCGTCCTGCAGAAAGTACAGATCCTCGCAGGCGCTGCGTGCATCGGCCGCGCACGCCTGCTGCCAGAACGGCACGTACTGCCCTGGATGCTTGTCGCCCAGATACCCGGACGCGCTCATCGCGCCGAACGCAAGCACCCACACGCTGATATAAGCCAGGTGCCGCCGGCGCGCGACTGAGGCCAGCCCCTCCTTCGCCGAGGCCACGGAGGGCAAGCCCCACGCGGAGGGATCGATTCTCTGGAGCAGCGGCGACCGCCCCCCTTCGCCAAGGCTACGAAGGGCAGGCGCGATCCTATCGAGCAGTCCCGCGGACAGGTTCAGCAGCGGCACCTGCAGCAGCTTGTCGTAGAACCCAGGCATCCCCGCGCGTATGAGCACGCTGTACAGCGCGCAGGTCGTGAGTCCATAGAGCACGCCGTAGACGATGCGCGCCAACTCGGTGCGCGGCGACGTGGACGGATCGGTGAACAGCAGGTGCATGCCGAGGAACACGGCAATGGGCACATGCGAGTCGGAGAAGAAATAGGCGCCGGTCGCAGCGTAGTAGACCGCGCTGAAGACGAACGTCGTCACCACCGCCGACATAGTCATCGTCGTGACGCCGAACAGATACTGCCCTGGCATCGCCAAGAGAAAAATCGCGAGATACATCTGCGGCGGATAGAACTGGGTGGTCGCCACCTCGTAGCCCCAGGTCGTCTGGCTCGCGTTCGTGATCAGCAGGAGCGCCGATGCGATGGCGAGCGGGAACGACGAGGGGTTGAAGATGTGCGTGTTCACACCGTCGCGCGTCCAGCGCAGGAACTCTTTGGCAAGGAAGCCGAGCGCCACCATCGCGAATTGCAGGTAGAACCAGTCGTCCTTGAACCAGAGGAACAGGTTGATGCTGAAGATGATCGGGAACGGGCCGAAGCCGAGCACGAACTTGCGCCGGTGCGTCCACGAGAGCAGGCTGTCGAAGCCGTAGGCAAACAGGAGCTGCGCGGCGATGAGCGGCGCGGCGTGATAGACCTCGCGCCAGTAGTAGCCCCAATACAGGATGACCGCGCCTTGCTGACATGCCTGCAGCCAGTGTTGGCGACGCAGCACGATTTCGAGCGCCACCTTCTGCCCACGGCGCAGAACGCCAAACAGCAACACGCTCCACGCGAGCAGGAACAGCGCGGCGACAACGATGGAGGCGCGGACCGTGGAACGCTGTTGCAGCAGCGGGAGCTGGCTGAGTACGAGCAAGCCCGCGACGAAGCAGGCATTGAGTGCAAATGCGCGACCGGCAGAGAGCCTGGTGCCGGCACTTGGTGCAGCGGCGGGCTTGTCCACCATAGACCTGGCCGAGGTGGACGTTCGCGCAGGTGTGGCCGCTCTTCGAGACTTCGACATCGAGCGCTTGATTCTAGGCGAACCCGTCGCGCCCGTCAGCGCCTTCTCAGCGCGCCCTTACTCGGCCCGCATCGCCACGGCCGGATCGACACGCGAGATCCTGCGCGCGGGGACGTAGCTTGCCAGCAGAGTCGCCGTCATGAGCAACAGGGCGACGGCGATGTAGGTCAGCGGATCGACGGGGCTCACGTCGAAGAGCAGCGACGTCATCGCGCGCGTCACACTTGCCGCCGCGCCCAGACCGATCGCGATCCCGATACTCGTCAGGACAAACGCATGACCGAGGAACATCACCCGAAGCTCCCGTTGCTGCGCGCCGAGCGTGAGCCGGATTCCGACCTCACGCGTCCGGCGCGTCGCGGCATACGCCACGACTCCGTAGATGCCGACGAGACCGAGCACCAGCGCCATGAAGGCCGCGATGCCCAGCATCACGAGCGCGAACGAGGTGCGCGTCATCGATGCGTCGTATACCTGCCGCATCGTCAGGACGAGCGTCACAGGCACGCCATTGTTGACTGACGACAGGCGCTCTCTGATCGCATCGATCAGCGCTTCGCTGCCGGCGCGCGGGCTCCTCGCCATGAGCACGACCCGACGCGGCACGTCCATCGGGACGAGCTCAGTGAAGCCCTCGGTGCGTGACGGCCAGTACGCGATCGGCGGCGGCGACATGTGTACGCCGTACTCGCGGACGTCCTCGACAACGCCGATCACCTCTCGCCAGGACGCGTTCGGATCAGGACGGACCCGCTGACCCAGCGCCGCCTCCGGCGACCCCCACTGCTCGATCGCCAGATTCTTCGAGACGATGGCGACGGGCCTCAGTGCGTCGAGATCTTCCCACGTGTACTCGCGGCCGGCGACCACGCGCGTCCCTGACGTCCCGAAGTAGCCTGGCGAGACGTACTTGAACCAGCGAAGCTGGCGGTTTCGTGCCTGGTCTGACGTGTCGCGCTCGGACACGAGCGGCATCTGGCTCGATCCGAATCCGTTCGGCACAAAGGCTCCCATCGGCATGGCGTTCGTCAGGGCGACGGCCGTGACGCCAGGAATAGTCGCGAGCTCCCGCAGCATTACCTTATGGATCTGTGCGGTTTGATCCGGTGTCGCCGCGACCGACGATGGAATCGCGATCCCGATCGTCTGCACTTCACCGATGTCGAATCCTGGCACGACGCTGCGGAGCGCAATGAACGTGCGGATCATCAGCCCCGAGCTCACGAGCAGTACGAGCGCCAACGCCACCTGCGCCACGACGAGGCCATTGCGCGTGCGAAGGCGCTCGCGACTGTCGCTGCTGCCGCGGCTGCCCGCGAGTATCCCGGAGAGTCGTCGTCCGGCGTAGTTGAACGCCGGAATCAGTCCGAACAGAATCCCCGACAGGATCGAGACGCCCACGGCGAACGCGAGCACACGGGCATCGATCGTGATCTCCTGCAGGCGCGGAAGCGTGTCGGGGCCGATCGCTTTCAGCAGGCGCACGCCGGCGTAGGCGATTCCCGTGCCGATGGCTCCGCCGAGCAGCGCGAGAACGACGCTTTCGAGCAGCCACTCGCCCATCAGCCGGCCGCGGCCGGCCCCGAGCGCCATTCGCACGGCGAATTCCTGCTGACGTCCTTCCGAGCGAACGAGCACCAGGTTTGCGACGTTCGCGCACGCGATCAGCATCACGATACCGATCGTCGCCATGAGCAGCCACAAAACGTTCGCCACACCTCCGACGACGCCGTCCTTGAGCGGGCGCGCAACGCTCAAGAAGCGCCAGCTGTCGAACGGACGCGGGCCACGCCCGTACCCGGGCGGCATCGGCCACGCTCCGCCCCAGAGATACGTGAGGCGTCCGAGATCCGCATCAGCCTGCGCGAGAGTGACGCCGGGCTTCAGCCTGGCCACCATCTCGTACTGGAAGAACACGAGGGTCAGCGTGCTGCGATCGAACCACAGCGGAACCAGCACTTCAGGCTCCACAGTGACGACACGGAAGTCGCGCGGCATCACGCCGACGACTTTCAGCGAGCGTGAATCGCTCGTCAACGTTCGACCGACGACGGAGGGATCGCCGCCGAATCTCCGCTGCCAGTAGCCCCATCCGAGGATGACCACGTCGGATCCGCCGGCGTGAAAGTCGACCTCCGTGAAGGCGCGCCCCAGCATCGGCTGCACGCGCAGCGCCTCGAGCACGCCGCGGGTGACGGAGACGGCACGTATCTGTTCTGACGCATCCGCGCCAGCGACGTTGAGCGGGAAGGGTTGAAAGACGCCAAGGCTTTCGAAGCTTTGGTTGTTCTCCGCGTAGGTGACGTACATCGACGCGGATTCGGGCATATCGGGGATTCCCCCGCTTACGCCGGGCGCGTTCGGAGCACCGGGCGCCCGCGTCAACACGCTGATCAGCGAATCGGGCTCGGGATAGGGCAGCGGATTGATCAGGACGCCGTTCACGACGCTGAACACGGCCGTGTTCGCGCCGATGGCGAGCGCAAGCGTGAGCAGCACGGCGATCGTAAACGTCGGATGCCGACGGAGCCCGCGAACCGTCTGGCGCAGATGAAGAGTCAGCAGCGATCGCATCGCGTGCGTACTCAGACGGAGCAATCGGGTTAGAGGTTGGCGTCGCAGGACGACAACGGCGAGATATAGCCGATACGATCGGACGACGGCGGCCCCGCCGCCGTCAATGGCCGGCGAACGCCCCTATGCGGGACGCACGTTTTCGCCGCGCGGACCTTTCGGTCCCTGCCCGCGCTCGAATGTCACTGCTTGCCCTTCACGCAGTCCCGAGAACGACACGCCGTTCAGCGCGGACTGATGAAAAAAATACTCCTGCCCATCTTCCGCAGCAATGAATCCAAAGCCTTTGTCGCCAACCAACCGCTTGACTGTGCCCTTCATCGTCGCCATGTGTGCTCCCCGTGCAGACCGACACCAACGCGCAAAACCGCCGCCTGACGCTCAGGCGTAGCCCAATACTGCCTGTTCACCCACCGCCTTAGCAAGGGGACCGCACTCGTCAACTATTCGTCACTCTGCCTTCGCGAGTCGACCGGATACCTGCTCGGCTTCTTTCAGGTGAGCCTGGATGTCAGGTAGCGTTTTGGCCGCCCACTGATTGACGTTTGCCGCCAGCGGCGCGCCGTTCGAGCCCTCGTTTGCACGCGCAACGAGCGTTCGCTCGAAGTCGCGATCCTGCTCAATCGTCACTTTCATGAATTCGCGATCGAAGTTCTCGTTGCTCAACTTCGACAAACGCTCATGGACTTGCCGGTACTTCTCATCCAGTTTCGTTGGCCATCGAACGCCGGCGCCAGACGCGGCGTCGGCGAGTTGCTTCTGTGCCTTCAGGCGGCCATCGAGCGCCGACTTCGCGAGTTTCTGCACATCGGCATCCTGCGCCTTCCCTGTCGCAAGGTGCGCGAGCTGAATGGCGGCCATGTTGGACATCGCCAGTCGAGACACGAAGTCCTGTTCGTCGGCGCGCGGCACACCCTGCGCGGCGGCAACCCCGAATCCCAGAACCACCGTGAAGATTCCGACCCAAGGCAGTGTTGCGTTATGGCTTCCTCTCACGTCGCCTCCTGGGGCCCGCGATAACCTGGGCCGCTGGGCATATGTGCAAGCTGCGGTCCACTGCAACTAAACTCGTGCGTGGCGACAGCACAGTCGTGATTGAATCGATGACTGGATGAGCAAAGCGTTCACAAAAGAATCGGACAACGAAGACGACGACCTCGACGACGTCGTGGAAGAGCCGGAACGCGCGCAGCCTGCCGGAGTCAAGAACTACATCACACCGGACGGATTGCAACGGCTCAGAGACGAGCTCCGGTTTCTGCTCACGAGGGAACGGCGAGCCGTCACGCAGGTGGTGGCCTGGGCAGCGAGCAACGGCGATCGCAGCGAGAACGCCGACTATCAGTACGGCAAACGGCGACTGCGCCAGATCGATCGGCGGATTCGATTTCTCACCAGACGAATCGATGCCGCGGAAGTTGTGGACCCTGCAGCGCCGAGAGCCGGGCGTGCGGCGACGCACGTCTTCTTCGGAGCAACCGTTCGCTACGCCAATGCCGCCGGAACCGAGCGGATTGTGCGCATCGTCGGTCTCGACGAGATCGATCTGGATCGCAGCCACATCAGCTGGATGTCGCCGCTGGCGCGCGCGTTGACGAAGGCCGGGCCAGGCGACAGCGTGACGCTTCACGCGCCGGGAAGCACCGAGCAACTCGAGATCCTCGAGGTGCGTTACGAGCACATTCCCGTTGAACCGTTCAGCGAACCGCTGGGCGCCGAATCCGCGCCCAAGACGCGTCGCGACTAGTTTCCCCGTCCTCCCGCCCTACCTGTTGCACCTGCCCGTCCGCCATCACCGGTTCCACGACCGCGGAAGTTCGACTGCAGCAGATGCGTCAGCGTGTGCACGTAGCGCAGCTTGCCGTTCTCCACTCGAAAGAGATGCGTGTCGGGCGCGCCGCTGCCGCCGTTTGGACCGCCGGCGCCGAACGTGCAGAACACCACGACAGAACCGATCGTCGGGTCGACGATGAAGCGACGGTTGGCGATGTTCACACCGCTCGGAACACCGACATCGCAGCTATCAGACGGATCCCCCTTGCCCGTATGCGCGCCCCCTTCGGTGCGATTGCACGGATAGCCCCACGGTACGCCGTCCTTCTTTCCTTCGAGAAACGCATCGAGGTAGGCATTGGCGGCGGCGACCAGCGTGTCGCGGGTGTCGCGCTGGTTCGCCGGAATGACATCCCACTTCTCCGTGGACGACCACTTCAAGTACGCCTCGGCGTTGAACAGCCAATAGCCCGTCGTCGTCCAGAGAATCTCGACCTCGGCGATCTTGTCGCGATTGACGCGCATGCGTGTACCGAGGACGTACGGCTTCTCCTTGTTCGTCACGATCACTTCGGTGAACGTCTGGCAAGTCGACGGATCGAGCAGGCTGCGATGGTGATCGATCGTCA
>Ga0070674_100001538_pt1 | contig 12328 bp, 11 predicted proteins | sample KBSM33metaG_FD_65344 | JGI IMG/M metagenome (GOLD analysis project Ga0070674, IMG submission 65344) | Miscanthus rhizosphere microbial communities from Kellogg Biological Station, Michigan, USA - KBS M3-3 metaG | ecosystem: Host-associated > Plants > Roots > Rhizosphere > Soil ... | reverse complement strand
CTGCCGACATCCACCCCGTACACCGCTGCCAGATGGATCAGTCGTGCTTCTTCGGCACCGGTGATCACCTTGGGACGAATGCCAGTTTCCGCTTCGATGCGCGCGAGAAACTCTCCGCCGTTGCGCGCTTCGCGCGTCGCGCTCGTCGCGGCGGCGAGAATCTTGTCGACGGTGTGAGATTCGGCAAGCCTCTTGAATTTGGAGAGCGCCTGCAGCGCAGCGCCCATGGCTTCGCTCGTGAGCTCCTTGCCGTCGAGCCCGCCGGCGCCCAGCCGCACCATCGCTTTCTCACGATCGATGACTTCGAACGAAAGGTCCGGTCGGACGCGGACCACGATCATATGGACCGAGTTGGTGCCGATGTCGATGGCCGCGATGCGCATGTTGGAAACGGTCCTCGATCCTCAATGCTCAGTCGTGGTCGAGTGCGTGGACACGAGTGAGTCCAGAGACCGCATATAGTAACTGAGTCTGCGTAACACCATGGTTGATTCCCATCCGTCGGAGATGATGATTCGGCAGCGGCTGTCGGCCTTGGCGCGTACGCTGCCGTCCGCATCGACGGGAGACGTCAACGCAATCCACCAGGCGCGCGTTGCGACGCGACGTGTGCGCGCCGCGCTGCCGATCGTGACGCGCGGCTGCAGGCGCCGAAAACTGAAGAAGTCGTTCACGCGATTGACGCGCGCGCTCGGTGGTGTGCGCGAGCTCGACGTGGCGATTCTGACTCTCGACGAGTTGGCGTCCGATCCGTCCGTGCCGGGGGAAGGTCTGCAACTGCTGCGCAGGATTTTGCAGGAGGAGCGTCAGCGTTTCCACGCTGAGATGACCGGGACCGTGCAGCACGTCGATCTCGAGCGACTTCAGCGCAAGACTCTCGCTGCCGCCGAGCGCGCGTTCGAAGACGATTCAGATCAGTCCGACCTGAAACATCTGAGGTCGGTCGTCAAACGGGCCGGGAAGCGGGCGCTTGCGCTGCAGGCGGCGATTGAGAACGCTGGAAATATCTACCTCGCCGATCGCCTGCACCAGGTTCGGATCGCCGTCAAGAAGTTGCGCTACGTCCTGGAGATTGCTCGCGAATTGAGCCGCTCGCGCGCGTCTGCCCGGATACGGATGCTCAAGAACGCTCAGGACCTCCTCGGGCGCATGCATGATTTCGAGGTCCTCATCACGAGAATCCGCGCGCTTCAGGGCTCGGACCGCGCCCCCACGCTGAAAGTCTCGGCAGATCTCGATCGGCTCGTGCGCCGGCTCGAGACAGAGTGCCGACAGTTACACGTTCGATACATGGGCGTTAAGAAGAAGTTACTCGAGCTCTGCGATTATGTGACTGCCGCCGATAACCGGCAGGCAGCCTCAGCCGCGTAGATGGCCAAAACGTCGCCGCCCCCATGTGAGCTCTACATCGTGCGTCATGCCATCGCAGCGGAGCGCGGTGATGATTGGCCCGATGACGACAAGCGTCCGCTGACCGAGAAGGGCATCGCTCGATTCGAGGATGGTCTCGCCGGGTTGAACTGGCTCGACGTCGGGGTCGACGAAATTTTCAGCAGCCCGCTCGTGCGAGCAAAGCAGACCGCCGATCTCCTCGCCGCCGGCATCTCGGGAAAGCCGTCGGTGAAATTGCTCCCGGCGCTTGCGCCTGGTCACTCGCCTGAACAGGTGATGGCGCAGCTGGCGCAAACCGCGAAGAGGCGACGGATTGCGCTCGTCGGACACGAGCCTGGCCTGGGAGAGCTCGCCGCGCATCTCATCGGTGCCAAGCGTTCGCTCGAGTTCCGCAAAGGCGGCGTCTGTCGGATCGACCTTCAGGGGCTGACCGAGAACCGGCCTGGATCGCTGATCTGGTTCGTGACCCCGAAAGTGTTGCGCCATCTCGGAAAGAACACCTAGTACCGTGTCGTTCGAATTTCCTGGTTCTCCCTTCTCAGTTCGTGTCCAGGTTCGAACCTGAACCCGAGCCGGAAGCGAGAAGATAGAAGCGTGAACGACACCTCTCGATCACCGGGACAGAAAGTCGCTGTCATCATCAACCCGATCTCGGGAGCAGGGCGGCGTCGCGACGTGGCTCGCATTCGAGCGGAGCAGGCAGCGGCGCTCATCGAGAAGCGTCGGCTCAACGCGGAAGTGTTCGTCACTGAGCGTCCCGGTCACGCGCGCGCGCTTGCGCAGTCAGGTCTTCGGCGGGGCGTCACGACGTTTGTCGCGTGGGGCGGCGACGGCACGGTCAACGAAGTCGGATCGGCGCTTGTCGGCTCCGATGCCACGCTCGCGATCGTGCCGAGCGGGTCCGGTAATGGTCTCGCTCGCGAACTCGGGATCCCGCTTGAGCCAGCGGGTGCGTTTCAGGTGGTTTTCGAGGGACGCGCGCGACTGATCGATGCGGGCGAACTGGACGGTCACCTGTTCTTCAACATCGCCGGCATCGGCCTCGACGCGCGCGTGGCACATCGATTCGCGCAGGGAGGCCTCGAGCGTCGCGGGCTCGTGCGCTACCTCGAGCTCGCCGCGCGCGAGATCGCCTCGTTCACTCCCCAGGAATATGCGCTGACGGCTGATGGCCGTGACCTCAACGTACGGCCCCTGCTGATTGCGATCGCCAACGCCCGGCAGTACGGGAACGGCGCATTGATCGCTCCTGAGGCGCTCCTCGACGACGGCAAACTCGATCTGGTGGTTGTGGATTATCTGCCCGCGTGGAAAGTGTTGATGCACGCGCCGAAGTTGTTCGCGGGAACGGTCGCTCGCGTACCTGGCGTGTCGATCACAAAAACGAGCAGCTTGGGAATCGCGTCAGACGCGGCGCTTGTGTATCACGTCGATGGTGAGCCGCATGTCGGTGGGCAGTGCGTCAACGGGCGCATCCACGCACGCGCGCTGAGGGTGATGTCAGCCATCCGCTAAGATACCGAGAACGCCTCCCTCGCTGGAGTTCTCCAAGCCCATCGAGTCTTTGATAAACAGAAGGACATCAAAGAGTTAGTCAATTTACACAACGTTTACACCAACGTGTCCCTTTGGAGAGGTATAGATCAGGGGTTATGTATTTCCGTATTTTTCAGAAAGCCGGTCAGACTCGGCGCTTCACCATTTCAGACGCAGGCAGTCTGGGTTGGGAAGTGCGAGAAGAACAGGACAGTCAGATCGTCTGGAGCATCCGCTACACAGACTGGCATCGCGTCGAGAGAGCCCGCATGACGTTCGCCCGGGAAGCCGCAACGCTCGCCAGCGCTGGCTGGAAAGAATCCTAGCGACTCGTAAAGGAATCCTGAGTTACTCGACGAACCGATAACCCAATCCCACGACCGTTTCGATTTGCCGTCCGGCCTCGCGCAGCTTTCCACGCAGGCGACCGACATGCACATCGACCGACCTGGTTTCCACGAAGCGGTCGTATCCCCACACACGTTCGAGCAACCGGTCGCGTGAGAGCACGCGGTTCCGGTTCTCGACGAGATACCGCAACAACTCGAATTCGCGGCGTGTCAGTCGAATCGCCTCGCCGTTCACGCTGATCGCGACCGCGTCGAAATCGGCGATGAGGTGCTTGCCGCGATAGACGAACGCTTCAGTCCCGCGAGCGCCGTTGCCCGGTTCCGTTCGTCCGCGGCGCAGCACGGCGCGTACGCGCGCGGCGAGCTCGCGAAGGCTGAAGGGCTTGGTGATGTAGTCGTCAGCGCCGACGTCGAGTCCCGTCACGCGGTCGCTTTCACTGGTGCGCGCCGTCAGCATGATGATCGGCACCGTGGCCGTGGCTGGACGTGAACGAAGGATCCTGCATACCTCGAGCCCGCTCAGGACGGGGAGGTTGAGGTCCAGGACGATCAGATCAGGCGTGCGTTCGTTCACCGACTTGAGCGCGCCGTCGCCGGTGCCGACGATCTCGACTTCGATGTCGCCACCTTTTTCGAGACCGTGCTTGATCAGCCCAGCGATGTCCTGCTCATCGTCGACGACCAGCACGTGAGTGCGGGTCGTGGCGCGCGCGGTCATGCGTGGGTCAGAAACACTGCTGGACTCCGAGCTGTATTGCACTGGTGCTCCATTTCTATCTGGGCTACAGGAATCACGGTAGGAAATTGGAGTTTCTGGTGCGTGACGTCGGAGTTAAATCTGGGTTAAGGCATTTACGCTGCGGGCTCGCTTGTGTTGGCGACTTCGGCCGGGCGTCCGGGCGGCACGGCGGCCGGTTCGTTAGGCGGAACGGTCCCAAAGCAACCGACACAAGCGAGGTTGTGGGGTAAACCGACTGATGAAGTAGGATCGCGAGCGATGACGACTCTCGAAGAGACCGCGGGGCCCGCAGCCAGCCCCGACGGTGCCCAGCGCTGGCTTCCGGCGCTTCTGTTGCTGTTTATCGGGTCAGGCTGCGCGGCCCTCATTTACGAAGTTGTCTGGTTTCAGCTCCTGCAGTTGTCGATCGGCTCGTCGGCCGTGTCGCTTGGCGTGCTCCTCGGGATTTACATGGGGGGAATGTGTCTCGGCAGCCTGCTGCTGCCGCGATACCTGAACCCTGCCTGGCATCCGCTGAAGGTGTACGCCGCACTCGAGGCGGGCATCGGCGTGTTCGGCGTCATCGTGCTGTTCGCCGTTCCGATCGTGGGGCAGGTCTACACGCAGATCGCCGGGACCGGCCAGGCCAACCTGTTCCTTCGTGCCATCGTCGCGAGCATTTGCCTGCTGCCGCCCACGCTGCTCATGGGCGCGACGCTGCCGGCGATCGCGCGGTGGGTCGAGACGACACCGCGCGGAGTATCGTGGCTTGGGTACTTCTACGGCGGCAACCTTGCCGGCGCCGTGGCCGGCAGCCTGCTGGCCGGGTTCTATCTACTTCGTGTCTACGACATGCCGACTGCGACCGCAGTCGCCGTGGTCCTGAACATCGTCGTCGCGGGCTTCGCGATGATCGTGGCGGCGCGAACACCACACACAGTGATCAGGGCGGACGGGTCTGCAGCGCTTCAGGCGCCGCTCTCGGCGGAAGGCGCCCGGCTCGTCTACATCGCGATCGCGTTGTCGGGCCTGACTGCGCTCGGATCCGAGGTGGTCTGGACGCGCGTCCTCTCGCTGCTCTTCGGTGCGACGACATACACGTTCTCGCTGATCCTTGCCGTGTTCCTCGTGGGTCTCGGGATCGGCAGCAGTCTCGGCGCGGCGCTCGCGCGTGGCGTGTCGAACGCGAAGACGGCGCTCGGATGGGTGCAGCTTGGCCTCTGCTTCTGTCTTGCGTGGGCGGCCTATTCAACGGCTGACTCACTGCCGTTCTGGCCGATCAATCCCTCGATTTCGACGTCGGCCTCGTTCACCTTCCAGCTCGATCTGATGCGCGCGATCTGGGTCATGCTGCCCGGTGCGATGCTCTGGGGCGCGAGCTTTCCGCTGGCGCTCGCAGGTGTTGCGTCGCCCGGTCAGGATCCCGCTCGACTCGTCGGCGGCGTGTATGCCGCGAACACGGTTGGTGCGATCGTCGGCGCCCTGGTCACGAGCCTGGGCATGGTTGGCACCGTGGGCAGTCAGATCACGCAACAGGCGCTCATCGGAGTCGCGGCGATGTCGGGTTTGTTGATGCTGATGCCGATGACGGGTGAGAAGCGACGGGCGTGGACGTCGACGCCGGTGGTTGTCATCGGCATCTCGCTCATCGCGGGTCTGCTGGCTCGTACGGTCCCGCCGCTCCCGGGGATCCTGGTTGCGTACGGCCGCTATGCGGCGACGTGGGTCGGACAGAACGAGATCGTGTACGTCGGCGAGGGTGTCACCGCGTCTGTCGCCGTCTCGCGAACACCGAGCGGCGTGCTGAACTATCACAACGCCGGAAAGGTCCAGGCGTCGAGCGAACCGCAGGACATGAAACTGCAGCGCATGCTCGGTCACATCACGACGCTGGTCCCGAAGACACCGACGAAGGTGCTGGTGATTGGCTGCGGCGCGGGGGTGACAGCCGGCGCGGTCTCGATCGATCCGATGGTCAAGGACCAGACCATCGCCGAGATCGAGCCGCTCGTTCCCCGGGTCGTCTCCACTCACTTCGCCGAGCACAACTTCAACGTTGTCGCCAACCCGAAGGTCAAGGTACACCTCGACGACGCGCGCCACTATCTGCTGACGACCAACGAGAAGTTCGATGCGATCACCTCGGATCCGCTCGACCCGTGGGTGAAGGGCGCGGCGACGCTCTACACGCGCGAGTTCTTCCAGGTCGTGAAGAGCCACCTCAATCCTGGCGGGGTCGTCACGTTGTTCGTGCAACTCTACGAGAGCACGGACTCCGCCGTGAAGAGCGAGATCGCGACGTTCCTCGAGGCGTTTCCCAATGGCGCCGTTTTCGCCAACACCGTCAACGGCCAGGGTTACGACCTCGTGCTGTTCGGTCAGTTGGAGGCGGGGAAGATCAACATCGATACGGTGCAGGCAAGGCTCGACGACCCTGCCAACGCAGCGGTCGCGCAATCGCTGCGCGAGATCGGGATCTTCTCGGCCATCGATCTCTTCGGTACCTACGCGGGCCGACAGGCGGACATGAAGAACTGGCTGAACGACGCGATCATCAACACGGACCGCAATCTCAAGCTGCAGTATCTGGCAGGTCTGGGGCTGAATCTCTATCAGAGCGATGCGATCTACAAGGCGATGATCCGGGAAGTAAAGTACCCGGAGGAGCTGTTCGAAGGGTCAGAGGAGACGCTCAAAGCGCTGCGCGTCAAGGTGCAAGCGTCTCTGGGCGGCAATAGCTCGTTCTGAGCTTCGCGGTTTCGAGTTACACCACCGTTCCTGGTCTGATAATCCCGCCCTTGGGGACCACGATGATCCCGCCGCGAATGTAGTAGTTGTCGCCGTCAGCCGAGTCGAGATTGTGTTCGTTGACCAGTCGCACGTCATCGCCGATGCGTGCGTTCTTGTCGACGATCACGCGATCGAGGGTCACATTGCGCCCGAGACCGAGTCCCGGCTGATGCACGGGAGGCGGACCGTATTCGTAGAAATCGGCGCCGAGCAACACCGATCGAGTGACGTGAGAGCCTTCGCGGACCGCCATGCGAACGCCGACGACCGAGCCGTCGATGTCGCAGCCCGCGAGGTAGCACCCCTCTGACACGAGCGAATCACGGATGCGCGCTTCGGGCATCAGCGAACCAGGCAGATGCCTGAGGTGCGTGTAGATCGGCCGCTCGCGATCCCAGAAGTGAAACGGTGAGTCGAGCCGCCCGAGCATGATGTTGGCCTGATAGAACGATTCGATCGTTCCGACGTCAGCCCAGTAGCCGCGGAACAGGTACGGCTTCACTTTGTAGCGCCCGAGCGCGTTGGGGATGAGCGATCGCCCGAAGTCGTGCCCGGGCTCGTGCTCGAGCATGTCGAGCAGCACGCGCCTCGTGAAGACGTAGACGCCCATCGACGCCATGAACGGCTGATCGTCGTTGTGATCGCCAAACCCGGAGCCCTCAGGGATGCTGCGGCCGATTTGCTCCAGCCGTGCAGGCTTGGGCTTCTCCTCGAAGGCGATGATGTTGCCTTCGTCGTCGAACCGGAAGATGCCCATCTGCGTCGCCGTGTCGAGGTCCACCGGCTGCGCGGCGATCGTGATCTCGGCGCCGCTCTGTTTGTGCGTGGCGACGAGATCGGCGTAATCCATCCGGTACAGATGGTCACCGGCGAGGATGACGTCGTAGTCGGCCGGATGCTGGCTGAAGTGCCGCGCAGCCTGGCGTACGGCGTCTGCCGTTCCCTGATACCAGTTCGGGTTGTCAGGCGTCTGCTCGGCCGCAAGAATTTCGACGAAACCACCTGAGAAGCGATCGAGCCGGTATGTGTTCGAGATGTGCCTGTTGAGCGAGGCCGAGTTGAACTGCGTCAGCACGAAGATGCGACGGATGTCGGCGTGCAGGCATCCGCTGATCGGGATGTCGATGAGGCGGTATTTCCCGCCAATCGGCACAGCGGGCTTGGATCGGGTGGCGGTCAGCGGGAAAAGACGTGAACCCTGGCCGCCGCCAAGGATGATCGCGAGTGTGTCGCTGGTCTGTCGCATCGTGTGATCCCGCGAATCGTTCACGCCGGGGTGCTGGTTTTAACATAACCGTTCCCCGAACGTGATCTCCGTGTCATGCAGACGCCCTAATCTGCAGGACATATGCACGTGGGTATACCACGGCAGTGGGAGGGCGACCGCACACGCGGGTGCGGCGCCAACAAGCCAGTACAGCTGGCGCGGCAATGGCGTTGACCTTCAGCGTCATTGTCTGCGCCCATAACGAAGCGCAGTATCTGCCTCCCTGCCTCCACTCCCTTTTGGCCCAGTCCCGCATCCCCGACGAAATCCTTGTCATCAACAACGCGAGCACCGATTCGACGCGCGCCGTGGCGGCAGCGATTCAGGGCGTGCGCGTGGTGGACGAGTCGCGCAAAGGCCTCGTGGTCGCGCGCGAGACGGGCCGCCTCACCGCCACCGGCGACATCCTCGTCTACCTGGATGCTGACTGCCGCGCACCGGTAACCTGGCTCGAGCGGATCGAGCGCCACTTCGACACCGATCCGCAACTCATCGCACTCTCTGGTCCCTATCGCTTCTACGACTGGGACTGGTGGGGTCGCCTGCTGATCCGTGCGTACGACTACACGCTGGCGCCGGCCACGCAGTTCCTCGTCAAGTACATCCTGCGCATCGGGACGATTTTCTACGGCGGTAACTTCGCCGTCAGACGCTCGGCGCTCGAACGCATCGGCGGCTTCGACACTTCGATTGAGTTTCATGGCGAAGACACCAACGTCGGCCGGCGTCTGTTTGCGACCGGTCGTGTGTCGCTCTTTCACGACTGCTATCTGTACACGTCGGCACGCCGCTACATCGCCATGGGCAGGGGCGCAGTCTTCCGGCTCTACGTGCGCAACTTCACCTCGGAGCTGCTGCGTGGACGACCGAAGGACACCACGCATCTCGATGTCAGGATTTGACTCTCGGCTCTGGGCTCTGGGCTTCGAGCGTTGAGAGTTGGCCTCTTGGGAGTTGGGAGTTGAATGATGCCTGGCTACGAACCATTTCTCCTGTGTGACTTTCACGTCCACACGCAGTGGAGCGATGGAAAGCTGTCGGTGGCCGAGGTCGTCGACCTCTACGGCTCGACCGGCAAGTTCGACGTCATCGCCATCACCGATCACATCCTGATGAAGAAGGATCTGCTGGCACGCGCCGGGCGACTCGCAACGCTGGGACGTCGCGCCTTCGGCGTGCGCGAACAGGACTTCGAGCCTTACCTCGAGAACGTGCGCGCCGAAGCCGCTCGTGCGCTCAAGCAGTACGGCATGCTCGTCATTCCGGGTGCCGAGATCACGCAGAACCGGCTGCGCGGGCGCAAGAACTCGCACATCATCGCCCTCGACATCCAGCGCTACATCAGCGCCGATCAGCCGGCCGACGACATCCTTCGGGAGATCCGCCGTCAGAGCGCGCTGAGCATCGCCTGTCATCCGCATCATCGGACGACGAGGCGGATCGAGATCAGCACGTGCTACCTCTGGGATCATCGTGAGCAGTTGTCGGATCTCGTCGACGTGTGGGAGGCGGGCAATCGCGACGATCTGTTCTCCGTGACGAGCTTGAAACACTACCCATACGTCGCAAACAGCGACTTCCACAAGCCGAAGCATCTCTATTCGTGGAAGACGCTCGTCCGTGCCGAGAAAAACTGGGCAGCCGTGAGCCGTGCGCTGCGTGACAACGTCGACATCGCGCTCACGCTCTTCCGCAACGGATCGTGGGCCGCTTGATCAACTCCCAACTCCCAAGGGCCCAACTCCCAACGTTCTCCACGATCCACGATCCACCCACCAGCCGACCCGTCACATCGAATTGATCAGACGGTCTCCGTCAATTTGCAGGTTCGAGATCGCAACGTCGCGACGCCCCGTGAAGCTTGACCTGCACGTGCACACGCACTACTCGGGCAACACCACGATCTATCCACTCAACTTAATCATGAAGGAGTCGTACAACTCGCCGTGCGTGTCTACTGCCAGGCAAAGCGCGTGGCAGGGACCTCGTCATCGGGCCTCCGTTGTCATTGCGTGTCGCTGCCTGCCGGCTTCTGGCGAGGCGTTTTCGACCCGCATGAGGAGAAGTGATTTTCCGGTGACAACTCCGTACGGACGAGCAGCCCCAGCGCAAGGGTGATCGCTCTCATTCACCACACGATGATGGTGCCGTGTGTGCTTCGCGAGACGGTTGAGCGACAAAGCCGTAAAGTCGCGTCGAGCGTCGATCTTCATAGAGGCCGAGCCGCCGACACGACAAGGTTACCGAGCCGTGATCACCTCGACACGTGGCCTCGCTACGCTGGGAGCGCAAGGGGACCGATCATGAATACAAGAACCAGCATGACGATCGCGATTGAGGGCGACGGACCAGCCGATGCGTTTGCATCGGCTCTCAGGAGAGCACAGGCGGAGTACCTGGAGATGCCGGGACTGCAGTTGACGGAGGCGCAGGCGGCGCGTTTGTGGAGTTTCGATTCGGCGCTGTGTAGCGCTGTTCTTACTACACTGGTGGAGTCGCGATTCCTCGTTCGCTCACGCAACGCATCCTTCTCACGCGCCTGAGCTCACCATCCGTTGCAGTCGAACTTGAAGCCGCACTTCAGGCACTTGATGCAGCCCTTGACCTTGGCCAGTTCGTGAGATTCACCGCACCGCGGGCACGTTGTCTCTTCCGTGTCCTCGTGCGGCTGGCGCCCTGACTCGGTTCTGACGACATCGGCAGGTTTCATTCGAGACAGGTTACCTCGGTTATAGTCAGTGGCGCTGCACAGCCATGTCCGAGATCGTCGGCGTCTTCCCGCCTTCGCTGAATCACGACCCTGTCCGCCGTGCGCTCGACTGTCTCCAGGAAGGGTTTCAGATCATCGGGTACGACTGGCACTACGTGTACGTGAACCCCGCTGCCGCGCGCCACGGTCGACGTCCTGCTGAAGAACTGATCGGGCACTCCCTCTTCGAGGAGTATCCCGGCATCGATCAGACGCCGATGTTCGAGCGCCTCCGGCACTCGATGGAAGCACGCGTCCCTCAGGTCTTCGAAACCGAGTTCACGTTTGCTGATGGCAGCACGCGATGGTTCGAACTGCGCGTGCAGCCAGCCCCTGAAGGCATCTGCATCTACTCGTCTGACATCGATCAGCGGAAGCGGCGCCAGCTGACTTCACCACGAGATCGGGCGCCTATGCTCGTGCGAATGTGGCGCACCCTCGTGGGACGCCGTCAAACCCGTTCGAGCGATCGGTAAGCCCGTCCCAGACCCTCACCGACCGAATCAGCTGGGACGAACGCTGGTACGAACCCATTGGTACCAAGCGCTCTGTCATGCAATTCCGCCATTGGTCAAATCCCCTCTGCTCCTTTGTCATCGGTAGTCTGCCACTGACACCAAACCGGGATGAGCTGGCTGTCCCAATTGTGGCGCTGCCGATACGGTGCTTCGATGGCTCTGCGCGAACGGAGCGAGGACGGAACGTTGCGGGAAGTCGTTCTCGTACCCGCGCTAAAGGGGTGGCTAATGCGAGTGAAGGTGTTCCTGTCTCTTGTCTGTCTGACCCTCTCGGCCGCGATGGCCAGCGCACAGGTCCCGACCGGGACGATCTCAGGTCGCGTGACGGATTCGTCTGGCGGAGTTCTGCCCGGCGTCACGGTGACGGCGATGTCGCCCAATCTCCAGGGAGCTCGAGAAGTCGCCACGTCGGCATCGGGCGACTACGTGCTCGCGCTCCTCCCTCCTGGCACCTACACGCTCGAGTTCGTGCTGGCTGGATTTCAGACGGCCAGGACCGAGCTGAAAGTAGCCAGCACTGAAGTCGTGCCATTCGACGTGGAACTCGGCCTCGGCACGGTCAGCGAACAGATCACCGTGCGCGGCGAGGCGAGGAGTTTCCTGGGGACGGTGCAGACAGGCACCAACGTTCAGCAGTCGTTGATGGCGACGCTCCCGAGCAGCAGGACGATTACTGCCGTCCTCACCATGGCGCCCAACGTCAAGCCAACCGGTCCCGGCCAGGGCAGCGGTGGTACCGACGGAGCGTTCACGGTGGCAGGCGCGATGTCATACGACAGCGTGTTCCTGCTGAACGGCGTCGCCATTACCGAGAACATTCGCGGCCAGCCGTTCACTCTCTTCATCGAGGATGCGCTTCAGGAAACGACGGTCTCGACCTCGGGTATCTCCGCGGAGTACGGACGGTTCGGTGGCGGTCTCGTCAATGCGATCACCAAGTCGGGGGGCAACCGGTTCAGCGGCTCGTATCGACTTGGCATGAACAACGACAACTGGCGTTCGACGACG
>Ga0070674_100001533_pt1 | contig 12333 bp, 8 predicted proteins | sample KBSM33metaG_FD_65344 | JGI IMG/M metagenome (GOLD analysis project Ga0070674, IMG submission 65344) | Miscanthus rhizosphere microbial communities from Kellogg Biological Station, Michigan, USA - KBS M3-3 metaG | ecosystem: Host-associated > Plants > Roots > Rhizosphere > Soil ... | reverse complement strand
CTTCCCGCGCCTGCCGTCGATCTTCCGCGCGCGGCCGGGTCCGGGCGGCAGACGGTCGTGCTGGCCGGTGGGTGCTTCTGGGGGATCGAGGCGGTGTTCAGGCACGTCAAGGGCGTCACGGAGGCGACGTCCGGGTACGCGGGCGGCGCGGCGGCGACGGCCCAGTACGAACAGGTCAGCGAAGGGAACACGGGGCACGCGGAATCGGTGCGCGTGACGTTCGATCCGGCGCAGGTGTCGCTGGGTCAGCTCCTCCAGATCTTCTTCTCGGTCGCGCACGATCCGACGCAGGTGAACCGGCAGGGGCCGGACACGGGGTCGCAATATCGATCCGCGATCTTCGTCGGCGGGGAGGCGCAGAGGCGCGTGGTCGACGCGTACATCGCGCAGCTGGAGAAGGCGAAGGTGTTTCCGCGGCGGATCGCGACGGAGGTGGTGGGGCTGGACGTGTTCTATCCGGCGGAGGCGTACCACCAGAACTACGCGGCGACGCATCCGAGCAACGCGTACATCGTGATCAATGACGCGCCCAAGGTGACGCACTTGAGGGAGATGTTTCCGGGGCTTTATCGGGCGCCGTAGGAACGCGGCCCCTCACCCTAGCCCTCTCCCCGCTTCGCGGGGCGAGGGGACCTGAGCTTCGCGGGGCGAGGGGACCTGAGCTTCGCGGGCGAGGGGACCGGTGTCCAGCGCGCGCGTGTCCACGTCGGCCGCTGCCTCGTGTCCGACGACGCGCGCCGCCGGCTCGGCTGCAGGCGCCTGCGGCGTCGTCACCGGAAGCGCGAGCACGCGGCATCCTATCCCACCCGCGACCCGCGGTGACGACTTTGCGACTGACACAGTGCCTCTGGCACGCGCCTCGCTACGCCCGTCCGCCCGTGCGCCTCCTGTTCGACCGCGGCACCCTCCTGCTCGAATCGCCACCGCCCGATCTCGACGTGGCCGCGCTCCCCCCAGCGCTTGAAGTCCGCTGGGATCCCCGCGTGCTGGCCCACCGCGCTCCCGCCCACCGCGCCTACGCGATCGCCTCCGATCTTCGCCGCCGCGGCATCGCGCTCACCGAAGCGCCGCGTCCGATGCTCGGACCGCCGTCCGCGATCCAGCCACCCGACCTGCGTCCCTACCAGCACGCCGCGCTCGCCGCCTGGCGCCAGGCCGGCCGCCGCGGCCTGGTCGCGCTTCCCACCGGCAGCGGCAAGACGCACCTCGCGCTCGCCGCCATCGCCTCCACCCGCGCGCCGTGCCTGGTGCTCGTGCCGACGCGCGCGCTGCTCGCGCAGTGGCTGGCCGCGCTGGCCGCGGTCTACGACGGGCCGGTCGGGCGCTTCGGCGACGGTGACCGCGTGCTCGCGCCGCTCACGGTCGCCACGTTTGCGGGCGCGTACCGGCACATGGCAACCATCGGCGATCGCTTCGGGCTACTGATCGTCGACGAGGCGCACCACTTCGGGCACGGCGCGCAGGACGAGGCGCTGGAGATGTCGATCGCGCCGCTGCGCCTCGGGCTGACCGCCACGCCGCCCGAGCCGGGCGCGGCGGCCGATCGCCTCGCCGCGCTGGTCGGCCCGGTGGTCTTCGAACGGTCGATCGCCGATCTGGCCGGGCCGTACCTCGCGCCGCTCGAGCGGATCACCTGGCACCTCGCGCTCGACGCCGAGGAGCGCCGCGAGTACGACGCGCTCCGCGCCGTCTACCGCCGCGCCTGGGAGGTGTACCTCGGCAACCACCTGAACGCGCGCTGGGAGGATTTTCTGCGGCACGCGTCGCAGACGGACGACGGGCGGCGCGGGGTGGCGGCGTGGCGGCGGGCGCGGCGGCTGCTCGCGTTTCCGCGGCGCAAGCGGGAGGCGCTGGCGGGGCTGCTGGCGCGCCACCGGCGCGAGCGCACGCTGATCTTCGTCGCGGACAACGAGACGGCCTACGCGGTCGCGCGCGAGCACCTCATCATGCCGCTCACCTGCGACATCGGGCGGCGCGAGCGCGACGAGGCGCTGGCGCGCTTCCGGGCGGGCGAGCTGCGCGCGCTGGTGTCGGCGCAGGTGCTGAACGAAGGGCTCGACGTTCCGGACGCGGAGGTCGGCATCGTGGTCGCCGGCTCGATGGGCGCGCGCGAGCACGTGCAGCGGGTGGGGCGCCTGTTGCGGCCGGGGGCGGGGAAGCGGGCGCTGGTCTATGAGCTGGTGGTCGGCCATTCCAGCGAGGCGTGGCAGGCGGCGCGGCGGGGGCGGCGGCTCGCGGGTGCGGGCCGATCGGCGGCTTAGGCGCACCCGATCGGCTGTTCGCGCCGAGAACCGAATCATGCCGTCGAAAAGGAGCCGCGACGCGGTCTCGGTCCCATCCGTCGACCCACCGCGCCGACTTCTGCGCGAGCTGCGGACGTTGATCGCGACGGCGCGCGGCCGGGTGGCGCGGCAGGTGAATGAAGAGCTCGTCACGCTTTACTGGACGGTAGGTAAGCGCGTCCGCTCCCACATCCTCCAGGGCCGACGGGCCCGCTATGGCGACCAGATTGTCTACGCATTGAGTAGACAATTGACCGCCGAGTTTGGCGACGGCTTCTCGGTCAAGAATCTGTGGAACATGGTCAAATTCGCCGCGACGTTCGACGACGGCAAGATTGTGCACGCGCTGCGTGCACAATTGAGCTGGACCCACCTGCGGCGGCTGATTTACGTCGAGGATCCGCTCGCCCGAGACTTCTACGGCGAGATGTGCCGCATCGAGCGGTGGAATACGCGGACGCTCGACAAGTAGATCCAGGGGATGCTCTACGAGCGAACAGCGCTGTCTCGAAAACCTGCTCAGTTCGTCCGCGCAGAGCTCGATTCCCTGCGCGCCGACGACAAGCTGACGCCGGAACCTGGTCTTCCGCGATCCATACCTGCTGGGTTTCCTCGGTCTCAAGGACCGGTACCTCGAGAAGGACCTCGAAGATGCGATCATCCGGCAGCTCGAGACCTTCCTGCTGGAGTTCGGCGCGGGGTTCACCTTCGTGGCGCGCCAGAAGCGCATCAGCGTCGATGGCGACGACCATTACCTCGACTTGCTCTTCTTCCACCGGGGGCTCCACCGGCTAGTGGCAGTAGAGCTCAAGCTCGGCGACTTCCAGCCGGCCGACAAAGGGCAGATGGAGCTCTATTTGCGCTGGCTCGAGAACCACGACACGCGGCCCGGAGAGGAAACTCCCATCGGTCTGATCCTCTGCGCGGGAACGAAACGTGAGACCGTCGAGTTGCTGGAGCTCGAGAAGAGCGGGATCCGCGTCGCCTCGTACTGGATCGACGAAATCCCTCGCAAGCTTCTGGAACAGAAACTCCATCAGGCGATCCGGCTGGCGCAGGATCTTGTGGATGCGAAGGCGCGCCGCTGAAGGCGGATTCACTGGCGGCCGGACTCAGCTAGCGCGCACGCGGCGCAGGAGCTCTTCTGCAGAAACGGTGTCTCCGCGCGCAATCTGCTCGAGGCCGCGGTCGATGGACGCTTCGAGCTCCGCCCGCTCTTCAGGCGTCATCTCGTCGTCATCGTCGATCGCTGGATCGTCCTCGGCTTCGTCCACCATAGTCGCAGGATAGCGCCAACGAGAAGGGTGGCGAGCCAGTTTTGAGATCACGAATTGTGATCTCGAACGGATTAGCCCAACGATCCAACGCGCTTAGGTTTTTCTTTCACACCCTCGCACCTGGCGCGCTCTCCGGCCGAGAACAAGCGGGTCGATGCTCTCGCAATCCGATCTCCCGCTCCGGCTGCTCGACGATCGCGCCTACCTCGAGTACCTCGGCGCGCAGGACGAGCCGTGGCTGCGCGTGCTGGTGGCCGAGATGGTGCGCTTCGAGGGGCGGCGGCGGCGGGAGCTGGCCGAGCGGCTGGCGGAGCCGCTGCCCTGCGACGCGCCCTACTTCAAGCGGCGGGCGGCGTCGCGCGTGCTGTTCCGGATCTGGAACCGGGCGGGTGACGCGGCGGCCGCCTCCCGGTCGCGCGCGGAGGTCGGCGCGCTCCGCCCGGCCGCGGTCCGCGCCGCCCTGTTCGGCACGGCGACCGCCAACGACAACCAGCGGCCGGCGATCGTCGCCGAGACGGCCGCGCGCCTCGGCGTCGCGCCCGACGCGGTCGAGCGGGCGCTGTTCGCGGATCTGCCGGGCGAGCGGCCGGTGCGCGCGCCCGATCCGATCCCGACGCCGGCGGAGATCGCGCTGCACACGAACCTCGCGCTCGCCCAGGCGGTCGTCATGCGCGCCGCGCACCTCTCGCTGCACGTCGAGGGCGGCCTGCGACCGATCGTGCGCCTGGCGAAGTTCCGGGGTCTGCTCTGCAACGTCGCCGCGGCCGCGCCGGGCGGGCCGCCGCGCCTCGACATCTCCGGGCCGTTCTCGCTGTTCCGCCACACGCTGGTCTACGGACGCGCGCTGGCGGAGCTGCTGCCCCACCTCGCGTGGTGCGCGCGCTTCGAGCTGGCCGCGGTGGCGCGCCTGCGCGGGCGACTCGCGCAGGTGACGATGGTCAGCGGCGATCCGATCTTCCCGGCGCGCGCGCCGGCGCCGTTCGACAGCCGCCTGGAGGAGCGGTTCGCCGCGGACGTCGCGCGCCTGGCGCCGGACTGGGACGTGATCCGCGAGCCGGTGCCGCTGCAGGCGGGCGCGTCGCTCATCTTCCCCGACTTCCTCCTGCGCCACCGGATCCACCCGGAACGCCAGGCGCTGATCGAGATCGTCGGCTTCTGGACGCCGGCGTATCTCACCGAGAAGCTCGCCCGCTTGCGCCAGGCGGCGCCGGCGGCGTTCGTCCTGTGCGTCGATGAAGAATTGGGCTGCGCGGCGTCTGAATTGCCGCCGGGGCTGCCGGTCGTGCCGTTCCGGCGCCGCGTCGACGCCGCCGCCGTCATGCGGGAAGTGGAGAGACTGGCGCCGATCGCGCCCGCGCCGTCCGACGCGGCGGTGCGCTCCTCGGCTTGACGCGGCCTATACCTGTCGCGCGCCGATCGCAATCCATAGAGGCAACGATTCGGTGAAACGGCGAGCGGTGACGTTGCTCACCGGACGCGCGTCGCATTCACGCTGGTTTCGTAACCAATCACCACCAACAACGGTGGTTTCGAAACCTGGCAATGATCGTTGTTCAGCTTCATTACAGTCGCACGCAGGTCTGTAATGACGTCGTTGACAGCGCGACGTCGGATCATCAGGATGGACCGCCTTGAGTCGACGATTGCCTTTGTTCTTGTTCGTGGGCGCGCTGGGCGTGGCCGTCGGTTGTGGTGGAGGTTCTTCCGCTAACGACGGAGGCAAAGGCGGCGGTGATGCAGCGGCCGGTGCCGGTGGCCGCGGAGGCGCGGGTGGAAGTGGTGGAACGGGCGGAGGCAACGCGGGCGGAACGGGAGGCCAGGGGAACGCTGGTGGGACGACCGGCGGGCGCGGCGGCACGACGGGCGGCGGCGGCACGACGGGCGGCGGCGGCACGACGGGCGGCGGTGGTACTGCGGGCGGAGGAGGTGCCGGCGGGCGCGGCGGCACGACCGGCGGCGGTGGCACGACCGGCGCCGGCGGCACGAGCGGCGCTGGCGGCACGACGGGTGCCGGTGGCACGACAGGCGCCGGTGGGCGCGGCGGTACGACGGGCGCCGGCGGGACAGGCGGAAACGCGGGCGGCGGCGGCGGCAACGCCGGCGGCACGGGTGGCGCGGCCGGAAATGCCGGCGGCGGCCGCGGCGGAAGCGGCGGGACGGGTGGGGCGGGCGGCGCCGGCGCGTGCGGCGGAACCGCGTGCCCGAGCGGCCGGATCTGCGTGCACCCGCAGTGCCTGAACTGCGACCCCACGCCCGCCCCGTTCTGCGCCGAGATCCCGTCGACCTGCGTCGACGGGCCGACCTGCAGCTGCCTGCCGTTCACGATCTGCCAGCAGAACGGTCAGGCGGCGGGCGTGTGCATAGCCGTCAACGCGCAGGGCGTTTCGTGCGGCTGACGATCGATTGAATCGGTTGCCCCCGCCGGCACGAAACGAACGGCGGGTGGTTCTGAACCTGTGGAAGAAGGAGGAGGGATCATGCGCGGCAAAGTGGGATCAATCGCGGTGCTCGGGGCGACCCTGGTGGCATTCAGTTGCGCGCCCGAGGACGCAACGGACATCGAAACCACCATCGTTCGCGCGATCGAACCGGGAACGGGCGCGACGGATCTCGCCTTCAACTTGCCGAATGAACCCGCCATCGCCGTCAATCCGACCAATCCGAACAACATCGCTTTCTCGCTCACGCCGTTCAGCGTGCTGATCTCGAACGACGGCGGCTTGACGTTCCCGATCAACGCGACGGTGGGCGTGCCTCCGACGCATGGCGGAGATCGCGACACGTCGATGGCGTTCGACAGTCAGGGCCGACTGTTCGTCTGTTACCTGCTGGGGTTCAACGGCGGCGGCGTCGACATGTTCGTGCAGCAGCTCAACCCCGCGACGGGCGCGCAGGTCGGCCCAGCGGTCAACATCACGCAGCAGCTCGGCATCGGCGCGGCCGCGGGCAACGGCGGCCATGACAAGGCGTGGATCGCGGTCGATCGATCGCCGACCAGCCCGTTCCGCGACAGCCTGTACGTCGTCTGGACCCAGGGCAACATCGTCAAGACCGGGCACTCTCCCAGCCCCGGCACCGCGTGGACCGGCCTCCTGACGTTGTCGTCGGACGCCGATTGCCCGAACCTGGGCGACGACGGTAACTGTTTCGCCTGGCCGACGCACATCGGTGTCGGCAGAGACGGCGCCGTCTACATCACCTATCGGACCGGCACCCGGGTGTTCCCGCCAGGGGGAAACGGCAGCGCCAACTTCTTCAACTTCGTGCGGGACGAGCACATGGTGCTATTCCGGTCCGACAACGGCGGCGTCTCGTACGACTTCAAGACCACCCCCGCCACCCAGCCGCTGACCACCAACACCGGCAACCTGAGGCTGCTCGATCGCAGCTTCTCCTGGACGCTGGGCGCCGGGCAGGACTGGGTGATGCCCGATCAGGGGAATGCGCAGCGGCTGGCGATCGTGTTCAATAGCGATCCCACCCCCTCACCGAACGACGGCGTCGGGTTCGACGACACCGACATTTTCATCACGCGCTCGACGAACCGGGGCGCGACCTGGACGACGCCGACGCGGGTGAACGCGGATGGGGCCGGGCCGCTCAACATCTTCCCGACCGGCGCGTGGGACTCCGCCCACGATTGCATCGCGGTGGCTTGGCTCGACGGCCGCCGGGGCTTTTCGAACCCCGCCTTCAGGAACAGCGCGGGCAACGTCCTGCTGGACGTGATCATCCGGATGAGCGCGGACGGCGGCGCCACGTTCGGGCCCGAGTTCCAGGTCAACGACAGCCTGATCGATCCGGATCCCGGCGAGGGCAACCTGAACACGCCGGGCGTCCGCCCGGCCAATCGCATCGGCGAATACTTCGGCGTGCTCTCGCGGCGCGGCGTGGTGTGGACGGGCGGCACCGGCATCATCGACTTCGACAGCAGCGAGCACCGCTGCGCGCTGGAGGGCGCTTGCCTGCTGGGATCGCGCAACGTCGACATTCGCGATCGCACGGTCGTGACGGCGCCCGTGACCGCGGGGACGCGCCTGGAGGTCGGCTCGGTGGCGCGCGTGAACGGCAACAGTCAGGTGGGCGGGAACGCGCTCATCCGCGATCGCGGCGTCGTGAACGGCAACCTCACCCTGGCGGGGGTGTTGCAGCACCAGAACATCTTCACGGTGACCGGGACGCTGATCGAGAACGACAGCCCGGTGATTTTGGCGCTGCAGCAGAGGACGTTCCCTGTCGGCGCGGGTTTCCAGGAGGTGGCCAACGGCGCGATCACGACGCTGACGCCGGGGAACTTCGGCAACATGACGATCCGCGCGCGCGCCCAGGTGACGCTTGGCCCCGGCACGTACAACTTCGCCTCGCTGAACATCGAGCCGGACGTCCGCATCACGGTGACGGGCGGGGGCGTGAACGTCAACGTCCAGGGGACATTCCAGTTCGGCGATCGGTCGGTGATCGTCGCGTCGGGCGGAACGCTGACCGTCTATTCGAACGGAACCCAGCTCCGGATCGGTACCGATGTCCGGTTCAGCGGGTTGATCGTCGCGCCGAACGCGACGGTCAACGTATTCTCACGGACGAACATCGCCGGGTGCGTGGGGGGCCGGGACGTCACGCTGGATACTGACGTCACGTTGAATGGCGGCGCGCTGCGCCTGCCGGTGCAGTGATCGGCTGAGACGCGGGCCGCGTCGTTGACATCGTTGCGCCCGATCATCAGGATTCGATGGTCGGGCCCAGGCGCGCGGCTCGTACGGACGGATTCATGAGCAAACCTCTCGCCTCGATCCTGATCGTTCCGGCGCTGGCGGTGGCGCTGGCGCTAGGATGCAGCGGCTCCTCGTCCACCGGCAAGGGCGGGGCGGGCGGATCGGCGGGCGGTGCCGGCGCGAACGGTGGCGCCGCCAGCGGTGGCGGTGGCGGCACCGGCGGCGCGGCGGGCGGCGCGGCCGGCAACGCAGGCGGGACCGGCGGCGCGGGAGCGTGCGGCGGCGTCAACTGCACGAGCGCTCAGGTCTGCGTGCATCCGCAGTGTCTCAACTGCGCGCCGCCCCAACCGCCGCCGTTCTGTGTCGACGTGCCGTCGAGCTGTGGCGCGACGCCGACCTGCGGCTGCTTCCCGTTCACCGTCTGTCAGCACGACGGTCAGGCGGGGGGCGCCTGCATGTCCGTCGACGCGCGCAATTTGTCGTGCGGCTAGCGGCTCAAAGGCCTGGAAGAAGCGCTCGTTCCGTCGTTTGATCGCGCGGGTATGGATCCCGTGAAGCGGGGAAGGTCATGGGATGCGGCGCGGCGTTTCGCGAGCGTCGCCGCCGGCGCGGGCCTGTGCCTGACGCTGTTCGGCAGCGGGTGTGGTGGCTCGACGCCGGGCCAGTCGCCCAAGGACGGCGGTGGGATCGACGTCGGGCCTGGCGATGGCGGCGCGCCCGACGGTGACGCCGGGGGCGGGGTCCTCGACGAACAGTCGCTCATCTATGCCGTGTACGAGGAGTTCGGCGACGACCGCCTGCCGGCTTCCGTCCCACACCACACCGACGACAACCCCGACAGCACCATCATGCTGGAGGTCGCGCGGCGGTTTCCGTCGCTCAGCGCGGAAGCGCAGGCGATTCTCGATCCGTTCCTCCGCCCGCCCTCTGATCCCGAGAGCTGGTACGCGACGCACGAGCTGATCGAACCCAGCGCGGCGCCGCTCGCGTTCGACGAGGAGACGGCGGAAGCGCCGAACCCGCGCTGCAGCGTGCTGGCCACGTACCAGGTCAAGGTCACGGCCCACACCAACATCTGGTACCGCACGGGCGACGGCCGGGGTGAGGCCCTGGCGACGGTTCTCGCGGCGGTGGCCGAGAAGATCTACAACGACGTGACCGGTCTGTTCGGACGATTTCCGCCGACGGACGTGAACGCCACCAGCAAGTGCAACGGAGGCGATGGCGCGCTGGACATCTACCTGGTGCCGTTCCCCGCCGACCCGGATTCGGTTCGCGGCAGAACCATCCCCTACGGCAGCGCGTGCGGCGCGACGCCGTCGTTCATCGAGCTGAACATGTGGGCCAATCTGGATCAGAGAAAAGTGGAGGCCGTGCTGGCCCACGAGTTCTTCCACGTCTTGCAGATGGGCACGTACACGTTCGCCGCGGCGTGCAGCGACTACGACTGGCTGGGCGAGGCGACCGCCAACTGGGTCATCGACTACGTCTTCCACGACAACCAGACCGAGGTCCCTCACGCCGCCGGATACATGACGGGGGAGCGCAAGGTGCCGCTGGACGAACCGTACACCTTCGCCGACGCCGACAAGACCAACGGCTATGCCGACTACGTCTTCTTCGAGTACCTGACCCTCAAGAGCTCGTCCGCCGCGATGCGAACGATCTGGGACACGACCGAGCGACGCGACAGCGTGGGCGCGACAGCGGCCGGGATGGACGCGGGCGGCGGCGCCAAGGTGGTGTGGCCCCGGTTCGCGCTCGCGACGTGGAACGACGCCACCGCCGGCGTCCAGAACGACCTCGCCGTCGGCGACCCCGCGCCGCCGCGACTCGACTGGGGGCTGAAGAAGATCTACGACCTCCGAGACGCGGGCGGGACCGACGGCGATCCCAGCACGCCCGTGAAGCTGGAGGGAAATCCCGGCAAGACGTTCAAGTTGATGCAGACGGCGGCCGGATCCAGCGGGGTGGAGCTCGAACGCCTCAGCATTCACGCGGACTACTTCAAGTTCATGGACAACAACGTTCGATCCGTCCTCTACGTGAATGCTTCGCGGGTGGCGATCGTGCCCGACGCCAACCTGAAGATTCAGGCGCTGATCAAGAAGGACGGCTCCTGGGGCGCGCCGGAAGATTGGACCAAGGTGCAGATGAAGGCGTTCTGCCGCGACGTCACCGATGAACGCATCGAGGAGCTGGTGCTCATTTACAGCAACAGCAACCCGATGCGTCCGGCCGATCCCATCGTCGTGGATCCACCGCCGCAGCTGAGCGTGTCGAACGTCGGCTGCTGGCGCTGGCAGGGGACCACCAGCGTCGAGGAGCAGGCGTCGGGCGGCGGCGCTTCGTCGATGATCACGGCCTCCGGTCTCAACGTCATCTTCGAGCGCTGGCGTCCGCCCGGGTTACCCGAGGGTGCGACAGGGACGGAGCTGTTCCAGCTGCTCTCGGGCACCGTCTACGCAAACTCCACGACGTTCCAGGGTTGCACCACGACCGCGATGGGCAGCGGCCCGATTCCCATGGGCGTCGGATCCGGATCGCTCAACGTCTCTCTCGGCGTCGACCTTGGCCTGGGGGAGCCGCCCGACCGGACGGTGGCCGGCAGCGGCGCGAGCAGCGCTATGACCCACAGCGAGATCGCTTGTCCCGGCGGGGATCCGATTCCCATCGACGGAGACATGGCGTGGAGCTGGATGGAGTTGCCGCAGCTGGGCGAGCAGGTCGTCGAGGTGCTGCCCGACGGGACGATCCAGGGGAGCTACACGCGCACGTTCATGGTGCCGCTCGCGGGGACGCGGAAGATGACGTGGATGCTGAGTCCGGTGCGGCAGTAGCGCCGGCCGCGACCCGGGCTTGGTTTCAGTCCGTCGAACCGCCGGAAGCTTCCCCAATCGCCCGTCCGAGCACGTCCCTCAGGTGCAATCGGTCTGCCCACGACTCCAGGTACGAGCGGTCCATGGCCGGACCGCTCACGCGAAGGACTTCGACGACGTCGCGCCACTGCCGTTCCGAGATGCTTCCCCCCTCGACGTACCAGAGCAGCTTTCTGAGGACAGTGTCCTCCGGGCTCTTGACGACGAGTCGCGCAGCATGTCGACGTCGACCTCGAAGTCATCGCCGAGCGCGTCCCCCACGGATTCGATGGCTTCGCCGACCCGCAGCGCGACCGCGATCGCATCCGGCGGTGCTCGATCCTCCGCCATCAGGTTGCGTCGGCGGGAACCCGTCCGAAAAGGCGTCGCGCAACGACCCGTCCGTAGAGGCGCACCGTCAGGCGCACACGGATCTCCTCCGGCGTCGCGTCGGGATGACGTGTCCTGAGGCCGGCGACGGCGAGCTCTCTCACAGCCTTGCTGAGCGCGTTCGCCTGTTCGAGACGCTCGTGCGGCGCCTGCGCCCGCAGGAGCTGGTGATAGCGATCGACGGCAGCAGAGCCCGTGTCCCGATGCACGGTACGAGCTTACCGCATCGACCGTGAGCCACCTACGCCAAGAGCAATTCCAGCGTCTCGCGGTCCAGCTTCTGCATGACGCTGCCGTCGGCAGCGATGATCGAGGCGGCGAGATCGCGCTTGGTTTCCTGCAGGGCCGCGACCTTCTCCTCGACGCTGTCGCGGCACAAGAGGCGGTACACGAAGACGCGCTTGCTCTGCCCGATCCGGTGGGCCCGGTCTACCGCTTGCGCTTCGGCGGCCGGATTCCACCACGGATCCAGGATGAAGACATAGTCGGCCGCCGTCAGGTTCAGGCCCACGCCGCCGGCCTTCAGACTGAGGAGGAACAGCGGGCAAGCTTCGTCGGTCTGGAACCGGGCGACGCGCGCCTGGCGATCCTGTGTGTCGCCGTCCAGGTACTCGTACGGCACCTTCGCTGCGTCGAGGCGGCCGCGGACCAGGCCGAGGAAGCTCGTGAACTGCGAGAACACCAATGCCTTGTGGCCTTCTCGCCGGACCTCCTCCAACCGCGCAAGCAGCACGTCCATCTTCCCGCTGCCGATCGCAGTGCGCTTCTTGTCGACAAGACCGGGATGGCAGGCGGCCTGCCGCAGGCGCAGCAA
>Ga0070674_100001532_pt1 | contig 12334 bp, 12 predicted proteins | sample KBSM33metaG_FD_65344 | JGI IMG/M metagenome (GOLD analysis project Ga0070674, IMG submission 65344) | Miscanthus rhizosphere microbial communities from Kellogg Biological Station, Michigan, USA - KBS M3-3 metaG | ecosystem: Host-associated > Plants > Roots > Rhizosphere > Soil ... | reverse complement strand
CCTCGACGTACAGCGGGTTCCCGGCCGACGCGGTCGCGATGCGCTCCCGGAGGTCGCCCTTGAGCGAGACGTCGGACACGAGGACGTCCATAAGCTCCGAGCACTCCTTCGACGCGAGCGGCTCCAGCAGGAGTGACGTCGCGTTCAGCTTGCCTCCGGCCCAGCCCGGCCGATTGTCGAGCAGCTCGGTCCGTGCGATGCAGAGCAGGAAGATCGGCGCGTCGCGAGACATGTCCGAGACGTGCTCGACGAGATCGACGAACACCGGCTCGGCCCACTGGAGGTCGTCGATCACGACGACCTGTGGCCGTTCGGCCGCACGCGTCTCCAGGAGGCGTCGGAAAGCGAGCTGCGTCTCTGGCGGCGACGTGCCCAGGACCGACTCGGGCTCGACCCCGATCGAGATCAGGATCTCGACGAGCGGCCAGTAGGTGATGCCCTCGCCGTACGAGAGGCAGCGTCCGCGCAGAACGTCCGAGGAGTCGCCGACGCGCTCGAGGAAGTCGGCGACGAGTCGTGACTTCCCGATCCCGGCCGGCCCGAGCAGCGTGAACAGCCGGCACGTGCGGTCGGCCACGGCGTCTTCGTAATCGCGCCACAGCCGTTGCCGCTCGCGTTCGCGGCCGACGAGCGGTGTCTCGAGGCGCCGCGCGAGCCCGTCCGAGTCAGGAAGCACCTCGAGGAGCCGGAATGCCTCGACGGGAGCGGACTTGCCCTTCAGCGGGAGCGCCTCGACCGCATCGACCCGGACGGCATCGCGCACGAGAACTCGGGTCGCGGCGCCGATCAGCGTCTCGCCCGGTCCGGCTGCCTGCTCGAGGCGGGCTGCGACGTTGACTGCATCGCCCGTTACGAGTGTCTCGCTCAGCCCGCCGACGACGACCTCGCCCGTGTTGATGCCGATCCGAGCGTCGAGGCCGTGCTCAGCGATCGCGGTTCGCATCTCCGAGGCGGCACGCACAGCCCGGAGGGCGTCGTCCTCGTGGGACAGGGGGATCCCGAAGACGGCCATGACCGCGTCGCCTACGAACTTCTCGACCGTGCCGCCGTGTCGCTCGATGATCGTACGCAGATCCTCGAAATAGCGACCCATGCGCGCACGGAGAGCCTCGGGATCGGTCGACTCCCCGAGCGCCGTCGAGCCGACCAGATCGCAGAAGAGGACCGTGACGACCTTGCGCTCCTGACGAGTCGCGATCGGCTCGGCGGTGAGCGAAGCACCGCACATCCCGCACAGGCGGAAGCCGTCGGGATTTTCCTGGCCGCAGCTCGTACAGACGATCACGTGAAGAGACTACGGCGTCGAGGCGAGGCCGATCGCAGGCAGCCAGTTCATGCTTGCCCGGGTTGCGCATCTCGTGTACCGAGTGCCGGCCGTTGGACTATTCGGCTGCGGGTGTCACGGAGAGCAACTCGCTGACCCGGTTCGGTCGTCGGCGCCCGGGCACCACCAAGGCGGCGGCGACGCTGGCGCCGAGCACGCCGGCCATGACGATGAACGTCACCGTGTAGCCGTGCTCGGAGGGGTAGCCGTCGGCGAGCAGGCTCGCGGCGAGCAGAGACGCGGCGACCTGGCCGCCGATGGCTCCGCCGATCGTGCGCATGACGGCGTTCATCCCGGTCGCGACGCCCGTCTGGTCGGGCCTCACCGCCTCCACGATCAAGTTGGCCAGTGACGCGAACGCGAATCCGACTCCGATGCCGAGCAGAGCCGAGGCGGCGTAGAACTGCCAGTGGCTCGAGTGCGCCAGGGCGAGGACGACGAACGCGAGCATCGTGAGCGCGGAGCCGAGGACGAGTGGCACCTTCGATCCGTACATCCGCGAGAGCCTGCCGCTGAACGGCGCTGCGATCAGCATCATCAGGGTCGACGGGATGAGGAAGAGGCCCGACTGGGTCACGGACGAGCCGAAGCCGTAACCGTGCGACGGGGGCGTCTGAACGAACTGAGGGATGAGCACGAACGAGCTGAAGAGGCCGAAACCGATCAGGAAGCCGGCAAGGTTCGTGGACCACACCGGGCGCAGACGCATCATCTGCATGTCGACCAGCGCGCTCGCGGTCCGCGCCTCGATGACCACCCATACGATTCCGGCCGCGGCCGCGAACACGAGGAGCCCGATCGTCCGTGGCGCTGTCCATCCCCACTGAGGCGCCTCGCTGATCGCCAGCAACAGACAGACGAGCCAGAGGGAGAGAAGTGCGGCCCCCAGCCAGTCGACCGTACCCGGTGCCCGTATGGGCGACTCGGGAATGAAGAGCACGGTGGCGACCGCGGTCGCGGCGATGACGATGCACGGGATCCAGAACAGCCAGTGGTAGTTGAGGTTGTCGAGGATCGGCCCGGCGAGCACGATCCCGAGACCGCCGCCGATCCCCAGCAGGCCCGATATGAGCGCGATCCCGCCGGCGACGCGCTCGCGCGGGAACTCGTCTCGGATGATTCCGAACGCGAGTGGGAACAGCGCACCGCCGATGCCTTGAATCGTGCGCGCCGCGATCAACACGGGAAGCGTCGTCGCAAGGGCAGCGATCAGCGAGCCACCACCCAGCCCAGCCAGCACGACGAGCAGTGTCCGCTTCTTCCCGAACATGTCACCCAGTCGGCCGGCGATCGGGGTCGCGACGGAAGCGGAGAGCAGGTAGGCCGTGAAGATCCACGTCACGCCGGACGGGGTCGTCCCGAGGTCATGCTGCAAGGTCGGCAGTGCAGGGACGACGAGCGACTGCAGCATCGCGTAGCCCGCACAACCCACCGCGAGCACTGCGAGCACGAGACGAGGGCGCCGTGCGACTGTGGACTGGTCAAGCATCTGCCGAAACTACCCACTGGCCGGTGCGACAGGCGGAGGTTGGCGGCTTCGCCGACCGTTCACCGCGAGGCGGAACACCGTGCCGGCACGCTTAGATCGTGCCGCGACTGGGAATGAAGAGCTTCGTGGTATCTCAACTCGAGATCGCGCCGCTCCCCGACTCGAGGGGCATCTCCCTCTCGGGAGACCTCGACTTCTCGACGACCGCTGTCTTCACGGAAGCGGTACGCGCATTCCCACCCGGCGACGAGCTGCAACTCGAGCTCACCGAGCTCGTCCTCGTCGACAGCGCCGGCCTTCACGCCTTGCTCGGCCTGGCCCGACCCCGGGGGAACCGATCGCTGATCCTCGTCAATCCTCGCCCCTCGGTCATGCGTAGCTTCGAGATCGCAGGCCTCGACCAGCATCCCGCGATCGAGATACGAGACGCCGGAGCTCAGGCGCGTATCCCAAGGCGGGCGAGAAAGGGTCGACCCCTGCGCCGAACCGGCTGAGCGTCGCGTCTCAGGCGTGTAGCAGGCAGCGTCGGCCGATACGCTCGAAGCGTGCCCGCCCGCTCCGACATCCGCAACGTCGCGATCGTCGCCCACGTGGATCACGGAAAGACGACGCTCGTCGACGCGCTCCTGTGGCAGTCGGGAGCGTTCCGTGCGAACCAGGACGTCGCAGAGCGCGTCCTCGACACGGGGGATCTCGAGCGCGAGAAGGGCATCACGATCCTGGCGAAGAACACGGCCGTGCGCTACGGGGAGACGAAGATCAACATCGTCGACACGCCCGGCCATTCCGACTTCGGCGGAGAGGTCGAGCGCGGCATCACCATGGTCGACGGCGTGCTGCTCCTCGTCGATGCGAGCGAGGGTCCGCTCCCGCAGACGCGGTTCGTCTTGCGAAAGGCACTCGAGGCGCGGCTCCCCGTGATCCTCGTCGTCAACAAGGTCGACCGCCCCGACGCCCGCATCGAGGCCGTCGTGAACGAGGTGTACGAGCTCTTCCTCGACCTCGATGCCGACGAGACCCAGATCGAGTTCCCGATCGTGTACTGCAACGCCAGAGCAGGTCGCGCCTCGCTCGACCCCGATCCGGCATCGCTGGCGAACGACCTCCATCCGCTACTCGACCTGATCCTGGAGCACATTCCCGCGCCGAGCTACGAGGACGGCCACCCCCTCCAGGCACTCGTGACGAATCTCGACGCCTCTGCGTACGTCGGGCGCCTCGCGCTCTGCCGGATCGCGCACGGCACCATCCACCGCGGTCAGCAGGTCGCCTGGTGTCGGGCGAACGGCACCATCGAACGGGCGAAGGTGACCGAGCTCTACGTCACCGAGGCACTCGAGCGAGTGGAGGCGACGGAAGCGGGCCCGGGGGAGATCATCGCGGTCGCCGGACTCCCGGACGTGACGATCGGCGAGACGCTGGCCGACGTCGACGATCCACGTCCGCTCCCGGTGATCGCAGTCGACGAACCCTCCCTCTCGATGACGATCGGCATCAACACGTCCCCCCTGGCCGGTCTGTCCGGGGACAAGCTCACCGCGAGCCTCCTCGAGGCTCGGCTGCGCACCGAGCTCGTCGGGAACGTGTCGCTTCGCGTCCTGCCGACCGAGTCGCCCGACGCCTGGGAGGTGCAAGGCCGGGGCGAGTTGCAGCTCGCCGTCCTCGTCGAGCAGATGCGTCGCGAGGGATTCGAGCTCACCGTCGGGAAGCCCCAGGTCGTGACGCGCGATGTCGACGGCCGGGTGCACGAACCCGTGGAGCGCCTCTCGGTCGACGCCCCGGAGGAGTACCTCGGAGTCCTGACTCAACTCTTCGCGCTCCGCAAGGGCCGCACCGAGGCTCTCGTCAACCACGGGAGCGGCTGGGTGCGGATGGACGTCCTCGTCCCGTCCCGCGGCTTGATCGGATTCCGGACCGAGTTCCTGACGGAGACGCGCGGAACCGGGATCCTGCATCACGTGTTCGAGCGCTTCGAGCCGTGGTTCGGCGAACTCCGCACGCGGCCGACGGGAGCGCTCGTCGCCGACCGGCGAGGGAAGACGACCTCGCACGCGATCCTGAACCTCCAGGAGCGCGGATCGCTCTTCGTCGCACCCGGCGTGGACGTCTACGAGGGAATGATCGTCGGCGAGAACGCCCGAACCGAGGATCTCGATGTCAACGCGACGAAGGAGAAGAAGCTCACCAACACACGCGCGCCGTCGGCGGACTCGACGGTTCGGCTGATCCCGCCACGCGGGCTCTCGCTCGACCAGGCGCTCGAGTACATCCGCGAGGACGAGTGCGTCGAGGTGACGCCGTCCGACATCCGCCTTCGCAAGATCCAGCTGTCGGCACAGAGACGCCAGACCGCCTCCAACCGCAAGGCGCGCGGGCTCGCCCCAGCCTGAGCGCCGGTCGCTGGTGACCCTGTAGCGTCGGGGCGGTGCGGATCGTCGGCGTACGGCTCGGGGCTCCTGTCGCCCGCCTGCTCGCGGAAATCCTCGAGGGCGAAGGCTTTCCGGACACGGCGGCGAGGATCGCGGCGGCAATCGAACAGCGGGTCACCGTGGAGGCCCCGCTCACGATGGCAGATCACGAGGCGATCCTCGGGGCCCTCGACGGCGACTGCCCGCCCACACTCCTCAGACTCCGGGAACGGCTCCTCGACGAGCAGCGCTACATCCGACGGATCACAGGCGCCTAGTCGGCGATCGGCGGCCGGACGTGCCGAGTCAGTACTCGAGGCCGGCTTCGACGAGCGGGCTGCGGCCCCAGGCAAAGGTCGTCTCGTACCAGCCCGTCATCGGCGTGAGCGTCGTGCCGAATCGAGACGAGTGCACGATCCAGTCGTTTCCGACGTAGATGCCCATGTGCCCCACCTCGGACGGCTTCGAGCGCGTGCCTCGCGAGCCGAAGAAGACGACGTCGCCCGGCGCGAGCGCCGTACGGCTGACGCGCAGCGAGCGGCCGACCTCGCCGCTCATCTCGTAGGTCGTGCGGCCGCGGAGGACGGTCGACAGCCCCAGTGCCCCGGCGAACGGCTGACTCTTGTAGACACGCCATACGAATCCCGAGCAGTCGAACCCGCCCGGAAGCTGCTTGCCGAAGAGCTGCTGGCGCTTCTCGGACGTTCCCGCCCAGACGTACGGTGAGCCGACGAACCGCAGCGCCCGCTCGAGGACGATCCGCTGCCACTCGGTCAGCGGCGGAAGAGAAAAAGCCTCGGCAGCGGTCCGCGCTGCGTCGAGCTGGGCGCCCGATAGGGCCATGTACCTCGCGAAGCTGTACGCGGCCTCGGCGCGCGTCACGGGCTGTGTGACCTCGAGCTCGAGCTCGTCCTCGCCTCGCGGATGGTTGATGCGGAGCTCGAGGAGGCGTGCGACCGTCTCCGTGCCGAGCCACGGGCGCGGGGAGAGACCCGCGTCGAGCGCCGCCTGCCTGATCGCCTGGGCTTCCGGCCGGAGCCCGACGAGCGACACGATTCGCGCGTCGAGCTCGCGAACACTGACGAGGGCGTCGGGATCGCCGACGGAGATGGCGCCGCCGAGGCTGGAGACGACGACGGCGAGCTCTGATGCCGTCAGCGGATCGTCGGGACGGAACCCCTCGACCGAGGGCCCCATGAGACCGGCGTCGACGACCGTACGGATCTCGGCCGCTGCGAACTGGGGTCGAGCACTCCGGGCACCCGCCGCCGTGCCTGCTCCGACAAGCAGCGCAAGAACGACACATACCGGAACGAGGCGGCGGGCCATGACGTTCGTATCGGCCCACGCGATGCGATCCAAGAGCGCCGGAGAGGTGAAGCATCAACGACCGGCCGCTAGGCTCCGCCGGTGGCTTCGAGCGTCGAATCGCGCTATCCCGGAACGCTGCCGGCAACCTGGCTCGCCGAGCGATTCGCGATCGACCCCGCCCGCATCGACATGCTCCGGCGGGCGGGCGAGCTCGTAGCCGTCCGCGAGCCGGGCTCGACCGAGTGGCGCTATCCGGCGTGGCAATTCGAGAACGGCCGCCCGCGCGACAGCATCGCCCGTATCGTCGCCGTCGCACGCGAGCGGGGGCTCGACGACGCAAAGCTCTACGACATCCTGACCATGCAGCTCGGCCTCAGGGACGAGGGCCGAACCCTCGCCGACCTCGTGGTGGAGGGACGCGTCGACGAGGTCGTGGCGGCAGTCCGCGCCGCGGGCTAGGACGCGAGCGCCGCAGCGGCGCGGACGACCGACACGTCGCCGCTCACCGTCTTGACGTGGAGCGGGACGATCCCGCCCTCCGTCTCCTCCGCCTGCTCGTCGTCGAGGCCGAGCTCGGACTCGAGGCGGCCGGATACCGATGCCGCGTCGACCCAGACGCGTGTTCCGCGCGCGACCCCGACCCGGACGTCGCCGGAGACCGTCTGCACGCGGACGTCACCGTCGAGCACTGCCTTGAGGTCGACATCGCCCGACGTCGTCGAGATGCCGAGCTCCGCTGCGATCGAGCCGATCGTGATGTCGCCGGAGACCGCTCGTGCCGTGAGAGCCGCGTCGATGCGCTCTATCCCGACGTCGCCGGACACCGTCGCGATGGCTCCCTGCCCCCCGACGACGCCGACGAACACGTCGCCGCTCGCCGTCTTCACCTGCAGCGGGCCGACGACGCCCTGCAGGCGGATGTCGCCTGACGCCGTACGCGCGGACACCTCGCCGAGCTCCCCGTCGACGCGAACGTTCGTCGAGGCGCCGGAAAGCTCGAGATCGGTGCCGGGCGGGCAGGTGACGCGGCACTCGAAGTCGCCGCCCCAGGTGATCTGGATCGGGCCCCAGCGGAACCGGTCGCGCTGCTCGACCCGCACGACGTGCCGACCCGAGCGCTCGTCCATGGTGATCTCGATTTCCTCCATCGCGTCCTGGCCCCGACGGCCGAGAGCGACGACCTCGACGGTCGTCTTCGGCTCGTCGGCCGTCGTGACCACGACGCGTCCACTCGGGAGCTTGATCTGGAGGGAGACGCTCCCGGGGGTGTCGAACGTCGGCATCGAACCGCTCCTAGCTCTCGTCCCGGTTCGACGCCGTGCGCCGAACGCGGACTCCCGAGGTGCGCGGACGCTTGGTGCGAACGCGGTCGCTCGTGTCGAGAAGAACTGCGTAGTCGAATGGAAGTGAGGTGAGAAGCATCGTCCTCTCCTTTCAGCCTTGGGCGTAGCCCTGCATGCGGTTGCGGCTCTTCTTGGGTGCGCGCTGCTCGAGATTTCGTGCGATCGTCCGCACGAGCCACGCGTTCGTGGAAATTCCCTCGCGGTCGGCAGCCGCTTCGATCCCGGTCTTCAGCGACTCCGGGAGGCGCAGCGTGATGCGTCCGGACGCCTCCTCGCCGAGGCCGAGCGGCTCCGCCGGAGCAGACTCGTCCGAGACGACCACGAGCTCGGGATCGCGCCCGGCGAGTCGAACCTCGACGCGGCCCGACTCGATCTGCCCCGTGATCTCGAGGGCGGCCTCCCCGAGGAGGTCGAGCAGGTGGAGGTGAAGCGTCGCCGCGAGCGCCTCGCCCATGCGGCGAGCGGCCTCCGCCGCTTCGTCGTCACCAAGTGCGGCGGTCGCGCCGAGTTCCTGCTGGATGGCGTGGATGTGGCTGTCGAGCTGCATTGTGACATCACTATGACATCACTAGTGAAGTCTGTCAAGCGGCACTTTCGACATCGCACAGGCACCGCGCCGGTAACGGCATGGTTGAGCGAGACGAGTGTGTCTGCCGGGCTTAGAGTTGCCAGATATCGGCGCGAATGATCGGCGTCGCAGCGCCGTTGCCGTCGAGACCGTCGACCTCGACGTCCTCCCCACCGATCATGAAGTCCGTGTGGACGGCCGAGACGTTGATACCGGCATCGAGAAGCTCGTCCTGCGGCACCGCGGGCTCGAGGGTCCCTGGGATTCCCGCACCGAAGGCGATATGGCAGGTTGCGTTCTCGTCGAACAGCGTGTCGCTGAACACGAGGCCCGACTGCTTCACCGGTGAGGCGCCGTCCACGAGCGCGAGCTCACCGAGGTACGGCGCCTGCTCGTCCGTGGCGAGTTGCGCGCGCAGGATTTCGGCACCCGACTCGGCCTGGACGTCGACGATCCTGCCGCCCTCGAGTCTGAACTCGAGACCGGTGACCTTCGTCCCGGAGGTGACGAGCGGATACGTCGAGCGGACATGACCCTCGGCGCGCCGCCAGTCCGGGCTCGTGAAGACCTCCTCGGTCGGAAGGTTCGGCACGTGGGTGATGCCGCGTGCAGTCTCGAACGCAGCGCACCGCCAGCGTGCGCCGGGCACGAGCCCCACCGTGAGATCCGTGCCGGGGCCGCGAAAGCGGATCGAGTCGAAGGCATGCGCGTTGAGCGCGTCGGCTCGCACCTGCAGGGTCTCCATGTGTGCGCGCCAGGCGTCGACCGGGTCGGGCTCGTCGAGACGCGTCGCAACGGCCACCGCCTCCCAGAGGCGCTCGACATCCGGCTCCCCGAACACCTCGGTCGCCCAGCCCGGATTCGGAGCGGCCACGATCGCCCAGTTGACGTGCCGTCCGCCGATGTTGTCCGTCATCGTGGCTCTGAGCTCGCGTGGATCGGAGCGGCCGACGAGCGCGGGATCGAGGTCCGTCATCAGCCCAGGAGACGGGTTGCCCGTCAGCGAGATGACCGCCGGATTCTCCGTCGGCCAGCGCTTGTACCAGTCGAGGAGGTACGGGGCGGACCACCCGAGCTCGGACTCCGGCCCGAGCTCGATTGCCGCACGGCGCACGTGCAGATCGGAGTAGAGGACGACCACATGCCGAGCACCGGCGCGGTACGCCTCACGCGTCACTGCTCGAGCGATCTCCGCGTGCTCGACGAGACACGACACGACGACGTCCTGGCCCGGCTGCACGTTCGCGCCGATGCGAACGGCGAGCTCCGCGTACCGGCGCAGCCGCGCCGCGGACGTCACGAGCTCGGACGTGGAAACGGTCAGTCGCCCCAGTCGAAGTCGCGCGGGCGACCCGTCCAGAGCGCCTCGTCGAGTGCCGCGCCCTCCACGTCCTCGACGGTCTCCTCGCCGGGCCACGGCAACCGTTCCGAGCTCAGCTCGGCGGCAGGCTCGCCCTCCATCGTCTCCTCGATGCGCGCCTGCTCCTCGCTCTTGAAGAGGGGGTGGTTCTCGAGCGGATCGCCATCGAGATACCGGTCGATCGGCATCTCGCCGTCGAGATCCGCGTTCTGATTCTTGAGCTCGAGATGCTCACGGATGGCTCGCGCGAAGCCGGACTCGGTATCGACTGAAAGCAGGTCGTTCTGATCCACGTTTGGACGTCCCTGAGCCGCCCGAGTCTACCCGAACCCCGATGAGAACCTTCCTCGGCCGGACGCTGCCGGGCAGGGATCTGCCATGTGCGACGATGTCGCCGTGCCGATCGCCGTCCTTACGGTTCTCATCTACATCGCCCGGCGGATCAAGCCGACAACGGTTGCGCTTGTCATGTTCGAGGCCTGGCGACGGCTCCCGCCCGAGCACCGACAGCAGCTCGTGCTCGCAGCCCGCCGCAACGGCCCGCGCATGGCCTCGTCAGTCGCGCGGCGCGGCCGAACCCGCGCCTAGCGTCACCCCGCGTCTACGCCGAGCGCGGCGCGAACGATCCGGTCCTGCTCGTACTGGTGGAGCGTCGGGTACCCCTCGCTCGTCGAGGCGCGCCAGGTGCGGCCGACATACCTCACGGGTGCGGCCGATGTCGCCTGAGCCGCGGCCTCCTCCAGCCGATGCCGGATCGGACGCCAGGCGCCCATGTTCTGCGGCTCCTCCTGAGCCCACACGATGTCCTGCACGCCCGGGTACGACCCGATCAATTCGCTGACGAGCTGCAACGGGAACGGGTACAGCTGCTCGATCCGGGCCACCGCGACGGCCGAGGCGGCCTGGCGCAGCTCGTGGGCGACGATGTCGTAGTAGATCTTGCCGCTGCACAGGACGAGACGGCTCACCGCGGAGTGATCGGCTGCCGGATCGTCGAGGACCGGCTGGAACGAGCCCAGCACGAGATCGTCGAGCGTCGAGGTCGCTTCCCGCAGGCGGAGCAGGCCCTTGGGCGTCATGACCACCAGCGGCCGCGCGGTCGCGTCGAGCGCCTGGCGGCGGAGCAGGTGGAAGAACTGAGCGGCCGTCGTGCTGTTGACGACGCGGATGTTGTCCTGGGCTGCGAGCTGGAGGAAGCGCTCGAGTCTCGCGCTCGAGTGCTCCGGCCCGTTTCCCTCGTAGCCATGCGGGAGCAGGAGCACGAGGCGCGAGGTCTGGCCCCACTTCGACCGACCCGAGACGATGAACTGGTCGACGACGATCTGCGCGCCGTTCACGAAGTCCCCGAACTGCGCCTCCCAGAGCACGAGGGCGTCGGGGGCGGCGATCGAGTACCCGTGCTCGAACGCGAGCGCCGCGTACTCCGAAAGGGGCGAGTTGTAGATCTCGAACGACGCCGTGGCGGAGGGTAGGCCCTGAAGCGGCGTATACGTCTCCCCGGTGTGCGGGTCGTGGAGCACCGCCTGCCGGTGGGAGAAGGTGCCGCGCTCGGTGTCCTGTCCCGAGAGGCGGATGGGAATGCCGTCCTCGAGGAGGGTCGCAAACGCGAGAGCCTCGGCATGCCCCCAGTCGATGCCGCCGTCGCGCAGGCTCTCGCGACGTCGATCGAGCTGCCGCGCGAGCTTCGGGTGGACCTCGAAACCGTCGGGCACTTCCAGCAGCTGGTCGCCGAGCTGGAGCAGACGATCGGCTGCGACCGCCGTGACGACCGCAGCGCCGGTGTCCGTCTTCGTCGGGGTCTCCGAACGCGGGATCGGTGCCGCGAAGCTCGTGCGGAGCTCGTCGTGCGCGGCGCGGAGTTCGGTGAGGGTGTCCTCGAACATGCGCGCCGAGTCGTCCGGGCTCACCACGCCCTCCGCCGCCAGCCGCGCACCATACGACTCGCGCACCGGCACCTGCTGCTCGATGCGCTCCGACTGGAGCGGCTGCGTGTACGACGCCTCGTCCTGCTCGTTGTGGCCGAAGCGGCGATAGCCGACGAGATCCACGACGACGTCGTGCCCGAACTCCTCGCGATACGCGAGAGCAAGTCGGATCGCGGTCAGCGCGGCCTCGGGATCGTCCGCGTTGACGTGCACGATCGGAACGTCGAAGCCCTTCGCGAGGTCGCTCGAATACCGCGTCGAACGGCCTTCAGCGGGATCCGTGGTGAAGCCGACCTGGTTGTTCGCGATCAGATGCAGCGTCCCACCGGTCGAGTACCCGTCGAGGCTGTGCAGATTGAAGGTCTCGGCCACGACGCCCTGGCCGGCGAACGACGCGTCACCGTGGATGAGCACCGGGAGCGCCACGGTCGGATCGTGGATCCCCGCCCCGCCGGAGCGATCGGTCTGCTCGGCGCGCGCAAGGCCCTCGATCACGGGGTCGACCGCTTCCAGATGGCTGGGGTTGGACGCGACGGTGACCTGGATCTCGCCGGCGTCCGTCACGCGCGACTCCGACGCCGCGAGGTGGTACTTGACGTCGCCGGT
>Ga0070674_100001530_pt1 | contig 12337 bp, 9 predicted proteins | sample KBSM33metaG_FD_65344 | JGI IMG/M metagenome (GOLD analysis project Ga0070674, IMG submission 65344) | Miscanthus rhizosphere microbial communities from Kellogg Biological Station, Michigan, USA - KBS M3-3 metaG | ecosystem: Host-associated > Plants > Roots > Rhizosphere > Soil ... | reverse complement strand
CACGCCGATATCGGCGCGCCGGAACCCACGACCTATCTGCCCTATGCCAAGACGATCTATGAGGAAGGGCTGCACTTCCCTTGTGTGCGCATCCAGGAAAACGGCGAGGACAAGGCCGACCTGATCCGCATGGGGCACCAAAAGATCCGCGTCAGCAACATCTGGTACGGCGACTACCGTGCCCAGGTCGGCGCCTGCCGCACCGGCGAGCGCCGCCTGAAGGAACTCGCCAAGAAATACGGCCTCGAGACCGTGAAGGCCTTCATCGAAGCCTGGATGGATTACGGCGAGCGGCGCGCCATCGCCGCCATCCGCCAATTGCCCGCCGGCACCTTCAGCTACGAAGTGCGGCACGATCCAGTACCGGGCGTGGCCGATGACGGCGTGCCCGTCCGCGCCACGGTTAAGATCGATCCCAAGGCCGGCCTCATCACCGTCGACGTGCGCGACAATCCGGATTGCGTCGAAGGCGGCCTCAATGTCAGCGAGGCCTGCGTCATCGCTTCCTGCCGCACCGGTGTCTACTACAATATCGATGCCACGATCCCGCACAATCACGGCAGCGCCAGCCGCATCGTGCCGGTGCTGCGCGACAATTGCGTGGTGGGCCGGCCGCAGCATCCGATCGGCACCTCCTGCGCCACCAGCAACGTCAACGAGCGACTGGCCAACGCGGTGCAATGCTGCTTTTCCAAGCTGGGCGAGCCGTACGGCATGGCGGAAGGCGGCGGCAATTTCTCCGCCGCGCTCGGCGTCGTCTCCGGCACCGACAAGCGGCGCAAGATCGAGATTCCCTACATCACGCAATTGATGCTGGCCTTGTCGGGCGGGCCGGGCAGCCATGGCCATGACGGTTGGCTGACCTATGAGTGTGCCGTCGGCAACGGCATCATGGTCAATGATTCGATCGAGGTGGACGAAGCGACCTATCCGATCCTGATCGAGGAGCGCAGCGTCGCCGAGGACAGCATGGGCTTCGGCGAGTTCAACGGCGCACCCGCGACCAAGGGCTCGTACCGGTCGCTGACCGGCGACATGACGGTCTATTATTGCGGCGACGGCGGCACCTTTGCGCCCAAGGGCGTGCTGGGCGGCAAGGCGGGCGCGGGCTGCGGCACCTGGAAGCGCCATCGCAACGGCAAGCTGGAACGCCTGCCGGATTTCCATACCGAGACGGTCGGGCAGCGCGAGGCGATCCACTACCGGTCCTGCGCCGGCGGCGGCTATGGCGATCCGCGACAGCGTGATCCGCGGCGGGTGCTGGCCGACGTCAACCGGCGTTGGCTCAGCGTTGCCATCGCGCGAAAGACCTTCGGAGTCGCGGTCACGAAGGCGCCGAACGGCATCGATTACGTGCTGGATGAAACCGGCACGGCGCGTCTGCGCAAGACCAAGACCAAGACCAAGACCAAGATCCAAAGCAACAAGCGCGGCCGCGCAACGGCCGGAAGAGGGAGGCGGACATGAATCACGTTTGGTCAATCACGAGTTCCCTGGCGGTAAGTGCGCTGAGCGTATCGCTGCTGGCCGCGTCGGCTGCGGCGGACGAGGTCATCATCGGTGCGGCGATCGCGCAGAGCGGCGTGGTCGCGCCCTATGACGAAGGCCCGGCCCAGGCGATGGAAGTGGCGGTCGAGGAGATCAACGCCAAGGGCGGCATACTCGGCAAGCAGCTCAAGATCATCTATGCCGACACCAAGTCCGACATCGCCTATGGCGCCACCGCGGCACAGGAAGTGATCGACAAGGGCGCGCAGATGGTGGTCGTGACCTGCGACTACGATTTCGGCAGCGCAGCCGCCTCGGTCGCGGATTCGACCGGCCTGATTGCGTTCTCGACCTGCGCCGGCGATCCCAAGTTCGGGCCCAGCGGCATCGGCCCCAACGCCTTCACCATGGCGACGGGCGCGCCGGGCCAGGCGGTCGCAATGGCGGAATGGGCCTACAACGTGAAAGGCTGGCGCACCGGCTATGTGCTGATGGATACCACCATCGCGTTCGACGCCACCTGGGCCGACTTCTTTAAGCGGCGCTGGGCCGAACTGGCCGGCGCCGACGCGCTGCTCGGCGAGGACACGTTCGGCGGCGAGGACCCGCAGATCGCCAGCCAGATCACCCGCATCAAGGCGCTGCCCAAGCAGCCCGATTTCATCGTGGTGGCGTCGTTCCCACCGGCCGGCGTCAGCGCGACGCGCCAGCTGCGCGCGGCGGGCGTCAACCAACCGCTGCTCGGCTCGGAATCGTGGGACGGCGATTATTGGCTGGAAGGCGTGCCGAACCTGACCGAGTTCTATTTCGTCACCTACGGCTCGGTATTCGGCAACGACCCGCGCCCCGCCGTCGCCGACTTCATGGCCAAGTTCCAGAAGAAGTGGGAGCACGCGCCGGTCACCTCGCACGCCATCACCGGCTACAGCGTGATCGAAGCCTGGACCAGGGCGGTGGAAAAGGCCGGCACCTTCGACACCGATAAGGTGCGCGATGCGCTGCAGACCTTCAAGGACGAGGCGCTGCTGGCCGGGCCAACCACCTTCACCGAAGAGCAGCACATCAACATGCAGCGCGACCTGCTGCTGATCGAGGTCAAGGACGGCAAGTCCGGCAATATCATCCAGGTGGTGCGCGCGGAGAAGATGCCGAACTGACAGGCACCTATTAGTGCGCTTACATTCGGCATGGCTTTCTCAACGCCCTCGGCGGGACAAGCGGCGGCGTCGGACCTGACGGTCTCCGACGTCGTCGTGAATTTCCAGGGATTGCGCGCGATCGACGGCGTCAGCCTGCGCCTCCGGCGCGGCGAGGTGCTGGGCCTGATCGGCCCGAACGGCGCCGGCAAGACCACCCTGGTGAATGTCCTGACCGGTTTCCAGCAGGTGGATAGCGGCGACGTGCGGCTGGCGGGCGCGGACATCGCGCGCTGGAAGCCGCACGAGCGCAGCCGGCGCGGCCTGGTGCGCACCTTCCAGAGCGTGCTGCCGTTCGGCGGGCTGACCGCCCTGGAGAATGTCGAGGCCGGTGCGATGGCGACCGGCATCTCTCGCAAGGCGGCGCGGGAAGCGGCCTTTGAGGTGCTGGGTTCGCTCGGCCTTGCCGACAAGGCGCGACGCCGGGTCGACACCCTGCCGTTCGGCGAAGAGCGGCGCGTCGGCATCGCCCGCGCCATCGCCATGAAGCCGCAATTCCTGCTGATGGACGAGCCGGCCGCTGGCCTCAACGATGCGGAAAGCGATGACCTGCTGGACGTCATTCATCGCATCCGGAGCGAGATTGATTGCGGCGTGCTGCTGATCGAGCATCGCATGTCGCTGGTGTTCCGCCTGTGCGACCGCATCCAGGTGCTGCAGCAGGGCGCCACCATCGCGATCGGCGCGCCCGACGAGATCCGCGCCGATGCCAGGGTGCGGCAGGCCTATCTCGGCGACGAGGCGGTGTGATGCTGAGCGTCAAGGATCTTCACGTCAGCTACGGCAACATCGTCGCCTTGCGCGGCGTGTCGCTGGAGGTGGCCGAGGGCGAGATCGTCGCCGTGATCGGCCCGAACGGCGCGGGAAAATCGACCCTGCTGCTGACCATTGCCGGCGTGGTGCGCGCCAAGCAGGGCGAGGTGCGGTTGGGTGATGCGCCCATCCTCGGCATCGCCCCGGAACTGCTGGCCGCGCGCGGCGTCGCCTTGGTGCCGGAGGGGCGGCATATCTTCGGGTCCCTGACGGTGGCGGAGAACATTGCCCTCGGCGCCACCACCCGCCGCGACCGCGCCGCGATCGCCGCGGATATCGAGCGCGCCCTTGATATGTTCCCGATCCTGCGCGAACGCTACCGCCAACGCGCCGGCAAGCTGTCGGGCGGCGAGCAGCAGATGCTGGCGATCGCGCGCGCCCTGCTGGCGCGGCCGAAACTACTGCTGCTGGACGAACCCTCGCTCGGCCTTGCGCCGCTGATCGTGCGCCAAGTCTATGACGCGATCTTCGCGCTGAAGCGCCAGGGCATGACGGTCCTGATCGTCGAACAGAGCGTGCATCGCGCGGTCGCCGCCGCCGACCGCACCTATGTGGTGAATTCCGGCCAGATCGCCATGTCCGGGCGCTCGTCGGAGCTGCACGGGACCGCAGCATTCGATGCCGCCTATTTCGGCATGGGCGCGGAGAAGGGCGTTCGATGATCTTCCTACAGAACGCCATCGACGCCATCTCGCTGGGCGCGGTCTATGCGCTGGCGGCGCTCGGCATCGGCCTCATCTTCAGCATCATGCGCCTGATCAACTTCGCGCATGGCGAGCTGATCATGGTCGGCGGCTTCGTGCTCTACGGCCTCGCCGGACAGCCGTACCTCGTCATGGGTCTCGCGTCCATCCTGGTGGTGGCGATCCTCGCGCTCGGGATGGAGCGCATCGCCTTCCGGCCGTTGCGCAAGGCAAGTCCGGCTACCCTGCTGATCGCGTCCTTCGCGGTCTCCTATCTGCTGCAGCATGTGGTGCTGATGGTCTTCGGCGCGCGCCCCATGGGGGTCGATTTCCTGGCGCAGTTCGGCGACAGCGTGGAGTTGGGCGTTTTGCGCGTGCCCAAGCTGCAGTTTGCGGCCATCATCGTCACCATCGTTTCCCTGGTCTGCCTTGCCTTGTTCTTCCGCCGCTCGCGCATCGGGGTGGAGATGCGGGCCGCGGCCGAGGATTTCACCATGGCGCGGCTGCTCGGCGTGCGCGCCAACCGGGTGATCGCGGTCGCCTTCGTCATTTCCGGCGTACTGGCCAGCATGGTCTCGCTCTACCTTGTCGCGCAGACCGGCAGCGTCTCCTACAAGATGGGCGTCAACATGGTGCTGATCGCCTTCGTCGCCTCGGTGATCGGCGGCATGGGCTCGCTCACCGGCGCCGCGCTCGGCGGCTTCCTCGTCGGCATCGTGTCGGTCAGCCTGCAGGCCTATTTGCCGGTCGACCTCCGGCCCTATCGCGACGCCTTCGTGTTCCTCGCCTTCATCGCCTTCCTGCTGTGGCGCCCGCAGGGCCTGATGACGCGCCGCGCCGACATGGAGCGGGTGTGATGATGGGCCACACCGACAATCGCTCTTGGCAATCCGCGGCCTTGCTGCTGGCGGTCATGGTGGCGGTGGCGCTGCTGGCGACCCTGGCGCCGCCCGCCTTGCAGCGCACGGTGACCGAGGCCTTCATCAAGCTCACCGTCGTCATCGGGCTCTACGTGTTCGTCGGCAATTCCGGCGTGTTCTCCTTCGGCCATGTCGGCTTCATGGCGATCGGCGGCTATGTCTCCGCCATCCTTACCATCCTGCCGGCCAAGAAGGAGGTCGCGCTCGACTTGCCGGTCTTTCTCGAGACGCTGCAGCTCCCAGGGCTGGCGGCGCTGATCGTCGCGGTGCTGGTTGCCGCCATCGTGGCGTTTCTGGTGGCGGCGCCGCTGGTGCGGCTGCGCGGCATCGCCTTGCCAATGGCGACCTTCGCGGTCCTGGTGATCGTGCATGTGGTGGCGCTGAACTGGCAGTCCGTCACCGGTGGCCGCCAGGCATTGGTCGGCCTGCCGCGCTTTACCAGCCTGTGGGTAGCTCTTGCTGGCGCGGCGGCGGCGTTGATCGTGGCGACGATCTATCAGCAGACGCGGCACGGCCTCGCGCTGCGCTGTTCGCGCGAGAGCGAGGTGGCGGCGGCTGCCACCGGTATCGATGTCGAGCGCGAGCGCCTGATCGCTTTCGTGTTGAGCGCGGCGATCGTCGCAATGGGCGGGTTCCTGTTCGCCCATTTCCTCGGCACCATGACCGCCAACACCTTCTTCATCGACCTCACCTTCGTCACCCTCACCATGCTGGTGGTTGGCGGCATGCGCAGCCTGACCGGGGCCTGCGCCGGCGTCGCGCTGGTCTCGATCGTGTCGGAATTGTTCCGCAGCATCGAGCGCGGTATTCCGGTCGGCGACCACGTGATCGAGGCACCGCCCGGCCTGCAGGAGATCGCGCTGGCGGTGATCCTGCTGGCGATTCTGATCATGCGGCCGAACGGGCTGATGGGCGATTGGGAGCTGGCCTGGCCGGCGCGAAAGAAAGCGAAAGAGGGAGCGTAGGGATGTTCGTGGCCTGTATCGATATCGGCGGCACCTTCACCGATCTGGTGCTCTACAGCCGGGAATCCGATGTCGAGATCTTCAAATCGCCGACCACGCCGGGCGAGTTCGAGCAGGGCTTCATCAATGTGCTGCGCGTCGCCGCCGACAGCCACACGCTGAAGCTGGGCGACTTTCTGGCGCAAACCGACCTCATCGTCCACGGCACCACGGTTTCGACCAACGCGCTGGTGGAGGGCAAGGTCGCTGCGGCCGGCTTGATCTGCAATGCCGGCCATCCGGACGTCCTCACCTTGCGCGAATCGCCGCGCAAGCGCGCCTTCAACACCAAGATCGACTTCCCGCCGCCCTACATCCCGCGCAACCGCACCTGCGAGGTGCGCGGCCGCATCGATGCCATGGGCAACGAGATCGAGAAATTGAATGAGAAGGACGTGGTCGGCGCCGCGAAATACCTGAAAAAAGCGGGTGTGCAGGCGGTTGCGGTCGCCCTGCTCTGGTCGATCGTCAATGCGAAGCACGAGAAAAGGGTCGGCGAGATCCTGAAGCGCGAGCTGCCGGGCGTGCCGGTGACCCTGAGCCATGAGCTCAACCCGATTCCGCGCGAATATCGCCGCACCATCTCGACCGCCATCAACGCGTCCTTGTTCCCGATCGTCAGCGCCTATACCGAGAAGCTGGCGAACGTGCTGAAGCAGAACGGCTACAAGAACCAGCTGCTGATCGCCAATTGCGTCGGCGGCATGATGCCGCCGGAAGAGATCATCAAGCGCCCGATCTACAGCGTCATGTCCGGCCCGACCCTGGCACCGATCGCCGGCATGCACCTGACCTCGGCGGAAAACGTGATCGTGGTCGACATGGGGGGCACCACCTTCGACGTCTCGGCCCTGCGCGGCCGGCGCCTGGTGGTGACGCCGGAGGCGACCTTCGGCTTCGAGATGCTGGGCATTCCGAAGATCGACGTGCGCTCGGTCGGCGCCGGCGGCGGCAGCATCGCCTGGGTCGATCAAGGCGGCCTGCTGCGCGTTGGTCCGAAGAGCGCCGGCGCGCGCCCCGGGCCGGCATGCTATGGCCTCGGCGGGACCGACGCTACGGTGACGGACGCCAACGTCGTGCTCGGCATCATCGATCCGGACTATTACCTGGGCGGCAAGATCAAGCTCGACCGCGGCAAGGCCGAGGCCGCCATCAACCGCATCGCCAAGCAATTGAAGCTGAAGCCGCTGGACGCCGCTTACGCGATCTACACCACCAGCAACCACAACATGATCGCGGCGATAGAGGATATCACCATCAACGAAGGCATCGACCCGCGCGAATCCTATGTGGTGAGCGGCGGCGGCGCGACCGCCTGCCACATCGGCGAGATGGCGCGCCTGCTCGGCATCCGCAGTTTCATGGTGCCGAAATTCGCGGCGGGGCTCAGCGCCTTCGGCGGCCTCATCTCCGACGTGCGGTGGGAGGAGACCGGCACGCAGAACACGATGGACCGCGATTTCGAATTCGCCAAGGTCAACGCGCTGCTGGCGACCCTCATCAAGCGCGGCAAGGCGTTCCTGAAGCGCGCCGGCTTCTCCGCCGACAAGCAGCGCTTCGAGTTCGCATTTCAGGGCCGCTATCTCTACCAATCGTGGGACATCGAGGTGCCGTTCGAGCTGAAGGATGGCAAGCTGCGCAAGGAGGATCTGCCGAAGCTGACCGCCGCCTTCCACCAGATGCATGAGCGCATCTACACCATCAAGGACGAGGCCGACGTGGTGGAGTTCACCACCTGGAAGGTGCGCGCCATGGGCGACACCGGCGGCACCGGGCGCAAGGGCAACAAGCTGGCACCGCAGCAGGGAACGCCGCAGCCGAAATCGCGCCGCTCGGTCTATCTCGGCAAGGCCGGCTTGCAGACCGTGCCGATCTACGAAGGCGCCAATCTCGGCGCCGGCGCGAAGGTCGCCGGCCCGTTGATCATCGAGTTGCCGACCACCACCATCCTTTTGCTGCAGGGCCAGACGTCGGTGACCGACGATCACGGCAACTTCCTGGTGGAGACGGCCTAGGCCGCTACTTCGTTCCCAGCCGCAGCCGTTCCGATCGCCGCCGCAGCAGCTCGACCGTCGTCAGCATCAGGATCGAGACCACGATCAGTAGCGTTGCCACTGCGGCGATACCGGGGCTGACATATTCGCGCACGCCGCTGAAGATCTGGCGGGGCAGGGTGCGTTGCTCCGGTGCGGCGATGAACAGGGTCACCACGATCTCGTCGAACGAGGTGGCGAAGGCGAATAAGCCGCCCGAAGCCACGCCGGGAAAGATGATCGGCAGCGTTACCTTGCGGAAGGCGGTGAGCGGCGGTGCGCCGAGCGAAGCCGCCGCGCGGGCGAGATTGGTGTCGAACCCGTCGAGTGTCGCCAGCACGGTGATGACGACGAACGGCACCGACAAGGCCGTGTGCGCCAGGATGAGGCCGAGATAGGTCCCGACCAGCCCGATGCTGACGAAGAAGAAATACATCCCGACCGCGGTGATCACGATGGGGATGAGGATCGGCGAGACCAGCAGGCCGAGCACGTAAGGCTTCAGCCGGAAGCGCGCGCGCGACAAGCCGATCGCGGCGAGGGTGCCGAGGACCATGGCGAGCGCGGTCGAGCAGACGCCGATGAAGAGGCTGTTCTTGGCGGCATCGACCCAGGCCGGGCCGTGCAGGATGGTCTGGTACCAGCGCAGCGAGAAGCCCGGCATCGGAAAGGCCAGCATGTTGCCGGAACTGAACGAGATCGGCACGATGATCAGGATCGGCAGCACCAGGAACAGCAGCACGCCATAGCAGATCGCGCGCGCGCCATAGTGCCAGATGCGGTCTTCGGTGGAGGCGTGGGGCGGCAGCGCCATCTCAGCCTCGCTGGAACAATTGCCGCGCCGCCGCGAGACGGCCGAAAATCGCGAACAGCAGGATGGTGGCGGTGAGCAGCAGCGCGCCGAGTGCCGAAGCCATGCCCCAGTTCACCACCTCGTTCAGATGATAGGTGATCATATAGCTCAGCATCTGGTCGTCCGGTCCGCCCACCAAAGCCGGCGTGATATAGTAGCCGAGCGCCATGATGAAGACGAGCAGGGTGCCCGCGGCGAGGCCAGGCAAGGTCTGCGGCAAATAGACTTTCAGGAACGCGATGCGGTTGGTAGCGCCGAGCGACTGGGCGGCGCGGAAATGCGAGGCGGGAATGCCCTTCATGACGCTGTAGAGCGGCAGGATCATGTAGGGCAGCAGCACATGCACCATCGCCACCAGCACACCGAAGCGATTGAAGATCAGCTCCAGCGGCTGCTCGATGACATTCAGCCATTGCAGCAGGCTGTTCACCGGCCCGTTGCCCTGCAGCAGGATGATCCAGGCGGTGGTGCGCACCAGCAGCGAGGTCCAGAACGGCAGCATGACGCAGATCATCAGCAGGTTGGCCTGGCGCTGCGGCAGCATACTGAGGACGAAGGCAGCGGGAAACCCGAACAGGGCGCACAGCAGCGCCACTTCCAGGCTGATCTCGAAGGTGCGCCACAGCAGCGAGAGATAGAGCGCGCGTTCCGGCGCGACCTTGGCGATGTCGCCGCGATCGTCCAGGCGCAGATCCAAAGCTGCCAGCAGATAGGAGGGCGTGAGGCGGCCTGATTCGTTCCGCAACGTCGCCCAATAGCCGGCATCGCTCCATTTCTTGTCGATCGAGATCAGGGTTTCTTGCCAGCTGCCTTGCGGCGCGTCCGGCAGCTTGTTGGCGGTTTTCAGCATCAGGCTGCGGAACCCCTCGCGCGTCGCGTTCAGCTGCCGCGCCAGCACGGCGAGATTGCGCTCCGGTGGGAAATTGCGCAGATCGTCCGCCATCGCTGCGAACGCCGCCTCGGGTGGCAGGATGCCGGTCGGCTGCCAATCGCTGAGCACTGCCACCGTGCGCGGCAGGCTCTCCGGCACGGCCGAATTTTCGACCGCGCGCAGCATGAAGAGGCAGATAGGCCCCGCGAACACCGCGACCAGGAAGACCAGCAGCGGCAGGATCAGCAACGAATCGCGCAGCAATTGCCGGCGCCCGATCCGCCGGATCTCGCGCTTGATGTCGACCCGGCGGGGCGTGTCGGGCGGGCCAAGGGCCGCCTTGCTGCCGGTCGAAATGGTGCCGCTTTCCCCGATCATGCCCCCTCGGCGCTCCGGTTCGAGCCTCTCAAAACTCCAAGATTATAGTTGTTGTGATCACTCATTACACCTAGAGTCCGATCGGCGAGTCCTGGAATCGCCGGCGGATCAGGGTCGGGTGCATGACAGCGAAGACGACGCAGGCGCGGGCCCGCCTGCAGGACGAGACCGCGAGCGTGGGCGAGCTTGAACTGGAAATGCCCAAGCTCCAGCGCAATACGCTGAACGAGGAAGTCTACCAGCAACTGAAGCATGCCCTGATGACTGGCCGCATCGCGCCGGGCTCCACTATGACGATCCGCAGCCTCGCCAAATCCTTCGGCATCAGCCCGATGCCGGTGCGCGAGGCGCTGCGACGGCTGGTGGCGGAGCATGTGCTGGTTCTGCTGCCCAATCGCAGCGTGTCGTTGCCCATCATCACGCGCGAGCGGTTCCGCGAGATCACGCGCATCCGCACCTCGCTCGAAGGCCTGGCAGCGGAGGAAGCAACGCCGCTGGTCACTCCGGACGTGATCCGGCGCATGGCGACGCTCAATGACGAGATGGAAATGCCCGGCCAGACCAAGCGGCCGGAATATCTCGCCAAGAACCGGGAGTTCCACTTCTGCCTCTATCAGGGCTCGCGCCTGCCGACCCTGGTCAAGATCATCGAGGCCTTGTGGCTGCAGATCGGTCCGCTGCTCACCATCCAGCAGGAGGAGTTCGCCTCCGGCGGTGTGATCGTCCAGACCCAGCACCGCCGGCTGTTGAAGGCGCTCAAGAAGAGCGACGCGGTCGAGGCGCGCGACGCCATCGTCAACGACATCGAAGACGCCGCCAAGATCATCAGCGCGACGCTCTGACACCTCTCCTTAGACCTGCTGGAACGCCGCGCGGACCACGTCGCCGCGGCTGACCAGGAATTCCTCGACTGCCTGGCAGAATTGATCCGCCTCGGCGTCGCTGGTCTCCACCGACAGGTTGCCCATGATGCGGCGCGAGATGTATTGGCCGGCCGCCAGCATGTCGAGGTGGAACAGCTTCTTGATGTCGCCGATGACCTGCTCGCGGCCATGCTCGGCCTTGTCCAGGTCGCCGGCATTGCGGATCGGCCCGACATGGAAATGGATCCCGAAGATGGAGCCGAGGCCGGTCGCGACCATCGGAGCCATATGCTGTCGCGCCAGCTCGTTCAGCCGCGTGCGCAGCGTGTCGCCCAGCGCATTCATGCGCGCCTGGGTGTCGGCGGTCAGCACGCTGGTCAGTGCGGCGTGGCCCGCCGCCATCGCCAGCACGTTGTTGTTGAAGGTGCCGCCATGCGGGTAGGCATCCGGCCGGCTTGGATCGAAGCGCGCCATGATGTCGGCGCGGCCGCCGAAGGCGCCGATGGTGAGGCCGCCGCCGACATATTTGCCGAGCGTCATCAGGTCCGGTTTCACGCCCATGATGCGCTGCACGCCGCCGGGATCGATGCGCGAGGTCATGACCTCATCGATTACAAGCAGCACCTTGTGCGCATCGCAGGCCGCGCGCAGGCCTTTGAGGAACGCGGGCTCGGCGGGCAGGGCGCCCGCGCCGCCCTGCATGGGTTCCACGATCACCGCCGCCAGCTTTGAGGCATTCGCCGCGATGTCGGCCTCGGCCTTATCGAGATCGTTGAAGGTCGAGGTGATCCACTCGAACTTCATGTTGAGCGGCGATCCGCCATGGGAGAAATAGAGGATGGAGCCGTGATAGGCGCCATCGAAGATCATCACGCCCGGCTTGCCGGTGACGGCGCGCGCGGTGGCGAGCGCCAGCAGATTGGCCTCGGTCCCCGAATTGCAGAAGCGCAGCAGCTCCATCGCCGGAAAACGGCGCTGCACTTCCTCGGCCAGCAGCCGCTCATGCTTGGTCGGCGCGCCGAGATTGATGCCGCCGGTCAAAGCCTGGCGCACCGCCTCGGCGATCACCGGATTGGAATGGCCGAACACACCGGCGGTGTATTCGTTGATGAAGTCGGCGTACACGTGACCATCGACGTCGGTAAGCTTGCTGCCCTTGCCCGACGCCATGTAGAGCGGGAAGGGCGAGAAATGCACGGTGGTGCGGGTGTTGCCGCCGGGGAGGCGCTGCGCGG
>Ga0070674_100001529_pt1 | contig 12339 bp, 11 predicted proteins | sample KBSM33metaG_FD_65344 | JGI IMG/M metagenome (GOLD analysis project Ga0070674, IMG submission 65344) | Miscanthus rhizosphere microbial communities from Kellogg Biological Station, Michigan, USA - KBS M3-3 metaG | ecosystem: Host-associated > Plants > Roots > Rhizosphere > Soil ... | reverse complement strand
CTCGGCGACCGCGGTTTCGTTGCCCGGAGGATTGCGCGTGTCGATGCGCAGCAGCGCCTGATAGTGCTGCATGGTCTCGTCCTGCAGCTTCGCCCAGTCGGGCTGTGCGGGAGCCTGTGCGAGGGTGGTGACGGAGATGAACGAGGTAAGAAGGACCGTCGCTCGATAAGTCATGATGGCTCCTTGAGACGGAGCCGATCATATTCGTTTTGCGCCGGTGTAGCGCGGGCCTTTCAGGCCCGCGTCCGACGCGACCCTGAAAGGGTCGCGCCACATCTCCTGTGAGACCGGCTACTCGTAGCGCAGCGCGAGAATCGGATCGATGCGGCTGGCGCGATGCGCCGGGATCAACCCCGCGACGGCCGAGACCGCCGCGAGGAGCACCACGGTCGCCACTGCCATCCAGGGATCGCGAGCCTCGATGCCGTACAGCTGCGCCGCGACGAAGCGGCCGAGCCCCATCGCCGCGGGGATGCCGACCGCAAGGCCGATCGACAGGAGCAGGAGGACCTCTTTCATGACGAGCCAGATGACGCCGCCTGGTTCCGCGCCGAGCGCCAGCCGGATGCCGAGCTCCTTCCTCCGCCTGGCAACGACGAAGGCCATCACCCCGTAGAGACCGATCGACGCCAGCACGGTGGCGAGCAGGCCGAAGCCCGCCGCCAGGAGCGCGATCAACCGGTCGGTGAGCAGCGTTTCGTCGAGCTGCGCCTCGAGCGTCTTCATCGCGTAGACCGGCATCGACGCGTCGAGCGACCGCACCTCGTTGCGCACGAGGGAGTACGCCGCCGGCGACGCGTTGGTCGTCCGCACGTAGATGGTGGCGCTGTTGCGGCCCCAGTGCGGGATGAACACCTGCCGCCGCACGCCTTCGCGCGGCCCTTCATACAGCGAGTTGGCGACGACGCCGATGATCTCGATGTCGAGCTTCGACTTGGGACCGGTGCCGAACCCGACATGCTTGCCCACCGCGCTCTTCCCCGAGAAGAAGTGATCGGCGAAGCGGCGGTTGACGATCGCGACCGTCGCCCGCTCCTTCGCATCGAGGCGATTGAAGTCGCGCCCTTCGAGCAGCGGCACGCCCATGGTGGCGAAGTATCCGGGCGAGAGCGAGTTCATGAACGCCTGCATGTCCTCGCCGTCCTGCGCCTGATGCCCCTCGACCCCCATGCTGCTGTCCCATTCGTCGCCGGAGAGGATCGACACGCCCGCCAACGCCGCCGACTTCACGCCGGGCGCGGCTCGCATCTTGTCCAGGAGTTGCTCGTAGAAGTTCCCGGTGCGCGCCGCGTCGTAGCCGTTCAGCGCCGGCGACAGCTGGAACGTCACGAGGTTGTCGAGCGTCACCCCGGTGTCCGCCGTTTTCAGGTTCTGCAGGCTCCGCACGAAGAGGCCGGCGCCGAAGAGCAGCAGGAAGCTGAGCGCCACCTGCGCCGCGACCAGCCCTTTGCGCAGATAGAGCGAGCCGCCGGTGCCGGCGATGGCGCCGACCGTATCCTTCAAGGTCGTCCACGGATCCGGCCGGCTCGCGCGCAGCGCCGGCAGCAGTCCGAAGATGACGCCGGTCGCGAACGTCAGGCCCAGCGTGAACGCGAGGATCCGTGCGTCCGGGGTGGCGTGTATCAGGATCTCCTGGCCATTGGACGGCACCAGCGCGAGCAGCCCGCGCGTGAGCGCCACCGCCAGCGCGACGCCCAGCAGGCCGCCGACGAACGACAGGACCAGGCTCTCGACCAGCATCTGCCGCACGATGCGGCCGCGCGACGCGCCGAGCGACAGGCGCACCGCGATCTCCTTCTGCCGCATGAACCCTCTGGCGATCAGCAGATTCGCCACGTTGGCGCACGCGATCAGCAGGACGAGGCCGACCATCCCCATCAGCACCATCAGCGGCGTCGAAAAATCGTTGCGCAGCCCCGAATAGCCCCCGGGCGCCGCCTCGACCAGCATCCGCCCCTTCATGAACTGCTCGCGCGCGTACGGCGACCAGTCTTTCGCGCCCGGCAGCGTCATTTCCTGGGTGCGAACCTGCAGGAACAGTCCCTGCAGCGGCGCCGCTGCCGATTTCACCGTCCAGCCGGGCTTCAGCCGCGCAAACACCTGGACCCAGCGCGCCCGCGGATCGTCCATGTGGACCCAGGTCCATTCCGGCATGACGATCGGCATCATCTGCACCGGCACGCGAATCTGGGGCGATCGCGCCGGATCGATGCCGGAAAACCCGGCCGCCGAGACGCCGACGATCGTCATCGGATAGCTGTTCACCAGGATCTTCCGCCCGACGACCGACGGGTCGCGGGAGAAGCGCCTGGTCCAATAGTCGTAGCTCAGCACGACGACGGGATGCCCCTTCCAGACCTGGTCGTCTTCGCGCGAGTTGAAGACCCGCCCGACCGCGGCCTGCACGCCGAGCAGCGAGAAAAAGTTGCCGGACACCATCTCGGCGTCGAGACGCTCGGTCTGGTTGTCGACGCTCACCGAGGCCTCCGCCAGGCGCCGGGACAGCACCTCGGCCAGCGGCTCGGCCCGTTTCTGGAACTCCTGGTACATGGGATAGGAGTGCATCCGCGATCCCATGTTGCTGCCGTTGTGCGCGCCCTGCTGATAGAGCATCACCAGTTCGTCCGGGGCCTTCACCGGCAGCTTCCGCAGGAGAATCTGGTCGATCAACGTGAAGATCGCCGTGTTGGCGCCGATGCCCAGGGCCAGCGACAGGATCGCCACGATCGAGAACAGGGGACTTCGGATGAGGCCGCGGACGGCGAACCTGAGATCGTTCAAGGCAAGGGTCATCGGGGGCTTAGACGGCGCCCGGACAGCGAAGGTTGGCGAGGCCGACGACGTGGAACGCAAAGACCGCGAAGCCCGCAAAGAAAGAAATGCCAGAGAATTTCTTTGCGCGCTTTGCGAGCTCTGCGTTCAAACGTCGTGTTCTGCGACGTCGTTACCGGGCCCGCGCGAGGTCGACGACGATGTCCCAGTGAAAGCGCACGAAACGGAACAGCTCGCTCTCGAGCAGCCGTTCCTGATCGCTGTGCGCGCCGAAGCCTTTCGGCCCGTCCTCGATGTCCATCGCCGGGCCGACGCCGAAGCACTGCATCCCCCTGGCGCGCAGGTACGCCATGTCGGTCGCGCCGGTCAGCATCGCCGGCAGCGTCGTCGTGTTGTAGTGCTTCGTGACGTTCGCTTCGATGACCTTGAAGGCCTCGGAATCGAGGCGCGCGTCCGGCTGCCGGGGCCGGGTATCGCGCCCGCCGAAGCGGACGTCGACCGCGGGATCGTCGACGATCTTTCTCACCGCTTCGAGAAACTTCTCCGGCTCTTCGTCGGGGAGCATGCGCACGTCGAGCGTCGCCTTCGCCTCGGACGGGATGACGTTGACGCGATAGCCGCCGCCGAGGATGTTCGGCGAGATCGAGGTGCGGAGCATCGAGGCGTGGGCCGGCTCGTTGTCGAGGAAATACTCGTCGGCATCGGCCTGCGCCTTCGAATTCGGCACCAGCACGTTGCGATAGCGCTCGGCCTGGGCCGGGCTCGAGATCGCGGCGAGGCGCCGGAAGTAGGTGGCGGTCGTCTCGTTCAGGCGGATGTCCGTCTTCCACGCGGCAACCTTGCCGACCGCGTTCGACAGGTGCACGACGGGATTGGTTCTGAGCGGAACGGACCCGTGGCCGGCGACGCCCCTGGCCGTGAGCTCGATCGCGTAGGGGATCTTTTCGAGGGTCGCGATCCCGGCGTATTTCACCTGCCCGCCGGCGCGGGTGACGCCGCCGCCCTCGGCGTAGCAGTACTCCGCGTCGATCTCGGGATAGTGCTGGTCGACCATGAACTGGATGCCGACCCTGGTGCTCCCTTCCTCTCCCGCCTCCGACAGGAAGATCACGTCGCGGTCGAGCGGGACGTTCCGGCGCTTCAACTCCAGCATCACCATCATCGTCGCCGCGAGATTGTCCTTGTCGTCCACGGTGCCGCGGCCGTAGACATAGCCGCCGTCGCGCGTGGCGCTGAAGGGCGGGAACTTCCATTTCGCCGGGTCGACGTTCACGACATCGCTGTGGCCGATGATGAGCAGCGGCCGCTTCCGGCCGTTGCCCTTCAGCCGTGCGACCACGTTGGGCCGGTTCGGCTCGAGCGCGAACAACTGCGTCGAAATGCCCTCCTGGTCGAACACCTGCTTGACGTACTCCGCCACGGGCAGCTCTTTGCCGGGCGGATCGCTGCTGTCGAACCGCAGCAGCGCCTGGTAGTGGCGCATCGTCTCTTCTTCGAGCTTCGCGAAGTCCGGCCGCTGCTGCGCGTGGCCGATCACCGCCACCACCGACGCGAGCGCCGCCGCGATCCACACGAGCCGTCTCACGATGCCTCCTTGGTGACGTTCAACACGAATTCGTTCGAGGTCAATACACATCCAGGTCGCGACCCACCACGAACTGGCCTGAATAGCGGCTGCTGATCTCGCGAAACAGCTGATCGGGGGTCGAGGCGGTCGCCGTCACCCCGGGGCGCAGCGCGATCGAATGGTGGTACAGCACCAGCAGCCGGGGTTTGGCCCTGGCGGCCAGCTCCGCGAGCTGGTCGGTCGAGGTGTGGTACTTCGCGGCGAACGCCTGGAACGTCGCATCCCGCTTCGCCACCGACTCGATCGTATTCACTTCGTGGATCAGCACATCGCAGCCGTGGCAGGCGTCGATGGTCGCCTGCGTCGGGTTGGTGTCTCCCGAAATGACGATGCTGCGATCGGCGGTGTCGAAGCGATAGCCGTAGCTTTCCATCGCGTGCTTGGTGGCGAAGGCGGTGACGGTCACGTTCGCGTCCTTGTAGACGACGCCGGGACGGATCTCGTGCGCGTTCACCTTGTGGCCGTCCGGGAAGCCGCGCTGGTTGCCGTCCTGGTTGGTGCGCGTCTCGATGTCGACGCGGTAGGCCTCGAGGATGTGCGCCGTCATCGCGGCCATCCCCGCCGGGCCGTAGACCTCGAGCGGCACGCGCCGGCCGAGCGTCCACGGGCTGAAGATCAGATCGGGAAAGCCGACGGTGTGATCGGAATGAAGGTGCGTGGCGAACGCGACCCGCAGGTTGGTCGGCTCGAGCGCCGTGATGCCCCGCTCGACGACTGCTCCTTTGGCGCGCCGAATCACGCCAGGGCCGAAATCCACCAGGTAGGGCGTGTCGTTCACGACAATCGCCGTCGCCGGCCCCGAGCGATCGGGATCGGCCGCGGGGCTGCCGGTGCCGAGCAGCACCACCCGTGTCTGTCGCGCGCCCGTCTGCAGCTGCGGCCGCGCCGCCAGCACTGTCGCGAGCAGGCCCGCCGCAGCGACGAGCCTCTTCACCGGTCCGAACCGCCCCGCGTCGATCCGCATGGTCACGTCCTAGGCAACGATCACCGCGCCGGCGTCGGCGAGGATCTCGCGAAGGATCGAGCGGTGGCAGCGCGACTCGTCCTCGCAGTAGCAGCCGACGCTGAAGCTCGATCGCACCGACAGCGCGGCGAGAATCGCGATCAGATGCCCGGCGGCCTTGTCGCGCATCTCGGCGCGATACTTCCTCGCGAAGCTCGCCCAGCGCTGCTCGGTCCACGGCTCCGAGAGCGCGCCCTTGACGAGGGGCGCGCTCGGCGCGAGCTCCGGGGCCCAGACATCGTAATAGTCACGCCGCGCGATGTCCTCTTTCCTGACGCCGCGCGGCGGACGGCGGACCGTCCCGAGACGCGGCCCTTCGTCCGGCGCCCGGGCCGTGCCCAACCGGACGATGCGAATCGCCATGCGCTATTTCTTGTTGTATTCCGCGTCGGTGACCTTTTCGAGCCACTTCGTCTCGCCGCCGAAGCCGACGTTGATCTGCACCAGCGCCTGGCCCGGCGCGGCGCCGTGCCAGTGGACCAGGTTCGGGCCGGTGTAGTCGCTCTCGCCGACGCCGAGCTCCTTGACCGCCTGGCCCTTCTTCTGCGTCCGCATGCGGCCTTCTTCGACCAGCAGCAGCTGGCCTTTGTCGTGGCTGTGCCACGCGGACCGTGCGCCCGGCTCGAAGTGCCGGCGCGCGGCGGTCAGGTCCTTGCCCTCCATCGGCGTCGACTTGCCGGTGAAGCGGGAATCGTCCGGCGGCGGCTGCGCGTGGATCGACGCGACCAGCAGGAGCCCCAATCCAAGGAGAACCGCGATGCGTGTCATGCCCCCTCCTACTTCATCGGCGAGTAATCGGTGGGATCGCCGAACACCGACACCACCTTGCTGACGATCTTCCCGTTGACCTGCGATTCCTCGGAGACCTTCTTCCACTCCGGATCGGCGGCGAAATCGGCCCACGCTTTCTTCGCGGCCTCCCGGCTCGGATGCTCCAGCACGTAGACGAGCGTGTTCTGCGAGTCGGGCGCGTCCTGCGGCGTCATGTAGAGCACGCTCTTCATGCCGTGCTTGTTGAAGATCCGCACCGTGTGATCGCGGAACCGCTTGTTCAGTTCGACGAGCTTGCCGTCCGGCGCGGTGTAGGTGCGCAGCTCGTAGACGTGCTTCCCCTGCGCGTGCGCGACGGATCCGGCCTGGCGAAGGCTGCCGAGTGAAAAGCCGGCGACGAAAATCGCGGCGGACGCGCCGAGCACGAACCATCTGTTCTTCAGCATTCGATCCTCCTGGTGCACTGACGGTTTACGGCCGCGCCGCGAGCGCGCGGCGCGGTGGATAGGTCTTGCTCTGGCCGTTCCGGCCGTTGGTCACGACGAAGCGGCCGTCCCGCTGCGCCGCGATCCGGATTCCGTGCGACGTCGTCTCGTCGAGGTTGGCGATGAAGGGGGCCGGCACGTTGTGCTCCGCAGCGCCCTCCACCGAGTAGTGCAGCTGCCAGAGATCTTCGAGCCCCGGCGAGTCCTCGATGATCCGCCACGCGCTCGGCATGCCGCCCTTCTTCGCCCCGTTGTTCATGACCGCGACGCGCGGACGCACCGCGTGCACCAGGACCGCGGGGCCCGACAGATTCAGCCCATGATGCGTCGTCAGGTAGACGTCCACCGTGCCGAGCAGGTTGTTCGGGCAGACGAGCTCGTGCTCCTTGTTCCACGTGAGATCGCCGAGATCCAGCAGGCGGAAGCTGCCGAAGGCGATGACCATCCCGACCGAGCGCGCGTTCTCGGTCGGATCGGGATCGCCGGCCTTGTAGTCGCGGCACAGCGGGTTCGCCTGCCCCGCGCCCGGAAGCGGCTTCGTGATCAGGTTGCCGGCCGCCGAGACGAAGCGCACGTCGAGCCCTTTCACCGGCAGGCTGTCGCCGGGCCGCACGAGCACGTGCCGCCCCTTGGCGCGCGTGTCCGCATACGCGGCGAACAGCGCGGCCGGCCGCTCGCCCTGCTCCACCGTCGGGCCGTGATCGACGAAGACGCCGATCGGTACGCGGGCGGCGAGCGCCGGCACGCCGCCGACATGATCGGCGTGATAGTGCGTGATGACCAGATAGTCGATCTTCGAGAGGCCCGCCTGCTTGACCGCGGCGGCGATGCGGTCGGCGTCGCGGCCGTCGAAGCCCGGGTATCCGGTGTCCACCAGGATCGACTCACCCGACGGCGACACGATCAAGGTCGCCTGGCCGCCTTCGACGTCGATGAACTGGATGTCGAGCGGCTTCTCGGACTGCGCGACGGCCGTCCGGGCGGTGGCGGCGACCGCGAGGGAGGCAAGCAACAGCAGAAAGGCGCGCATGGAGCGCCAGTATAAGCAAAATCACCGCGTACGGAGTGTCCGCCTTCAAAGCGGGTCATCAACAACCAGGGGAACGCAAAGCCCGCAAAGACCGCAAAGCGTTTTCGTGTATTTCTCTGCGTGCTTTGCGAGCTCTGCGTTCAAACGTCGTGTGTTTCGGCAGACATCCGGTCGAGGAAGGCCAGGATCGCGTCGCGCGCCGGCTCGAGCTGATCGGTCAGGAAAATGTGGCTCGCGTGCGGCAGCAGCACGAGGCTCGCGTTCGGGATGGCACGCGCGAGCGTGCGGCCGTTCTCCGGTGGCACCAGCTGGTCGGTCTCGCCGTGAATCACCAGCGTCGGCGCCGCAACCGCGCTCAGCCGATCGTGCGACCCGGGCCACGCCCTGATGGCGTCGAACTGCGCGAAATAGCCGTCGTTGCCGACCGCCGAGCGCAGCCGCATCGCCAGATCCTGCGCGATGCGCTCGCGCGGCGTCGACGCGTCGAACGTATACGGCACCATGCTCCACATCGCGTCGTCGCGCGGCATCTTCGCGCGCGCCGCCATCGCGGAGGCGACCTCGGGCGCCGCGCGCACCGCCTCGCGACCGCCGCAGCTGGTGCAGCCGAGCACCAGCGATCGCACCCGCTCCGGGTGCCGGAGCACGAGCTCCTGCGCGATGTACCCCCCCATCGACATCCCGACGACGTGCGCGGCGGTGACGCCGGCGGCGTCGAGCACCGCCAGCGCATCATCGGCCATCAGCGGAATCGAGTACGGCCCGGGCGGGACGTCGCTCTTGCCGACGCCGCGGTTGTCGAACACGATCGTGCGGTAGCGTGGGGTCAACGACGGCGTCAGGCGGTTCCACCATTCGAGCGTGGCGCCAAGGCCCATGATGAGCAGCAGCGGATCGCCCTGGCCATGCTCCTCCCACCAGATCCGAGCGCCGGCGTGCGTGACATGGGGCATGGGACAAGTGTGGACGATGAACGCAAAGCGCGCAAAGGCCGCAAAGCTTTTTGTCTCTGCGGGCTCTGCGGGCTCTGCGTTGAATGTCGTCGGCTCGAGTGCGGCGTGACGTTAGTTAGTAACCCAGTTCGAAGTCCACCTGGTGCCGGAGGGGCTCGCCGCGCAGCAGGCGGCGGTAGTTGTCGATGAACACCGGGGCGATGTCGGGCGGGTCGCTGAGCGCCGCCGTGTGGGACGTGATCAGCAGGTTCGGGGTGCGCCAGAAGACATGGCCGGGCGGCAGCGGCTCCTCCTGAAAGACGTCGAGCACGGCGCCCGCCAGGCGGCCTTCCTGCAGCGCGGCCGCGAGCGCTGGTTCGTCGACCACCCCGCCGCGGCCCGGATTGACGAATACCGCGCGCGGCGGCAACGTGCGAAGAAACTCCGCGTTCACGAGATGCCGCGTGTCCTTCGTCGCCGGCATGATGCTCACCAGATAGTCGAGATCCGCCGCGAACGCCGCGCGCTGGCCGTCCATCGGACCGTGGAACCACGCGTCCACGTCGGGGCTGTCCTCGCTGGCGCGCGTGTAGCCCTTGACGGTCATGCCGAAGTGTTTCGCCGTGCGCGCGATCGCCGCGCCGATCGTCCCGACGCCGAGCAGCCCAAGCTTCTTGCCGCGCAGCGTTCCCGGCCGCGCCGTGTCCCACCGGCCCGCCGCCTGCGACGCGTGCTTCTCGAGGAGCCGGCGTTCGTGCGCGAGGAGGTAGGCGAAGACGTATTCGGACATCAGCCCGCCGAAGACGCCGCGGGCATTGGTCAGGATGTAGTCGCGGCGCAGTGCCGGATCGAGCAGCGGTTCGACGCCCGCCCACGTCGCCTGCGTCCACCGCAGCGACGCCATGGCGGGCAGCACCTGCCGGAGCAGCGACGGCTCGCCGAACGCGAGGTCGTACTCGCCGGCACGGGGCGCGGCGTCAGCGGGGTCGCTCGTGGACGTCACCTCGAGCTCGGGCAGGCGCGCGGCGTCGACGAGGCGGTGATAATCGCGCGCGTGGCGCGACAGGATCAACAGCCTGTGCATGCGGCACTATCTCACACGCCGTGGCCGTACCCGGGCTCCTCCAGCACACGATCGTCGTCCTTGCGGTCGTCGAACGGTCTTGGCCTTGCGGTGGCCGGCGCCACGACGGCCGGTCGTGGCGACGGAAAAAACGTCTGCGTGACATCGGGCCGCTTCTGCGGCGGGCGACTCGGGGCGTTCATCTCCTACTCCTTGCCGGCGTGCCCGCCGAAGCGCCGGGGCGCGAAGGCGGGCTGAAAAGCAAAAAGGCCATCACCGGTGGGGTGATGGCCTTTTTCGTCGAGCTCGAACTCTGGTCGGCTTGCGGCTACATCACCCCGTGACCGTCGGCAGGTTAATGCCGACGCTGATAAGGACGAGGGACGCGGCCGCCAGGAACATTTCCCCTTGATTATCGACGGTCGCCGGCAGGCTGTCAACGGATTCGACAAAGGCCGTTGGACATGGCGCCGGAAATCCGCGAACATGTCCGCACCGAACCCTTGGAACCGAGTATGAAGACGGCCAGCGCGTCGATCCTCATGTGTCTGATGATGGCGTGGGCCGCGTACTCCCCCAGCGGCGCCCAGGCGCCAGCCGAAGGCGCGCCCGCGTTTGTCGGCGCCGACGCCTGTGCCTCGTGCCACCAGACGATCCACGGCACGTGGAAGAGCGGGCGGCACAGCAAGATGCTGCAGCCCGCCACGACGGCAAGCGTCGTCGGCGATTTCTCGAAAGGCAGCGTCACGCTGCACGGCACGCGCTTTCCGATGCGCGCGGCCGGCGGCGACTACTTCATCACCTCGGATCTGACGGGCAAAGCGCGGGAGTACCGCGTCGAATACACGCTGGGCAGCCGCCGCATCCAGCACTACCTGGCCACGATCGACAAGGGCATGATTGTCGTCCTGCCGCCGACCTGGGACGTGCAGCGCCGGGAATGGCTGCACAACATGGACATCGTCCGCCCTGACGAACGTCATGCACGGCCGTTTCAGCAGTGGAACAAGGACTGCGTCGGCTGTCACGTCAGCCAGCAGGAGAACAACTTCCGTCCGGCGACCGGCAACTACGCGACGACCTGGCGCGACTTCGGCACCTCGTGCGAGCGATGCCACGGGCCGGGCAGCGCGCACGTGCGGGCGTTCTCGCGCACGGAGGGGCGTCCGGCGAGCGCCGAGGGCACCATCGTCAGGCCGACGCGACTCACCTCCGCCCGCAGCAGCATGATCTGCGCGCAGTGCCATTCGCTGCGCAATCCTGTCGATCCGGATTTCCAGGCCGGCCGCGAGTACTACGACTATTTCATGCCCAGGCTCGAGTACGACCCGAGCCCCGGTCTCGACGTGGCCTACTGGCCCGACGGGCGGCCGCGCCGGTTCTCGAACGATGCGATCGGTCTCTGGCAAAGCCAGTGTTTCCTGCGGGGCGGCGCGACCTGCACGAATTGCCACACCGATCCGCACCTGCCGAATGTGGACCAGAACCCGAAGCTGGCGCCGGGCAACAACGCGCTGTGCACCGGGTGCCATCAGGACATCGCGACGCGGCTGAGCGCCCACACCCGTCATGCCGCGTCCAGCGCCGGCAGCTCGTGCGTCGAGTGCCACATGCCGAAGACGGTGGTCAGCATCAAGTCGACGATGCGCGATCACACGATGAGCGTGCCGGCGCCGGAGAACACCGTCGCGTTCGGCATCCCCAACGCCTGCACCGAATGCCACACGGACCGGAAACCGGCATGGGCGGTGGAGGTGCTTGGCAAATGGTGGCCGGACGGACGCCGCGCGAAGCTTGTCGAGCGCGCGGAAGCCTTCACTGCCGCGCGCGCGAATCGGCCCGGGGCGCTCGAGCGTCTGATCGCGATCGCGTCGGACGACACGGGCGTGCCGTTGATTCGGGCCAACGCGGCCGGGTATCTCCGCAACTACGCAGACCCGCGCGCCGGCGCCGCACTGCTGGCCGCCGCGAAAGCCGGGCATCCGGTCCTCCGTGCCGTGGCGATCTCGAGCCTGGGACAGCGCGCCGCCGAGAACGATCCCGCCAGGGCCGCCGTGCTCGCGGCGCTCGACGATCCGCAGCGCGCGGTCCGCATCGCCGCGCTCGTCTCGCTCGTCAATCTGGGCGGCAGTCGATTGGCTCCCGCGGATCTCGATCGCTTTCGCCGCGTCGGCGGCGAGTTCGCGAAGATGGAGCACCTGTACCGCGACGATGCGGGCTTCGAGCGCGACCTGGGGGTCGTCCACCTGTTGGACGGTCAGCACGACCTCGCCGCGCAATCACTCGAGATCAGCCTCGGCCTCGAGCCCGAACGGCCGTCGGCGCGATTTCTCCTCGCCCTCGCGCGCATCGGCCAGCGCCGCTTCGACGACGCCCGCGCGCTGCTGATGCAGGTGCCGGCGTCGGATCCCTTCTACCGCACCGCGCAGGAGCGCTTGAAAACACTCACGCCGTCGCGGTGACCTCGACGGCTCCCGCGGCAAAGCGAGAGTGGCGTTCTGTGTACGTCGCTTGAGCTGCGACAAAAAAGTCGGACTCTGTTGGCTGTTGACGCGCTTTCTTGTTCGTTTTCGGACAAGGAAGAGGTTCGATCCGTAATGTCGTATCAGCAGCGAACATACGAAATCTCAACGGCGGGAATGCGCATTTGTCGCTT
>Ga0070674_100001523_pt1 | contig 12363 bp, 9 predicted proteins | sample KBSM33metaG_FD_65344 | JGI IMG/M metagenome (GOLD analysis project Ga0070674, IMG submission 65344) | Miscanthus rhizosphere microbial communities from Kellogg Biological Station, Michigan, USA - KBS M3-3 metaG | ecosystem: Host-associated > Plants > Roots > Rhizosphere > Soil ... | reverse complement strand
CACGAAAAACCCACGAAGAAGAATCGAGTCTCGCAAGACGGCAGGAGCGCAAATGATTCGGCGGTTCGGCCTGCCATGCAGGCCGGCAGGTCCGGCCGGATCGGACCGCGAGACGAGCCCAGGGATCCGTGATCGGGCTCGTCTCGCAGTCCGACTCCGGTCGGACGCGCCGCTTCGCGGCGCCCGCCGAAGGTTGCGCGTGCGTCGTTGCTGCACCTCCTGGCCTCCTGTTCAGGCTCAAAGTTGCACTTCGGACGTCTGGTGCGTACCGCACCAATCTGAAAATCGCCATAGCTTTGCGGGCTTCGCGGCCTTAGCGTTCTAACGTCTGTCCCTCCCGCTCTCGCAGTCAGCACCTATCGCAGCGGCGTTGCGGCGCGCAGAGTATCGTCGCGCACGTCGTTCTTGTAGTACACGCGATCCAGGAAGAGCCCGGACGGCGGCGCCGTCAGGCGCGCCGGCGCGGCCGACGCGTCGGCGAGGAACCTTGCCGCGGCGTCCGGCTTCAAGCCGCCGCGGCCGATCTCCACCAGCACGCCGACCATGCGCCGCACCATCTTCCAGAGGAAGTGCGACCCTTCGACGCCGACCAGCACGAGATCGCCGTCTTCCACGAAGTCGAGCCGATCGACGAGCACCAGGGTGGAGCGCGCGGTCTCGCCGGCGTCCTCACGCTCCTCGACGGCGGCGAACGACTTGAAGTCGCGCATGCCCACGAAGGCGCGTGCGGCCTCGCGCATCATCTCGATGTCGATCGGCTCCCGCACCCACCACACGTACGCCTTGGCAAACGCAGTCCGGCGACGCGAAATCTGATACAGGTAGCGGCGCGCGACCGCATCGTGGCGCGCGTGAAACCGGTGCGGCACCTGCGCCGCCGCGAGGATGTGGATGTCGGCCGGCAGCTCGTCGTTCAGCCGCCGGCGCAGCGTCTCGGCGGGCAGATTCGTGCTCACGTCGAGGTGCGCGATCTGGCCGAGGGCGTGCACGCCGGCATCGGTGCGGCCCGATCCGTACAGCTCGAAATCCTTGCGCGCGGTGACCGTCCGCACCGCGCCGTCGATCTCTCCCTGAATGGTCCGCGCGTTTTTCTGAATCTGCCAGCCGCTGTAGCGGGTCCCGGCGTATTCGATGGTCAACTTGAAACGGGGCATGGCAACACGTTTGAGCAGGGCACCGCTTCAGCGGTGCCGGACCGCTCAGCTGTGCACGCGGGCGGTGACGTGCAGCGCATAGGGACCGTCGACCTGCTTCGACATGCCGCAGAAACGGCCGAAGAGGATGGCAAAGGCGAATGTGGCGGTGAGCGGCTGAATCACCGCCCAGAGCGCGCCGGGCACCGTCTGCTTGTAGCGGACCTTGACGTCGCGCCACACGAAGAAGAACAGCAGCTGACGGTACTCCCAGAGCTCCGCCGGATTCAGCGTCTGCCAGGACCGGGGCGCCTCGAGTCTGAGCGTTCGCCTCAGCGGATAGGACACAGGACAGACGTGATCTTACTCCGGGCTCTTTCTTCGTAGGTACCCGATGAGGTGGCTTCTATAGCGGTTCTCACCCGCGTCCAACGACGTGACCTGCGCGCGATAGTCGGCGAGCTCCCTGACCGACACGCCGGCGTCGGGCACGCCGAGCGTGAGCAGCACGAGCGCGGTGTAACCCGGGGAGGCGCGCAGCGTGCGCCGCGCGCCTCGGCCGGGCCGGCCCCTCGCGCGACGGTCTCGAGCTCGAGGTCGGCCGCCGGACTTACGCCTGCTCGAGGACCCGGGCGACGGCAGTCGTGACCGCTCCCGGCCCGCGGTTTCCTCGGCGACCTGGCGGTGCCCGGACTTGGTGAGCCGGTAGAACTTCGCGCGCCGGTGTTGTCGGAGTCGCCCCAGGACGATTCGATCCAGCCTTGCTGCTCGAGGCGGTAGAGCGCCGGATGGAGCGATCCCTGGGTCACCTGCAGCACGTCCTGCGAAATCTGCTGGAGGCGCTGCGAGACGCCCCACCCGTGCATCTCGCCGTGGGCCAGCGTCCGCAGGATGAGCAGACCGAGCGTGCCCTGGAGAATGTCGCTCTTGGTCTGCTTCATGCCGTTGTCCCGTCGACTATAATCCCCTTAATCCCTTTCTTCATGGCCGAGGCCGCCCCCGCTCCCCGTCTCGTGGTCACCGACGCGCTCGGCCGGCGCATCGTGAACATCGACAAGTCGCTGTTCACGATCGGGCGCCGGAGCGAAACCGATCTGCGCCTCCCCGGCGCCGACATCTCGCGCGTGCATGCCGAGATCACCGTCGAGAACGGCAACTGCGTCATCCGCGACAAGCAGTCGCGGTTCGGCACCTACGTGAACGGCGTCAAGGTGACGAGCGAGAAGGTCCTCGGCCACGGCGACCAGATCAAGCTGGGAAATTCCGGCGACACCGAGATTCTCTTCTTCGTCGACGACGAAGCGCCGTCGGTGGAGAAAAGCGCGATCTCCGCCGCGACCGAGCTGCGCCAGCTGGCGGCGCTGCTCGAGAACCTGCGCGCGCTCGGGTCGGGCCGTATGCTCGACGAAGTGCTCGCGATGGTGCTCGATTCGGCGATCGAGGTCACCGGCGCCGAGCGTGGCTTCATCATGATGGCGAGCCGCGAGAAAATCCTCGAGTTCAAGCTGGCGCGCGCGCGCGGCAAGGTCACGCTCTCCGGACGGACCTTCGATACGAGCCGGAAGATTCCCGAGACGGTGTTCGCGACCGGCCAGCAGACCATCGTGGAGGATCTGCTCGACGGCGATCTCGCGCAGCTGCACACCGGCACCGTCGCGCTCGGCATCCGTCAGGTGCTGTGCACCCCGCTGCGTCTGGTGCGCTACCTCGAGCGCGCCGAGCAGAAGGGGGCCGACGAGGTCATCGGCGTCCTCTATCTCGACAGCCGGGAGCGCGGCGTCCTGCGCTCGGCGCACGCGCAGTCGGCGCTCGAGACGCTGTCGGCCGAAGCGGCGCTCGCCATCGAGAACGCCCGGCTCTACCGCGAGGCGCTCGACAAGGCGAAGTTCGAGCAGGAGCTGAAGGTGGCCGCGGCGATTCAGCAGTCGCTGCTGCCGGTGGCGAATCGCGAGGGGGCGTTCTTCTCGACCGCCGCGGCGTCGATTGCGTGCCGTGCGGTCGGGGGCGATTTCTACGACTACGTCGATCTCGAGACCAGCCGCTTCGGCTTCATCGTCGGCGACGTGGCGGGCAAGGGGTCGCCGGCGGCGCTGCTGGCGGCGGCGGTGCTCGGCATGTTCAGCGCCGAGGCCACCTATCAGGCCGGCGCGGCGCCGCTGATGACCCGCCTGAACCACGGGCTGTTCCGGCGCGCCATCGAGGCCCGGTTCCTGACCAGTTTCTACGGCATCCTCAGCGTGGATGGGTCGCTGACCTACAGCAACGCCGGCCACAACGCGCCGCTGCTGGTCGCGGCGTCGGGGATCCGGCGCCTCGAGACCGGCGGCGTGGTGCTCGGGCTCTTCGAGCATGCGTCCTACGAGGAGGAAACCGTCAGGCTCGAGCCCGGCGATCTCATCATCGTGTTCAGCGACGGCGTCACCGAGGCGATGAATCCGGACAGCGAAGAGTTCACCGACGATCGGCTGCTCGACTGTGCCAACAAGCATCGCGGCGAGCCCCCGCAGCAGGTGCTCGACGCGCTGCTCGCCGACGTCCACGAATTCTGCGCCGGCGCCACGCAGAGCGACGACGTCACCGTTGTGATGGTCCGCTACAACGGTCCTTAGTCCTTAATCCTTGGTCGCTGGTCCGTCTTCGATGATCGATCCTTCGACGCTCGGGGTCTTTCTGGCCGCCGGATTCCTGCTGCTGATGACGCCGGGTCCGGCGGTGATCTACATCGTGACGCGCAGCGTCGAGCAGGGACGGCGTGCCGGCCTGGTCTCGGTGCTGGGCATCTGCACGGGCACGCTCGCCCACGTCGCGTCAGCGGCGCTCGGTATTTCGGCGCTGCTCGTCGCTTCCACGCGCGCCTTCAACGTCCTGCGCTATCTGGGGGCGGCGTACTTGATCGTGCTCGGCCTCCGGACGCTGTCGACACGTGAGCCGGAGGTCGGCACCGTCGAGGTCCCGCGCGCAAGCCTGCGGCGGATCTTCGTGCAGGGCGTGGTCGTCAACCTGTTGAACCCGCACACCGCGCTCTTCTTCTTCGCGTTTCTTCCGCAGTTCGTCAACCCGTCGAGGGGCGCGGTGCCGCTGCAGATCGTGACGCTCGGGCTGATCTTCATCCTCATGTCGGCGACGACCGATGCGGTCTGGGCGATCGGGGCCGGGACCGCGGGCAACTGGATCAGAGGCAACCGCCGTTTCGCACGTGCGCAGCGCTACGTCACCGGCTGCGCGCTCATCGGCCTGGGGGCCGCCGCCGCCGTATCGGGACGGCGATCGAAGTAACACCCGCAATCGTCGAGCTTCATATTCTTTTTCTCAGTGGCCTTGTGCCGCGCGGCGTTTGAGCGTAGCGTGCGCGCATCCCCCGAAACGTCAGAGGAGGTGCGCATGGCTTCGAAGCAGTTCGCCGTCGGCGATCGGAGGAGATTCCTGACACAGGTGGGCGGCTTTGCCGTCGCGGCAGGCATGCCGTTCGCGGCCGGCACACCGGTGCGTGCCGATCGCAGGCACGGGCGCGACGACGACGACCACGACGACCACGACGGGAACGATGCGCTGGAGGAGCGCGCCCGCGACGCGTACCGGCTGCGGGTCGACGCCGCGCGTTTCCAGCGGAACCAGCCGCAGCCGTCGCAACGTTCGAACGGTGACGAGCGGCGCTACCGTGACGAGGACTTCATCGGCAGCTTCTCGAAGACGCTGCCGCACGACGCGTTCGGCCACGTCGATCCCGCCGCGTACAAAGCGTTGCTCCGCGCAATGAATACTGCCGACCCGGAGAAATTTGCAGCGATTCCGCAGGGCGGCCTCGCAAAACTGAGCAACCCTCAGTCCGCGTTCGCGTTTCAGACCGACGGCGCCGACTCTCATCATCTTGGCGTTCGCGTGCCGCCGGCCCTGGCCAGCGCCGAAGAAGCCGCTGAGATGGCCGAGATCTATTGGCTGGCGCTGACGCGAGACGTGCCGTTTGCGAGCTACGACACCGACCCCGGCATTGCAGCCGCGGCGGCGAGTCTCTCGACGTTTTCGGATTTCCGCGGGCCGAAGGTAGCAGGTCGGGTCACGCCGGCGACGATCTTCCGGGGGACGACGCCCGGCGAGCTCACGGGCCCCTTCATCTCACAGTTTCTGGCGCGAGACATCCAGTACGGACCGTATCTCGTGCCCCAGAGGGTCAGGGCCGGCCTCACGGGCGTCGACTACCTGTCGGATGTCCCGTCGTGGTTGAACATCCAGAACGGCGGTGCGGCCGCGCCGTTCGTGACCGTCCTTCCCGCCAGCGCGCGGTTCATCAACGACAACAGGGCGCTGTCCGCCTACCTGCGCGCCGATTTCAGCCCGCAGGGATTCTTCAATGCGGCGCTGATGCTCCTGGGATTCGGGTTGGGCGCCTTGTCACCCTCGAACCCCTATAAGACGAGCCTCAATCAGGCCGGGATGGCGACCTTCGGCGGCGGCGAGCTGATCGATCTCATCGGCCACGCGTCCGGGATCGCGCTGAAGGCCTGCTGGTATCAGAAGTGGGCCGTGCACCGGCGCCTGCGCCCCGAAGCGTTCGGCGGTTGGGTGCACAACACGAAGACGACGACCTTGAGGTACCACATCCACCAGGAGCTCCTCGATTCGTCGGTGCTGACCGCGGTCCACAGCAAGTACGGCACCTACTTGCTGCCGATGGCGTATCCGGAGGGAAGTCCCGCGCATCCGGCCTATCCCGCCGGGCACGCCGTATTCGCCGGCGCCGGCGCGACGATCCTGAAGGCGTTCTTCAACGAGGCGTTCGTCATCCCGTCGCCTGTCGTGGCTTCTCCAGACGGCTCGGCGCTCGTCCCCTACTCCGGCACCCTGACCGTCGGCAACGAGCTGAACAAGCTCGCGTCGAACATCGCCGTTGGCCGCGACGCGTCCGGCGTGCATTGGCGCACCGATGGCCTCGAAGGCATGCATCTCGGGGAAGCCGCAGCTATTGCGCTGCTGCAGGATGTGAGACACAACTATAACGAGCCGTTCGGCGGGTTCGCGTTCACGAAGTTCGACGGGACGCCAATCACCATCTGACGAAATCGGGTAATCGGGTAATTGGGTAATCTGGTAATCGATTGACGATTGCCAACCAATTACCCGATGACCCGATTACTCGATTACCCGATTGATTGATCTCCCCGCGTCAGCGGAATCTGGACAAAACCGTCTTGTCGACGAGGCAGGTTTTCGTGCGGGCGCGGCCGGCGAGCTCGATCGTGATGTCCTCGGTCGGCGCGAAGGCGGGGAAATCGAAGATGAAGCGCCCGCCGCCGCCGTCGAGCGATTGCGTGGCCGGCTTCACCGCTCGTCCGCCGCGCTTGATGGTGACCGCGGTGAGGGGATTCTTCGCGGCGGCCGCGGGCGTCACCCCGAGCGTGATCCGCGTCCGCTGCGCGTCGCCGTAGCTCGGCGTCGGCGCATCCTGCTTCTGCCGGACCGCCTGCCAGACTTCATACGCCACCTGCTTGTACGGCGTGTAGAGCGCGAGCGTGAAATCGTCGTTCTTGCAGAGGTCGGCGTCGTAGAACACGCAGAGCGGCCGCTGGCCGCCCTGCTTTCCACACTCCACCGCGTTCCAGTAGCTCTCGCGGCTGATCGGCTGGATGCCTTTGGACCAGGCGGGCGTCATCGGCCCCTTCGGGAGCTGCGCCTTGATCTGCGCGCCGGCGGAAGCAGCAGTGAACGCGATGGCCGTCGCCGCGAGGATCGTGGCTCGTCGAAAGAGTGTCATGGGAGGCAGAACGTAGCATCGCCCGCCGGCATGGCGCAACTCTCGTCTACGGTTTCACCGCCATCGCGACGGCCACGTCGTTGAGCGCGCGGGCCAGCGCGTCGGGTGTCGCCACGTCGCGGAGCAGCCTGGACGTCGTGCACAGGACGCCGAGGGCCTTCGGCGTCGTGCCGTCGCGGGAGTCGAAGCCGGCGACCTCTTTGTCGAAGTGCACCAGCGTCTGCAGCACCTCGGCGTCGGTGGCGGCCAGGTCCATGCGCAGCTGGTTACAGGTCGACGCGACGTTGCCCACCGGCAGCGCCAGCTCCTGGTCGACCGCGCCGAGCACGTTCCCGGCGGAGTCCGCCAGGGCGCCGGCGATCGCGCCGATGGCGATCACCACACCGTTGCGCACGTCGAAGCGGACGATGGTCATGTCGCCGCTCAGCACGCCGCCGCCGCCGGCCGCGTCGACGAACGTCCCGTGCACCCGGGCGGTGATGGCTCTCGGCTCGTCGCTGTCCTGCGCGTGCGCGACGACCACGGATCCGCAGATCATCGCGAGCGTCAGGGCCAGTCGGGTCAGTCGTGGGATCTTCATAAGCCTGATTCCTGTCGGCCGCTCACTGGAACAGCCGCGATGCCGGGATCGCCTGCGTCGCCTGGTTCGGGTACGACCACTGCAATCGCGCGACGGCCGAGCCGGTGCGCTCGTAGTATTCGAGCGTGATCGTGTACCTGACGCCGGCGGTCAGCGAGATCCCGGCGCTGGTGTTGGTCGTGGTGGTGTGGTCGGTCCAGTTGTTGATCACCAGCTGACCGTTCACGTAGAGCCTGATGCCGTCTGACGAGACGGTGGTGAAACGGTAGGTGCCGCTCACCGGCGCTTCGACCCGTCCGGTCCAGCGCACCGAGAAATTGTCGGCGGTGACGCCGGATGCGGGCGCCCCCGTGCCCCAGTCGAAGTTCACCGTTGCGTCGACACGAGTGGTGCGCAGCGTCGCGAAGTGCGTGCCGTTGCCCGGGTCGTTGTAGTACTGGCCTCTCAAGCCGCTCGCTGTGGCCGCGTTCGCCACCACCGTCACGTCATCGGCCGCCGTCAACGCGCCGTCGGAGACGTTCAGGCGAAGGACGTAGGTGCCCGCGGCCGTGAACGATGCCGTGGTGCTCAGCGCGGTTGTGTTTGCGAACGTCACGGTGCCGGGGCCGCTCACCTTGCTCCAGCCGATCGACAGCTGTGCCGGAGGCGACGGCAGCCCATCGTCTGTCGCCGTTCCCGCCAATGCGGCCGTCGCCGGCAACGTGATGGTGCGATCGCTCCCCGCGTTCACCGACGGCGCGCGATTGGCCGGCGGATAGAGTTGTGACTTCGGGATCGCGGCCGCGGCCTGTCCGGGATACGCCCAGAGCAGCTTCGCGGTCGCCAGGCCGCCGTGCTCGAAGTATTCGAGCTTGATGTCATAGAGGGCCGAGGCGACGAGCGCGACGGGCGCGCTCGTCCGCGTCGTCGCCGCCTGATCGATCCAGTTGTCGATGAGGAGTTGTCCGTTCACCCACAGGCGCACGCCGTCGTCCGCCGTCGTCGTGAACGTGTAGTTCCCGGTCACGGGCGCCTGCACCCGCCCGGTCCAGCGCACCGAGAAGTTGTCGACCGAGACGCCCGATGCCGGAGACGCCGACGCCCAGTCGAAGTTGACGGTGGCGTCGAGCCGCCCGCGCGCGGGGGTGACGAAATGCGTGCCGTTGTTCGGGTCGTTGAAATAGTCGCCGACCAGTCCGGTACCGGACCCGATCACGACGGCCGGGTTGACGGTGATGGTCACGTCGTCGCTGACCGTCACCGCGCCGTCGCTGACCGTCAGGCGAAGCACGTAAATGCCATCGGTGCCGAAGGTCGCGGTCGTCGACGCCGCGTTCGGGTTGGCGAACGCCACGGTGCCGCCGTCCGAATCCTCACGGCCGCTGATCTTGCTCCACGTGGTCGTCATCGGGGCCGGACCTGGCAGGCCGTCGTCGCGCGCGATGCCGCCCAGCACCGCCACGGCCGGGAGCGCAATCGCCTGGTCGGTCCCGGCGCTCACCGTCGGCGGTTGATTGACCGGAGGCGCCGGATACAGCGCCCACTGCGGCACCACCTGCGTCGCCTGCCCCGGGTACGCCCACGACAGCCTGGCCGTCGCCAGCATCGCGTGGTCGTAGTAGTCGACGCGGACGTCGTACTTCAGGCCCGCGGTCAGCGCGATGCTGCCGCTGTTCTGCGCGAGCCCATGGTCGGTCCAGTTGTCGACGACCAGCTGGCCGTTGACATACAGGCGCACGCCGTCGTCGGACGACGTGGTGAAGGTGTAGCTGCCGGTGACCGGCGGCTGGACCTGGCCGCTCCATCGCACGGAGAAATTGTCGGCCTGCACGGCCGGGTCGGGGGACGCGTCTGCCCAGTCGAAATCCACCGTCGAATCGGTGCGCGTCAGCGCGAGCGCGGTGAAGAACGTGCCGCTGCCGGCGTCGTTGAAGTACTGCGCCAGCAGGCCGGTGCCCGAACCGCTCGGCGCCTCGACGGTGACGAGCACGTCGTCGCTCGTCGTGACCTGGCCATCGAAGGCGCTGAGACGGATGGCATAGACGCCTGGGACGCTGAACGTCGCCGTCGTCGAGAGGGCATTCGGCGCAGCGAAGGCGACGGCGGCCGGGCCGCTGGCGAGGCTCCACGTTGTCGTCAGCAGCGCGGGCGGCGCCGGGTTGCCGTCGTCGCTGGCGGTGCCTGCCACGACCAACGTCGCCGGCAAGGTGATGGCCGCATCCGTTCCTGCGCTGACGATCGGCGGCAGGTTGCCGCCGGACGGGCCGATCGGACCGTACACGACCAGCTTGCTCGATTGGCTGGCGACGAACACTTTCCCGTTCGCGACCGTCGGCGGGCTGAACTTCGAGAAATTGCCGAGCGAGTCGCGCGCGGCGTTCTGCTGGCTGTTCCAGAGCTCGCGCGTCACGTTGCCCGCGTCGTAGGCGCGAAGGATTCCCGGTTGCGGCGCATGGTTCGCATCGCCGCCGCGCGACAGCGCCGCCCACAGGATCCCGGTGCCCGCGGTGCCGCCGTTCGCCGAGAGCGCCAGCATGCCGCCGGGCATTCCGCCCGGCGCGAGCGCGCTGCTCTGCGCGGCGGCCGGAATCGCGAACGTGCCGTTGACCAGGCGGAACACCTTGAGCGGATCTCCAGCCGCCCAGTTGTAGATCGCGGGTCCGTAGGTCGCGCTGTTCCAGTAGACGGGCGAGCCGTTCATCCGTCCGGACGACGACGCCTGAAAGCTCTGGACGATCTGGCTGTTGTTGCCAGAGCGGAAGTGGCCCATGTTGTTGCGGTCGAGGACATACATCACGCCTTCCTTGCCGCCCCCGACGACCAAGCCGGTGTTCGGGACGAGCAGCGCGTTCTGGATGCCGAGGTCTTCATCGGTCGCGTTCAGGAACGACCAGTTGTACGGCGTGAACCAGTCGAGCAGCGTGCCGGCCGGGCTCAGCTTGAGGAAGCTATTCCCGAAGTTCCGCCCGCCTGCCGCATCGCCGTTGAACGAACCGTTTCCGGTCAGGCCATACAGGTTGCCGGTGGCGTCCGCCGACAAGCCGCCGCCTGAATGCCAGAAGCCGCCGAGGCCGCCATCCGGGCTGGTGTTGTAGGTCATCACCTGCTGCAGCGTGGCGGCGTCATAGCCGAGGACCCAACCGTGGTAAGGCCCCTGGTCGCAGTACGAGGCCCACGCGATGTAGACCGTGCCGTGATCGAGCAGGAGCGCGGCGCGCTGATTGTGGGTCCGTGGATTGAACGCGATGTTGCCCTGCGCGTCGCGGCCATCACCGGAGCCGAACACGCTCGCCTGAATCACGACCGGGCTGCCGGCGACTTCGCTTCCGCTGCGAATGTCGACGGCGTGCAGCCGTTGCACGAACGCGCCGGCTTCCTTCGTGCGGGTCACGAAGTACATCGTCTGCGCGACGGTGTCGATGACCGGGGTGCCGCCGATGCCGATGTTGCCGACGAAATCGACGTAGGTGCCGCACGCCTGCCCGACATCGGTTCGAAAGACGGGAACCGCGCCGGCCGGCATGTAGGTCGCGCTCCAGAGCGGCGCCACCGCTGCGGCGTCGTCGGCATCGAACGCGTAGACGCTGTTCTTGTTGGTGGCCACGTAGACCACGTTGTGGATGCCGCGGCCGGGAATCGTCACGCCGGCGACATACAGCGGCTGCGCGTAAATCTCGTCGTCCACCGTGCGCTCGAACAGCTTGCCGAACTCGCTCACGTTGACGTTGGTCGTCGTGAGGATCGTTTCGTTCAGGTTCGCGCCGGTGCGGGCGGCGTCGTTGTGGTGCGTGGTGACGCTGACTTGCGCCGCTGCAGAGGCGGGCGGCAGGAGCGCGACCGCGACGAGCGCACAGTTGAAGAGCCGGCGAAAACAGAGTTCGAGCGGACCACGCATACGGCGTCGCACGAACAAGACTCGGGCCAGAAGAAATCTGCCCGATGTCGCTGTGAAAGAACGTCAGGCGTGAATGAGCTGGCCGCAAAGGCCGACGACATGTGCAATCGGAAGGGCGAAAACCGTCGTTCGGCGTTCGGCGTTCGGCGTTCGTCGTTCGGCGAACTCCGAACCTCGAACGGACGACGATGACGCTTTCAGAGCTCGACGTAGCCCTCTTCGATCGCTTCACCCGGCCGCGCGCCGAGCAGCTCGAGCAGCTCGGCAATGATGACCGCCTTGTCCTGCGCATCGCGGCGGGACCAGGTCCTGGACTTGACCTCGAGGAAATAGGCGCCGGCGTGCGGGCTGGTCATGTGATCGACGTGCACGTAGAACTGGACGCCGCGGAACGCGACCAGCCAGCGGTGGCGATCTTTCTCGACTTCGCGCTCGCGCGCCGGCTTGAAGTACTCGCGGTAGAAGCGGGGGGAGTGGGTCGCGGGCGCGAAGAAACGCGAGCGGAAGAGCAGCACCGACCCGAACGCCGCTTCGCGCGACGGCCCGGTGAGCGTCAGCCGCGCGCGGGCGCCGACCACCTGGCTCTGCTCGTCGAGAAACTCGTCCTCGCGGTAGCGCAGGCGGCCCTGGGCGGGGTCGTCGAAGAAGAAGTAGGTGTCGTACTGGTGATAGTGCACGGCACGAATCACCGTGATGTCCTCGCTGGCGAGGGCCTGCCGCACCGCCTCGGCCGAGCCGACACGCGCCTTCGCCTGGACCTCGAAGCTCTCCTCTTCCGCGGCCCCGCCAATGGCGATGAGCTTCTGCAGGACGCTCTGCTCGCGATCGATCAGGAACGCGTCGATGCGCCGCGCCACGTCGCGCGCCGCCGCGCGGACCTCGTCCTCGTCGATGGTGAGGAGGCGCCGGTCGCGCATCAGCCAGCGGCCGTCGCACATGACATCGACCACGTCGGTCGACTTCGTGGCGTAGACCAGCTGTGAGTAGACGGCGCCGCCGTCCCGGGCGAACCGCGGCACGTTGTGGG
>Ga0070674_100001518_pt1 | contig 12383 bp, 11 predicted proteins | sample KBSM33metaG_FD_65344 | JGI IMG/M metagenome (GOLD analysis project Ga0070674, IMG submission 65344) | Miscanthus rhizosphere microbial communities from Kellogg Biological Station, Michigan, USA - KBS M3-3 metaG | ecosystem: Host-associated > Plants > Roots > Rhizosphere > Soil ... | reverse complement strand
TCAACTGCACGCCGGTCGACGTCCGCATGCACGTCACCGCGAACTTCGTGGCGCGGAGGTGAGGCAAAGGAGCTATTTGCCACGAAAACACGAAAACACCCTTCGACAAGCTCAGGGCGGGCGCCTGTGGTGAGCCTGTCGAACCATGATTTCGTGCTTTCGTGGCCAACCCCGGGTTTTAGTGCCGCGCGAGGCACCGCTAAAGCGGTGCCCAACGTACGTCGTTTACCGCCCGCCGAGCTTCTCGTCGAGGATGCGGCCGTCGGGCGCCACCCTGATCGTCGCGGTGAACAGGCCGGCGCGGGGCGCCGGCTGATCGAGACCGGTCGCGCCGCCGACGAAACGGACGTCGGTCCATCGCACCGTGGTGACCCCTTGCGAATCGATCGCCGATCGCGCGGCGGGGAAGCGCGAGAACGCGAGAAACCGCTGCCCGAGCCGTGTGGCCGCGGCCTGCTGGACCACGGGCGTCCATACATTCGGGTATCGCAGCGTCGTCCGCCAGAGCGCGCCGGAGCCGTCCTCCGGATCGCGAAAACGCCTGTCGAGGAGATCGATGTCGTGAATCTCGTAGGCGTTCGACAGCTGCGCGATGATCCGCCACCTGAAGGGTGACGTGAACGACGGCATCGCCGCGAGCTCGACGAGGCAGCGCCGGCCGTCGGGAGGGATCGACGGAGTGGCCGCGCGCGGCCACGACTCGAAGAGCCGCGCCTCTGGTGCCGGCGGATCGCACGGCGCCGGCAGCGTCGGGCCGAACAGCCGCGGCGCGAGCACGAGCGCCTGGTGGTGCGAGGCGGCGCGGACGCCGTAGTTGGTTGCCATCAGCAGCAGGACGAACGCCGCCTTGGCGCGCCGCTGCGCGGGCGTGGGGCGGCCGAGCAGTCCGATCACCAGCGCCATCAGCAGATAGACGTCGACGATCGGCAGCCAGTCCATCGCGAACCAGTGCCAGTCGAACGGGCTCAGCGGCCGCGTGCCGTAGACCGTCGGCAGATCCATCAGCACGTGCAGCACGATCCCGATCATCGACACCGCGACGAGCACGCCGAACGACGCGTCGGACGAGGGGCGGCCTGAGACGGAGGCTCCGGCCGCCTGATTCGACCGGTCCGCGGGGAACCTGGCGTCGTACAGCCGCCGTCCGATCCACACGAGCCCGGCGGCGATCACGCCGAGGCCGACGACGCCGATGGGGCCGTGCGTCGGGCCGCGGTGCCACTCGAGATACTTCAGGGCGCCACCGGCAGTGGCGATGATGTCGATGTCGGGGGCGTTCGATGCGAGGATCAGCGCCGCCGTGGTGCCGCGTCCCGCGCGCGACAGCGGCGTGCGCGCGAGCGTCATCGCGAACAGCGAATGCGTCAGGTTGTCCAAGTGCGGGCAGCCACCGGCTGCTAATATATCAGCATGCGAAACGCGTCCATCGTCGCGGCGGCAGTGCTCGTCGCCGTGCTCGTGCCGGCGCCCGCGTCGGCGTGGGGCAGCGACGCGCATCGCTACATCATGGCGCGCGCGATCGATCTGCTGCCTCCGGAGCTCAAGCCCTTCTTCGAACACTACCGCGCGGAGATCGTCGTCCGCTCGATCGATCCCGACACGTGGCGCAGCATCGGCTGGGAAGACGATCCGAATCACTTCATCGATTTCGGCATGAAGGAGCTCGGCGCGTATCCGTTCGCGGATCTGCCACGCGAGTACGGGGCCGCGCTCGCCAAGTTCGGACACGCGACGCTCGATCGCATCGGCCGGCTGCCGTGGCGCGAGGAGGAAGAGTTCGGCAACCTGCGGCGGGCCTTCGAAGGCTTCACGCACGAGTCCCCGTACGCACCGAACGACGTGGTCCTGTTTTCAGCGATCGCGTCCCACTACATGCAGGACGCCAACCAGCCCTTTCACGGCTCGGTCAACTACGACGGTCAGCTGACCGGCAACGTCGGCATCCACTCGCGCTTCGAACGCGATCTGTTCGAACGTTTCCAGTCGCGGCTGACAATCACCCCCGCTCGGCCGACGCCGATCGTCAACGTCCGCGACGCCGCGTTCGACATCCTCCTCGAAAGCTACAGCCTGGTCGATCCCATTCTGAAGGCCGACAGCGACGCCATCGCCGGCAAGGACCTGTACGACGATGCCTACTTCGAGGCGTTCTTCGTGAAGGTCCGCCCGGTGCTCGAACGCCGTCTCGCCGACTCCATCACCGCGACGGCCGGGATGATCATGGGCGCGTGGCAGCAGGCCGGCAAGCCTCTGCTGACGCTCAAAGGCGCGCGCCCGGTGCAGAAAGTCAGGCGGCCCTGAAGGGAAGTCTGAAGTTTGAAGTTTGAAGTCTGAAGTTGAAGTTTGAAGTCTGAAGCTGCCGGTGGCATGCGCCTTGCGGACAAGCATGCCGATGCAGGAAGGAACCTGCGAGGAGGCAGCATGCTTTGGACGTTGATTGTGCTCTTGGTGGTGTTCTGGGCGCTCGGGTTGGCGTTCAAGGTGGCGGCGGGACTCATCCATGTTCTGTTGGTCATCGCCGTCGTACTGTTTCTGGTCAACCTGATCAGCGGGCGAAAAGCACGCGTTTAGAATGAATTGATCGCCGCAATGGTCTATCTGGTCCCGGTCGGCCCTGGCCGCTTCGAGCTCTATTCGGAAGCGTCGGACGACGACGTGCCTGCGGGGGAGCCGCAGCCCTCCGAGGGCTTCTGGCAGCGGACCATGCACAAGGCGCAGGTGCAGTGGGACGAGGCGGTGCGCGCTGCGCGCGGCAGTGAGGCGTCCGCCGGATGGTTTGCGCGTCTGCGCGACAGGGCGGTCTGCCGGGCCGCCGAGACGATCGCCGAACAGCGGACGCTCTGGTCGCTTCGCCACTTCACGGCGGCCACCCTGGTCCATCCTTCCGATCTCGACGACGCCCCCACGGCCCAGATGCGCGTGACGCTGCTCACCGCCGCGCGGAAGCATCACGGGACCTGGCTCGCCGTCGATTCGGCCCTGTTCGCTGTGTCCGGCGTGTTCATGTTGGTGCCGGGGCCGAATGTCCTCGCCTACTACTTCGCGTTTCGCGCGATCGGCCACTATCTCTCCTGGCGCGGGGCGCGGCAGGCGCTCGAGAACACGACGTGGACCTATCTTTCGGAACCGGCGCTCGCGGAGCTCGGGCAGCTGGCCGCCCTTCCGCGGCACGCGCGCGCGTCGCGCGTCGAGGCGATCGCCCACGGCCTGAACCTGCCGCGGCTCGCGGCGTTTTTCGATCGCACCGCAGTCCCCGCCCGCTGAAGACGCGTCGAAACCGCATGCTATACTCGGCGCATCCCCTTGAAACTGCGCGACATCGCGGAACGGTTGCAGTGCCGTCTCGAAGGTGACGGCGAGGTCGACATCGTCGGTGTCGCCGGCATCCAGCAGGCGCAGCCGGGCGACCTTACCTTCGTTGCCAACCGTCGGTACCTGGCGGAACTCTCGACCACGCGCGCGTCGGCAGTGATTCTCGGCCCCGCGAAGGCCGGCGATCCGGGGGCACCGTGCGCCGTGCTCCACACCGACGATCCGTATTCCGCGTTCGCGCGCGCCGTGTCGCTGTTCGCGACAGTCGTGCGGCCCGCCGCGGGGATCGATCGCCTCAGTGCGGTCGCGGACGGCGCGTCGATCGGGGCCGGCGTGTCGATCGGGCCGTTCGTCACGGTCGGCGCCGGCGCGGCGATCGGCGCCCGCACGATCATCTTTCCCAACGTCGTCATCGGGGCGGGCGCGCAGGTCGGCGAGGACTGCGTCATCCACCCGCAGGTCTCGATTCGGGAAGGGGTCGTCGTCGGTCATCGTGTGACGCTGCACGACGGCGTCGTCATTGGCAGCGACGGCTTCGGGTTTGCCCGGCAGAAGGACGGCACGCACCTGAAAATCCCGCAGCACGCCGGTGTCGTGATCGAAGACGACGTCGAGATCGGCGCCAACTCGACGATCGATCGCCCGGCGATCGGCGAAACGCGCATCCGCGCCGGCACGAAGATCGACAACCTCGTGCACATCGCGCACGGCGTGAGCATCGGGCGCCGCGCGCTGCTCGCCGCGCAGGTGGGCATCGCCGGCAGCACCATCGTCGAGGACGATGTGATGATGGCGGGGCAGAGCGGCGTCACCGGCCACGTCCGCATCGGCGCCGGCGCCATCGTCGGCGCCAAGAGCGCCGTGCTGCAATCGGTCGATGCCGGATCGTTCGTCACCGGGCATCCGGCCTTCGACCATACCGACTGGCGGAAAGCGTCCGTCGTGTTCCGCCAGCTGCCTGCGCTGAAGAAGCGGGTGGAGGAACTCGAGCTGCGCCTCGCCGAACTCGAGGAGAAGCTCGCCGCATGCCCGCCACCCGTCGATCGGTAGTGCCAGCGATTCTTGTCAGTTGCCTGATCCTGTTCGTCGCCGCCGGGCCCGCCGCCGCCCAGCAGATGCCGACCGTCTCTCCGGCGCCCGCGATTCCTGAATTTCTCCCACGCGCCGACTTTCACATGAGCGTCGACCGCCTGATCCGGTCGCTGACGCCGCAGCAGGAGCTCGTCGACCAGCGATTCTCGTGGGCCTCACATTTCGGCGGATCGTTCGACCTCGTGGACTACGTGGTCGGCCGGGGGACCGTGACCATCGACTACCAGGCGGTGATGGGCAGCGAGTTCCGGCCGTTCGATTTGAATCAGGGCGTCTACTTTCTCGAGGCGTCGGTTTCGGGACGCGCCAGCGCGGTGACGGAGGCCGCGCTCGTCTTTCACCACGTGTCGCGCCACATCAGCGACCGGCCAAAGCCGTTTTCCATCGCGTGGAACGTCCTTGGCGGCCGTCTCCTCCACCAGGTGGCCGCCGGCAGTACGACGGTCGACCTGGCGGTCGAGGGCGGCCGCGTCATGCAGCACTCGTACGTGGACTACACGTGGCTCGGCGAGGGCAACCTCCAAGTGCGGCATCAGATCAACAGCCACGCCGGACTGTTCGCTCATGGGACGGGACAGCTGTTTGGCGTCGACAAGATCGTGGCCGGCCGCAGCAGGCAGGCGGGGGGCCGGATCGAGGCGGGAATCCGCCTGAAAGGGCGGGGTGGAGTGATGGAATTCTTCGCCGGATACGAAAAACGTGTCGATGCCGACCCCGTGGACCGCCTCCAGCAGCGATGGGGTATCGCCGGGGTCCGCCTACTCAGTAGATAATCGAACCATGCCCAGGCTCTCTCGATTGCTGGCTGCGGCGCTGATGGCGGGGGGCGTGATTGCCGCCTCCACTCAATCCTCGTCTGCGGCGTCACGTCCGCCGAAGCTGCAGTACCAGATCTCGACGTTGCCCAACGGGCTGACGGTGGTGCTCTCGGAGGATCACTCCACTCCGATCGTGCACCTGCAGCTCGTCTACCACGTCGGGTCGAAGAACGAGAAGGCCGGGCGCACGGGATTTGCCCACCTCTTCGAGCACCTGATGTTCAAAGGGTCGAAGAACGTGCAGCCCGAAGCCCACACGTCGATGCTGGCGTCGGTGGGGGGGCAAAGCAACGCCTACACGACCGACGACGAGACAGTGTTCTGGGAGACCGTGCCGTCGCAGTACCTGCCCCTCATCCTGTGGCTCGAGGCCGATCGCATGGCCAGCCTCCGGATCGACAAGGACACCTTCACCAACGAGCGCGACGTGGTGAAGGAGGAACGGCGGATGCGCGTGGACAACCAGCCGTACGGCCGCTTGAACGAGATCATCTACGACCAGGCGTTCACCGTGCACCCGTACAAGCACGCGACGATCGGCAGCATGGAGGATCTCGAAGCGGCGTCGGTCGACGACGTGCGCGATTTCTATCAGACGTACTACGTGCCCGCGAACGCGACGCTGGTGCTGGTCGGCGATTTCGATTCGGCGCAGGCGCTGCAGCTGGTCAGCCAGTACGTCGGCCGCGTGCCGAAGGCCGACCGCCCCGTGCCGCGCGATATCCCGCAGGAGCCGCCGCAGACGAAAGAGAAGCGCGTCACGCTGCAGCAGCCGTGGCCGCTGCCGGCGGTGGTGGTCGCGTATCACGTCACCAACGACGGCAACCCCGATTCGTACCCGCTGCACATCGCGGCGAAGGTGCTCTCGGACGGGCAGACCTCACGCATCTACCGCAAGCTCGTCTACGAGAAGCAGGTGGCGGTCGCGGCGTTCGGCAACGCGAACCTCATCGAGCATCCGAATCTCTTTTACGCGGTGGCGATCGTGCAGCCGGGACAGTCACCGGAGGACGCGACCAACATCCTCATCGCGGAGCTCGATCGGCTGAAGACCGAACCGATCACCGAGCACGAGCTGCAGCGGAGCAAGAACCAGTTCGCGCGCGACTACATCCTGGGCCGGGAATCGAACCAGCAGAAGGCCGGCCAGCTCTCGCACGCGGTGGTGATTCACAACGACATCAAGACGGCGGATGGCGAGTTCGAGATCTTCCAGAACATCACCGTCGCCGATGTGCAGCGCGTCGCGCGCACCTACTTCCGCCCGGAGAACCGCCTCGTGCTCACCATCATGCCGTCGGGCAAAGCGGGTGCCCAGTGATCGCGCGGTCCTGGGCGGTGCGTGGCCTGTTGATCGGCGCGTTCGCGTGCGTCGTCTGTCCCGTGGCCGACGCCCAGATCCGTGCGTGGCCAGCCGAGCGGCCGCCGCAGCCCCTGGCGGCCCGCGAGATCAAGTTCCCGCCCTACGAGATCCAGACGCTGCCCAACGGCCTGCAGGTCGTCGCGGTGCTGCACCACGAGCAGCCCGCGGTCACGATGCGGCTGCTGGTGCGCAACGGCACGTCGTCCGATCCGAAAGACAAGCTCGGGCTCGCCTACCTGGCGGCGTCGCTCCTCGATCAGGGGACGTCGACCAAGAATGCGGAGCAGATGAACGATGCCGTCGACTTCATCGGCGGCGCGATGGGCGCCGGCGCCGGCACCGACCTGACGTTCGTGAACATGGTCGTGATGAAGGACAGCTTCGACGCCGGGCTGCGCATGCTCTCCGACATGGCGCGCCACCCCGGCTTCGCGCAGGCCGAGATCGAGCGGCAGCGGCAGCAGATGATTTCGGGGCAGCAGGTCAGCCGCGAGGACCCGGAATACATCGCCAACTCGGTGTTCGATCGGCTCGTCTACGGGTTTCATCCGTACGGCATGCCGGCCAGCGGCACGCCGCAGACCATCGCCAGCCTGACGCGCGACGACCTGATCGCGTTTCACTCGCGCTTCTTCGTGCCGAACAACGCGATCCTGGCGATTGTCGGCGACGTGACGGCCGAGGAAGCGTTCGCCGCCGCGAAAAAAGTGTTCGGCGATTGGGCGAAGCGCGATCTGCCGGCGCAAACCTTCATCGATCCGCCGGATCCGACGCGGCGCGTCATCGTCGTGAACAAGCCGGACTCGGTGCAGACCGAGATCCGCGTCGGCCACCTCGGCATCCCGCGGAGCCATCCCGATTACATGGCGGTGAACCTCGCGATCCGCATCCTCGGCGGCGAAGGCAGCAATCGCCTGCACCAGGTGCTGCGGACCGAGCGCGCGCTGACCTACGGCGCGCAGGCCAACATGGACACGCTCAAGCAGACGGGCGACTTCGAAGCCGAGACCAACACGCGCACCGACGCCACCGGCGAAGTCCTGCGGCTGATCGTCGACGAGTTCTGGCGGATGCAGCGGGAACGCGTCGGCGAGCGCGAGCTCGACGGCGCGAAAGCCTATCTGACCGGCAGCTTTCCGCTGACGATCGAGACGCCGGAGTCGATCGCGATGCAGGTCGTCAACGCGCTGTTCTACGGCCTGCCGCTCGAGCAGCTGCAGACCTTCCGCGATCGCGTCAACGCCGTCACCGTTGACGACATCCAGCGGGTCAGCCGCGACCTGTTGCGGCCCGATCGGCTGTCGGTCGTCCTCGTCGGCAACGCGGCGGCCTTCACGACACAGCTGAGGAGCGTCGGATTCGGGACGTTCGAGACGGTGGAGCTCGGCGACCTGGATTTGACGTCGGCGAATTTCAAGCGGGGGCAGATCAGGGCGGGTGGGGCAGGTGGGCCAGGTGGGCCAGGTGGGTCGGGTGGGTCAGGTGGGTCAGGTGGGTTGGGATGGGCTGGTGGGGCAGATGTAGTGCAGGCCTTCAGGCCTGCCTCTCAGCAAGCGCCTGTGACGACGCGGCCCTCGCAGGAGCCACACCCAGAGGAAGGCGCGAGGGCGACGGCGCTCCTCGACCGCGTGATCGCGGCCAAGGGCGGCCTCGAGAAGCTGCGCGCCTTGAAGACGATCGTCGCCAGACAGACCCAGGCGAGCCAGCGGCCGGAAGGCGAGTCGAAGGTCGAGACGACCAACTACATTCAGTACCCGAACCGCTTCCGCGTCGAGGCGCCCGAGATCGTCCAGGGGTTCGACGGCACCAGGTCCTGGATGCAGGATCGTCGCGGCGTCCGCGACGGGGCCGAAGGGCAGGCGCGTGAAGCCGCCGCCAGCCTGCGCCGCGACGTAGTGGCGCTGCTGATTGCGGCCAAGGACGGCACGCTCACGCCGCGGATCCTGCCCGATGTCAAAGATCCGGAAGGACGCATCAGCCACACGCTCGAGCTCTCGGCGCGCGACCTCAACCCGATCGTGCTCTATGTCGATCCGGACTCGGGGCTGATCCGCAAGCGCATGTATACCGCTGACGCGCCGGGCCGCCCGGTGATCGAAGAGGAGTTCTCCGACTACCGTCCGATCGACGGCATCCAGATCGCGTTCCGCGCGACGCAGAAGGTTGGACCGCTGTCGGTCGAGCGCCGGGTCATCGACGTGAAGGTCAACGCCCCGATCGACGCCGCGCTGTTCCAGCGTCCGGCGTCTTGAGCGCACCTCTCCTGATTTCCTGCGGCGAGGCATCGGGAGACCTCTATGCCGGCGCTTTGACGCGCGAGCTCCTCGCCCTCGATCCCAGCCTTCGCATCGCGGGGCTCGGCGGGCCGCAGTTCGCGGCCGCCGGCGGCACCCTCGTGGACGACTACCGCGACATCGCGGTCACCGGCCTGACCGAGGCGATCGCGAAGTTGCCGCGATCGTTTGCCGCGCGCCGCAGGCTGGTGGCCGCCGCGGAGGCCGATCGTCCAGCGGCGCTGATCCTCGTCGACTTTCCCGACTTCAACTTCCGGCTGGCGCCGCCGATCAAGCGGCTGGGCGTCCCGGTCATCTACTACATCAGCCCGCAGATCTGGGCGTGGCGGGCCGGACGGCTCAAGACGATCCGGGCGATTGCCGATCGCGTCCTGGTGATTTTCCCGTTCGAGGAATCGATCTACCGCCAGGGCGGCGTGCCGGTGGAATTTGTCGGCCATCCGCTCATCGATCTGGCGAAGCCGTCGGCCGGACGCGGGGCATTTCTCTCCGCGCACGGGATGGCGCCGTCGGCGCCGACGATCGCGATTCTCCCCGGCTCGCGCCCGAACGAGGTCTCGCGGATTCTTCCGGATCTCGCCGCGGCGGCAGAGAGAATCCGCGCCGCGGTGGCCGGCGCGCAGTTTCTCGTCGCCCGCGCCCCCGGCCTCGACGAGGGCCTCTTTACGACGGCGGGAATGCGCACGCTTGGCGCGGCGGCGCCGATCGCCATCGTCGAGGGCGACACCGACACGGTCCTGGCCTCGGCCGACGTCGCGCTCACGGCATCGGGGACGGCGACCGTCCAGACCGCGCTGCACGACACGCCGATGGTGATCGTCTATCGCGTCTCGGCGCTGTCGTACCTGCTGCTGCGGCGCCTCGTGACCCTCGAGGCGATCGGCATGGTCAACCTGATCGCCGGCGAGCGCATCGTGCCCGAGCTCGTGCAGGACGCGTTCACCCCTGACGCCGTCGCGCGCGAAGCCATCTCGATGCTGACCGATCGCGACCGCGCCGCGCGGATCCGGGCCGGCCTGGCGATGGTCAGGGCGCGGCTCGGAGGACCCGGCGCCAGCCGACGGGCGGCGGAAGCGATACTGCGCGTGATCGGTGAGAGGCACAGTCGTCAGTCGCAAGTCATCAGTCATCAGTCGTAAGTCGCAAGTCATCAGTCGTAAGTCGCAAGTCATCAGTCGCAAGTCGCAAGTCATCAGTCACAGTCCTCAGTTCCCGGTGGCGGTCGAGGCTGATGACTTAGACTGAAGACTGGCCGACTACTGACTGACGACTGATGACTGGTGACTGATGACTACAAAGTTCCTCTTGTTCTTCCTCTCGATCCTTCTCGCCGTGCCGTCCAGCGCGACGACGATCATTCCAGCCGACCTCGGCGAGCTGTCGCGCGACGCGCGCGCGATCGTCCGCGGCCGCGTCCTGGCGCTCGACGCGCAGTGGACCGAGGATCGCGGCACGATCGAGACGATCGTCACGCTCGAGGTCGAGCACTACCTCAAGGGCGCGCTCGGACAAACCCTTCGCTTTCGCGTGCCCGGCGGCGACCTCGGCCGCTTCCGCAGCATCTTCGTCGGCGCTCCGCAGTTCGTGGTCGATGAGCGGGTCGTGGTCTTCCTGGGCGCGAACGGCCCGAGCGTGCCGTACGTGCTCGGTCTCAGCCAGGGCGTCTTCCGCATCCTCCGCGTCGGGCCCGATGCCGCCGAGTTCGTGGCGTCGCCCGCGACGATGGCGGCCACCGCCGGCGCCGTGCGGATCGTCCGCGGCGACCCGTCGCGGCGGGCGCTCGCGCTCGACGATTTCGAGGAGCGCGTCCGGGCGCTCGCGGGAGGTGCGAAATGAAGCGGCCGCTCGCGGCCATCGTCGCCGCGGCGCTGGTCGTGGTGCAGGCGCCGCCCGCGCATGCCTACCTGAAGTTCGGCGTGACGGTCGGCGGACAGTCGATCACGCTGAAGTGGACGCAGACGCCCGTGCGCTACTCGGTCTCCAGCCAGGGAATTACCGACGTTCCCGTCGCCGACTTTCAGGCCGCCGTCGACCGCGCGTTCGCGACGTGGCAGGCGGTGCCGACCGCCACGATCTCGTATCAGTTCGCCGGGATTACCGCCGCGCAGCCCGGACGGGACGACGGGCTGTCGACGCTGGGGTTTCAGAATCGCCCGGATCTCGATCGCGTCCTGGCGTCGACCAGCTTTCTCGTCGATCGCGTGAGCGGCGCGCTCGTCGAGTCCGACATCTTCTTCAATACGGCGTTCCAGTGGTCGGTCGCGCCTGCCGGCGCCACCGGCCGGTTCGATCTCGAGAGCGTGGCGCTTCACGAAATCGGTCACATGAGCGGGCTGGGGCACTCGGCGCTCGGTGAAACCGAGCTGCGCGACGGCGGCGGACGCCGCGTCCTCGCGGCGGAAGCGGTCATGTTTCCGATCGCGTTCAGCGCGGGCAGCGTCGCCGGGCGAACCCTCAAGGCCGACGACATCACCGGCATCACGGATCTGTATCCGGAGGCCGAGTTCGCCAGCACCTCCGGGAGCGTGTCGGGCCGGGTGACGAAGGAGGGCCAGCCAATTTTCGGCGCGCACATCGTCGCCTTCGACGTCGCGCGCGGCACCGGCGTCGGCGGCTTCACGCTGACCGCGGACGGGCGGTTCTCGATCGGCAGCATGACACCGGGAATCTACATCCTTCGCGTCGAGCCCATCGACGATGCGGACGTGGACAGCTTCTTCGACGAGGCGCGAAACACCGACATCGATTTCCGCGTCGTGTTCGTCGACCGCGTCGTCGTCGTGCCCAAAGCCGGAGACACTGGTGAAGTCCCCGTGGCGGTCGTCCGCAAATGAAGCGCTCGACGCTCGTCGCGATTGGCCTGTGTCTGCTCGCCGTCGGATTCAGCCGCGCCGCTGCCGCGCAGACGGTGCCGGCGGCCGGGCCGGGCCGGCTCGAGGTGTCGCTCGGCGCACTCTGGTTCGGCCAGCTGGCGCTCGGGTCGAACGACGCGAACGAAACCACGCCCACAGGCGGCAACCTGAAGATCTTCTCGACTTCGACCGACCTGGGAAGCGTCGCCGGGCTCGAAGCACGGGTGGGCGTGCGGCTGCTTCAATCGCTCGAGGCCGAGGCCGAGGCGTCATATGGCACCCCGCAGTTGAAGGTCACCATCACCGGCGACATCGAAAACGCGCCGAATGTGACCGCGACCGAGTCGGTGCAGCAGTTCACCATCGGCGGGGGCGTCGTATGGTACCTGCCGGTTCACCCGGCGAGCGTACGCCTCGTGCCGTTCGTGTCTGGCGGCGTCGGGCATCTACGGCAGATACACGAGGAGAGGACGTCTCTCGAGACCGGGCTGTACTATCACGTCGGCGGCGGCGTGAAATGGCTGCTCTTCGCGCGGCCGCGCGGGCTGGTCAATGCGATGGGCCTCCGGGTGGACGCGCGCGCGGTCGTGCGGACGAAAGGCGTGGCGTTCGACGATGGCGGACACGCGTCGCCTGCGGTCGGCGCGTCCGC
>Ga0070674_100001512_pt1 | contig 12398 bp, 9 predicted proteins | sample KBSM33metaG_FD_65344 | JGI IMG/M metagenome (GOLD analysis project Ga0070674, IMG submission 65344) | Miscanthus rhizosphere microbial communities from Kellogg Biological Station, Michigan, USA - KBS M3-3 metaG | ecosystem: Host-associated > Plants > Roots > Rhizosphere > Soil ... | reverse complement strand
ATCAGGCAATTGGTGGGCGGTGCAAATACAACTTGCAGCTTTACGCACTGATTTGCCTGAACTGTAACAATTCCAGAGGTGGAATCCTGTGAACCACAATTAGCTTTCCAGTTGTAAACACCGGGAGCCAGTGTAAACGCAGCAGTACCTGAAGCTCCGCACGCAGGTTCATTTGGCGTAAAGCCAGTGATTGTGCCAGTTTGATTGTTACTCAACTTGATGGAGATATTGCCACCTGCAGTGCACGATGATTTTGCCCAGAAGGTCAATTGGCCATTGCCAACCGGAGGATTGGATGGATTGTGCAGCTTGGCAGAAAATTTTCCATCAACAATTGTTTTGTTAGCGTTGGCGGAGTCCTTCACTTTGCCTGTAAAAGTTCCCGTAACACTCACTGAATCAATCTTGGTGATCACAACAGTGAAATCTCCGATTGCTGTAATATCACTTGTATATACAGTTGCCGTACTGCTAAAATATTGGAACAAAACCTGGGGTGTCTTATAGGTGGCTCCAGCGGTGAGATTAATACCAACGACTTGAATTGAAAGCAGTTCTTTACCGTCTGAAGATGTACCCTCCACTATCAGGGTATTAACGGAGGTTCCAAAATTCTCTATAGTGGCGGTGTCAATTCTTCCTTTGTAATCTTTATTCTCTTTGAATTCCCATTCAGCAGTGATATTACCTCCTCCCGGAACTTCAAAACTTTTTTCTTTTGAGCAGGAGTTCATAAGGGCGGAAAAGCCTAATAGGGACAGCAGTGCTAAGCGAAGCGTTTTCATGTTAGCATTTATTTTTTAAATATACCCATATTTAGAGGACCTGGGCAGTATCATTTACGGGTGTATTGGTTTCCACGGTTGGGTGAGTAGCCAGTTCTGGCTTCTTTTGAAAAAATCTTTTTTGAAAGAGTAGAATAGCTATGACGCCGATGGAAATAGAAGCATCAGCCAGGTTGAATATTGGAGAAAAAAAGGTAAAGCGTTCGCCTCCCCAAAAAGGAACCCAATCGGGAAGCAGTTTATCGTCAATAATAGGGAAATATAACATGTCTACCACCCGCCCATGAAGGAATCCCGCATACCCTTTCGGTGGAAAAATCTTTGAAATAGCCACCCGCTCACTGTCTTCGAAGATCAATCCATAAAACATGCTGTCGATAAGGTTGCCCAGTGCCCCTGCGAAAATCAAGGCAACGCAAACGAGGAACCCCAGGGAATAATCTTTTTTCAGGATGTTCCTAATATAGAATACACCGAAAACCACCGCTATAAGCCTGAACAGGGTTAGAAGCATTTTACCCCATTCTCCACCAAACTTCCAGCCCCAGGCCATGCCCTCATTCTCAATAAAATAGATTCGAAACCAACTGTTGAATACCGTGATCTGTTCGCCAAGGTGCATATGCGTCTTAACCCAAATCTTGAGTACTTGATCCGCTATAAGTATGAGAAGAATAATCAATACTATCGTTCTTGCCTTCACCATTGAATTTTTAAGTGGACAAATATAGTTTAAGTCCTCAGTCCGCAGTCGGTAGTCCGCCGAAAGAAGTATAAGGCGAGGTTAATCCCTTTAACGTAGCAGAAAATTTTGGTTGTTATCAATTCGGTTGGGCAACTTGCTGAAGGCCTTTGACTTTCTCGCTGCGGACCGCGGAATATGGACTGCCGACTATCCTTGATAATAAATTCGCTTTACCCGCTGGGATACCCCGGTAAGTATTTCGTAAGGTATTGTGTTTGCCCAACGGGCAACCTGTTGAACGGGCAGGTCCTTTCCAAACACCATCACCTCATCTCCTTCCGAAACATCAGGAATATCAGTAACGTCAACCATGGTCATGTCCATGCAAACGGCTCCAATAATGGGCGCTAATGTTCCCTTGACCATCATTTTTCCATTGTCATTGCCTAAACTTCTGGGATATCCATCAGCATAACCGATTCGTACTGTGGCAATGATACTATCCCTGCCAACCAATCCCTGTCTCCCATAACTGATAGTCTCTCCTTCCTGCACTCTTCTCAACTGAGCAATAGTGGAACGAAGGGTGGAAACCTGCTGAAGATCCAGCGTAGAGTTTTCGGTACTATCAATCCCGTACAATCCAATCCCCAATCGAACCATATCCAGCTGCCATTCTGGAAATCGTTGAACTGCGGCAGTATTGGCAATGTGTTGAAGAAAGGAATAGGGTAATTGATTTCTTATTTTCTCACATGCTCCTAAGAATATTTCAGCCTGTTTTTTGGTATAAGCATCATGTTGTGGGTCCTCGCTTGCAGCAAAATGACTGAAGACAGAAATCACTCTAAATACATTGGCGGTTATTCTTTTCAATACATCCTCCAATTGATCAGGTTCAAAGCCAAGCCGATTCATTCCGGTGTTGATCTCCACATGCACCGGAAACTGATTAAGGCCTTCTCTCAAAATGAACTGTTCCAGTTTGGCAAGCAAAGGCATAGAGTATATGACTGGCTGAAGATCGTGATCCCACAAAAGTGCAAAAGTGCTTTCATCAACATTCATCACCATTATTGGAATAGTGATCCCAGATTTCCTTAGTTCAACGCCTTCATCAGCATAGGCTACAGACAAAAAATCGACCTTATTAAATTGAAGCGTATTTGCAATTTCATAACTGCCACTGCCATACGCAAATGCTTTTACCATAGCCATCACTTTTGTTGATGGTTTCAATAATTTCTGGTATTGCTTCAAATTGTGAACAAGAGCATCCTGATCAATCTCTAAAACAGTTTGATGAAGTTTCTCTGCCAATAACCTGTCAATCTCTTCAAAGGCAAACAGTCTGGCGCCTTTCAAAAGCACCGCTTCATCATTGAATTCAAACTCCCTGAAATTGGAAATGAATTCAACAGTTGAATGGTAAAAACTTCGCTCGGGAATCTTATTGAATTTTTTGCTATGTGCGATAATCGTTTCTCCCAGACCAATCACCCGGTTGACTCTTTTTTGTTCCAGTGCCGATGCAATTTGTTTGTACAGCACTTCTTCATCCAATCCACTTTGAAGAAAATCAGAAATGATTACTGTGTGTTTGAGGTGTTGTCTTTGTTCCTGTAAAAGATCCAAGGCAATATTCAAAGAGCTCATATCAGCACTATAGCTATCATTAATGATGGTGCAGTGATTGATGCCTCTTTTTAGCTCAAGTCGCATCGAGATATGCTGCAATGCATAAATTCTTTTCTGTACAACATCCTGGGGAACTCCTAAAAAAAGAAGCAGGCACCAACAAGTTATAGCATTGTGAATGGAAGCTTCGTCAGTAAATGGTATTTCAAGCGAAAGGTTGTTTTTTTTGCTTCTAGCTTGCAGGATTGTGATTCCATCTTTTTTGGTGACCTGAGTTATCTGTAAAAACTCAGCGTCATTTCTACCCCAGGAAATCTTTTGCAGGGGAAGCTCATTGTTGAGTTCTTTTCTTTTTTTGATTAGATCTTCGATAGCCTCATCAGTGGCCTGTTCATCCCTACAATAAATTACCGCACCTGCGTGCTGAAAGAGTTTTGCCTTTTCCTGTGCCTTATGTTTCACACCGCTAAATCCTTCGCTATGGGCTTCTCCGATATTTGTAAATATGCCAATGGTTGGTTGAATAACCTTCTCGAGATGTTCCATTTCGTCTGGCAATGAAATACCTGCCTCAAAGATTGCCAGTTCATGCTGCTCACTCATCTGCCATACACTCAGCGGTACACCAATTTGAGAGTTATAACTCTTTGGACTGCGAACGATTTTATACTCTGGCTCCAGGAGTTGATTCAGCCATTCTTTTACAATAGTTTTCCCATTGCTGCCGGTAATGCCAATCACTGGATACGAAAATTCTTTTCTTCGATGAATAACCAGTTCCTGCATGGCTTTAAGCACTTCACTCACCAGCACAAAGTTGGCGTCCTTCCATTTGGTTAAATCAATCGATTTACTAATGACGAAATTTCTGACTCCTTTTTGATATACTTCCTCAATATATTGGTGACCATCCCTACGAGGGCCAGATAAAGCAAAGAAAATCGATGACGAGGGGAAAACTATTTTCCTGCTATCGATTACAAGATGTTCGATGCTGCCGTCATCCACCGTCTGAAGAATGCGGCCGTTGATGATGTTCGCTATATGGTGAAAAGAATAATGGATCATTAGGAATCTTCAGGAAGCTTGATCTCGTCCTTGTTGTCTCGCTCCGCTGTGCTGATTGAATAAACAATGGAACCTGCGATACAAACTAAAATTACAATAAGAGAAATATAGACAGGTACCTTGATGAAATATTCTAACAACATTTTTATCCCGATGAAGATGAGGACTACCGCTATCCCCTGCTGCAGATGTGCAAACTTGTTGACAGCTCCGTGGAGAAGGAAGAAAAGCGACCGTAATCCAAGCACCGCAAAAATATTGCTGGTGTAAATAATCATATCTCTTTGTGAAGTATTGGTCACTATCGCAAATACAGCAGGTATGGAATCCAGTGCAAAAACAATATCAGTTGTTGCCAGTAGGACAATCACCACAAAAATGCTGGTATAATAAGTCTTGTTATCAATTCTTGCCCTAAGCTTTCCTTTATTGTCTTGCGAAGTCAGTGGAAGAAACCGTTTCAATAAACTATATACTTTATTCTTTTCTATATCCACCACTTCTTCGCTCTTTGCAGAAAAGATTTTGATACCTGAATAAACCAGGATAGCTCCAAAAATGTAGAGTATCCATTCGAATTTCTCCACCAGCACAATCCCAACGGTAATAAAAATTATCCTGAACACGATAGCCATGAGAATCCCCACCAGCAACACTCTGGCATAGTAGTCGTCCTTAACATTGAAGTAAGTGAAGATGAGAATAAATACAAAAATGTTGTCGATGCTCAGGCTCCATTCCATCAGGTAGGCACTAATGTATTCAAGGGCTATGTTATGCCCGTTTCTCAACCACAGGAAAACAAAGAATGAAAACGCAAGGCCCACCCAAAACAGCGTTTGCAAAATCGCCTTCCTGATAGAGATGTGAGTATTTTTCTTACTGAGTAATCCTAAATCAAAGACTAATGCGAGTATTAGAAGTCCGCCGAATACGATATAAGTGATCTGCTCCTTGCTCATTAATTTAAATCCGGTTTAAGGCGACAAAGATAGAGTCCGCTCATTTGCTTCCCCATTTTCAAATTGGGATGGAATGAGCGGATGTCATATTATTATTCCTGTACAGAATATTTTCTCTTTCTTAACCACACAAATAAGAGGCCGAACAAACTCACCAACAGAACGGGTATTCCAATATTGACGAATTGCCAATAACCTCTCTTTTCTTCAACCTTGGTAGTATCCAGGAGCCTGAGTGTATAATCTTTTGATCGTGCTTCCAGGATGCCGGTTGGATTGGTCAGGTATTCAAGGCAGTTTAGGAAAAAATCTTTGTTTGCATACTGATATTTATTGAATTGATGCATCCCCATAAACAGCGGGCCTTCCTGTTGCGTTACTACATTCATCACTATATCCGCGTCGCTTATCACAATCATCTTGTTTTCAAATTGTGTGGAAGAAATAAAGGGATGGTTATATCGGGAGAGTGAATCTATCATTTGTTGTGTGATCCGATTTGCATACAGGGAAGTAAATTTTCCCTCCAGTAAAACGGCAACGGGAATTTGTCCTTTGTTGAAAGATCTCTCATCTTCTTCTCGTTGTACGCTTTTCCAGGTCACAATGGCCGGAGTACCCAGCACTCTTGAATGATCAGAAGTAGCAAGCAGAACGGTTTTTCTGATGCCCGGCGACTTAACTGTGTCAATAGAGTTGGGGAAAACCGACAATACGTTGTCCAGGTTCTTTGACACGGGATGATTGGAGTAGGAAGAAAGTAAAGGGAAGTAGGGAAATGGAATAAATTCTACCTGGGGTTTGTTCCCCATATTGCCCACAACCAGCGGAACTTTTTCGCATTGCAGGTCTTGAACAAGATCCTGGTTAATGCGTACTCCAAATTTGAATAAAAGATCTTCCAGATTGAGTCCTCGATCATAGGCCACAAATTGTCCCGCCGATCTTTGTAAACTATCCATTTCTGCATACAACTGATCCACCAACCAAATAATTTTCCCTCCGTGCATTACATATTGATCAAGTTTCAATTTTTGCTCATCAGTGAATTTTTGAGTTGGCTTCACAATTACTAATGCATCGTATCGATTCGGTATGAACGGAAAACTATCCAGCAGCACAAACCCAAATGCATAGTTAGGTTGAAGGGTTCTTTCGATGAGGTCGTATACATTATAACTTAAAGGTTCTCCATTGCCAACCACATATCCCACCCTTGGTAAGGAATCAGTAGTCACTTTCTGAATCGCGCTTGCAAACTTGTACTCGAGGAGGGCCTCAGCCTTATTCAGTGAATTCAAACCGCCTTCATAGCTCTGACCTTTTAAGAGGTCCACGCCCAATACGTGTTCACCGCTAGAGATGAGTGCTCCCGGATAAACGTATTGTTGCTGTTGTGATTCGTTTTCCTTGATCTGCGCTTTCACATTGGTGGGACTGATACCGAACGCATACAGGGAATCGATAACTTTTGCTTTTGCAGAATCATTCAACCCTTCACCTGGTTTCTCAATTGTGAATTGTATGCGATTGCCCGAAATCTCTTTGAATTCATCCAGGAGTTCCTGGGTGCTCTTTGACAATTTGCGAAAGCCTGCAGGGAGATCACCCGCAAGAAAAACATGAATGGATACGGGCTCTTTCAGATTCTTCAACAATTTTTTGGTAGGAGCGGATAGGGTATATCTTTTCTCTGCTGTCAGATCAATGCGGAAATGCATTATGGATGCCAAATAATTAACTGCCACCAAAAGCACAAGCAATATCACCCACCAGTATTTAGAACTCAGAATATTCTTCATTATTGATCAGCGCTTTTCGATGTTTCGGTTGGTGATAAAAAGAAATCCAATGATTAAAGAAAGAAAGTAAACCAGGTCCCGACTATCAACCACGCCACGGCTGAGACTGCGATAGTGAAAATCTATTCCAATCATTTCGATATAATAATCGGCGCCAGCAGAAAGTGCTGGAATTCTGCTGATGGCATTAAATGCATTGTACATCAGAAAGCAAACGAATGCGCCCACAAGGAAAGCAACAACGGCATTGTTTGAAAAGCTGCTACAACAAATGCCAATAGCAGTGAAAACAGCAACCAGAAAAACCAACCCGAGATAGGAGCCTGCGGTGCCGCCAACATCAATACCGTCTTGTGGCGCGAGCTGCTGGATGGTATAGATGTAAATCACTGTAGGAAGAAGTGCACACAAGATTACCACCAGACTTCCGAAATATTTTCCAAGAATAACCTGCCAGGAGGTGAGGGGTCTTGTTCGAAGAATCTCGAAAGTTCCCGTCTTGAACTCGTCAGCAAAACTCTTCATGGTAATGGCTGGAACCAGCAAAAGCAATATCCAGGGTGCTAATTCAAAGAATTTATCGAGGGTGGCATAGCCATAGTCCAACAAGTTGGTATCGGGGAAAACGAACAGGAAGAGGCCATTTAATAAGAGAAAGACTGCCATGGCTATATAAGCAGTCAGGCTGCTGAAATATTGACCCAGTTCTTTTTTGCAGATTGCCCACATGAATATTAGATCCTTTAATGACTTAAGAGGGCAAAATACGAAATGACAATGAGAAACTTTCCGGTGAAGCAGCATCCTTGATATTCGGGTTGTCTATCACACCGGCAAATCGTGCATTTTGGGCATATTGGCCTGCTCGACAATCGATTTCCTTTTAATCTGACCTGAATAGTAAACACTCTATCCGCCTTTTGGCGGGACCAAAACCAACTGCATTGAAGGAGGCCGCTACCGAAGGGGTAGCGGTTTTTGTTTTTAGGGTCCTACCTCTCTCAAAAGGTCGGATCCTGAATCCTGATTAGCGCTCTCAACGGTGTGAATTAATGGGTATCGCAAGCATTCTGGATGAATCACGTTGAGGCGAATTAGACTTTCCTCGCCAAAATGAAATTGCACATTAAAAAAAATCCCCCGCTCAAAAGCAGGGGATTAAGAATTAATTTACGAAATGTTTAGACTGCAAAACTTTCTCCGCATCCACAAGTTCTGCTTGCGTTAGGATTGCTGAAATAAAATCCTTTTCCATTCAATCCATCAGAGAAATCCAGCATTGTATTAACGAGATATAAGAAACTCTTCAGATCTGTTACCACTTTTACTCCGTTGTCTTCAAATACCTGGTCCATTGGTTTTGATTCATTATCGAAGTCGAGCTTATAACTCAAACCGGAACATCCACCGCCTACAACACTAACTCTAAGAAAATAGGAGGGATCATTCGCGATGCCCGCGTCGGTCATCAGCGACTGCACTTTTGCCTTTGCCTTTTCACTTACGAAAATGGCGTTGTCCATTGCTATGCTCATACTTTTCGTGTATCAGTGATCGGTGATCAGTGATTGGTGATTAGTAACTAGTCAACTAATAACTAGTAACCAATAACCTCTCAATGCACTACTCGCTCTTCAAATTTAAATTCCTCCATACCATTTTTCTTGCGATAGTCATTGATGGCAGCTTTGATAGCATCTTCTGCCAATACTGAACAGTGGATTTTTACAGGAGGAAGATGAAGTTCTTCTACGATATCCATGTTATCGATAGTGATTGCTTCTTCTATCGTCTTTCCCTTAAGCCACTCAGTAGCGAGCGATGAGGAAGCGATTGCGGAACCGCATCCGAATGTTTTGAATTTTGCATCCTTGATCATACCAGTTGCATCATCCACTTCAATTTGCAGGCGCATTACGTCGCCGCACTCAGGTGCACCCACCAGTCCAGTTCCCACATTCTTCTGGCCCTTGTCCAAAGTCCCCACATTCTTGGGATTGGTATAGTGATCGATTACTTTTTCTGAATAAGCCATATAGAGAGTTTTAAGATTTGAAATTTAGAATCTAAAATTACACTAATGCGCTTGCCATTCTACAGTGCTCATATCAACTCCTTCCTTATACATTTCCCACAGCGGGCTCATCTCTCTGAGTCGATTCACCGTTTTAGTTACCTGTTCAATCGTATAATCAATTTGATCTTCTGTTGTAAATCTTCCCAACCCAAAACGCAACGAACTATGTGCCAGATCATCGCCTAATCCTAAAGCCTTTAATACATAACTAGGCTCAAGCGAAGCCGATGTACAAGCAGAGCCCGATGAAAGGGCAATGTTTTTATTAAAGCCCATCAGCAAACCTTCACCTTCAACATACTTAAAGGAGATGTTGGTGACGTGTGGCAGGCGACTCTCTTTTGCACTGTTCAAATAAGCCTCCTCAATACTCATCAACTCATTTTCTAATTTGTCGCGCAACTTGCTCAATCGCTCTGCATCTTTTGCCATTTCAAGTCTTGCCAGTTCACAAGCTTTTCCAAATCCCACAATGCCGGGAACGTTCAATGTTCCTGATCTCATTCCACGCTCATGGCCACCGCCATCCATCTGTGCTGTCACCTTTACTCTTGGATTTCGGCGACGCACATACAAAGCGCCGATACCTTTTGGTCCATACATTTTATGCGCAGTCATTGCAAGAAGGTCAATGCCATCTTTGTTCACATCAACAGGAATTTTTCCAACAGCTTGTGTTGCATCAGTGAATACAAGCACTCCATGCTTCTTGGCTATTTTGCTGATCTCAGGAATAGGATGAACCGTACCAATCTCATTATTTGCATACATGATAGCAATGAGAATGGTGGTGGGTTTGATAGCAGCCTCCAATTGCTTAAGGTCTAGCATGCCGTACCTGCCAACGGGCAAATAAGTTATTTCCGCTCCTTCTTTCTCAAGATGCTTACAGGTGTCCAATACCGCCTTGTGTTCAGAGGTACAGGTAATGATGTGATTTCCTTTGCTGGCATACATTTCAAACACACCTTTTATGGCGAGATTATCACTTTCAGTAGCACCCGACGTAAAAATAATTTCTTTGGGTTCAGCGCCAATTAATTGGGCTACCTGCTCCCGGGCGTAATCCACTGCTTCCTCAGCCTGCCAACCAAATGGATGATTTCTGCTGGCCGCATTTCCAAACTGCTCCGTGAAATATGGAATCATTGCCTCCACAACTCTTGGATCTACGGGAGTGGTGGCGTTATGATCAAGATAGACTGGTAATTTCAACATAATATTTTCCGAATTTCAATGTGCAATACAAATTTAACCCATATGGTCGAGAATTGGGAATGCCAGAATGAGGGTTGGCCCTATTTCCGCATTTCGTAAACTTAGTGCTGTTTGCCTAACCCTTATTTTTACAAAAACTTAATAGATGCAAAAAATCGAGCATATAGGTATAGCCGTTAAGAGTTTGGCAGATTCCATACCAGTGTTCGAAAAGCTGTTAAATAGTCAGTGTTATAAGACAGAAACCGTAGAATCTGAAAAAGTACGGACGGCTTTTTTTAAAATAGGAGATTCTAAAATTGAACTGTTGGAAAGTACTGACGATGGAGGAACGATTTCGAAATTCATTGAAAAAAAAGGCGAGGGTATTCATCATCTTGCGTTTGATGTAGCTGACATCGGGGCCGAGATGAAACGGTTATCATCACAAGGCTTTCAACTACTCAATACTGAACCCAAGACCGGGGCAGATAATAAGATGGTTTGCTTTCTTCATCCAAAAAATACGAACGGAGTGCTGATTGAGCTCTGCCAGGAAAGACCAATTGGCAATAGTCAATAGGCACTTGGCAACTCATCTATCAACATATTGCCTCGATGTGGCAGGATCGGCATCCAAACTCTTGGTTCTTTTTTCTTGAACCTTTCTTGCGCCTTGTTGCTAGTGCTTTGTTCCTTGAATATTTTTATTATCCGACCCGGAACGGTCGGATAATAAAAAGACCCCTCGTCGCCAAACAAGGGGTACTGATCATCGTTACCTTAAGAACAGAACAGAATTTTCTCATGAAAGATTCATGTCATTCCATGTATTTCCGATCATCAGTAAGTTGCATTTTCCTTTATAGGTAACCGTACTTAATAAGACAAGAGGCATACCGAATAGCCAAACCTGAGATCATTTTTTGATTGATCGCACTCAAGTCATAACCACCTGACGAGCAGTACTATATCTTCAGTGCGTAATAAGTTCCAGCATTTCCTGCACTAAAGTTCTCAGGGACTACTTCTATTCTCTCCCATATTGGGAAATTTTTTTTCTGTGCTGGAATGATATTTCTACCAACATATTGCCTTGATGGTGCAATGATCGGATTCCAAACCCTTGGCTCTTTTTTCTTGAACCTTGAAACTTTCTTGTGCCTTGTTCCTTGTTCCTAGTACCTTTTATTATCCGACCCGGGACGGTCGGATAATAAAAGACCCCTCGTCGCCAAACAAGGGGTACTGATCATGGTTACCTTAAGACAGATTCGTGAACTCTTAATTGAGAAATATTTTTTTGCTTTCTATCTGATTATCCTGGTCTGTTACTTTTATCACATACACACCTGTGGTGATATTATTTATCTGAAGTGTGATATATGCGGAGCGTTGATAGTGTTGTCTGGTGATTGTTTGTCCATTTAGATTGCAGATCTCCACTGAAACAGACGATTTCATTTCGTCAAACACGAGCGTGATGCCTCTGTTTTTTGCGACGAATATTTCAACGCCTTTCTTGGTCTCTGTATTCTTTATGGAACGAACTACAGTATAGGTTGATCTTCCATCCATATCAACTTGCATAATGCGGTAATATGCCAAAGCTTTTTGCATACTCCTGTCAGTATAGCTATAATTGTTCAGTTGAGTTGAATTTCCAATTCCGGCAACTATGGCAATGGTATTCCAGGATTGACCATCTTCACTGCGTTGCACTTCGAAATGATGGTTGTTGTTTTCGGTAGCAGTTGACCAGCGTATGAGGATACCATCATTTGTTCTTGATACGTAGAAATTGGCAAATGTTACTGGCAACACGGATAGTGGGGCAAATCCACCTCCCGTGGTATTGTCGGCAAACATGGGTCCTACAACGTCCGGATCATTTCCTTTAAACACGATCGTATTGCCTATTTTGATCTGGTCGCCATTTCCTGCCCCGGTAATAATACCACCAGTATAAACTCTTATCAGGCCGGCGTTGTCAAGATCTAGTTTGGATGAGCCTGACATATGCAGAGCACCCCAGATTTTCATGACCACTCCATTCAGGTTAGCGTTATTGGTAAATGCAAGGCTAAAGCCCCCAGGAATGACGATAGTATCGCCAGATTGAGGCAACCTATTCAAATTCCAGGTGGATGTGTTTGCCCACGTTCCATTGTTGATGGCAGTGAT
>Ga0070674_100001509_pt1 | contig 12411 bp, 10 predicted proteins | sample KBSM33metaG_FD_65344 | JGI IMG/M metagenome (GOLD analysis project Ga0070674, IMG submission 65344) | Miscanthus rhizosphere microbial communities from Kellogg Biological Station, Michigan, USA - KBS M3-3 metaG | ecosystem: Host-associated > Plants > Roots > Rhizosphere > Soil ... | reverse complement strand
CACACCGTCAGCACGTCGCGGGGAATGCGGAAGTACTCGATGGTGCGCGCAAGGGCGAACGAGTTCGGCGGCACGATGCAGGTGTTCGACTTGATGTCGACGAACGACAGCGGGTCGAAGTTCTTCGGATCGATCAAGGTGTTGTTGATGTTGGTGAACACCTTGAACTCGTCAGCGACGCGGATGTCGTAACCGTAGGACGACAGCCCGAACGAGACCACCCCCTCGCGGACCTGGCGGTCCTCGAACGGCTCGATCATGCCGTGGTCACGAGCCATCTTGCGGATCCAGGAGTCGGGCTTAATGGACATGATGTGGTCGGGAGTCGGAGATTGGTGTGGAAACGCGCCTCGCAGCGCGGTCCGGGTCCCGGACGACGCCGATCACCGCCGGAACAGCGACAACAACAGCGTCAGCAGCAGGCTGAGCACGATCGAGGTGACCAGCGGAAAATAGACCGTCGCGTTGCCGCGGCGGTACACGATGTCGCCGGGCAGACGCCCGAACGGCACGCCGAACATCATCAGCGCGCCGATGGCCGCGACGATCAGCCCGCCGATGAGGAGCAGCTTGCCCATCTCCCTGAACCATGTCGCTGGGCGCCGGCGTTCAGCCGGCCAGCTCCAAGCCCCTGAAGAAGTAGCCGAGCTCGAACGCTGCCGTCTCCGGCGCGTCGGAGCCGTGCGTCGCGTTGTTTTCTATCGAGGCGCCGAACTCCTTGCGGAGAGTGCCCGCTTCGGCCTTGGCCGGGTCCGTGGCCCCCATCAGCCCCCGCCACTTCTTGATAGCCTCGTCTGCCTCGAGTGCGAGCACCACGACCGGCCCCCGGGCCATGAACTGCGTCAGGCTACCGAAGAACGGGCGTTCCCGGTGAACGGCGTAGAAACCCTCGGCCTGGACCTGGGAGAGATGAAGCATGCGCATGGCACGGATCTGGAATCCGGCCTCTTCGATACGTTGAATGATGCGGCCGGTGTACTGGGCGGCGACGGCATCCGGCTTGATGATGGCCAATGTCTGTTGCATAACCGAGCAATTATAGTCATTGTCGAACATCTCACGCGACCGCAAACGCCCGCGATCTGAGGCGACAGGACCAAGCATGGACAACCCGACCAGCACTTCCCCGGCGCACCTCCCCCACCCCATTTCCGACGAGCATCTGGGCGCCGTCGAAGGCGACCGTGCCAGCGACACGCAGGAAGGCAACCGCAACGCGGCGCGCGTGACCGGCGACAACGACCCGGAGGACGCGGTGGCCACCGCGGAAGACGTGCTGGGCGCGAACACCGACGAGACACAGGGATGAGGCCGGGCACCCGGCTTCGTCGGGCCGGCTAGCCGCCGGCGGTGGTGATCGCGGCGGGCTTGAGCAGGTATCGCGCGTACCAGTCCAGATACCGCTCGAGCCGATCCTTCTTGTAGCTCGGGGTGGTCAGGCCGTGGAACTGGGCCGGGTAGATCACCAACTGTGAATCAACCCCGAGGCTGCGCAGCGCCTGATACATCTGCTCGCTGCCGAGCAGCGGCACGTTGAAGTCCTTCTCGCCGCCCATGAACAGGGTCGGCGTGTGGATCCGATCGGCGTGGAAGAAGGGATAGGACAGCTTGACCCAGAGCTCCTGGCTCTTCCACGGCGGGCCCAACTCCTGCTCGTACTGCTGGATGTACATGTCGGTCCCGTACATCGAGATCTGGTTCGAGCTGCCGGCGCCGCTGATCGCGGCCTTGAAGCGGCCATCGGTGGCGATCGTGTAGTTGGTCAGGATCCCGCCATAGCTCCAGCCCCCGATCCCCAGCCGATCGGGATCCGCCAGGCCGATGCGCACGACGTGGTCCATCGCGCCCAGGACATCGACCACTTCCTTGTTCCCCCAGTCCGCAAAGATTGCTTTCTGGTAGGTGCTGCCGCGGCCGTTGCTGCCGCGGTAGTTGACGGCGACCACCAGGTAGCCGTTGGCCGCGAACAGCTCGCGCTCGAAGCTGAACGCGAGCTCGTCCTGCCCGTTCGGACCACCGTGGATGCGCAGCAGCGTCGGATACCGGCGCCCGGCGACCGCATTGGCCGGCTTGACCAGCAGCCCGTGCACGTCGGTGCCGTCGCTGCTCCTGGCCTCGAAGGGCTCGGTGGTCCCGAACCACACACCGGCCGTCCATTCATCGTTCTGGTGCGTGAGGCGGCGGAGAGCCGCCCCCTCGATCGCGTACACCTCGGGGACCTGCGTCGGCGTCGACACCAGCGCCGCGAGCGCGCCGTCGCTGCCGCCGGTCAGCGAGGTGACGACCCGCGGCCCTGACAGCACCTCCTGCACGGCGCCGCCGGTGACCGCCACGCGAGCCACGCGCTCGACCCGATCGTCGATGACGACGAACGTCAGCGAGCGCCCGTCGGCGGACCAGACGGGCCCGCTGATCGGGCGATCGAGGGACTCCGTGAGAAGCCGCGGCGCGCCGCCGGCGGCCGGGATCACCGCCAGCCGGGACAAGTTGTAGGCCGAGAACCTGGGCTCGTCGCCGACCTGATACGCGATCGACTGGCCGTCGGGGCTCCACGACACCGGCCCGCGTTCATCCGCCGTCGTCGTGGTCAGGCGGACCGGATCCGCACCCGTCCGCGCCTCCATGACGAAGACGTCCCGGTTCGGCGCCTTGTCGACATCCTTCCCGCCGTGCCGTCGAATGAACGCGATCCGTTTGCCATCCGGAGACCAGGCTGGCGCGTCCTCGTCGAAGGTACCCGTCGTGAGGAGCTCGGCCTTCCGCGTCACCACGTCGAACAGATACAGATGCGAGCGCTCGCCGCGGAGGTAGCCGTCGACGTCCGCCTTGAACTGATAGCGATCGATCACGATCGGCCGCGGCGTCTTCGGCGGGTCGGTCTTGGCCGGCTCGGGATCGTCAGGCGGATCGCGCGGATCGGGATCATCGACCACCAGGATCAGGCGGGTGCTGTCGGGAGACCAGGCGTAGTCGGCAATACTGCCTTTGACGTCGGTGACCTTGACCGCTTCACCGCCGGCGCGCTCCAGCAGCCACACCTGGGCACGCTTGGCGCCCTGACGCGACGAGAGGAACGCGAGATAGCGGTTGTCGGGGCTCCAGCGGGGGCGGGACTCGGATTCCGGCGAGGAGGTGACCTGGACCTGGCGGGTGCCATCCCAGCTCACCATCCAGACGTTGGTGTCGTTCTTGTCGGTCTCGCGGATGGCGCGGGTGACGGTGTAGGCCACCCACGCCCCGTCCGGCGAGCGCTGCGGGTCGCGGACTTCGCGCAGGTTGTAGAGATCGTCGACCGTGAGCAGGCGCCGCGGCTGCGCGCCGGCCGCCGTGGCTCCGAGGAGAACGACGGCAACCGCCAGCTCGAGCACTCGACGCATCAGCCCTCCCGCTACTTCAGCGACTCCATGACCTCGTCGAGGACGTGGCGTCCGGGCCGGACCCGCTCCATCGGCAACGTGGCGAGTGGCTCGTCGACGATGTTGAGCAGACCGAGGAAGTCTTCCTTGTCCGGCTCCACGTAAAGGACACCGGTGGCGTACTCGCCGCGGCTGGCGGTCTCGTGCAGCAGCCGCATCGCCGACAGCTTGTCGGTCGGATTGTAGTCCTCCGAGACCTTCTTCAAGTACAGCTTCGAGCCGTCGTGCAGCACCACTTCCCTGGTCGTGCCGGCGTCGTAGTCGATGCTGATGTCCTCGAAGAACGGCACGAAGCTGACCTCGCCGAGCGGCTCGTCGTGATCCTTGACGTAGGCGTAGCTCTTGGTCGAGCCCTCGTGGTCGTTGAACGTCACGCACGGCGAGAGCACGTCGATCATGCTGGTGCCGCGGTGGCTCAGCGCGGCCTTGAGGATTGCCAGCAGCTGCTTCTTGTCACCTGAGAACGAGCGGGCCACGAACGTCGCCCCGAGCTCGACCGCCAGCGCGCAGGTGTCGATCGGCTGCAGATCGTTGACCACGCCGTTCTTGAGCGTGGACCCGATGTCGGCGGTCGGCGAGAACTGCCCCTTGGTGAGGCCGTAGCAGCCGTTGTCTTCGATGATGTAGACGATCGGCAGGTTGCGCCGCATCAGGTGCACGAACTGGCCGATGCCAATCGCGCCGGTGTCGCCGTCGCCGCTCACGCCGATCGCGGTCAGGGTGCGGTTGGCCAGCATGGCCCCGGTGCCGACCGACGGCATGCGCCCATGGACGGTGTTGAAGCCGTGCGCAGCGCCGAGGAAATAGGCCGGGCTCTTGCTCGAGCAGCCGATGCCCGAGAGCTTGATCACCCGTCGCGGATCGACGCCCATCTCGAAAAAGGCGTCGACGATCCGCTCAGAAATCGCGTTGTGCCCGCAGCCGGCGCAGAGCGTCGTCTTGCCGCCGCGATACGGCAGCACGTCGAGGCCGATGCGATTGAGCTTCCGGCCCGGCTCGGGGGTGGTGGTCGTCGTCATCAGTGTCGCTCTTCCTAAGCCACGCCGCTGGCGAGGCCCTGTTCCGCCCTCAGGCCTTCCTGGGCGAGCACCTCGTCCGTGATCGAACGGGCATCGATCGGCAGCCCGTTGTAGTGCAGCACGCTGCGCAGCTTGAGCGCCTGGGCCGGCGCGAGATCCAGCCGCATCAGCGAGAGCATCTGCCCGTCGCGGTTCTGCTCGACCACGTAAACCCGGTCGTAGCGGTCGATGAAGGCCGAGAGCTCCTCGGTGAAGGGATACGCGCGCAGCCGGAGGTAGCCGGTCCCCTGGCCGCTCTCCTGCTCGATCTGGGCCCGGCACTCATCGATCGCCCAGTGGGTCGAGCCGTAGCCGATGATCCCGATTCGCGCGCCGGACGGATCCTCGACGGTCGGCCGGGGCACGTATTGCTTCGCGGTCTCGAACTTGCGGGCCAGCCGGTCGACGTTGTGCACGTAGTCGTCGGGACGCTCGCTGTACATCCCGCGCTCGTTGTGACCCGAGCCGCGCGTGAAATACGCCGGCATGCCGGTGCCGGGGATGGTGCGATACGGGATCCCGTCGCCGTCGACATCCTTGTAGCGGCCCCACTCTCCGAGCCGGGCCAGCGTCTCCTCGTCCAGAACCTTGCCGCGGTCGAGCGGCCCCTCGGGGTACGAGAACGGCTTCGCCATCCAGGTGTTCATCCCGAGGTCGAGGTCGCTGAGCACGAATACCAGCGTCTGGAACCGCTCGGCGAGATCGAACGCCTCCATGGCCATGGTGTAGCACTCTTCCGGCGACGAGGGCAGCAGCAGGATCTGGCGCGTGTCGCCGTGCGACAGAAGCGCGGTCGAGAGAATATCCCCCTGCGCGGTGCGGGTCGGCAGGCCCGTCGACGGACCGACCCGCTGGATGTTCCAGACCACTCCCGGCACCTCGGCGTAGTACGCCAGGCCGGCGAACTCGCTCATGAGCGAGATGCCGGGGCCGGAGGTCGAGGTCATGGCCCGTGCGCCCGCCCACCCCGCCCCGACAACCATCCCGATCGAGGCGATCTCGTCTTCCGCCTGGACGATCGCGTAGGTCGCCTTCCCGGTCTCCTTGTCGATCCGGTACTTCTTCATGAAGGAGATCAACGCTTCCGGCAGAGACGACGATGGCGTGATCGGATACCAGGCCACCACCGTGACTCCGGCCATCATGCAGCCCAGAGCACCGGCGACGTTCCCTTCGACGAGGATCATCCCGGCGGTCTTGTCTGACGGCTCGATCCAGTAGGGATCGCGCTTGACCAGGTGATCGACCGCGTACTTGTCGCCCGCCTCGAGCGCGGCCAGGTTCAACTCGATCGCGCGGGTCTTCTTCCCCAACTGGCGCCGCAGCGCGTGCTCCATCTGGCCGAGGTCGACATGCATCAGGCGCGACAGCACGCCGTCGTAGATCATGTTCTTGACCAGGCGTCGCAGCTTCGCGTCCTTGCAGACCTCGGCCACGATCTTGTCGAACGGGACCGGGTAGAACACCAGGTCGTCACGCAGGCCGCTGAGCTTCAGCGGTTCGTCATAGAGGACCGCGGCGCCGGCCTCCAGCGACAACACGTCTTCACGCGCCGTCTCCGGGTTCATCGCAACCAGGAAGTCGATCTCTTTCTTGCGGCTGATATAGCCGTGCTGGTTGACGCGAATGGTGTACCAGGTCGGCAGGCCGGCAATGTTCGACGGGAACATGTTCTTGCCCGAGACCGGCACCCCCATCTGGAAGATCGACCGGAGCAGTACCAGGTTGGCGGTCTGGCTGCCGGATCCGTTGACGGTGGCGACTTGGATACTGAAATCGTTGACGATGCGACGGGGCGCGGACGAGACGTCTGTGTCCCGAACCGCAACATCGCTCGGAGACATGGGGTGTCCTTCCGCGACGGGAGCAGATGCTGAGTGAATAACGCAACCGGAATTATAGCATCCGGGGACGAGGCTGCCTCCCGCCCCTCGACCCGGACGGTCGGCGTCCGGCTCAGGCGCCGAGCGCCGTTTTGACCGCGCCGCCGATGTCCGACGGGCTCTTGACGACGTGCACGCCGGCCGCGGCCAGAGCGGCCATCTTCTCGGCCGCCGTTCCCTTGCCGCCGGCGATGATCGCGCCGGCATGACCCATGCGCCGCCCTGGCGGCGCGGTCTGGCCGGCAATGAATCCGACCACCGGCTTCTTGAAGCTGGCCTTGATGTAGGCGGCCGCTTCCTCCTCGGCGCTGCCGCCAATCTCGCCAATCAGGACGACCGCCTCGGTCGCCGGGTCGCCGGCGAACAGCCCGAGCGCGTCGATGAAGCTGGTGCCAATCAGCGGATCGCCGCCGATCCCGATGCAGGTCGTCTGGCCAAGCCCGAGGCGGGTCAGTTGGTGGATCGCCTCGTACGTCAGCGTGCCGCTCTTCGACACGATCCCGACCCGGCCTTCCGTGCAGATGTGACCGGGAATGATCCCGGCCTTGGCCTGACCCGCGGTGATGAGGCCTGGACAGTTCGGGCCGATGAGCCGGGTTTTCGAGGCGCGCACGACCGTCAGCGCCCGCATCATGTCGAGCGTCGGGATGCCTTCGGTGATGCACACGGCGAGCGGAACGCCGGCATCTGCCGCTTCCATGACCGCGTCGGCTGCGCCGGGGGGCGGCACGAAGATCACGGTGGCATTGGCCCCGGTTTCGTTCACGGCCTCGGCAACGGTGTTGAACACCGGCCAGCCTTCGTGAGTGGTGCCCCCCTTCCCGGGCGTGACGCCGCCAACCACGGTCGTGCCGTACGCCGCGGCCTGCTTGGCGTGAAAGGTCCCTTCGCGGCCGGTGAGGCCCTGGACCAGGAGACGGGTGCTGCGATCAATCAATACGGCCATGAATGCTCTGTCCTGCCCTGTCGACGACAGTCGCCCGACCTGAAGGTCGGGCCTACACCGCGCCTCGTCCCGTAGGCCCGACCTTCAGGTCGAGCGCTCTGCTCACCCGTAGGCCCGACCTTCAGGTCGGGCGCTCTGCTCACCCGTAGGCCCGACCCTCAGGTCGGGCGCGCTACTTCGCGAGCCCGACGACCTTCTCGGCCGCTTCGCTCATCGTGTCGGCGGTCGTGAAGTTCAGGCCGCTCTCCGCCAGCATCTGCTTGCCGAGCTCGACGTTCGTGCCTTCCATCCGGATCACGATCGGCACCGGCACGCCGAGCTCACGCACCGCCGCGATGACCCCTGCGGCCAGCACGTCGCAGCGCAGGATGCCGCCGAAGATGTTGATGAGGACCGCCTTGACACTGGTGTCCGACATCAGGATCTTGAAGGCGTTGCGGATCTGCTCGGCGTTGGCGCCGCCGCCGACGTCCAGGAAGTTGGCCGGCGAGCCCCCGGCCAGCTTGATGATATCCATCGTCGCCATGGCCAGGCCGGCGCCGTTCACCATGCACCCGACGGTGCCATCGAGCTTGATGTAGTTCAGCGAGAACCGCGACGCCTCGACCTCGAGCGGGTCCTCTTCATCGGTGTCGCGCAGCGCCTTGATGTCGGCGTGGCGGTAGAGCGCGTTGTCGTCGAAGTTCATCTTCGCGTCGAGCGCGAGCAGACTGCCGTCGCCGGTCACGATCAGGGGGTTGATCTCGATCAGCGAGGCGTCGGAGGCCTTGAACGTCTCCCACACCGCGGTCATGAAGGTGACCGCCTGGCTCACCTGCTTGCCCTCCAGGCCGAGGGCGAAGGCCAGCTTGCGCGCCTGGTAGGCGGCCAGCCCGACCCCGGGATGGATGGCTTCCTTGAAGATCCGTTCCGGCGTTTCCTCGGCGACCTTCTCAATCTCGACGCCGCCGTCAGGGCTGACCATCATCACCGCCCGCTCGGTGGCCCGGTCGATGACCAGCCCCAGGTACAGCTCGCGGGCGATGTCCAGCCCCTGCTCGACCAGGAGACGCCCGACCTTCTGGCCCGCCGGGCCGGTCTGGTACGTCACCAGGGTCATGCCCAGCATCCTGGCTGCGGCCTCCGCCGCCGCCTGCGGCCCCTTGACGACCTTCACCCCGCCGCCCTTGCCGCGACCGCCCGCGTGGATCTGAGCCTTGACGACCACCGTGCCGCCGCCGAGCCGCTCCGCCACCGCCTGCGCCGCCGGCGCATCGAGGACCAGCTCGCCCTTGGGAACCGGCACCCCGTGCTGCGCCAGGATTGCCTTCGCCTGATACTCGTGGATCTTCATGCGTCTCGACCGCCTGCCTGGGCCGCAATCCGATGCGCGGCCTGCCCGCGCGGTCCTTCATCGACCGCGCAACCGGACCATCATGTGCCGGGCGGCGCGGCGAATCAAGATCGCTCTCGCAGAATGCCCCGGTTTTCGGCCCGTGCGGCGAGCGTCCAGTTGCACGCATCAAAACCGAGCAAGTACAATCGTAGGGATCGTCGGCCCTCGACGGAGCGCACATCCACCATGTCGTCCAATTTCCGCCGCGTGTTCACGTCGTCGGTCGGCACCAAACTGCTGATCGGGCTGACGGGACTGGCGCTGTTCGCGTATCTCGTCCTTCATCTCGTCGGAAATGCCCTCATCTTCCTCGGGCAGGACACCTTCAACGAGTACTCGCACGCGCTGACCTCGAACCCCCTGATCGCGCCGATCGAGGTCGGCCTGCTGCTGATTTTCCTGCTGCACGCCTACAAGACGGTCACGATGTGGCTGGCCAACCAGAAGGCGCGGCCGGCGGGCTACAAGCAGAAGCGGCCGGCCGGGCACACCAGCCGGAAGAGCCTGGCCTCGTCGACCATGATCCTGACCGGATCAATCGTGCTCCTCTTCATCCTGGTGCACGTCAAGCAGTTCAAGTACGGCGCCTACCATGCCGCCGCCGCGAACCCGGCGGTCCGCGATCTCTATCGAACCGAGGTCGAGGTCTTCCATCAGCCGCTGTGGGTCGCCTTCTACGTCATCTGCACGGCGCTGGTTGCGCTGCACCTGCGCCACGGCATCTCGAGCGGCTTCCAGTCAATCGGGTTCGATCATCCCATCTACACGCGGCGGCTCGTAACCTGGGGCATTCTCGGAGCGATCGTGGTCGGCGGCGGGCTGGCGGTGATCCCGCTGCTCGTGTATCTCACGACCTAGCACAGAGCGCACGGGAGCGCACGACGTCATATGGCACTCGACTCCAAGACCCCCGGCGGCCCACTCGCAGACAAGTGGGATCGCTACCGCTTCGAATCGAAGCTGGTGAACCCGGCCAATCGTCGCAAGTACACGGTGCTGATCGTCGGCACCGGCCTGGCCGGCGCGTCGGCGGCCTCCTCGCTGGGCGAACTCGGCTACAACGTCCTCAGCTTCTGCATCCAGGACAGCCCGCGGCGCGCCCACAGCATCGCCGCGCAGGGCGGGATCAACGCGGCCAAGAACTATTGCAACGACGGCGACAGCATCCAGCGGCTGTTCTACGACACCGTCAAGGGGGGCGACTACCGCTCGCGCGAGGCGAACGTCTATCGCCTGGCCCAGCTGAGCGTGAACATCATCGATCAGTGCGTGGCGCAGGGCGTGCCGTTCGCGCGTGAGTATGGCGGGCTGCTCGACAACCGATCGTTTGGCGGCGCGCAGGTGTCGCGGACCTTTTACGCCCGCGGCCAGACCGGCCAGCAGCTGCTGATCGGGGCCTATCAATCCATGATGCGGCAGGTCGAACGCGGCACCGTGGCTTCGTTCGCCAACCGCGAGATGCTCGACCTCGTGCTGGTCAACGGCCAGGCGCGCGGGATCATCGTGCGCAACCTGCTGACCGGGGCGATCGAGCGCTACGCGGGCCACGCGGTCCTGCTCTGCACCGGCGGCTATGGCACCGCCTATTACCTGTCGACCAACGCGGTGAACTCGAACGTCACCGCCGCCTGGCGGGCCCACAAACGCGGTGCCTATTTCGCCAATCCCTGCTACACCCAGATCCACCCGACGTGCATCCCGGTCTCCGGCACACATCAGTCGAAGCTCACGCTGATGAGCGAGAGCCTGCGCAACGACGGTCGGGTATGGGTGCCGAAGAAGAAAGACGACGACCGTCCGCCGGAACAGATCGCCGAGGCGGAGCGCGATTATTACCTCGAACGCCGCTACCCCAGCTTCGGCAACCTGGTGCCGCGCGACGTGGCCTCGCGCAACGCCAAGGCGGTGTGCGACGACGGCCGCGGCGTCGGCGACAGCGGGCTGGCGGTCTATCTCGACTTTGGCGACGCGATCAAGCGGCTGGGGATCGAGACGATCCGGACCCGCTACGGCAACCTGTTCGACATGTACACCAAGATCACCGACGAGGATCCGTATCGCGTGCCGATGCGCATCTACCCGGCGATCCACTACACGATGGGCGGGTTGTGGGTTGACTACAACCTGATGAGCACGATCCCCGGCCTGCACGTGCTGGGTGAGGCGAACTTCTCCGATCATGGAGCCAACCGGCTCGGCGCCAGCGCCCTCATGCAAGGACTGGCCGACGGCTACTTCGTGATCCCATACACCCTGGCGAACTACCTGGCCGGGAATGCGTTCCCCGCCGTCACCGCGGATCACGAGGCGTTCCGCGAGGCGGAGACCGAGGTGCAGAGCCGTATCGACAGGATGCTGGCCGTCAAGGGCTCGAAGACGCCGCGCGAACTGCATCGCGAAGTCGGCGCGATCATGTGGGACGACGTCGGGATGGCCCGGAACGAGGCCGGGCTCCGCCGGGCGCTCGAGCGAATCCCGCAGCTGCGCGAGGAGTTCTGGCAGAACGTCTCGGTGCCCGGGCCCAAGAACAACTTGAACAAGAACCTCGAATATGCCGGTCGTGTCGCCGACTACCTCGAGTTCGCGGAGCTCCTGGCGCTGGACGCGTTACACCGCACCGAGTCGTGCGGCGGCCACTTCCGCGAGGAGAGCCAGACTCCGGATGGCGAGGCGCTTCGCGACGACGAGCACTTCAGTTACGTGGCCGCCTGGCAGTTCGGCGGCGTGGGCAAGCCGCCGACGCTGCACGCCGAGCCGCTGGAGTTCGAGTACGTGAAACCGAGCCAGCGAAGCTACAAGTAGCATCGCTTCCAGCTGCCCGCTTCCGGCTTCCAGCTCTCTGGGTAGAGCGCACAAGCTGGAATTCGGCACGTTCGAGTACGGTTCTTAACTGCAGGTGCGACGGCTTCACGCCGGCAACGGCTGGTAGCGGGCAAGCCGGAACCAGGTAGGCGATATGGTCAGATCTGGCGGCATCGATCGACGTCGGGCCGACCTTCAGGTCGGGCGCGAAGCGGGAAGCGGGAAGCTTCGAATCTCATGAAAATCAATCTGAAAGTCTGGCGTCAATCGGGTCCGGCCCAGCCGGGACGGCTCGTCCCCTACACGGCGAACGACGTCTCACCCGACATGTCCTTCCTCGAGATGCTGGACGTCGTCAATGAATCGCTGATCGTCAAGGGCGAGGATCCGATCGCGTTCGACTCGGACTGCCGGGAAGGCATCTGCGGCACCTGCGGTTTCATGATCAACGGCGTGGCCCACGGGCCCGATCCCGGCACCACGGTGTGCCAGCTGCACATGCGCCGCTTCAAGGACGGCGAGACGATCGTGCTGGAGCCGTGGCGGGCCAAGGCCTTCCCGCTGATCAAGGATCTCGTGGTCGATCGCAGCGCCTTCGACCGCCTCATCCAGGCCGGCGGCTACACCTCGATCAACGTGGGCGGCGCGCCCGACGCCAACGCCATCCTCATCTCGACCAACACCGTCGAGCAGGCGATGGACTCGGCGGCGTGCATCGCGTGCGGGGCCTGCGTCGCGGCGTGCAAGAACGCCTCGGCGGCGCTCTTCACGTCAGCGAAAATCAGCCACCTCGCGCTGCTGCCGCAGGGCCAGGTCGAACGTCAGAAGCGCGTGGTGTCGATGGTCGAGCGGCACGACGCCGAGGGGTTCGGCAGCTGCTCGAACGAGGGCGAGTGCGAAGCGGTCTGCCCGAAGGAGATTCCGATCTCCA
>Ga0070674_100001508_pt1 | contig 12414 bp, 10 predicted proteins | sample KBSM33metaG_FD_65344 | JGI IMG/M metagenome (GOLD analysis project Ga0070674, IMG submission 65344) | Miscanthus rhizosphere microbial communities from Kellogg Biological Station, Michigan, USA - KBS M3-3 metaG | ecosystem: Host-associated > Plants > Roots > Rhizosphere > Soil ... | reverse complement strand
TCGATTGCGGATTCTGTACGGTCTGCGACTGCGCGGGTCCGGCGATGCCCTCGCCGTTCGCCGCCTGCCTCGCGGCCTGCAGGACGCAGGGGCTCGACTGACACCGCGGGAGGACTGATGCCCGCAAGTCGAAACACGATCGGAATGGCGTTGCTGGCCGCGGCTCTGTTCGGGTGCGGCGGCAGCTTGAACAAAGGGCCCGACGGATCGACGGGCGGCGCCTGCTCCACGCTGGGCGCCTGCGAATGCATGGCGGCCAGCGATCGCTGCAGCGCCCGCACCGAGGCGTGCTGGTGCCCCAGCGAATGCAGTCCCAACATCGCCTGCATCTGCGGCGGCGGGCGCTTCCTGGCGTGTCAGGACAAGACGGCTGCCGTTTCCTGCGACGCTCAGGTCACGCGGGTCAAGTCGATGTGCGCGGGCATGGGGTTCATCGATGTCATCGACAACTTTTGCGTGAACAACCCGACCTGCTCCGCGCAATGCTTGTCGGCGCTCACGACCACGCAGTCGTGCGCTCAGTTCGGCTGTCGCTTTTGCGTGGCCTGCGACTGCGCGCCGCCTGTCACCCCGAACCCGCTCGCCGATTGCCTGCGGGCCTGCGACCCGCCGCAGCCGGAGCTCTGAAACTGATTGACTCGCGCCGCGCGACCTCCTATCAAGAGGTCCCGGACGAATGGATCTCTGTCTGCGAGGCGGCCGGGTCATAGATCCGGGACGAGGCGTCGACGCCGAGGCGGACGTGATTTTGAAGGACGGGGTGGTGGCGCGATCCGGCAAGGGAATCGCCGCCGGGCTGGGCGCGGACGTGCGCGTCATCGACGTCCGCGGCAAGTGGGTGGTCCCCGGGTTCATCGACCTTCACACCCACCTGCGCGAGCCCGGCCACGAGTACAAGGAAGACATCCTGACGGGCACGCGCGCCGCGGCCGCGGGCGGGTTCACCGCGGTGTGCGCGATGCCCAACACGAACCCACCCAACGACAACCGCGCCGTGACCGAGCTGATCGTCCGCCGCGCGCTCGAGGTGGGAGCGGTGCGCGTCTACCCGGTGGGCGCGATCTCGAAGGGCCTGGCGGGCGAAACGCTGTCCGAGATGGGTGAGCTGAAGGACGCGGGCTGCGTCGCGGTGTCGGACGACGGCCGTCCGGTGATGAACGCCGAATTGATGCGCCGGGCGATGGAGTACGCGCGCACGTTCGGGCTGACCATCGTGCAGCACTGCGAGGATCTCTCGCTGTCGCACGGCGGGGCGATGAATGAGGGCGTCGTCTCCACGCGCGCCGGGATTCGCGCCCAGCCGGCGTCCGCGGAATCGACGATGGTCGCGCGCGATCTCGAGCTGTGCGCGCTGACGGGCGCGCGTTACCACGTCGCGCACATCAGCAGCGCCGATTCCGTGCGCCTGGTGCGCGAGGCCAAGCGCCGCGGGCTGCCCGTCACGTGCGAGGTGACGCCGCACCACCTCACGCTGACCGACGAGGCGTGCGCGGGCTACGACACGTCGACCAAGTGCAACCCGCCGCTGCGCACGGCGGCGGACGTCGAGGCGCTGCGTGAGGGGCTGGCCGACGGGACGATCGACGCGATCGCGACCGACCACGCGCCGCACTCCGCGGTCGAGAAGGACGTCGAGTTCGAGGAGGCGGCGTTCGGGATCATCGGGCTCGAGACCGCGTTGCCGCTGGCGCTCGAGCTGGTCCGGGCCGGCCGCCTGACGCCGGCTGCGCTGGTCACGCGCCTCAGCGTCGCGCCGGCCGCGGCGTTCGGCCTGGCGGGCGGGACGCTGGCCGACGGCGCGGCCGCCGACGTCACCGTGATCGACCCGGAGGCCAGCTGGACCTGTGACGCGGTTGCGCTGCGCTCGCGCTCGCGCAACACGCCATTTTCGGGCAGAACCTTGCTCGGCCGGGCGGCGCTGACCGTCGTCGGCGGTACAATCGCCTACTCGGGAGAACGACTGACGTGAGCTACAACGACGATTCATTGCCCCCCGCGCTGCTCGCCATGGAGGACGGCAGCGTCTACCGCGGCTTCGGGTTCGGGGCGGCCGGCGACGGCGCGGGCGAGATCGTCTTCAACACGGCGATCACCGGTTACCAGGAGGTGCTGACCGATCCGTCGTACCGCGGCCAGATCGTCACCATGACGGCGCCCGAGATCGGCAACGTCGGCGTCAATCCCGTCGACTTCGAGTCGGCGCGGCCCTGGTGCGCGGGCTTCGTCGTGCGCGAGCTGTCGCCGATGGTTTCGAACTGGCGCGCGTCCGGGTCGCTGCATTCGCTGCTGGCCGACCACGGCGTCGCCGGGATCTCGGGCATCGACACGCGCGCGGTCACGCGGCGCATCCGCCTGTCGGGCGCGCAGCGCGCCGTCATCACGCGGGCTGTCGACGATGCGGCCGGCGCCGTCGAGCGCGCACGCAAGCACCCCTCGCTGGAAGGCCGCGACCTGGTCCGCGAGGTGACGGCCGCCGCCGGCTACGAGTGGAACGAGCCGGTGTGGCCGGGCCCGACGTCGGTGACGGGACGCCCGCCCGAGCTGCCGCCGGAACGGTTTCACGTGGTCGCGTACGACTTCGGGATCAAGCGCGGCATCCTGCGCCGCCTGCGGTCGTCGGGCTGCCGGGTCAGCGTCGTTCCTGCGACGACGCCCGCGCGCGACGTGCTGGCGATGAAGCCGGACGGCATCTTCCTGTCGAACGGGCCGGGCGATCCGGCCGCCGTGGGCTACGCGGTGGAGTCGGCGCGCGAGCTGACGCGTTCGAAGCTGCCGGTGTTCGGAATCTGCCTGGGCCACCAGATCCTGGGGCTGGCGCTGGGCGGCAAGACCTACAAGCTGAAGTTCGGCCATCACGGCGCGAACCACCCGGTGATGGACCTGGGCACGCGCAAGGTGGAGATCACGTCGCAGAACCACGGCTTCGCCGTCGACGTCGATTCGATGCAGGGGCGGGCGGTGCTGTCGCACGTCAGCTTGAATGACAAGACCGTGGAGGGGATGCGCCACGGCGAGCTGCCCGTCTTCGGCGTGCAGTACCACCCCGAGGCCTCGCCCGGGCCGAACGACGCCAGCTACCTGTTCGATCGCTTCTGCACGTTGATGCAGGAGCGCAGCCGGCGCTAGGCGCGCGATGATCTATCCCCTCCTGGATCGCCTGGCCGAGCGCTACAGCGAGAAGGAGCACAAGCTGGAGGCGATGCGCGCGCGCGAGGAGTACTTCGATCGCGCGGGCAAGGTGTTCGACGACGACGCCGAGCTGTTCGAGGGACGGATGGCGTCGTTCCTCGAGTGGTACGTGCTGGAGCGCCCGCTGGCGGGCATCGGATTGCCGCCCGTCGCCTGCGCGATCGAGGAAGGCGTGGCGCGGCCCGCCGATGAGCGCCGGACGCTGGCGGCGCTGGCGTCCAGCCACCGCAGCGTGTTCGAGCTGTTCACCGTCGATGGAGAGGTGCTGGACGTCGAGGATCTGATCGGCGGCGCCCGGTTCGCGGTGCGCGAGCGGCGCAAGCCGCTGGGGATGACCGTCGGCGATATCTTCGAGGCGCGCGTGGTCTGGGACGGCGACACCGTCGTGTTCGGACGGACGTTCCTGTTCCACCCGCCCGACGCGCGCGAGGTCGTGCTCGAGTGGGTCGAACGTGCGGTCGCGACCAACGTCGCGCGCGACGAGATCCTGTTCCACCTTTCGCGGCAGCACATTCGCTGGCACCGGCACGGTCACGTCGGCGCGGCGAAGGTCTACCGCGATGCATGATGCCCCCGCGCCGCCATCAACGCGATGGCGGCGATGGGGGAAATGGCTGGCGGTGGCGTCGCTGGCGGGCGCTGCCTATGTCGCGGGCGCGAACATCTACCTGGCCGCGGCCGCGCGGCCGGCGATCCTGGCGGACATCGACGTGGCGCCGGCGCGGCCGTACGCCATCGTGCTGGGAAACAAGGTGTCCCCGGGCGGCGTTCCCAGCCCGGAGCTGGCGGCCCGCCTGGAGACGGCGCTCGCGCTTTACCGGGCGGGGCGCGCCGGGAAGGTCGTCGTTTCGGGGGCGGCGCGCGGCGACTACAACGAACCGCGCGCGATGGCGGCCTGGCTGGAGGCGCGCGGGGTGAAGGCGGACGACATCATCGCAGACGAAGGCGGTCACCGCACGGCCGCGACGATGAAGGATGCGGCGGCGACGGGCGTACGGTCGGCGCTGGTCGTCACGCAGGGCTATCACCTGCCGCGCGCGCTGTTTCTGGCGCGCCGAGCCGGGATCGACGCGCTCGGCGTGCCGGCGCCGGTCCGGCGGGCGGGCGTGGTCAGTCACGTCCTGGTGTACTGCCGCGAGACCGCGGCGCGCGCCGAGTCCGTGCTCGAGGTGGCGGTCCGCGGCGTGCGCTGAATAGGTTTCGCCGCCGCGGTCGCGTTGCAAATGCGGCGGGCCTTGGTTAGAAAAACGGGCATGCGACGCGCTTCCCTGGCCCTCAAAGCTGCGATTCCGCTGTGTGTGACGTTCCTTGCCTGCGTCGAGCAAGACGCGGACAAGCCGACGGCGGAGGACATCGCTGCGGCGAAGGAGAACATCCTGACGACGCCGCCGACGCCGAAGTATCCCGTCAATGCGGACCTCGATGGAAAGCTCGTCTACCTCGGGCTCGACGTCGACCACGTGCCGATCGAGCCGGGCAAGGACGTGACGCTGACGCACTACTGGAAGCTGGTCTCGCCGCCGGGGCAGGAGTGGAAGACGTTCACGCACCTCAACGGCGCCGGGAACAAGAACTTCATCAACGCCGATCACGCGCCGGTGAAGGGCAAGTATCCGGTCGGCTCGTGGAAGGCGGGCGAGATCATCCGCGACCAGCACACGGTCCGCTTGCCCCAGAACTGGACGCAGCCGTCCGTCGAAGTCTACGTGGGTCTGTGGCGCGGGCCGACGCGCATGCCGATCCGCACGGGGCCGCACGACTCGGACGGGCGTGTCCTCGCGGCGACGGTCCCGGTCAGCGCGAGCCCGGCCAAGACGGAACCGCGCAAGCGCTACATCGCGCGCATGGTGACGAAGGCGCCGAAGATCGACGGCAAGCTGGACGAGGCGGTGTGGGCGTCGGCGCCCGCGACGGGGCCGTTCGTGAACACGCTGAACGGTACGCCGGTTCCGCAGAAGACCGAGGCCAAGCTGCTGTGGGACAAGAAGTTCCTCTACATCGGAATCGAGAACGAGGATTCGGACGTGTGGGCGAAGCTGGACAAGCGCGACGACAAGCTGTGGACCGAGGAAGCCGACGAGATCATGATCGACGCGGACGGCAACGGCCGCACGTACATCGAGCTGCAGGTGGCGCCGAACGGCAACCTGTTCGACACGTATCTGCCCGAGCGGCGCAAGTACGAGGACACGATCAATCCGAAGATGAAGCCGTTCGCGTGGAACTCGAAGACGGTCGCCAAGGTGCGCGTCGACGGAACGTTGAACAAGCGCGAGGATCAGGACAAGGGCTGGACCGCGGAGATCGCGATCCCGCTGGAAGACGTCAAGGGGATGGACGACAAGTCGACCCTGACCTTGCCGCCCGCGCTCGGCACCGTCTGGCGCATCAACATGTACCGGATGGACGTGCCCCAGGGTAAGCCGCAGCAGGCGGCGGGCTGGTCGCCGCCGCTGGTGGGCGACTTCCACGCGCTGGACCGGTTCGGCGAGCTGGTGTTCGGGGACGCGCAGGGCGCGGTGCCCCCGCCGCCCGCGCCGCCGACGCCGGCCGCGCTGGCGAAGGAGAAAACGGGCGGCGGCGCCGCGACGCCCGTCGCCCCGACCGGCGATCGCAAGGCCACCGCCGCCGCCAAGGCCGCGAGCACCTCCGGCAAGAAGAAGGAGTGACCGCCCCGGACCGGGGGGCGAGGACATCTTCCTCCCTCTCCCGCTTGCGGGAGAGGGTCGGGGTGAGGGGACGCGCGTGTTTCTCCCTCTCCCGCTTGCGGGAGAGGGTCGGGGTGAGGGCCCGCGGCCTGATCGCGCTCGCCCTGATCGCTGCGTGCGCGTCGACGTCCACGTCCACGTCCACGAAAACGTCAGCGTCAGCGTCAGCGTCAGCGACTACGGGCACGTCGAGCGGGCGGTCGGCCGGGACGCCGCCGATGTACGAGGGCAGTCAGATGCCGGGGTTTCCGCCCGCGGGGCAAGGGGCGAAGAAATACGCGCCGACGGCGGCGGCGGACGGGAGAGGGCCGGTCCCGGGCGATGATCTGCGGCGGTCGTTGCTGGCGGAGGTGCGAGCGGTGGCGCGCAAGCAGGGGCGCAAGCCGCCCGAGGTCGATGCGCGGCTCGACTGGGCGATGACCGACCTCGCGCGCCAGGTGCGCGACGATGATCTGCCGGCGCTGGACGTGGTCGACTTCCTCCTCGCGCACTACGGCCTGGTCGAGCCGTCGCCGCACATCCTGCTTTCCAGCGTGCCGCTGCGGGGCGCGGCCGAGCTGAGCGCGCACGCGCGCGGCGAGATCGCCGAGATGATGCGCGGCGAAAGCATCAATCGCGCCGGGCTGGGCATCGATCGCACGGCTGACACGCTCTACATCGCGCTGGCGCTGCAGGCGAAACGGGTCGAGCTGCTCGAGGCGATCCCGCGGCATCTGCCCGCGCGCGGCCGCGCGCCGATCGCCGTGCGCATCGGCCCCGGCCTCACGAAACCCGAGGTCGCCATCACCGCGCCCGACGGCAGCGTGCGCGAACAGATGCCCCCCCTGCAGAAGGGCGTCGTTCGCGCGGAGATTCAGTGCGCCGCGGACGGGCGGTACCAGGTCGAGGTGGTCGCGACCGAGGCGACGGGCAGCGCCGTGCTCGCGAACTTCCCCGTGTACTGCGGCGTGGAGCCGCCGTCGACGACCCCGCGCGGCGCGGGCGTCCGGCCGGCGGTGGTCAGCGCCGAGGAGGCCGAGCAGCAGCTGCTCGCGCTGATCAACCGCGATCGCAAGCGGGCAGGGGTGGCGCCCGTGACGCTGGACGACCGGCTGACGGCGATCGCGCGCGCGCACACGCACGACATGGTCGACCACGACTTCGTCGGGCACGTGTCGCCGCGGACGGGCGGTCCGGCCGATCGCGTTCACCGCGCCGGCCTCGCGCCGAGCTTCGTCTCGGAGAACGTGGGCCGCGGGTACACGGCCGAGGAAGCCGAGCAGGGCTTCATGGCGAGCCCGGGCCACCGCGCGAACATCGTCGATCCGCGCCCGCGCAAGGTCGGCATCGGCGTCGTGTTCGGCGAAGCCGTCACCGGCACGAAGCCCATGTTCGTGACGCAGCTGTTCACCAACTAGCGAGCATGCGAGGCCAGCTCACGATCGCCGCCTGGCTGCTGGTCGGGTGGCCGTCTGGACCGGTGTCGCCGACGGCGACGCCGGCGCCGGCACAGCCGAACGGCGCGTTCCGCCTCCGGCTCTGCACGGAGGCGCCCGTTCGCCTGGACGGCCCTCAGGGCGCGCAGCAGTCCCGCGGCTGCGTCGCGACCTTCACGCAAGTCCTGTCCGACCCCGCGACGATTCGCTGGGTCGGCGCCGACCGGGTCAAGCGCCGGTACCTCGTCTACGTGCCCGAGCGCCTGCCGGCCACGCCCGTGCCCGTCGTTTTCATGTTCCCCGGCTACACGGCCAGCGCAGAGGCCGCGGCCTTCTACTACACGCACGGGTCGTTCGAACGCCTGGCCGATCGCGACGGGTTCGTCGTCGTTTACGGGAACGGCCTTCCGAACTCACCGCCGACCGGCGAAAAGCCATCGGTGCGCGAGGGCGGCTTCCTGCAGGGTTGCCTCGCGCCCCACGCCGGCGAGGGCATCGACGTCGCGTACGTGCGCCAGATCGTCGATCAGCTCGCGACCGAGGTCAGCATCGACCGTTCACGCATCTACGCGACGGGCCTGTCGGCCGGCGGCGGGATGTCGTTCCAGCTCGCCCTGGAGGCGCCCGACCTGGTCGCCGCCGTCGCGCCCGTCGCGGGCCTTCCATTCCAGCCGGACGGCGTCTGGCGGTTCTCCTGCCACCCTCGGCCCGGCCGCGAGCGCGTCTCGATCGCGATGCTGGCCGCCACGCACGACCGCTTCGTCTCGTACGCTCCGGGCGGCTCGCCCGAATACCCGAACGCACACTATCCGGGAATGGAGCGCACGCGTGACGCGTGGCTCGCGGCGCTGGGGATCAAGGGCCCGCCGGCCGTCGACCGGCTGCCCGACGTCGTGCAGGGCGATTCGCTGACGGCCCAGACGGGACTCTCCACCAGCACGATCGAACGCCACCGCTACCCGCCCGGGCCCGACGGGCAAGAGCTCTGGTACTACAAGGCCGACGGGATGGGGCACTGGTGGCCGAACCCCACGCAGATGTCGCCGGGCCTCTGGCAACGCTTCGGCAAGACGAACCAGGACATCGACTTCGCCGACGAGGCGTGGACGTTCTTCCAGCGCCACCGCGCCAAGCGTTAGTAGGTGATCGCGAACGCGATGCGGAAGAAGACGCCGCGCGGGTCGATGGTTCCCAGATCGACCGGAACGATCTTCGACTGATCGCGCGGCGACGACGGCGGCGCCAGCAGCAGATGGTGGCTTTGCGCCCAGCTGTAGCCGGCCTCGGCGCTGATCCAGGCGCCCACCGGGCTCGAATCGCCCGACATGCGGATGGCTGAGCCGACGCTGGGATCGATCGAAAACACGTCGAAGTGGTCGACCAGGTCTTTCGCGTTCGGGCTGGACGGATCGGTCAGCGCGGCGTCTCCGCGCAGCATCCCGGGCGACAGCCGCGCAAACGCGTAGGTGAACGGCCGGGCGTAGTAACGGCCTTCCACCACCGCCGCCAGCCGCCAGAGGCTGAGCGACGAGGCCACGCCGCGGGCTTCGGAGCTGCTCGCGCCGAAGTCGGTCCCGAAACCGGCGGCGACGACGAACGAACCGGAACGCAGCAACGGATGCTCGATCGACAGCGAGACCTGCGGCACCGCATCGGTCCCCGAAAAGGGATCGAAGGCCGAGCTGCGAATCAGCATGGTGCGCACGCCGACGGTGCCCTGGATGATCTCCGGCTTCGGACCGGCGCTCTGCTCGATGACCTGCGCGTCCGCCGGCGCGGGGGCGGCCAGCGCCAGCAGGCCGAACGCAACCAGGCTCAACCCGCTGCGGTTGCCAAGGCTCATTGGTAAGGACCTCCCACCAGGACGCTGGAATAGAGACGGCGTGTCTCGTCGTCGAGCGTCGCGGCGTTGTAGACCGTCGCGCCGCCACCGCCGCCGGCATGCAGGATCACCACGAAGCGGCCGGCCGCGGTCTCCACCTCCAGCACCTGTCGCACGGTTCGCTCGATCAGCAGCGACCGCGGATGCGTGTTGATGATGTCCGTCGCCACGACCTGCGTGCCGCCGGGCGAGAAGGTCCACACCTGATCGCCGACCGGCGACATCGAGAAAGCGACCGATGACGTGGACGTCACCAGCGGCGCCGCGGTGCGCGTCTGCAGATCGAGCACATAGAACTCGCTGGCGGCGGAGGTCTGCAGCACGCGCAGGTTCGCATGCTGCGGCACCGGCAGCACCGCGGAGACAGCGGACACGACGCCGACTGTCTCGATGCTGCGGTACGGCCGCCCCGCGGTCTGCCCCAGCTCCCAGAACGCGACGCCGTCGGTCGGAGCGCCGCCGTTCCACAGCAGCGCGACGTCGACCGCCGCGCCCGCGCCGCCCCCGGCGACGTCGGTCACCAGCGACAGGCTCTGGTAACGGGCGGGCAGGGCGACCGCGGTGGTCAGGCTGGTCACCGGATCGACCAGGACCGCCGCGCTGCGCGCCGGCACCAGCGCCGCGAGCCGCAGGCCGCCGTCCGTGCGCACGAACGCGATGTCCGACGGCACGCCGCCCACATCGGTCAGGTTCACCGTCGGCCGGAAGCCCGTCGTCCCCGGGTCCGGCTCCAGCGTCAGCGTGATGACACTGGAGTCGTTCTGCAGCCGCACGCCGATGCGCGCATCGCTGTCGCTGGCCGGGTCGCCGTCATCGACAGTGATCGCGGCGGGCGTCAGGCGCCGGCTGTCGGTTCCGCTGGTGAGCGGAATGGAGATCTCGTTCATTGGGTCGGCGAGATCGAGGATCGACAGGTCCTGGTTCGACTCCACGACCAGCAGCCGCCGGGCGCCGCCCGGCAGGCCCAGCGTCGGCGTGAAGGTGAGCCGCACCGGGCGACCGCCGAAGCTGTGCAGCGTGTGCGCGACCGCCATGGCCGTCTCGGGCGGCTGCATGAGATCCAGGAACACCAGCTCGTTCGGGTTCTGGACGAAGGGCTGGTTGGGTCCCGACGCCGGGTAAAGAATGGCCCAGCGCTCCTCGATCGGATCGATCGCCATGCCCGCGAGCGGATCGGTCAGCGTGGTCAATTCGTAGTGGTGCGCGACGACGGCGGCGCCGATCTCGATCACCGTGAGGGACGGCTTCTCGTCGGGCTCGGTGTCGCCCACCGGGGCGCGGTGACCGGCCGACAGCACCAGTAGCTTGTTCCCGCGCGGCGACGGCTGAACGTTCAGGATGTGTTTCCCGACGGTCACATGCTCGACGCGCAGGCTCTGATCGGCGCCGGGGACCAGGACGACGACGCGGTCCGCGGGCGGGTCGACGATGGCGACGCCGCCGTTGAGGCCGAACGCCTGGTCGATGTTCGCGGGCTGGGACCAGACGGGCGAACGGTCGCCGCAACCGGCGACCGCGACCGCCGCCGCGGCCGCGGCGGCCAGAAGCGCGAGCGCGAGCAATCTCCGATCGTTCATGGTTGCGTCCAGTCCACGACGCGCGAGCCGAGCTCGAAGCCGGTCAGCGTGCGCGCCTCGCCGCTGCCCAGCGTGACGAAGGTGATGCGACCCTCGGGATGCTTCTGCGCCACGTAGCCGCGGCCCGCCTCCGCGACGACGCCGGCGGCGATGGGCGGACTGGCGAGGCCGACGCGCTGGACCTCCAGCGTCGGGAACAGGCCCATGTACACCGCGTAGACCTTCTTCACGTCGTCATGGATCGTGATCAGCGCGCGGTCACCGCCGGGCGACAGCACCACGGCTTCGGGCGGCGCGTCGGTCGTCTGGATCTTGGCGGGGAGATCGGCGGTGAGCGGGACCAGGCTGAACGCGCGGCCCGCGTGGGGAACGGGCGGCGGCGCGGCGCCGGCGTCGACTTCGCTGCTGCCGCCGTCGGGCGCGGGCCCGCCGTCCGGAGTCGGCGTTCCATCGCTGGTGTCGGCGTGCAGCACCACGGCGTTCTCGCCGTCCCCGCTCGGAAACACGGAGAGCACGGGCGCGTGCAGCTTCACCACCCGGTAGCTGGGCGCCGGCGCCAGCGTCAGCACTGTGAGGCGCTCCAGTTTCGTGGCGTTCGAATACAGCAGCGCGGTGCCGCCGCCGGGCGCGAGCGCGACCGAACCGACGACCTCGCCGGCCACGCTGATGTGCGTGACCGCGGCGCTGGTGGGCGCGCCGGCCTCCAGCGGCAGGATCGCGACCTCCGCCGTGGCGCGCACGACGGCGACCGCGCGCTTGCCGTCGGTGGTCAGATCCAGATCCGTGACGGGGCCTGACAGCGTGACCTGCGAGCGGGCGCTGGTCGCGAGATCGACGATGCCGATGGCGGCGCTGCCTTCGCGGCGGATCAGCGCGAGGGCGCCGTTCGGCGTCAGCGATACGTCGCGCGTGTCGACGTCCTCGGTCGCGTCATCCGTGATGATCACGTTCTTGCTGACGCGCGGCCCGGTGGCGCCGGTCAGGTCGACGACGGTGATGCCGTCCTCGGTGACGGCGAACGCCTTGCTGCCGTCGGCGGCGAAGCCGATCGACACGGGCCGGAAGCCGGCCGTCACGATGGTCTTCCGCGGCGCCTGCGGATCCAGCTTGATCACCGTCAGGTCCTGGTAGCCCTCGAACTTATCCGCGTTCTTGATGCGACGGGCGTCGGTCCAGGCGATCGCCCAGCCCCCGTCGCTCGAGACGGCGAGGGCGTTGGCGCCGTGCGCGACGCCGCGGACCGTCTGGCTGTCGAGGCCGGTCGCCGTCACGCGCAGCACCGTCGCGTCGTCGGAAAGGACGTTGAGCACGATCACCGCGTCGTCGCTGGACGGGATCGGGGCGATATACGTCGGCGCGTTGCCCGCCTCGATGGTGTGCACTTCGAACGACGCGGCGTTGATGTACGCGACGCGGCCGCTGGTCGGGTTCGCGACCCAGATGAAATGGCCGGTCGCGACCGGGACCTCGTACGTGCTCTCCAGCTCCGTCTCGGGCGGCAGCGTCCCGCCTGCGCCCGCTGTTCCGGAGCCGCCGAAGCCGCTCCCCGCCATCCCGGTGCCGAAACTGCCCGCGCCGCCGGAGGTCGCGCCGCCGCCGCTGGTGCCCGCCGATTTTGGGCTGTCAGCGCCACCCGCACACCC
>Ga0070674_100001507_pt1 | contig 12416 bp, 6 predicted proteins | sample KBSM33metaG_FD_65344 | JGI IMG/M metagenome (GOLD analysis project Ga0070674, IMG submission 65344) | Miscanthus rhizosphere microbial communities from Kellogg Biological Station, Michigan, USA - KBS M3-3 metaG | ecosystem: Host-associated > Plants > Roots > Rhizosphere > Soil ... | reverse complement strand
GTCCGCATCTCGAAGATCGAAATCATCGGCAGGGCCCTGATGAACAGGAAGAACAGCGTCAGGAACAGGCCGATCGTGCCGAAGAACGTCATCCAGTCCCACCGGGTCGGCCAGAACATGCCCCACGAGGACGGCAGGAAGTCCCGGTGCAGGCTGGTGACGACGATGACGAAGCGCTCGAGCCACATGCCGACGTTGACGACCATCGCGATCGCGAACAGCGGCAGCGGGCTGGTCCGCACGCTCTTGAACCACAGGAACTGCGGGGTGACGATGTTGCAAAAGATCAGGGCCCAGTAGAACGGCGCGTAGGGGCCGGTCATCCGGTTCCAGATCATGAAGCCTTCGTACTGATTGGCGCTGTAGTAGCCGAAGAACGCCTCGGTCACGTAGCCGTAGCCGACGATCAGCCCGGTGACCAGCATGACCTTGCCCATGTTCTCGAGGTGGCGCACGGTGATGAAGTCCTGCAGGCCGTAGACGACCCGCAGCGGAATCGCCAGCGTCAGCACCATCGCGAACCCGGCGAACACCGCGCCGGCGACGAAGTAGGGCGGAAAGATCGTGGCGTGCCAGCCGGGGATCATCCCGATCGAGAAGTCGAAGCTGACCACCGTGTGGACCGAGAGGACCAGCGGGGTCGAGAGCCCGGCCAGCAGCAGGTAGGCCGTCTCGTAGCGCGCCCAGTGCCGCGCCGAACCGCGCCAGCCGAGCGCGAACATCCCGAACAGCCGCGCGGTCCACTTGTTCTTGGCCCGATCACGCAGCGTCGCCAGGTCGGGCACCAGGCCGGTGTACCAGAACAGCAGCGACACCGTGCCGTAGGTCGAGACCGCGAACACGTCCCAGATCAGCGGGCTGCGGAACTGCGGCCACACGCCCATGCTGTTCGGGTACGGCAGCAGCCAGTAGGCAGCCAGCCACGGCCGGCCGGTGTGGACCAGCGGGAAGATCAGCGCGCAGGCCACCGCGAACAGGGTCATCGCTTCCGCGAAGCGGTTGATCGAGGTCCGCCAGTCCTGCTTGAAGAGCAGCAGGATCGCCGAGATCAGGGTGCCGGCGTGGCCGATGCCGATCCACCAGACGAAGTTGATGATCGCGAAGCCCCAGCCGACCGGGATGTTGACGCCCCAGATGCCCGTGCCCTTGAGCAGCAGGTAGGTCAGGGCCATGCCCAGCATGCCGAGCAGCATCAGCCCGACCCCGAAGCCGAAGAACCAGCTGAGGGGATGCCGGCGGGTCAGCACGATCGCGGAGATCTTCTCCGTGACGCTGGCGAAGGTGTGCCCCGGTGCGATGACCGGCGGCGGCGCGTAGGCGGTTTTCGAAGCCATCAGTGTTCGGTCCGGCGGGCCCCGGCGGGCTCGAGCTCGGGGTTGGGATTGCGCAGCGCCGCCAGGTAGGTGGTCCGCGGCCGCGTGTTCAGGTCTTCGAGAACGCCGTAGTTGCGCTCCTGCGCCTTCAGCTTCACCACCCGGCTCTCGGGATCGTTCAGGTTGCCGAAGACGATCGCCTCGGCCGGGCAGACCGCCTGGCACGCGGTGACGATCTCGCCGTCCTTGATCGGCCGATCGTCACGCTTGGCGTCGATCCGCGCCTGGTTGATCCGCTGCACGCAGTAGGTGCACTTCTCCATGACGCCCCGGCTGCGGACGGTCACGTCCGGGTTGCGCAGCGGTTCCAGGCTCGTGGTGGTCCAATCCTGGTAGAGCAGGAAGTTGAAGCGCCGGACCTTGTAGGGGCAGTTGTTCGAGCAGTAGCGAGTGCCCACGCAGCGGTTGTAGGTCATGTCGTTCAGACCTTCGGTGCTGTGGCTGGTCGCGGCGACCGGGCAGACCAGCTCGCACGGCGCGTTCTCGCACTGCATGCAGGGCACCGGCTGGTGCACCGACTGCACGGTGTCCTCGTGCTCGGGATCCCCGGTGTAGTAGTGATCGACGCGGATCCAGTGCATCTCGCGGCCGGCCGCGACCTGCTCCTTGCCGACCACCGGGATGTTGTTCTCGGCGTTGCAGGCCATGGTGCAGGCGCCGCACCCGGTGCAGGAGGTCAGGTCGATCGACATGCCCCACTTGTAGCCGGTGTACTCGTACTCCGGCACCAGGGTCAGCGTGCGCGGTGGCTTCTCGCCCATCTCGGCGACGACCTTCGGCTCGCGCAGGTACTCCTCGAGCGTGGCCACCCGCACCGGGTTGCGCCCTTCCATCAGGTGATGTTCCTGGGTCGTGGCCAGCAGGTGCCGCTCACCGGTTTTTGCGATTTCGAGACCGGTGCCGAACCATGGCGCATCCGACGTCCGCAGCCGGAAGGGGTTGAAGTCTTCGGCAATCCCGGTGGCATTCCCCACCCGGCCGGCCATTTTCCGCCCGTAGCCGAAGAACACCGTCACCGACTGGCGCGGGTGCCCGCCGACCCGGAAAATCGGCATCCGCGCGGTGCGCCCCTTGTAGCGCAGCTCGATCACGTCGCCGTCACGGAGGTTGTGCTGATCGGCAAGGGCCGGGTGCAGCCACGCCGAGCTGTCCCAGGTGATCTTGGTCAGCGGCTTGGGCAGCTCCTGCAGCCAGCCGTTGTTCGCGAAGCGCCCGTCCCAGATATTCGGATCGGGCCGGAAGATGATCTCGAGCCCCGGCGCCGGTGGGGCGGAGCCGGCCGGCGGCACCGTCGCAGCGGCAGACGCCGGAGTCGGGGGCTGGCTTGACGCAGATGGCGCCGCTGGTGGCGGAGCCGCGGCCGGTGCCGGCGTCGTACCGGCAGCCGGCGGACCCTCTGCCGGCACGCCGGGCGTGGCCATTCCGCCAGGCTGCGTGGCCGCGCCAGAGGCCGCGGCTGCAGCCGCAGCTGGAGCGGCGGTCGTCTTCGGCGCCGGCGTGAACGGAGTGGCCGGTCCACCCTCGGCGAGCGACGTGCCGCGCACGAACCCATCATGCAGCGCGTGCTTCCAGAACTGATCGGCGCTGGTGAAGGGCTGGCCTTCGGCATTGCGGAACGTCCAGCCGCCCTGGCCGTTGAACGCCCGGATCCAGTAGTCCTTGACGATCTCGAGCGGCGCCCGGCCAGGCTGGCCGGCCAGCGCGCTCACCAGCTCGTACACCGAGTGCCCCTCGTAGAGCGGCGCGATCAGCGGCTGGATCAACGTCACCGTGCCGTCGTAGGCGCGGGCGTCGCCCCACGACTCGAGCGGGTGGGTATCGGCGAGCTGCCAGTGGCACAGGTTCGCGGTCTCGTCGACGTAAAGCCCGTGATACACCGCCAGCGGCACCTTGGCCAGTCGCTCCGCGAACTTCAGATCGGCGGGGGCTGAGAACACCGGGTTGCCGCCGAGGATGATCAGCAGCTCGACTTTGCCGGCATCCATGGCCGCCGTCAGATCGACGAGCGAGGCGGTCTGGTCCTGAGGCGCGGCTTCGATCGCCGGGCCATACGTCACCGTCGCGCCCACGTTGCCGAGCGCCTGGTTCATCGCATGGGCGAGCGCGTGCACCGCCACCGGCTGGTATTCGCCGGCGACCACCAGCGACGTGCCGCGGTGAGCCTGGAGGTCCTTGGCCACGGCGGCGACCCACGCCGCTTGATCGCCGGCCGCACCACTCGCGCCGGCCACGCCGATCCCGGCCGCCAGCGCGCGCGCAAGGGCCTCGACATCGGAGGCCCGCATCGGCAGCCGGTGATCCGCCTTCGCGCCGGTCAGCGATGGCGTGCTCTCCACCGCATACATGCGGTTCATCGTCGTCCGGCCCTCGGCGACGCGGCGGTGGTCGGCGAAGTCGCGGGTGTACCGGACCATGCCCTGGCCGGAGGCCAGGAAATCGGCGTCGAGCGACAACACCACGTCGGCTTTGTCGAAGTGGTAAATCGCCTCGCTGGGCCGGCCGGCAGCCTGTTGTGCCGCGGCCCGTGCGCCGTCACGCGAAATCGGGTCGTACTGATGCCACCTGGCTTGCGGATAGGCCTCGAGCACCGTGGCCATCAGCTCCGCCAGCGACGGGGAGGTTATTGGACCGCTCAGGATCCGTAATCCTGCCCCGCGGGCGGCCTTCTGCTCGCCGAGCGCGGTCGTCAGGCCGATCCGGAACTCCGCCCAGGTCCGCATCTGACTGCGAAACGAGTGCGACTGAGCCCGATCTGGGTCGTACAGCCCAAGAACCGCGGCCTGAGTGATCGTGTCGGTTGCTCCGAGGCTCGCCGGATGCTCTGGGTTGCCCTCGATCTTGGTCGGACGACCCATATGGCTCTCGACCAGCACCGGCTGTGCGATACCGGAGAACGGAATGGCGCTGGCGAAGAACAGCGGGCGGCCCGGGACGAGGTCCTCGGGCTGGCGCACGTAGGGGACGATCGCCTCGGGAGGCTGCTTGGTGCATGCGCCGACGCCGGCAAGGGCCAGCGACGCGCTCATCAGCTTCAGGAACTGACGGCGGCCCTTCGGGTCATTCCACTCGGACGCCTGTTCAGGAAATTCCCGGTGCAGATACTCGCGGAAAGCCGGCGTGTCGGCCAGCTCTCCGAGGCTGCGCCAATACAGGCGGCCACCTGAGTCGGCGAGACGCGATCGGATGGCGGAAGAGTCCATAGGAGCTGTCTGCGGACCGCGAGAGGCGGTCACCTTACCGGTGGCACGTCGAGCAGTTGGTCAACTGACCGACGGGACCGATGTTGTATTCCTTGACCAGTCGTTCACCCAGACCAGGATCGTCCGAGGGGCGCGTCCACGCCATGTTGAAGACCTCGCTGCGCGGCCGCAGATTCGGCGCGGGATTGCGATGGCAGTCGATGCACCACTGCATCATCAGCGTGCTCTGCTGATACATCAGGGGCATCTCGTCGACGCGGCCGTGACACGTCGCGCAGCCGACGCCCTTCTTCACGTGGATGCTGTGATTGAAGTACACGAAATCCGGGAGATCGTGCACCCGGGTCCACTGCAGCCGGGTGTTGTCCCGGAAGCTGGCCCGCACCGGCTCGAGGATCGGCGCAGTCGCCCAGATCTGCGAGTGGCAGTTCATGCACGTCTTGGTCGGCGGGATGTTCGCGAAGGCCGACTCTTCGACCGAGGTGTGGCAGTAGCGGCAATCGATGCCCTCGCCGCCCACGTGGTGCTTGTGGCTGAACTGAATCGGCTGATCGACGAAGTCGGCCTGATTTGTGTTGTAGCTGGACCAATTCAGCGCCGCGAGTCCAGCCCCGAGCGCGCCGCCGAAAACCAGGAGCGCGATGATGCTGACCCGCGAGTAAATGTTGGTGTGGCGATGGAAGATCTGGCTCATCGTGTCGACGCCATGGTGGCCGAACCCCCAAGAGCCTACTCGAAGTTGCCGGCTTTCCGTAGGGGGACCACGCTGGAACGCCCACTGAGTTCAGGTCACGAGGGCGCTGACGCTATGATGTGAAACTTTTCACAAAGTGTCAAATCGTTCCGGACACTCGGGAATCCCGCTGCAATCGGCCTGGTGCGGCAAGATACCAGGATGCTCCGCTGTCCCCGTCTCGCGCTCAGGATTGGCGTCGTGTGGATGGCGCTGGTCCTCGGTGTCGCGGTCCCCGCGCAGGCGCAGGAGTCACCGATCGACTACCGCGTGTCGTTCCCTTCACCCGAGCATCACTGGGCGCAGGTCGAGGTGACGTTCACCGGCCTGCCGGCGGTGCCGCTCGAGGCCCGGATGAGCCGCGCGTCGCCCGGGCGCTACGCCGTTCACGACTTCGCGAAGAACGTCTACGACGTGCACGCCTTCAACGGTCGGGGAACCGAGCTGACCCCGACCCGGCCCGACCCGGCCGCGTGGGATGTCGCCGGGCACGACGGGACGGTACGGCTCGCCTACAAGATCTACGGCGATCAGGTGGACGGCACGTACCTCGCGATCGACACCACCCACGCCCATCTCAATATGCCCGCGACCCTGATGTGGGCGCGTGGCTACGACGAACGCGCGGTGCGCGTGACCTTCGAAGCTCCGGCGGCGTTCCATTGGACGGTGGCCACCCAGCTCTTTGCGACCGCCGATCCGACCACCTTCACTGCCCCGAACCTGCAGTACCTGATGGACAGCCCCGCCGAGTTGAGCGCGCAGTCGATGCGGACGTTCACGCTCGGCAACCCCGATGGCCGGGCGCAGACCATCCGGACCGCCGTCCACCACGACGCCACCGACGCCGACGTCGACCAATACGCGGCCGGTGTCGAGCGCATCGTCCGCGAGGAGCTGGCGATTTTCGGGGAGCTCCCGGTCTTCGAGCCGGGCACATATACGTTTCTTGCCGACTACGTCCCGTGGGGCGGCGGTGACGGCATGGAGCACCGCAACAGCACCGTCGTCGCGGACCCCGTGTCGATCAGGGGGAACGCGACCAGCGTGCTCGAGACGGTCGCCCACGAGTTCTTCCACACCTGGAACGTCGAGCGGATCCGCCCACGCTCGCTCGAGCCGTTCAATTTCGAGCACGCCAATATCTCGGGCGAGCTGTGGCTGGCCGAGGGCTTCACGCAGTACTACGGCGACCTGGTCATGCACCGGGCCGGGTTCGTGCCGCTCGAGCGCGCGGCGGCCACGATGGCCGACTACGCCAACGCCGTGCTCAACGACCCGGGACGGACCGTGCATTCGGCGATCGAGATGAGCCAGCTGGCGCCGTTCACCGACGCCGCCACGGCGATCGATCGGACCAACTTCAGCAACACCTTCATCTCGTACTACACCTACGGTGCGGCGATCGCGCTGGCCCTCGACCTCAGCCTGCGGGATCGTTCGGACGGCCGGCTGTCCCTGGACGACTACATGCGGGCGATGTGGGCCGAGCACGGGAAGCCGGGCGGGCCGCAGCCCGGCCTGGTCGCGAAGCCCTATACGTTGCAGGACGCGCAGGACCGGCTCGCGGCGGTCACCGGTGACCGCGCCTTCGCCGCGGAGTTCTTCGCGAAGTACGTGGCGGGCCACGAAGCGGCCGACTACGCACGTCTGCTGGCGCGGGCGGGCCTGGTGTTGACGCGGCGCCATCCCGGCCGGGCGTGGCTGGGATCTCCGAAGATCGACCAGGCCGGCCTCGTCACCGGGCTGATCGCGACGAATACGCCGGCGTTCGCGGCCGGCTTCGATCAGGACGATCGGATCGTCAGCATCGACGGGAAGAGTTACGGCGGGTCGGTGACGTTCGAGGGGATCGCCTCGGCGCACCACCCCGGCGATCGGATCCAGGTCGCCTATCGCCATCCGGACGGCACCGAGGGCGCGGGCACCATCGTCCTGGCCGAGGATCCGTCGATCGAGATCGTGCCGGTGGAAGCGAACGGTGGGCGGATCACCTCGGATCAGCAGGCTTTCCGAAACAGCTGGCTGGGTTCGAAGCGCCGGTGATCAGTGATTCATCCCGCGCATCCCCGAAGTCATGGTCATGTCGGCCATCCGGCCCATCGGCGCTGGGGGACGCACGCGGAAGAAGACATGAGCCGAGACCGGACGGTCGCCATAGAGCGGCTCGAGGATCGAGGCAAAGGCGTAGGCCGTGACATCGGCGCCAGCGGCCAGGTCCCAGCCGGAGGGACGTGCGATGGTTCGCACGGCGCCCACGGTGAAGGCCCCGATGGCAATGATCCCGCCGATGCCCTCCGGCACGTGGGCCTTGCTGCCGCCGACGAACTGATGGATGCCGAAGCGCAGCACGTCGCTCTCGCGATCGGTACGCTCGGCCCGGCCATAGATTGTCGTCCTGCCGGCGACGTGCGTCGCCTCGGCCAACAGCGACGTGAAGTCCTGGCCCGGGTCGTTGTTCCGGCCCCAGGCCATGGTGGCGGCGGTCCAGCCGTTGTGACGACGCGCGGTCCAGGACGCGGATGCAGTGGTGCGGCGTACGTCGCCGGGATCCGTCGCTTCCGGGTCGGTCAGGAAGCCGTGCGAGAGCTGGAGCTCCCAGCGTCCGGGGCGGTACCAGCCGCGGACCGACCATGAATCGAGTGCACCGTAGTCCATCAGGTCCCAGCGCTGCTCGTCGGGCTCCGCCCCCCGGAACACCGAGCCTTCCACCATCCAGCGCCCGCGCCCGAGGCCGGCGGTCAGTACTCCCATACTGATATGCGTCGAATCGAGGGTGTGGTGGCCGAGCGGCGCGGTCGGATTCTCGAAGGCCGAGGCGCGATGCATGAACGCGATTGGCCCGAGCGCCGGCTCGCCGACCGGGGCCCCCGCCAGCGTCAATCGATAGGCCCGTGGCAACGGCACGCGCCAGACCACCGCCGCCTGCATCAGCGCGTCGTGCGGGTGCTGGCGATCGATCAGCGGCCGCCCGTCCAACGTTTCGCCGACCTGGAACAACTCGCGGTAGCCGTCGTTGCCGAGCGTGGCCGGTTCCAGGCTTACCATCAGGTTGAACTGCAGCGTGCCGCCTCCGGCCGGCCGTTCGGCCATTCCCATCCACCAGTTCTGCGCCGCCAGCTCCGTGCCCCCGCGCGGCCCGCCCTGATGGTTCAGGTTGAAGAACACCACGCCGTCCTGCATCAGGTGCCAGTTGGACCCGGACTGATCGGACTCGTGCGCGTGCCCGGCCATCGTCTGCGCCAGTCCTGGCGAGGCGGCGGCGGAGGCGAAGAGCAGGAGAACCAGAACCCGGAAAAAGGCAGATTTCAACGACTTGGGCCGGGCGTTGTCCGGCAGCATCCAGACCAGCGTACGGCTTCCAGCGGCGGGAAGGTCAAAGCTGCGGCGGCGCGTGTCACAATACCTCGCCGCTCCGGGGAACCTCGTTCGAAGGCTTTCGAGTCTAATGGGGAAAGGCATGGATTGGCAGCGGGGCGCGAGAGAGATGCAGCGTGGGTGAAGACGCGATTGGCATGACCGTACAGCACTACCGGATCGACCGGCGCCTGGGCGCCGGCGGGATGGGCGAGGTGTATCTCGCCGAAGATCTCCGGCTGGGTCGTCCGGTTGCGCTCAAGTTCCTGCCCCACGCGCTCAAGTCGGATCCCGAGAGCCGGGCCCGTTTGTTGACCGAGGCCCGCGCCGCGTCGATGCTGCGCTCCCCCAACATCGCGGTGACCTACGACATCGGCGAACACCGCGGCGCCGACTTCATCGTAATGGAGTACGTGGAGGGGGAGCTGCTGTCACAGACCGTGGCCAACGGCCCGCTGCCGACGCGCGAGGCCATCGAGGTCGGCCAGCAGGTCGCCGAAGCGCTCGACGAGGCGCATTCGCGCGGGATCATTCATCGCGACATCAAGAGCGCCAACCTGATGCGCACCGAGCGGGGGCTGGTCAAGGTCCTCGACTTCGGCCTGGCCAAGTTCGTCGAGGATCGCGGCGGCGCCGCGGAGATGACTCAGCCGCAGGTCACCGTCGCCGGCATGGTGCTCGGCACCGTGTCGTACATGGCCCCGGAGCAGGCGCTCGGACATCCCGTCGATCATCGGTCCGATCTGTTCTCGCTCGGGGTGGTGCTGTTCGAGCTGGCGACCGGGCGGATGCCGTTCACCGGCGGCGCGCCCACCGAGATCATCGATCACATCCTTCACGAGGTGCCGCCGCCACCATCGCGCCACGACGCCCAGATCCCGTCCGGCTTCGACGCGATTGTCGCGCACGCGCTGGAGAAGACCCCGTCGTTCCGCTATCAGTCGGCGCGGGAGATGCGCGACGACCTGCGCGACCTCGGCCGGCAGATGGACGGCACACCGCGCGGCACGACCAGCCGGATCGCCGCCAGCCTGACGCTCGGTGCCGGCGGCGTCGAGAACTCGGTCGCGGTGATGACCTTCGCCAACATCACGCGCGAGCCGGCCGACGACTGGATCGGCACCGGCATCGCCGAGACGGTCAGCTCCGATCTCAAGAACATTCACGGCCTGACGATCATCGGCCGGGCCCGTGTCTTCGATGCGCTGCGCAACCTGAGCTCCAATACCCGCCTGGACGAATCGCAGGCGATCGACATCGGCCGGCGGCTCGGCGCCACCTGGGTGGTGGTCGGCGGGTTCCAGCGGATCGGCGAGCTGGTGCGCATCACCGCCAACCTGGTCGAGGTGCACTCGGGCCAGGTTCGCCGCAACGTCAAGGTGGACGGGCGCATCGGTGACATCTTCGCGCTGCAGGACAGGATCGTGTTCGACCTGACGCAAGGCCTGAACGTGGCGCTGCGCGGGACCGAGGTGGCGGATATCGAGCGGCAGGAGACGAAGTCGGTCGCCGCCTACGAGAGCTTCGCGCGCGGCATGATGAACCTGCGCCTCGCGACCAGGGATTCGATCGAGCGGGCGATCTCCGAGTTCGAAGAGGCCACGCGCTACGACTCCGAGTACGCGATGGCCTGGGCGGCGCTGGGCGGCGCCTTCACGCTCAAGGGCAACTTCCTGTCGCTGCAGGATCTCGTGGTCAAGGGCCTGGACATGGAGCAGCGGGCGCTGGCCATCGATGCGGACCTGTCGGACGCGCACGCCTGGCGCGGCACGGCCCTCCTGGCCTTGAACCGGGTCGACGAGGCGCTGACCTCGATTCACACCGCGATTCGCCTGGACCCGGGGAATGGGCAGGCCCACCAGGCGCTGGCCCGCGCCTTGTGGGTCGGCAAAGGCGACATCTCCGGCGCGATTCCGGTGTTCGAGCGCTCAATCGTGCTCAACCCGGAGGCGGGCTACTCCTATCTGCAGCTCGGGCTGTTGCTGTCGTGGGAGAAACGCTACGCGGAGGCGGAGCGCGTCCTGCGGCGCGCGGTCGATCTCCAGGATCAGTTCATCTCGGGCAACGCCGGCCTGCAGATGGTCGGGGCCAACGCGCGGCTCGGCTATGTCTACTACCTGCAGGGGCGCAACGCCGATGCGATCCGCGAGTACGAGCGCGGCATGGCTTTCCTGCAGACCAGCGATCACGCGCTGAAGGAGCGCAGCGTGATGGAGCTCGACATCAAGCTGGGCGCGGCCTACCTGCGTGACGGCAAGATGGACGAGGCCCGCAAGCACTTCGATCGCGCGCTCAAGACGTTCGAGTCGCGGGTCGCCAAGGGCGCCGACGACCCGTTCACGCGCTACTACATCGCCGACCTCCACGCGCTGCGCGGTGATTCCGACCGGGCCTTCGACTCGCTCGAGCGGGTCTTCGACAAGCAGCCGGCCCTCACCGCCGCCCGGGTGGTCCGCGATCCAGACCTGGAATCGCTCAGGGACGATCCGCGGTTCGCCCGCATTGCCGATTCCCGGGTCGTCAACACCTCGTAACCGACATGCTCGACGTCGTCATCGTCGGCGGAGGTCCGGCCGGCCTGAGCGCCGCGCTGGTGCTGGGCCGGTGCCGGCGATCGGTGCTGGTCTGCGACACGGGACGGCCCCGCAACTACGCTTCGCACGCGATGCACGGCTACCTGACCCGGGATGGCATGCACCCGTCCGAGTTCCTGACCATCGCCCGCGGCGAGCTCGCGCAATACCACACGGTGCAGCTGCGCCATGTCGAAGTGACCGCCGCGGAGTGCCAGCCGGGCGGCAACTTCAAGGTCACGCTGGCTACCGGCGAGGAACTCGACGCCCGCAAGCTCCTGGTCGCGACCGGAGTGGCCGACAAGGTCCCCGACCTTCCCGGCTTCGCCGATCTCTACGGCCGCAGCGTGTTCCACTGCCCGTATTGTGACGGCTGGGAAGTGCGCGACACGCCGCTGGCGATCTACGGGCGCGGCCGCCGCGGCTACGGCCTGGCGCTCGAGCTCACCGCGTGGAGTCAAGATCTCGTCCTCTGCACGGATGGTCCTTGCGAGCTCGACGACGAGCAGCGCGGCAAGCTTGAACGCAACGGTATCCAGGTGCGCGAGGATCCGATCCTCCGCCTCGACGGCGAGAATGGCCTGCTGCAACAGGTCGTCTTCGAGTCCGGCGAACGCCTGCCGCGCCGGGCCCTGTTCTTCAGCACCGGCCAGGAGCAGCAGTCGGATCTCTCGCTGCGCCTGGGCTGCGAGATCAACGAGAAAGGGACCGTACGCACCGGCCAGTACGAAGCCACCCACCTGCCCGGCCTCTACGTCGCCGGCGACGCCTCCCGTGCGGTGCAGTGGGTGATCGTCGCCGCCGCCGAAGGCGCCGAAGCGGCGTTCGCGATAAATACCGATCTCATCGCGCGCGAGCTTCGCTGACGCGCTCGGTCTCAGGCTTTGGGCTTTGGGCTACAGGCCTGTCTGGGGCTCGCGTCGCTTCGCTCGCTCGGCGACACTGCCGCGCTGATAGTCGTCGCGCATTTTGGGTCGCGAGTGGCACTCAGCGCGGGTCGCATCGCTTCGCTCGCTCCGTGCGGGTGCGGCGACAGCTCACAACGCGAGGGACGTCGATTTCCAAGAGGCCAATGGCTAACGGCTGAAGGCTAACGGCTGAAGGCTACAGGCCCGACTGGGGCTCGCGTCGCTTCGCTCGCTCGGCGACACTGCCGCGCTGATATTCGTCGCGCATTTTG
>Ga0070674_100001504_pt1 | contig 12430 bp, 8 predicted proteins | sample KBSM33metaG_FD_65344 | JGI IMG/M metagenome (GOLD analysis project Ga0070674, IMG submission 65344) | Miscanthus rhizosphere microbial communities from Kellogg Biological Station, Michigan, USA - KBS M3-3 metaG | ecosystem: Host-associated > Plants > Roots > Rhizosphere > Soil ... | reverse complement strand
GGGCTTGCCATTCCCGTGCTGCTGCACCTCACGCAGCGCGAGAAGAAGCAGATCGTCCGTTTTCCGTCGCTGATGTTCGTGCGGCGGATCCCGTATCAGTCGGTGCGCCGCCGGAAGATTCAAAACTGGCTCCTGCTGATGGTGCGAATGGCGGCGCTCGCGATGATCATTCTCGCGTTCGCGCGGCCGCTGCTCGACTCCGGCAGCGTGCCGACGGCCGGGGCGAACGCGCGCGAAGTGGTGGTCCTCGTCGACACCAGCTACAGCATGGGATTCGGCGATCGCTGGACGCAGGCACAAGCGGCGGCCCGCGACGAGATCGCAAAGCTGACGCCGTCGGATCGCGGATCGGTCGTGCTGTTCGGATCCGGCGCGGACATTCAACTCCGTTCCACTGCGGAACGCTCACGCCTTCAGGCCTCGGTTGATTCGGCCACGCCAAGCCCGTCGTCGACGCGGTTCGCCCCCGCGCTCAAGGTTGCCGGGAGCATCCTCGCCGAGTCGACGCTGCCGAAACGCGAGGTGGTCATCGTCAGCGACTTCCAGCGCAGTGGGTGGCGTGGTGAGGAAGGCGCGAAGCTCCCCGAAGGCACGACGCTGACAGCGGTTCCCATTCAGGGCGTGGCCGACAAACCAAACCTGACCGTCACCGGCGTGACGTTCGCGCGTTCGGCGTTCTCCGATCAGCAGCGCGTGGTTGTGACTGCCGGCATCACCAATCGGACCGAGCAGCCGGTGAAGGCAAGTTCGATCACGCTCGAAGTGGGCGGCCTGACCCTCGGCACCAAGCCGGTGTCGGTCGACGGCGGCAGCAGCACCTCCGTGGTGTTCGATCCGTTCACAGTGACTGGCCGCAACATGCGCGCGAGCGTCAAGCTCGCGGCCGACGCGCTCGCGGCTGACAACACCTTCAACTTCGTCGTCTCCCCGATCGAGCCGGTCCGCCTCACGGTCGTCGACCGTGGCAACGCGGCGTCCGCGCTCTACCTCACTCGCGTGCTCTCGATTGGCGATGCGCCGAAGTTCGAGTCCGTGGTTCGCCAGGCTGACGGGATCTCCGACGATGACCTGCGGCGCAGTGCGGTCGTCGTGCTGAACGACGTCGAGGTCGACGCGCCACTGGCTCGGCGACTCGCGCGCTACGTCGAGCAAGGCGGTGGGATGTTCGTGGCCGCCGGACCGCGCGCGCGCTGGCCGCAGGACGTGGACACGCTGCCCGCGACGATCGGACCGCCGGTCGACCGCTCGCGCGGCGATGCGGCTCGCGTCGGCGCGCTCGAATACGGACATCCGGTCTTCGAGCCATTCCGCGCACCACGAAGCGGAGACTTCTCCTCGATCCCCGTGTACGGCTATCGCAACCTCACCGCTGTCCAGGGGGCGCAGGTGCTCGCCCGCTTCGACGCAGGAACACCCGCGGTGCTCGAACGAAATGTCGGCCGCGGCCGCGTCATGCTCTGGGGCTCGACGCTTGATGTGTCGTGGAGCGACCTGCCAACCAAGCCGGTGTTCCTCCCATTCATTCATCAAACCGTGCGTCATCTGGCGGGGTATACCGAACCGGAGCCATGGCTGACCGTGGGGCAGGTTCTCAACACCTCGGCGGTTGCGGCACGTGGACCCGCCACGCAGCGTGTCGTCCTCACCCCATCGGGTCGTCGTCTCCCGTTGGACGATGAAGGAACCGACGTGCTCGAGTTGACCGAGCAGGGGTTCTACGAGATCCGCGGCGATGCCAACCAGGCCGACGGCATCGTGGCGGCCAACGTCGATCCAGCCGAGGCTGACCTGACGCCGATGGATCCGCACGAGATCACGGCAGCGGCGGTGGGCGCCGGAGATGGGTCCGCAGGCCAGCCGGCCGGCGTCCCGTTGACACCCGAAGCAAGAGAGAAAAATCAGCGGTTGTGGTGGTATTTGCTCGTCGCAGGAATCCTGCTGCTCGGGGCCGATACGCTCCTGTCCAACCGTATGGCGAAGGCGTAAACTACGAGCAACCGGCTACGAGCCAGCCTGGAGGGCCCTCATGCTCGACTTTCTGCGACGTGCTTCTGTGCCGACGGATCTGCTCGGCATCATTGCGGAAGTGCGTCGCCGCTGGCGTCTGAAGCTCGCGTTGCGCGGTATCGTCCGCGTCCTCGCGATCCTGGTGGCCTTCTTCCTCATCGCTGCGTTCCTGATGCAGTGGGATCGCTTCAGCCCGGCGTCGATTCTGATCGCTCGCATCGCGCTCGCCGCCACGCTGATCTCCTCGATTTACTGGTTCCTCTTTCTCCCGCTCCGCCGGCGTGTCAGCGATGAGCAGGTTGCGCTCTACCTCGAAGAGCACGAGCCGTCGCTGCAGGCGACACTGCTGAGCGCGGTTGAGTCGAGCCGTACGGGCAACCCGTCCGAATCCGAAGCGCTCGTGAAGCGCGTCGTCGAACAGGCGCTCGAGGTGTGCGCGAACCTGAATGCGGCGCACAAGGTCGAGATGCGGCCGCTCCAGCGGAACGCCCTCGCCCTCGGCACCGTCGCGGCGGTCACGTTGCTTGCCCTCTGGGTCGGTCCGGCGTTCTTGCGTCACGCGATGTCCGCGATGTTGAGCTGGGCGGAGAGCGTGCAGGCGGCCTCTCCCTATCGCATCGAGGTCACACCAGGCGACGCCACCGTTCCGAAGGGCGCCGACCAGACGATCAAAGCGTCGCTCGTCGGTTTCGCGTCCGAAGACGTCGTCATGATGGTGCGTCGCACGCCGACGGGCGAGTTCGAGCCCGTGCCCCTCGTTCGCAACGACGACGGAAAGTACGAAGGCGCGGTGTTCGACGTGAATACGCCCACGTGGTACCAGATTGTGGCTGACGGCGTGCAGTCGCCGATCCACACGCTGCAGGTCGTTGACGTGCCATACGTCCAGCGACTCGAGATCGAGTACCACTTCCCGGCATACACGGGGCTCGAGCCGCAGAAGATCGAGGACGCCGGCGACATCGCGGTGCTGCGCGGAACCGACGTGCAGTTGCACATCATCCCGACGATGAAGACGCCGGGCGGGCGGATCATGCTGAACGACAAGGACGGCATCGATCTGGCCCTACAGGCCGACGGCTCTCTGACCGCATCGTTCAAGGCCGAGCGCGACGGCTCGTATCGCGTGGAGCTCAAGGCGCCGTCCGGTGAAATGGTCGCGGCCTCGCCGCAGTACACGATCGATGTGCTCGACGATCAGGCGCCGTCGGTGTCGTTCAACCGGCCGGGACGCGATACGTCGGTGTCGTCGATCGAAGAAGTGTTCGTTGAAGCGGCAGCCGAAGACGACTTCGGGGTCCGCAACCTCGAGCTTGTCTACTCGGTGAACGGCGGACCTGAGAAAGTTGTGAAGCTGTTCTCGGGTACGTCTCGATTGCCCGAGGTCAGTGGCGGGCACACGTTCTATCTCGAGGAGCTCGGCGTCGAGACCGGTGACTCGGTTTCGTACTACGCGCGTGCGACGGACAACGATTCGGCCGGCGCGAAGTCGGCGTCCAGCAACCTCTATTTCCTGCGCATTCGTCCGTTCAAGAAGGACTTCAAGCAGGCACAGTCGCAGGGCGGCGGTGGTGGTGGCGGTGGCGGCGGAGCCGGTCAGGTCGAAGCGCTGTCCGAGCAGCAGCGACAGATCATCTCGGCGACGTTCAACGTCCAGCGCGATCGGAAGTCGCTGAGCGGACAGAAATTCAAGGAGAACTCCACGGTCGTGTCGCTCTCGCAGTCGCGGCTGCGGGAACAGGTCGAGGGTCTGCTCACGCGCATGAACAGCCAGCTCGTCGAGCGCGATCCGGCGTTTGCGAAAATCGCCGAGTACCTGCCCCAGGCGGTCACGGCGATGAAGGAAGCGGAAGGCAAGTTGAGCGCGGCGAGTCCGGATCAGGCCTTGCCGCCCGAGAACAAGGCGCTGCAGATCCTGCAGAAGGCCGAGGAAGAGTACGAGACGCAGATCAGCGTCAACCGTCAGCAGGGTGGCGGCGGCGGTGGTGGTGGCGGCGGCGCGATGCAGCAGGAGTTGGCCGAGATCTTCGAGCAGGAACTCGACCAGATGGCGAATCGCTACGAGACCGCCAACCAGGCGTCTGAGCAGCAGAACGATCGCGAGGTCGACGAGCTGCTCGAGAAGCTGAAGGAACTGGCCAGACGCCAGGAGCAGGAAGCCGAGCGTCAGCGCCGGCGCGCGCTCCAGGGTCAGGGCGGTGGCGGCGGCGGTAGTGCGCAGCAGCGGGCGCTGGCCGAACAGGCTGAAGAAGCCGCGCGTCGGCTGGAGCGATTGGCGCGCGAGGAACAGCGGCCTGAATTGCAGGAGGCCGCACGCCAGGCACGCGAGGCGGCCGATGCCATGCGGCGTGCGGCGTCGGGCAGCGATGCCAATGCCACGGCGCAGGGCCAGGCGGCTCTCGAGCGGCTGCGTGAAACCGAGAAGCGGCTGCAGCAATCGCTGACGCAGCGTGCAGAGCGCGACATCGCCGACGCGAAGCGTGACGCCGAAGAGATCCAGCGGATGCAGCAGGAGATCTCCGATCAGGTGCGTCAGCTCGCGGCGAATCCGTCGGCGCGGACGCAGGCCGCGCGTCAGATCAACGAAAAGAAGGATCAGCTCGAGACCAAGCTCGGAAAGCTCGAGTCCGATCTCGACGATGCTGCGCGCGACGCCAGTCGCGAAGAGCGCCCGGCGTCACGCAAGATGGCGGAGGCAGCCGGCGCGATTCGAGACAATCGTCTTCGCGATGCGGTGCGCTACTCGAAGGCGCTGGTGAGCCGTGGCTCGAATCAGCAGGCAAACGCTGCCGAGGGCGATATCTCGCGCGGGATCGATGAGATGCGTCAGCGTCTCGATGAGGCGCAGGCGTCGCTCGGTCAAGGCGCGCCCGGCGACAAGCGAGAGGACGCACAGCGTCGCGCCGAGCGTCTCGCTCGAGCGGCCGAATCGCTGCAGGAGCGCACGCGCGAGCGCGCGCAGCAGAACGGCCGTCAGCAGGGTGACGGCAAGCAGGGTGACGGGAAACAGGGCGAAGGCCAGCAGGCTCGCGGCGAGCAGGGGCAACAGGGCCAGGGCCAACAAGGTCAGGGCCAGGAAGGCCAGCAGGGCGAAGGTCAGGGTCAGGGCCAGGGCGAAGGCCAGCAGGCCGGCAATGGCGGTGGCCAGCAGGGCGGCGATGCACGTAACGGCGGTCGCAACGCCGCAGGTGGTTACGATCGCGGCGGCGCATGGCGAGGTGGCTCCACGTGGGGCGGATGGTGGGAGGGTGGGCAGGTTCGCCTGACGCCCGAAGACATCCGGCAGCTGCGCAACGAAGCGCGTCAGTACGCGAACGAAGCCCAGGACCTGCGCGGTGTGTTGCGCGGCGAGAAGATCGATCCGCGCGAGCTCGACGAGATCGTCAACGCACTGCGGCAGCTTCAGGACGACCGTGTCTATCAGAACGTCGAGGAGCTCGCGCGGCTGCAGGCGTTCGTGGCGGACAGCCTGAAGCGCTTCGAGTTCGGTCTGCGTCGGCAGCTCGACGCGAAGACCGGCGCAATTGTGCTCTCTGGATCCGACGAGGTCCCGGAGTCGTTCCGTAAACTCGTCGAGCAGTACTACCGGTCTCTCGGTCAAGCGCCGCGGTGAGATTCCGGACTCTTGTGGCTGCCGCGCTCGTGCTGTGTCTCGCGAGCGCGGCGGCCGCGCAATTCGGCCGCGGATTTGGCTTCGGCTTCCGCAGCCGCGTCCCACCACGCTATCCGAAAGCGGATACGTTCGGCACCGGGTTCAATTTCTGTCGCGGCATCTACACCAGCACACGCGGTGAAGCAGGCGGACAGGGTTGGTCCACCGACTATCCCGATGCCGATCTCAATTTCTCCATACGGTTGTCCGAGCTGACCAGGACGCGCGTGAGGTTCGACGCCGAGGGACGCCCGGACTTCGTCACGGTGCGACTGACCGACGATGCGCTGTTTCAGTGCCCCTATCTCCACATGGAGGACGTCGGTACGGTGACGTTCAACGAGCGCGAGGTCGACGCCCTGCGTGCGTACCTCAAGAAGGGCGGCTTCCTCTGGGTGGATGACTTCTGGGGCAGCTACGCATGGGCGGACTGGGTCAACGAGATCGGCCGCGTCCTGCCGCCCAATGAATTTCCCATCCAGGATCTGACGCCGGCCCATCCGATCTATCGCTCGCAGTTTCAGATCAAGGAATTCCCGCAGATCCCCTCGATTCAGTCATGGCGGGGCAATCCCTACGAGACCTCCGAGCGTGGTGCGGACAGCGCCGAGCCGCATTTCCGCGCCATCTTCGACACGCGCGGCAACATCATGGTGTTGATGACGCACAACACCGACATCTCCGACGCGTGGGAGCGCGAAGGTGAGGACCCGCGCTACTTCTATCAGTTCTCGCCGCGGGGATACGCTGTCGGGATCAACGCAATCCTCTACGCGATGACGCACTAGTCATTGCGGGTTCCCTGCTTTCTGCTGCTCGTTCCGGATCAGGCCGATACTATTCATGCATGCCTGTATCCGTCCAAACCGTGTCACTCCTCGTTGCTTCGAACGTCTTCATGACCTTTGCCTGGTACGCGCATCTACGCAACCTGTCCGGTCGTCCGTGGTACATCGCGGCCATCGCCAGTTGGGGGATCGCTCTCTTCGAGTACTTGTTGCAGGTGCCGGCCAACAGGCTCGGCTACACCACGATGTCACTCGCGCAGTTGAAGATCCTCCAGGAAGTGATCACGCTCAGCGTCTTTGTGCCGTTCGCGATCCTCTACATGCGTCAGGGGCTCGACTGGAACTTCCTGTGGGCTGGTCTGTGTCTGCTCGGTGCTGTCTATTTCATGTTCAGATAGAGCTGACGTGAATCCGCAACTCGAGGAAATCATCAGCGAGTTCAACTCTGCGACGGCCCGAGTTCGTAATCTCCACAGCAGTCTGGCGCCTGGTCGATGGAGCCGGCGGCCGACGCCTGAGAGCTGGTCGCCGGGTGAATGCGTAGCGCATCTGAACCTGACAGCCCTCGCGATGATCCCGCTCATTCAGCAGGGCCTCGATGACGCGCGCCGTTCCGGGCGCGCGTCCGGCGACCGCTACCGTCGCGATCTGGTCGGCTGGCTGTTGTGGAAATCCATCAGCGCTCCCGGGCGATTCAAGTCGCGGACGATCCCGGCGTTCGTGCCGACGAGCGATCGTTCTGCTGAGGAGGTCATGGCCGAGTTCGATCGCCTGCAGGCGGAGCAGATTGCGTTGACCCGCGCCGCCGCGGGCTTACCGATCGACAGCGTGAAGATGTCCTCGCCGTTCAATGCGAAAGTTCGTTACAACATCTTTTCCGCCTTGTCGATCCTTCCGCGGCACCAGCACCGGCACCTGTGGCAGGCGGAGCAGGCGGGCCGGTAGCCTACAATCAACTGTGTGGGACAACCTGCCGGCGTCAAGATCTGCAACACGATTCTCGACGCCATCGGCAACACGCCGATGGTTCGCATCAATGCGTTGACTCGAGACGTGACCGAGGCCACGGTCCTGGCCAAGGTCGAGACCTTCAATCCGGGCAACTCGATCAAGGACCGCATCGCCCTCCGCATGGTCGAGGATGCCGAGCGCAGCGGTAAGCTCAAATCGGGCGGCACGATCATCGAAGGGACGTCCGGCAACACCGGCATGGGCCTCGCCATCGTGGCCGCGATCAAGGGCTATCGCTGCATCTTCACGACGACGGATAAGCAGTCGAAAGAGAAGATCGACGCGCTCAAGGCGTTTGGGGCCGAGGTGATCGTGTGCCCGACCGACGTCGACCCCGAGGATCCGCGCTCGTACTATTCCGTGTCGTCGCGACTCCAGAGTGAGGTCCCCGGGGCGTGGAAGGCGAATCAGTACGACAACCCGTCGAACACGCTCGCCCACTACGAGCAGACCGCCCCGGAGATCTGGGAGCAGACCAGCGGTGCCGTCTCGCATCTCGTTGTTGGCGTAGGCACCGGCGGCACCATCAGCGGAATCGGAAGATACCTGAAGGAGCGCAATCCACAGGTGAAGGTGTGGGGCATCGACACCTACGGATCGGTGTTCAAGAAGTACAAGGAGACCGGCATTTTCGACAAGAACGAGATCTATCCGTACATTACGGAGGGCATCGGCGAGGACTTCATCCCCGGCAACGTGGACTTCACGATCATCGACCACTTCGAGAAGGTGACTGACAAGGACGCGGCGCTCATGACGCGGCGGCTGGCGCGAGAGGAAGGCATCTTCGCCGGCAATTCAGCCGGCGCCGCCATGGCTGGCGTTGTCCAGCTCGCCGAACACTTCAAGAAGGGCGACGTCGTGGTCGTCGTGTTTCACGACCACGGCTCGCGCTATATGGGGAAGATGTACAACGACGAGTGGATGGGCGCGAGGGGCTTCCTGGAAGTGACAGGGACGACCGCACGCGACCTGGTGGCCGCCGGTGTGTCAGGCGAGCTCTTCACCGTCGAAGCGCATCGATCGGTCGAGGAAGCGGCGAAGCTGATGAGCCTCCACGATTTCTCGCAGGTGTCGGTGACGAAGGACGGCCGCATCATCGGCTCGTTGAACGAGGCGCACCTCTACGAGGAGATCGTGCGGAATTCGGGGGTGAAAAAGGAGCCGGTCGAGTCGATCATGCAGCCAGCCTTCCCGTTCATCGACATCTCGACGCCGGTGGAGCTGCTCTCGACGATGCTCACACCGGGGAATCCGGCGGTTCTCATCCGCGACTTCAAGACAGACAAGACGTTCATCATCACGCGCTCGGACGTGATTCGTGTCTTGATGTAAAGGGGTCAGACCCCTTCACAGTCGTGCCTGGGTCGTTTTACGAGCGGCGGGATCGTCTGTACGCGCGTTGCGGTGGCAGCGATCCGTCCGGGCCGATCATCTCGAACGGCTTGTCGAAGACCGCCGCGGTCACGTACTTCACTCCCAGGGCAGTGACCGAAGCCACGTCGCTCCGAACGACCCGCCCCGACATGACGTAGTCGCGATCGTCGCGGTCAGCCAGCTGGAAATCCGTCAGGTTGCCAACCGTCATACGGATGCCCGACTCGACCAGCAGTCCGCTCGACGACATGTTCAGGAGGTGCAGATCGACTCCCCACGTGAGCCGGATGCTCTCCAGCCAGAGCAGGTCTGAGCGTTCCCAGCGTGTCGCCCGATTCTGCTGCGGTTGAAGGCCGATGAAGCGCGCGAGGTCGGCATCGAGCGTATAGACGAGGCCGGTCTCTTGCTGAGAAGTCTCTTCCGGCTCCATCAGGTGGAGGCGCGCCGGGCGCTGCCATAGATCGGCGTACTTCGGCGCGTCGCGTTTCGATTGCTGAAGCGCATCCTCGATGCGTGTGACGATGGCGTCCGGATCGTAGGTCGGCCACGGCTGCGCACGACGGCGGAAGAGGCGAGAAAGCAATCCGTCTGACGACTTCCCATCGTCAGTGTCGACGAGCGGAGGCAGCGTCAGCACCGGGAGATGATCGAGCGACGGAGCCTGGCGCAGGTGGCCAGCGAGAAGCTGATCGTCGCCCGGCGACAGCAGGCTCGACGTGACGATCACGTCTGGCCGCCTGTCGTCCAGCGCGTCGATCGCGTTCTCCATTGAGTCTGCGACGATGACGTCGGCATCGAGCTTCTCGCGCACCAGTCGTCGCAGAATTACGATTTTTTCCGGATCCGATTCGATCGCCAGGATTTTCGCCATGAGTCTCCGGCCGTGGATGAGGCAATTCCCGGGCCGCTTCGAAAGTCGAGAAAACACACGGGCGCGCGCGAATCGTGACGGGACGTCTGCCTCTGCGCAGACTAAGAAATGAGCACTTCAGCCGTTCTCGTGTGCCGATTCTGAGCGATGCACGACAGTGCACAGGGAAGGCGCAGCCTCGACGGGAACGGCTCGAGCGCCCTATGATGCCGCGCGAGGATAACGAATGTCGCTGATGCGAAAGTTGAAACGTGCAGGCGCCGCTTTGGTTGCGCTGATTGTGATCACGTCGCTGTCGTGCTCCACGACCGAAGCGCCGCCGCCAGCCGCATTCAGCAGCGCCGGCCGCGGTGCTCCGTTGACGCCAGCGATCCCGGCGGACCTCTGGGCGAAGGCTGACGACATCGAAGCTTTTCCTTTTACCGAGATCGAGGGCTATCCGGAGAAGCACTGGCTGGTCGGCCCATTCGATCCTGCAGCATCGGGTAACCGGCTGAAGGAGTCGTTCGCATCCGCGCGCAATGGCGCCGCACCCGACGGTGTCGAACCGCTCAAGGTCGACGTCTTTACGTCGAAGGACTTCTACGCCGACCGCGCGTTGTGGACCGACAAGCGCTACTTCCGGTGCAACAGCCCGTACGGCCTGGAGTCGCAATGGCGGGGCGGAATGATTGGAGACAAGCCGCCGGCGTCGGCGGCCTGGGGTTTCTGCGATCGCGATTACCCGCGCGAGGCGATCGTCAGCCCGTACGCATTCAAGACCGCTCAGGCACACTACGAAGCGCTCCTCGACGAAGCGAAGCGTCGCGGCGGGCCGACACAACACACCTACGCCACCGTGCCGGGTGAGTGGAGCGGGCGCTATCAATGGCATCGTGGGCAGAACTGGTACGCGGAGCTGCTATGGAACCAGTATCCGACCATCCTCTCGCTGCTCACGGAGCAGTATCAGACCCGGATGGTGCAGGAGGCGTATCACGACGCGCACGACAACGCGCCGCAATGGCCGGCGCAGTACTGCTGGCCCGAGGGCTTCATGCGGCGCTGGCACTATCACGCCGTCACCAACCAGCCTCACTCGGTCATCGTCACTCCGACGCTCGTGCAGTTCCTGGCTGGCGATGCGGACAACTTCATCACCAACATCCACATCGGCCGCACGTTCAACATGGACGGGGGAGTGCCGCATCTCGGCGCCGAGGTCCCGAAGTGGTACGGCGACACCATCGGTTTCTGGGACGGCGACGCGCTCATCACCTGGACGTCGAGCATCCAGGGCTGGAAGGTGCACGGCAACCCTGAGTTCTCGAGCAAGCTGCAGACGATCGAGATCTACACGCCGAACCGTGACAGGGATGGCAAAGTCATCGGCCTCAACCACGAAGGTGTCTTCTACGACCCCGAAGCGCTGGTGGAACCAATCCGGATGATCCGTACGCTCGAGCGGACGAGCGGCTTCGAAGCCGGCGAGCCCTACACGTTCATCGAATGCGTCCAGACGATCTTCCCTGTAGACGGGCGCGCGAAGCCTGTCGTCGCAGGCACCGTGATCCCGTTCAGGGTGCCCGACATGTATGGGCGGCCGTGGGCGAAGATCTGGGAGGAGTACCACGAGAAGGGGATGCAGCGGCCGAAGGAGAAGGAGTTGATCACATTCGAGTGACCGAGACACAACGGGTCGCGTCAGGTGCGGGAACCCAGTGGACGGCCGACGACCAGGCGATAACCGATGTCCAGTTCCTCTTGTTTGAGGAGGTCACCGTACCGGCGCTGCCATGCTCCCGTCTCGAGATCGTCCTCCAGGCGCTGGAGCGCCGAGAGGTCCCGACCCGTCGCGAAGCTGGAGATGCCGCTCCGAATCTCAGCGCTGAGATATGCCCGGGGGCGACGCCAGTACGCGCCGAGAAATCCATCGAGGCAGTCGTGCGGAATCGGCACGTTGATCACACGCGCGTCGGCCATGAAACGCAGCAACTCCTCGATGAAGGGGAGCCGCTTTCGGTCCGCGTCGAGAAACTCGGGAAAGTAGTCTCTCAGCAACCAGAAGCCTTCGGTCGAGGGGTCCCACGTCAGCAGCACGATTCGTTCGCGGGCCACCCGGTTGAGTTCCAATAGTCCAGCGTGCAGGTCGCTCCAATGGTGCACGGTCAGAACGGCCATGACAGCGTCAAACGCACCGTCCCGAAACGGGAGACGTTCCGCGACCGCCTGTGCCGCGGGAGCGGACCTGGTTGACCGCTGCTTGAGCATCACCGTGGATGGTTCGATGGCAACGACGAACCGATCCGTTGGTTCGTAGGAGCCTGTCCCGGCGCCAACGTTGAGGACAGTTCTCGCGCCGCCGAGCTCTCTGGCGATCAGGCCGGCCAGGCGAGGATCTTCTTTGCGAGTGTGCGCGTAGTCGGAGCCGATGCGATCGTACGTGTTGGGCCCGCTCATCTCTGGCCCGTCCGTAGCCCATCTTCAGTGCGATGTTCGTGACCCGGTCGATGAATCACCGGAGGCAACCCAGCGGACGTCCCAGGCAACCCACGCCAGGCGACCGTCGAGGTCCCGTTCTGATGTGCCGCGTGGAAAGAGTCGCGCACCCGCTTTCTTCCACAAGACATAGAGTGGCTTCGGCGTGCGTTGCCGCCAGAGCCCGGCGGTACTCGGCAACGGCGCTGACGGTTACAAGGCCACTCACCAGGAGCAGCACCCCTGTCGCCCAGGCGATGAACCACG
>Ga0070674_100001503_pt1 | contig 12432 bp, 6 predicted proteins | sample KBSM33metaG_FD_65344 | JGI IMG/M metagenome (GOLD analysis project Ga0070674, IMG submission 65344) | Miscanthus rhizosphere microbial communities from Kellogg Biological Station, Michigan, USA - KBS M3-3 metaG | ecosystem: Host-associated > Plants > Roots > Rhizosphere > Soil ... | reverse complement strand
TCACCGCTGCGCGCCATCGGGAGGCAGGAAGCCGGAGGCGCACTCCGGCGGGCGCCTGCCCGCCTTCGGCAAGCGCGGCGACCAGATCGGGGCGCCGTCCGAGCAGCGCCGGCAGGGCTCCGCACACAAGGCTCGCAACGACCGCGGCGCCAAACGCGACAGCCGTGGCACGCCATTCGACCTGGATGTCGTCGAGCCGCGGGAAGTCGGCGGGCAGGATCGTGGGCAGCGTGCGGCGTAGCGCGACCGCCAGCGCAAGGCCAAGGGCGCCTCCGGCGGCGCAGACGATCAGGTTTTCGGCGACGAGTTGCCGAGCGAGACGGGCCACGCCCGCGCCAAGGGCGCCCCGCAGCGCCATCTCACGCCGCCGGCCGAGCGCGCGCGCCAGCTGCACGCCGGCGACATTGGCGACCGCAGCGACGAACAGCAGCAGCACGGCACCGAGCAGCATGAGGAGCGCTGGGCGGACGGATTTCGTGGCCGCGTCGAGCGCAGACTCGACAGTCACGTCGACCGGTCCCTTGCTGCCGAAGATTGCAAGGACTACCGGTCCGGCGTCGGGTGCCGCGCGGGCACGCGCGGTCGCTTCGGCCGAGGCCTGCGTGATCGAGACACCGCTCCGAAGCCGGGCGATCCCGTACAGCATCGACAACCGGCCCTGCGACGCGCTCGCCACATCGGGCACCGTCAAGGCCGTCCAGAGCACCGTCGTACGCGACGGGAACGCAACACCTCGCGGCAGTACGCCGACGATCGTGGCAGGGTCGCCATCCAGTTTGATCTGACGCCCGAGGACGTCGCGCCGGCCTCCGAATCGTGACTGCCAGAACCCATAGGTGAGGACGACGACGTGTGGGGCGCCCTCGCGCTCGTCGGCGGACTCGAGAGTCCGTCCGAGAACCGGCGTGACCCTCAACACGTTGGCAAGACTGGCCGTGACGTCGGCGGCGTCGATTCGTTCGAGCTGTGCCCCGCCCTCAAACGTGAGCTCATCGCTTCGCCACCCCGCGAGATCCTCGATGGTCTGCGGCTTCTCGCGCCAGGCGTGGTACGTGACGTTCGTGACGAACTTGGTGAAGCGGCTGTTGCCGCCCTTGCGGCTCTCGTACACCCGCACGAGCCGATCCGCTTCTGGCCATGGCAATGGATGGACGAGCACACTCCACACGACCGCGAACGTCGTGGTCACGGCGGCAATGGCCAGCGTGATTGCGGCGATCGCCATCGCGGTGGCGCCCGGTGACCGGGTCAGCACCCGGTAGCCGTAGCGGAAGTCCTGACCGATGCCCTCGAACACACCTGCGTGTCCGGGCGGCGGCACTGGTGTCGTGCGCCAATGGCGGCGATGGCCGGCCGCATCCTGCGCCCACGCCTGAATCTGGCGCTCCGTGCGCAGGCGGCTCGCGTCATGCCCCTCGCCGCGTGCCAGCGCCGCTTCGTACACGCTGGTCGCGTGCTCGCTGAGCTCGGCGAGGACGTCCGCATCGGGCAGCGCACCCGCTGCCGCGAACCGGTCACGTATCTCGGCGGTCCAGTCCATTGGGGCTCTCGATGTCGTTTTCGTATTCGTGTTCGTATTCGTCTTCGTCGTCGGGCGCCCTCGAGCCCTCAAGCCCTCGGGCCCCGAAACTACACTGCCCGGACACCAGCGACGCGATGGAGTCCTGTCATGAACGCGGCCCACATGCCGCGCTGGCGCGCCAGCGTCCGTCTTCCGGCGGCGGTCAGCCGGTAGTAGCGCCGGCGCCGCTGGCCCACCTTCTCGACCCAGCGTCCTTCGATGAGCCCCTGCTCTTCGAGGCGATACAGCGTCGGATAGAGCGACGCCGCATGGAACGAAATGGCGCCCTCCGACCGCCGCTCGATCTGGCGAGCCAGGTCGTAGCCATGCCGTTCGTCTTCGTCGAGCAGGGCAAGGATCATGACGGTCGCCGTGCCCCGCTTCAGTTCTCTGGAGAGTGCGTTCTCCATATATGGACACAAAGTATATCATGACGAACGACGGCCATGGGCTGCAGGCTATGGACTTCAGGCCTGACCTGGAGACCGAAGACCATGTAGACCGTAGACCGCAGACCGAAGACCGCAGACCGAAGACTGTGTAGACTCTTCGGGAGTGCCCCGCGCGGCAGGCGATCGCATCGATCACTACGAGCTCGTCTCTATCCTGGGAGTTGGCGGGATGGGTGAAGTGTGGCTCGCACGCGACCTGCAATTGGAGCGGATGGTCGCGCTCAAGTTGCTGCCGCCCGACATCGCTCGCGATACCACCCGCCATTCACGTTTCGCGCGCGAGGCGCGCGCCGCATCGGCTCTCAGCCATCCCAACGTCTGCACCATCTTCGCCCTGGGCGAAATCGAGGCGGGCCGTCCGTTTCTCGCGATGGAGTACGTGGACGGCCAGACGCTGCGGCGGCGGATGGCGGCCGGGATTGTGTCCACCCGCGAGACCGTCAAGATCGGCATCGCGGTGGCGTCGGCACTCAGCGCAGCCCACAGCCACGGCATCGTGCACCGCGATATCAAGCCCGAGAACGTGATGATCCGGAAGGATGGCCTGGTCAAGGTCCTCGACTTCGGACTCGCGAAGCTCGTCGCCCCCTCGGATCGGTACGACCAGCGGAGCACCGAAGGCACCGCCGTCACGCATCCCGGCGGCATCGTCGGCACCGTCGTCTACATGTCGCCGGAGCAGGCGCGGGGCGAGCGAGTGGATCACAGAAGCGATCTCTGGAGCCTGGCGGTCGTGCTCTACGAGATGGTGACCGGACAGCTACCCTTCAAGGCAAGTACGACGACCGACATCCTCGTCGCCATTCTCGAGCGCGAGCCGCCGCCGGTGGCGCGCTTTCAGCCGGACACGCCCGCCGAGCTGCAGCGCATCCTGACGAAGGCTCTGAGAAAGGCTCCCGAGGATCGGTACCAGACCGCGCGCGATCTCGTGCTCGACCTCCAGGCGCTCGACGATACGCTGCGGCAGCCGAGCGGAGAGGCGGTCGCGAGATCGACCAGACGTGCACCGAGCACCTGGACGCGGAAACGGATCGCGCTGGTGAGCGCAGCCGGTGCCGCGCTGGCGCTTCTCGTCGGCGCCGTGCTCTGGCGTGCCGCGCCGCCGTCTGTGATACCTGCGTCGCAAGCGAAAAATGGCTCTTCGAAACCGCGACGGCTGTCGCGGCTCACGGTCGGCGGCTCGCTCCAGACCGACGCGACGTGGTCGCCGGACGGCCGGTTCATCGCGTACACGTCCGACCGGTCGGGCAACTTCGATATCTGGGTGCAACTGGTTGCGGGCGGGGACCCGGTTCAGGTCACGCACGATCCCGCGTCGGACGTGCAACCGGACTGGTCCCCGGACGGTACGAAGATCGTCTTCCGCTCGGAGCGCGAAGGCGGCGGCTTGTTCGTCGTCCCGGCACTCGGAGGCGCCGAACGGCGGCTCACGATGACGGGACAGTATCCGCGCTGGTCACCCGATGGCACGCGCGTCCTGTTCCAGCCAGGCCAGATGGTGCCGGGCCTGGCAACGAGTCACCTGCTGATCGTCGGGCTGGACGGCGCCCCGCCCCGCGAGATCTGGCCAGACTTCTCGTTTGTCGGCGCGGCCAGCTGGCACCCGGACGGCCGTATCTCGGTACTCGGAGTGCACAAGACGCTCGGGCCTGGGCTGTTCACCGGATCGCCAGACGCCCCGGCCCCGGTGCGATCCGCTATCGACCGCGATCTGGCGCAGCAACTTGGTGACTTTGGCCTCCTGAGCTCGGAGGACTTCCGGTGGGGACCGAACGGGACGACGCTCTATCTCGAGGTTGCGGATCGGGGTGTCCAGAACCTCTGGCGTGCGACCGTCGATGCAGCCACATTGAGGATCACCGCCGTGGAGCGCCTCACGACGGGGCCGACACGCGATGCTCGCGTCGCGATCGCACCGTCCGGCTCGCGTCTCGCATTCACGCCATCGAGTGAGTCGGTGCGATTGTGGTCGGTCCCCATCGACGCGGCGACGGGCCGCTTGAAGGGTGAACCAGTCGCCATCACTGACGAAGGGATGCGCGTCGGCACGTCGGACCTTTCCTCAGACGGCACCAAGCTTCTCTACGAGGTGCAGCGCACCGGTCAGCAGGAGCGGGAGCTCTGGAGCGCCGATCTCCTGAGCGGGCGTTCACAACCCTTGTACGGCGACATGCTGTTTCGAGGCGCACCGCGGTGGGCGCCCGACAACCGCCGCGCGATTTATTTCCGCGTAGGACCGCCGGACGCGCCAACACCACCGCCAATGGAGGTCGTGATCGGTGGGCCTGGCGTCGACGAGCGCATGGTCATGCGCTTCAAGCCCGCGGCGGCCATGCAGCCGGAGTTCGTCGCACTCGACTGGTCGCGCGACGGCCGCTCGGTGGTCGGCTGCGAGATGGCCAACGGAACGTATTCCACTGTCGCGCTCCGCGCGGTCGACCCGGCGGCAGACACTCCGAGCCGGACCGAACTCTTTCACGACGACCGCTATAACTTCTGGCAGGTGCGCTACTCGCCGGACCGCCGATGGCTGTCATTCGTCTACGTGCCGGTGAACGGCCAGGGCTACCCGCTCGCCGCCATCGCTCCGGTTGCCTCACCGGATCCCGCGCATTGGCGGAAGGTCGCCGAGGGGTTCGGCTTCGTGGACAAACCTCGCTGGTCACCGGACGGACGGCGCCTCTACGTGCTCGCACGCGACGCGCGCGCACGGTTCAACGTCGTGGCAATCACGATCGACCCGGCGACCGGCACACCGGTCGGGCAACCGATGCAGGTCACGCGATTCGATCGTCCCGACCTGCTCATCTCGCCTGATGTCGATCAAGCTGAGATGAGTCTCTCAGCGGATCGGTTGATCCTCACGATGAAGCGTGCCACAGGCAGCATCTGGACGCTGGACGGTCTCTGACCGGCGACACTGCCGCCGCCTACCCGCTCACGATCTGCGCGGCTGCACGCTTGGCCTCGAGGATCGACGAGCGGTGGTCCATGATGCCAGCGACGTCAGAATTCGCGAACGCGATGCGGCCGAAAGGCTGATCCCTGAGCACGTCGCCAGGTGCGGGAGCGCCGTTTTTTCCAAAGAAGAAGCCCGGCGCCGGTGAGAGATACGCATGGCCCCAGCGGTTCAACACGACGGCGACAATGTCGCGGCGTGCGTCGAATCCCGCCGAGGCAAAGATCATCGACAGCTGTTCCCGCAGCCGGCGTTCGTACTCCACGTACGGCGTGGCGAAGAGCTCGGCGCGGCCTTTCTGGACCTGCGTGTCGAGCGGATCGCCGGGTGACGGGAACAAGACCTTGAATGTGAGCAGGACGGGCGAATCTGGCGAGAGCGTCGGGCGTCCCGGTCCAAATGTCGGAAGGCGCCGCACCGCCAGGAAATTGCCGAACCCTTCGAACCAGCGGCACTCGTGAATCCCGCGGTCATACAGGAAGCGCCAGTTTCTGACCGCGACATGTGCGACCAGTGCCGGTGACCGCACGAACTGCGCGTACGCCTGCTGGTGTGACTCAGGCAGTCCCCGCACGATGTGTTTGGCCGTCCAGCTGCCCCCGGCCACGATCACATGGCGCGCACGAACGGCGCGCAGGCGTCCGCGCCGGCTGTAGACCACGCGAACGGCATCGGCGCGATCCGCAGGCCCTTCGTGTTCGACGGCGATGACCGTGGCCTCGCCCCGAATCCGCACGTGCTGCCCCTTTCGATCCAGCGCGGCGAGCGACACGTGACCTCGCGCGACGTCCTGCAACGAATTCGAGCCGGGAATGGCATCGGGCACGAGCGTCTTCACGATGTGCCGCGCGACGCCCACGTTGCCGCCGGGAAACATCTGGACACCATCGGCGTAGCGCCAGGGGAGCAACACATCGGCGGCATAATCCGAGTACGCGGAGAGCGCATCGGCGCCGAGCCCGGATCCGCCGCCGAGAATCGGCGACATGAAGCGCCGCACGGTCTCACGGCTGATGCCATATGCCTCCATGACGTGATCCTCGAGCGTCATGGCATCGAGGCGCCTAGCCGCCTCGTCACCATGCGCCTTTGGCTGCCACTTCGCGCGGACGTCCGACTCGCGCGCGGTACTCAACACCTCGCGGCGCACGTCATCGCCCAGCGGCGCCCCCTCGAGCTGACGCTCGATTGGATCGACGAGGAGCGTGCCCTCGGGCCGCCCGAACGCCTTGCCGAAGTAGAAGGATGAACCCCGCCCTCCGCTCAAATAGCAGGTGCGGCCGACCGGAAGCTCGGGACCCGATCCGTTCCAGGTCTGATAGTCGAAGATGTCGCGATCGATCCCGATCGACGGATAGAACTCGGCGAGAAACGATCCGGGCAATGGAGGAAAAAAGAGCGCGGATGCCTGGTTGCCGACGAGGCGCTCGCCGTCCACGATGATTTCGTTGCTCTTGGCCAGGCCGCCAAATATCGGGTGGTCGTCGAGCACGAGACACTGCCTGGGACGTGCTGTCCGCTGCAGGAACAGCGCCGAGGCAAGCCCGCTGATGCCGCCTCCGACAATGACGGTGTCCACGGTCTCCTCGGGAGGGACGTCGCTTACGCGCACACTGACGAACTTCCGGTCTCGAAGGCGATGCCCCTCCTGGATGACCGCCCACGTGTTGCCGTTCGCACCCGCGTAGTCGCCGACGCCGCTGTATCCATCGAACGCCGCGGCGCGTGGATCGAGGACGTCGGCGGGCGCCACGCCCTGCATGAGCAGTCCCGCCGAGGCGACGAGTGCGGCATCGAGGAAGTCACGCCGAGTGATCCGCGCGTCCATGCCAAGCGAACGATGGTGGGTCATCGCGATCTCCAGCTACCGCACGGAATAGAGCGGTGTCGCTCGCGAGCGTAGCATGCAGCCGACGCCAATTCGTCAATCGTCATTGGTCAATGTCATGGAGTAGAGTGGACGTGCTCGTTCGGAGCCTGTCTGGAGGCACGATGTCACGACGTGTGCGTACGCCTGGCCACCCGCTGAGCCGCCGTTCCTTCCTCGCCGGTGCCGCTGCCGTCTCGGGCGCCCTTGCCGCGCCCGCTCGTGCCGCCGCCCGCCTGGCACCAAGCGACACGGTGCTGCTGGCGGTGATTGGCGCCGGAGGCCGCGGCGCGGACAACCTGAACGCGCTCAAAGACACGGGCGCAAAGATCGTGGCTCTCTGCGACGTGGACGCCCAGCAGGCGGCCGAGTCGTTCAAGGCGTACCCGGACGCGGTGAAATACAACGATTGGCGCCGGCTGCTCGAGCACGAGCGGAACATCGACGGCGTCGTCATCGCCACCCCGGATCACAACCATGCGGTGATTGCCTGCGCGGCCATGCAGTACCGCAAGCATGTGTACAGCGAGAAGCCGCTTGCCCGCTCGATCTGGGAAGCGAGACAGATGGCCAGTGCCGCCGCGACGAACCACGTCGTGACGCAGATGGGCATACAAGGACACGCGTTCGAGGGTTCACGGCGAGCGGTCGAAGTCATCCGCTCGGGCGTGCTGGGTGACGTGCACGCGGTTCACGTGTGGACGGACCGTCCCGCCGGGTGGTGGCCGCAGGGGATCCAGCGTCCCTCGGACACGCCCGCGGTGCCGACGACGCTGAACTGGGACGTCTGGCTTGGTCCGGCACCGAACCGCCCCTACAACCCCGCCTACGTGCCGTTCAAGTGGCGCGGCTTCTGTGATTTCGGTACCGGCGCGATCGGCGACATGGGCATCCACAACCTCGATACCGCGTATTGGGGGCTCGAGCTCGGCACCCCGACGCGCGTGGCGGTGAAGGATTCCGCGCGCGGCCAGGGCGAGAGAGAGACCTACCCGCTCTGGAGCATTATCGAGCTGCAGTTCCCGGCGCGCGGCGCGCGCCCGCCGGTCACGGTGACGTGGTACGACGGCAACAAGCTGCCTCCGCAGGATCTGTTCCACGGCGAAAAACTGATCACCCATGACGGCGGATCGCTCGTCGTCGGCACGAAAGGCACGCTGTTCACGCGTACCTGGCATGGCGGCGAGACCGAGAAGGACATGTTCGTCCTGCTTCCGCGCAAGCAGTTCGAGGGCTATGAGTTTCCGGCGCCCACCCTGCCCCGCGTGAAGAGCCACCACCACGAGTTCGTGGATGCCTGCCGCGGCCAGGGCCAGACGCTCGCACCGTACTCGTATGCCTCGGTTCTGACCGAAGCGCTGCTGCTTGGCAACGTCGCCCTGCGGAGCGGGAACGTGGTCGAATGGGATCCCGTCAAGATGGTGGTCACCAACAATCCGGTCGATGCGGCGCCCTTCGTCAAGCCGGAGTTCCGGGCGGGGTGGAGCCTCTAGGGGGAGTCGAAGGGTCGAAGGGTCAGAAGGGTCGTCGAGCCGAAGTCGAAAGGTCGAAGCGGCGCTGCGACCGCCGCACCATCGCCCGCACCTTTCGGCCGCACCCTCCTTCCGCACCTTCCGGCCGAACCTCGTCCGCCACACTCATATGGACGTCCAAGACCTGTGCATGGGATGCATGACCGCACGGCAGGGTGCCTCACGGTGCCCGGACTGCGGTTTCGTCGAGGGCACGCTGCCACAGAGTCCGGTGCACCTGCCCCCTCGTACGGTCCTGCGCGATCAGTATGTGCTCGGGCGCGTGCTGGGCCACGGCGGTTTTGGCATTGCGTATCTCGGATGGGACTCGCATCTCGAGATGAAGGTCGCGGTCAAGGAGTTCCTGCCGACCGACTACGCAACTCGCGGCGCGCAGGCCACGGAAGTAACCCCGTATAGCGGCGAATCGCGTGACTATTTCGAGTACGGACTGACGCGGTTCCTCGACGAAGGACGCGCGGTCGCGCGGTTCAACGACCATCCCGGCATTGTGCCAGTGCTGAACTTCTTCCGCGACAACGGCACCGGCTACCTCGTCATGCAGTACGTTCCGGGTATGTCGTTCAAAGAGTATCTGGCACTCAGCGGAGGGAAGATCTCGTTTGACGAAGCCGTCAGCATCATCATCCCCGTGATGGACACTCTTCGCGACGTGCATCAGACCGGCATGCTGCACCGCGACATCAGTCCGGACAACATCTACATCTCGACGACGAAGCGTGTGAAGCTGCTGGATTTCGGCGCAGCCCGCCTCGCGCTCGGCGATCGCAGCCAGAGCCTGTCCGTCATCCTCAAAGCGGGATACGCGCCGTTCGAGCAGTATCAATCCCGGGGCCGCCAGGGCGCGTGGACTGACGTCTACGCGCTTGGTGCCACGTTGTACAAGGCAATTACAGGCACGAAGCCGCCGGAAGCATCCGCGCGGATCGCGGGCGAACCACTGCTGCCGCCACAGGCACTTGGTATCGCGATCCCGCCGGATGCGGAGCGCGTACTCCTTCGGGCTCTCGCGGTCGAACCCGAAGAACGCTACCAAGAGATCGCTGAATTCCGACAGGCACTGCTGCCACACGCTGGTCCGCGGGTTCCGCCGACTCCTCCTCCGCCGCGACCGCCACCGTTGCCGGTGACTCCGCCCGTGCCCGCACAATCACCCCTCGAAGCGATCGTCGCGCCGTTGGCTGCGATCGCGAAACCGGTCAACGGAGCGATCGCACAGGTCACCGGTCTCGTACCGGCGCCTGACGAGCTCGCTTCCGCGCGTCAGGTGGCGCTCGTCATCGCCGTCGTCGGTGGTCTGATCGGCATGGTGGTGACGGTCCGGTTCGGACTCGCATGGATGCGGCTGTTGCTGGAGAGTGCGAACGCGCCATTGCTGGTCGGTGTCATACGTGCAGGCGTCGTGTGTTTGGGTGCAGCGGCAATGACGCTGGGCGCACTTGCCGCGCTCGGCCGGGACCGCCGTGGTGTCGACGTCGTGTGGGCGGCCGGTTGGCTGCTCGTCGTCGCCGGTCTCGCCGGCGCCGGCTTGCAGATCGCGGCGAACATGACGCAGACGGCCATGGGTCTCCTGGCCTTCACAATCGCGTCGGAGCTGAGAACCGCGCTGCAGGCGCTCGTACCGGCGGGGCTGGTCCTGATGATGCTCTGGATTCGACGCAGCCCGACGGTGCGTCCCCAACGCAGTGCTCGCTAACGCGCGTGTACCGAGACGAGCGGCGATGCTGTTCTCTTCGTCAGCAGAACTGTCGCGTGTCAGGGAATGCGAATGACCACCTTGCCCAGGTGCGACTGGCTGGAGAGGTGTTGAAACGCGTCCGGCGCGCGATCGAAGGGAAATACGCGATCGATCACAGGCCTGACCGCACTGGATTCGAACACGTCGTTCATGCGCTGGAACATCGCTCGCGATCCGACCATGATGCCCTGCAGCCGGATGCTGCGCATGAACAGCGACGTGACTTGCACCTGTGCGTTCTGTGACAGCGACCCGATCGCGGTAATGGTGCCGCCGAAGCGCACCGCTTTGATGGATTGTTCGATGGTCGCCTGCCCGCCGACATCCAGCACCTGGTCGACACCAACGCCGCTCGTCAGTGACCGGGCCCGCTCGCCCCAGGCTTCCTCGGTGGTGTAGTTGATGGTCTCTGCGGCGCCAAGCGCTCGCAGCCGTTCCAGCCGATCATCGCGACTCGATGTGGCGATGACACGAAGGCCGGCATGGACGGCAAATTGGAGCGCGAACACCGAGACCCCGCCTGACCCTTGCGTGAGAAGCGTCCGGTCTGGCCGGGGGACGTCTTCCTCGAACAGCGCATGCCAGGCCGTCAAGGCGGCACAGGGCAGTGTCGAAGCTTCTTCGTCGGTCAACGTTGTCGGAGCCGCGATGACGCCGTACTCGGGCAAGACGACGGTGTCGGCGAGCATACCAGGGGTCGTGCCTGCCCCCAATGCGGACTGTGCCGCTTGCAGCGAATAGCGTCCGTCCTGCCAGAGCGGAGCGAACGTCGATGTCACGCGCGCGCCGACGCGAACGCTGGTCACGTCACTCCCGATCGAGATGACTTCGCCCGCCATGTCCGAGCACGGCACCGTGCCTGGCGGGATCGTGCGCAGATACCGTCCGTTGATGAGGAGATGATCGCGGAAGTTGAGCGAGACCGCCTTCGTGCGCACGACAACGTCCCGCGGACCGGGTGAGGGATCGGGCAGCTCAGTCAGCGCCAAGCCGGCGGTGCCAACAGGTTCAGACAGAGTCCATGCGCGCATAAGGCCGTGTCATGGTAACCCAGGCGCATGGCCCACGACGCATGGCTCACATCCTCACCACGGTCACGTGGGCGCCGTGCTCGCCGGCTGGTCCCTACCACGCCCGCCCTTCCGTATCGTGGTCGGTCATCAGTGCAGCTCCTCGAGCAGGGCTGCCGCCTTTTCGATCAGCTCCGATTCACGACCGAGCGCCGCCGAGGCGCGCACCACTTCCTTCTCGGCACCCGCATAGTCTTTCTGCTCGATGCCTTCCCGCACGCCCGGCAGCGTTTTGACCGAATAGCCCGTGTAGTAGCCCGGCGCGTAGATCAAATGCCGATACCACTCGCGCTTTGGCAATCCCGCGGGGTCGATCAATTGACGTTCGCTCTGTATCAGCAGCGCATTCACCCGCCGTACGGTGTCGTCCGCCGTTGGGAGCTTCGCCGCCGACGCCGTGCGCGCCTTCGTGTAGCGGGCGGCAGCGGCGGTCAACCGCGTGATGGCGTTCTCGAGCGGAGCGAAGTTGATCGCGGGCGGTACGACGTCGCGCGGCGGGGCGACCTGCGGACGCCGCGGATCGACCATGGCCGCAAACACACCGTCGTCGAGCTGGCGATTTTTCTCGCTAATCTCATCCTGCTTCGTCTTGAGGAGCTTCTGGACCTCCTTCGAGTACGCCGTCACGGCGTCGGAGAGGTCGGAGAAGTCGAACGGCAGCAGGTCCGCATCCGCGAGCTGAATCACCGCGGATCCCACGAGCTGTGCGAGCGCGCGTCCGTACACGAACTCGTAGTCGGAAAAGTGCATGTACCAATAGAAGTCGTCGTAGATCGAGTGATAAATCCCGCCGGGATCCTCACCGCCAAACCCGAGGTTCAGCGTCGGGACGCCGTTGTGCTGCAGGAATGGCGTGAAATCGGATCCTGACCCGAGCGCATCGAGCCGCAGGTTGGGCCGGCTGCGCGTCGCCGTGCGGACCTCCTCGGTGCCGGTCGCGATGCGGTTGGCCTGCAGCCGCTGCCACGTGCTGACGTGCGCTTCAGGATCGTCGACGACCCGGGCGATGCCATTCATGAATCCCTCGAGCGTGTGCGAGCCGGAGAGATCCAGGAAGCCGCGGTCCACGCCATCGGAGTTGATGTAGACGACAGCGTGCTTCTTGAGATCCTCGTCGTGCTGTTCCACCCACTCGGTGGATCCGAGCAGCCCCGGCTCCTCGCCGTCCCAGGCGGCATAGACGATGGTCCGCTTCGGCTTCCAGCCGCGTTTGACGAGCTCACCGAGGCCGCGAGCTTCCTCGAGCATGGCCG
>Ga0070674_100001500_pt1 | contig 12440 bp, 14 predicted proteins | sample KBSM33metaG_FD_65344 | JGI IMG/M metagenome (GOLD analysis project Ga0070674, IMG submission 65344) | Miscanthus rhizosphere microbial communities from Kellogg Biological Station, Michigan, USA - KBS M3-3 metaG | ecosystem: Host-associated > Plants > Roots > Rhizosphere > Soil ... | reverse complement strand
CGAGCGGGTACACCCTGAGCTGGACTCCAAACCTGGAGACGTTCGAGTACATCTGTCAGGAGAACAATTACGGACCGCAGATGATGGTCGGCGTCGAAGGCGGCGAGACGCGCGCGAGTCCCGTCGTCCCGTAGCGAACGCGACTGACTCTTACGAACTACGACACACAGAGGCAAAACTACTAGATACAGAGGCAACGAGCACAGAGGAACAGGATTCTCAATGCCTCTGTGTCTCGGTGTGTCGTGATGGGCGCGGGACGCCTCATGCCCGTGTCGGCGATTCAAGTCCTGCAGGAAGTTGCCGATTGCTCGTGCATGAGTGTGTCTGGAATCTCGAGCACGACGCCGAGTGACTACGCGGCCCTTCAGGACGAGCGCGCAGTGCTCGTTCTCAAGAAAGCACAGGATGCGAGCAAGGCCCAGGGGCAGGCGTTCGCCGATCTGGTGACGAAGACGACCGAAGCCATCGGCCGGATCATCAAGGTCTACGCGTAGCGGATCTTGCTTTCCTCAGTCCCCACGCTTGCTCCCTTGATCGCGACACACAGAGTCAGCGAGGCGCAGAGGCCATAGAACTCACTCAGTGCCTCTGTGCCTCTGTGTGTCGTGGTCAGTGTGTGGAGTTCCCCGGGGCCTCACTCCACGAACGCCGGTGCCTTCGGCAGCTTGGCGTGCGTCGCGATGTCGTGCTCGATCCACAGCTCGGCTTTGTTCTGTTTCACGAATGCCTCGACCTTCTGTCTCGACGCCGCTGACTGCTCGGCGTTGAACTCGAACGTCGGAGTCCTGCCGGTCGCCCGCTCTTCGGGGTAGTGATACAAGTCGCCGGAGAGGACGACGGGTCCACGCTTCGGGAGTTTGACGACCAGCACCTGGTGGCCTGGCGTGTGCCCCGGCGTTGACATGAGCACCACGCTCCCGTCGCCGAACACATCGAGGTCCTCATTGTTCAGCACGGTCGTCTTGGCGTTCTTCAGCGCGGTGTACTGAGCTGGCTGGATGATGCCCTGCGGCTTGTCAGAAAACATGAAGTCGCGCTCGGACTTCTGCACGATCCACGTCGCTCCCGCGAAGTTGTTGGCGTTGGCCGTGTGATCGGAGTGGTAGTGCGAGAGGATCAGGTAGCGGATGTCTGACGGCTTGTAGCCGACGGATGCGAGCTGGGGCTTGAGTGGCTTCGTTGCCGACATGATCCCTTCTGTCACCGTTCCGCCGCCAGGCTTGAACGCACTGTCAGGAATGCCACCGGTGTCGAACATGATCGTGCCCTTCGGATGAACGACCAGGTAGGCGACGTTCACGAAGTCCACTTCCTTCAGCTCTTCACGCTTGAAGTTGAACAGCTTCGGATCGAGGCCTTTGATGCCTCCCGCCTCGAACACGTAGATCCGCGGAAAGGTGACGACTGGCGGTTTCTGTTGCGCCTCGGCCACCACGATGGACAGAGTTGCCGCCGCAAACAGCGCAAGAACCATTCGACGCATCGTCATGACTTACTCCCTTCCTCCACGTTCTCCCCACTTCAGCTTTTCGCGAAGCACTTCGAAGTAGCTCCGCGCCGGCGCCTTGACCAGGCGCAGTGTTCGCTCTGACCGGCGCACGCGCACGACGTCGTCTTGCTGCAGCGGATACCCGGTCTGGCCGTCGTACGTGACGTAAATATCTTCGACGCCGCTCACCACCTGCGGTCGGACTTCGATGACCTCGTTGCCGGGAATGACGATCGGCCGGTTGGTCAGCGTATGTGGTGCGATCGGCGTCAGGACGATCGCATCAGCGCGCGGATGAATGATGGGGCCGCCCGCCGCGAGGTTGTACGCTGTCGATCCTGTCGCGGTCGCCACGATCAGGCCGTCAGCTTTGACCTTGGTCACCAGGCCGGCGCCCACTGATACCGACAGCTCGATGATCCGCGACAGCGCAGCCTTCGTGAACACCACGTCGTTGAGGACGATGCGCGAATCGAAGTGCTCGCGCGCGCGATACGCATCGGCGGCGAGCATGGCGCGTTCGTCGAACGACGCCGTGCCGTTCAGCACGGACTCGAGCACGTCGTAGAGCTCGTCGATGCGCACTTCAGTGAGGAATCCGAGGCTGCCGAAATTCACGCCGAGGATCGGCGTGTCGCGTCCGGCGAGCGCGGTGCGCGTCGCCATGCCGAGCAGCGTGCCGTCGCCGCCCATGACGACGACCAGATCGACATCGCGCGGCAGGTCGTCCCGCGATCGCGTGTCGCCCGCAGCCTTCGTGAGCTTGCCGCTATCGGTGTCGAAGATCGGCTCGATGTTGCGAGAGCGCAGCCACGACGCCAGCTGGTCGAGATGATCGGCGGCCGCATGGAGTCCGCTCTTGGCGACGATGCCAACCCTGGTGATCTCGCCGCTCATGAGAGTTTGAAGTGGACCAGGAACTCGACATTACCCTTCTGGCCGGTGATAGGAGACGGTGTGGACGCCACGCGGCTCAATCCTACCTCAGCGCCCGCGGCGGTGACCTCCTCGACGACGCGCGCATGAATGGCCTGGTCCCTCACGATGCCCTTCCTGACCTCCGTCCGGCCCGCCTCGAACTGCGGTTTGACGAGCGCGACGACGTCAGCTCCCGGTCGAAGCACAGGTGTGACCGCGGGAAAGATCTGTCGAAGCGAGATGAACGAGACGTCGATCGTCACGATGTCAACCGCCGTTGGCAGATGGGCGAGTGTCAGATGCCGCGCGTTGAAGTGCTCGATGACCACGACGCGTTCGTCATTCCGCAGCTTCCAATCGAGCTGTCCGTGACCGACGTCGAGCGCGACCACGCGCGCCGCGCCGCGCTGCAGCATCACATCGGTGAAGCCGCCGGTCGATGCGCCGATGTCCAGGCACTCACGTCCGCGGACATCGATGTGAAACGTGTCGAGCGCATGCGCGAGCTTGAGGCCGCCGCGACCGGCATATGGGTGGTCTGGTGTGATGAGCGCGACGGCAGCCTGATCGTCGACGGCGGTTCCTGCTTTGGTCGCGGGACGATCGTCAACCGTCACCTGTCCCGCCAGGATCAGCGCGCGCGCACGCTCGCGCGAGGGAGCGAGTCCGCGTTCGACGACGAGCTGATCTAAGCGAATGCGCGCCATCGGCGTGCGGCTCTGGGCTCTGGACTCTGGACTCCGGGCCTTGCTCTCAATTCGATCGGTTCACAATCCATTTGCCGATGGCGATCAGCCGTTCATCATCAACCGCTGCAGATCGAAGCGACGCGTCGGCACGTTCGAGACATTCGGCGGCCATGCGGCGCGACGTCTCCATGCCGTAGAGCGCGGGGTAGGTGGGTTTGCCAGCGGCGGCATCCTTGCCGGTGGTCTTTCCAAGGGTGGCAGCGACGCCTTCTACGTCGAGGATGTCGTCGACGATTTGAAACGCCAACCCGAACTCGCTCGCGGCCGCGTCGATGCCCGCGATCTGCTGGTCGGATCCGCCGCCCATGAGGGCGCCTGACACTGCCGCTGCGCGAATCAGAGCGCCGGTCTTTCGTGCGTGCATCGCACGCAGCGACGAAGCATCGACGACTGGATGCAGTTGTCCCTTTGGATCGGGCGTGACCGACGCGAGATCGATGGCTTGTCCGCCAACCATCCCGACGACGCCGGCGGCACGCGCAACGGTCTCGATGACCCGCAGCTTGCGGGAGGCGACAAGCGAATCTCCGCTCACGGGCTCGCGGGCAAGCAGATGAAACGCCTCGGTGAGCAGTCCGTCACCGGCCAGGATCGCCATGCCTTCTCCGGCGACGACGTGCAGCGTGGGCCTGCCGCGCCGCATGGTGTCGTCGTCCATGGCAGGCAGATCGTCGTGGATCAAGGAGTAGGTGTGGATCAACTCAATCGCGCACGCTGCTGGTAGCGCCAGGTGTCGTTCGCCGCCCACAGCCTCTGCGCTCGCCAGGCACAGAATCGGCCGCAGTCGTTTGCCCCCGGCGAGCAGGCTGTAGCGCATCGCCGAGTCGACGATGGCAGGCGCATCGGGCGGTGTCGGCAGGAATCCCGCGAGCGCGGCTTCGACTTCTGCACGGCGGGCATCGAGGTACGCTCCGAGTCCTTCGGCGGTTTTCACTCCCTGCCCTTCGCGGGACCGTTCTCGACGCCGAACCCGGGCGGTGCCGGCCTGACCTCACCGCGCTCGTTGAGGATCTCGATCCGCTTCTCAGCCTCTTCGAGCCGCGCGTGACAGAAGCGCGAGAGGTGCACGCCGCGCTCGTAGAGCTGCAGCGACGCTTCGAGCGCAAGGTCGCCTTCTTCGAGTTTCTTGACGATGGTCTCGAGCTCGGCGATCGCGGTTTCGAAGTCTTTTATCGTGGGGTCCACAGTCTGCAGTCCTCGGTCCTCAGTCTTCGGTCCTCAGTCTTCGGTCCTCAGTGTACCCTCGGACCCTCGCACGTCGCACTGGACCTTCGCACCCTCGCACTGACCTTCGCACCCTCGTCCCATCGCCCCTTCGGACCGTTCAGGGTTTCGTCTCCCTTACCTCACACGTCAACTCGCCCTTCTCGAGCGTGACGTGCACTTGTGAGCCCGCGTCGATGCGCGAGGCGTCGCGGACGATTTCAGTGCGGTCTGCGTTCCAGCATACGGCGTAGCCGCGACCGAGGACGGCAAGCGGGCTCAGGCTGTCGAGCCGTGCCGCCGATGCCCCGAGGCGCGCGCTGAACGTGTGCGTGCGCTGGTGAATCGCCGAGTGCAGGCGCCCGTCACCCGCGACGAGCCTCGACTTGACGCCGGCCAGGCGGCGGCGCAGGTCGAATCGCTCGAGTGTCAGCTGCAGGCGTCGATACCCGCGCTCGCGCGACGCCAGGCTCGCCTGCAGCGCGCGGCGCAGATCGTACGTGAGCTCATCGGCGTGCCTGCCGCGCAGCGCGAGGTGCCCGCGCATGCCCGCGAAGCCGGACTTGCTCTCGAGCGCGCGAAGCTTCGACTCGAGCCGGTGCTTGCGCGTAGACATCGCCGATTGCACGCCTCTGACGAGTCGATCAATGCGTGCGACGAACTCGTCTTTCCGGGCGACCACCATCTCCGCAGCGGCTGATGGAGTGGGGGCGCGGAGGTCGGCGACGAAGTCTGCGATGGTGACATCGGTCTCGTGTCCAACCGCCGAGATGACCGGCACGGGCGAGCCCGCAATTGCGCGCGCGACGACCTCCTGGTTGAAGGACCAGAGATCTTCGATTGATCCACCTCCGCGGCCAACGAGGATTACGTCAACGCCCTTGACCTTGGCGATCGCTCGCAGCCCGCGGGCGATGTCGAGCGCGGCGCCCTCGCCTTGTACGCGCGTGGGTCGAATCACGAGGTGGGCGTTGGCGTAACGCCTGCGCAGCACGTTGATGATGTCGCGCACTGCGGCGCCCTCGAGCGAGGTGACGATGCCGATTTTCCGGGGCAGGGCAGGGAGCGGTCGCTTGCGGGCCTGGTCGAAGAGCCCGTCGGCAGCGAGGCGCGTCTTCAGTTGCTCGAATGCCAGCTGCAGCGCACCAAGCCCCGCCGGCTCGAGATGCTCGCAGACGATCTGATACTCGCCCTTGGGATCGTAAACGCTGATGCGCCCGCGCGCGACGACACGCAGACCGTCCTGCGGCTTGAAGCGGAGCAGTCGCAGCGAAGATCGAAACATGACGCCCTTGATCTGGGCGCCTGCGTCCTTGAGCGTGAAATAGAGGTGGCCAGTGTTCCAGACCTTGCAGTTCGAGAGCTCGCCCTCGACCCAGATTTCAAAGAAGCGGTCCTCGAGCAGTCGGCGGACTTCAGCGGTCAGCTCGGAAACAGTGAAGACTCGTCGTTGCGCTGGTGGCGGCGGGATGTCCTCCTTGTCGAGTATCTCGTCAGGCTCCTCGAACGGCAGATCGAAGAGGCTCATTTGGTCGGACTGGCGAGCCGGGATTCGGGATTCGGGATTCGGGACTCGGCCTTCGCGCTCGCCGCAAGTGCAGCGAGATCATGTTCCGAGTAACTGAGGCGCGTCACCGACGTCGCGCGACCGGTCTTTTCGTCCGCGCTCACGAGGACACCGTTCAACCGTGGATTCGCGCTCGCCGGTTCCAGCTTCGACGACATACCGGTGAGGAAGCGCGTGAGCGAGGGTTCGCGCTCCATGCCGATGATCCCGTCGTGCGGCCCGGTCATCCCGGCATCGGTCATGTACGCGGTGCCGTTCGGCAGCACGCGTTCGTCGGCGCTCTGCACGTGCGTGTGTGTGCCGACGACGAGCGTGGCTTTGCCGTCGAGATGCCAGCCCATCGCGATCTTTTCGCTGGTCGCCTCGGCATGAAAGTCGACGACGATGACGCGCGTCCGGGATCGGAGCGCTTCGATCTCCTTGAGGACGACTGCGAACGGATCGTCGATCGGCGTCATGAACACGCGACCCATGACATTGACGACGCCGACGGCACGGCCGTCACCCGTCTGCGCAAGATACGAGCCTCGACCGGCAACGCCCGCCGGGTAATTGGCCGGACGCAGCAGGCGTGGTTCGCCGGTGATATACGGGATGACCTCGCGCTTGTCGAAGATGTGATTGCCGGACGTCATCACGTCCACGCCCCAGCCGAGCAGCGCGTCGCCGATGTCCTTCGTCACGCCGAATCCCGCCGCGGAGTTTTCGGCGTTCGCGATGGTGAAGTCGACGCCGTGATGATCGATGAGCGCCCGCAGCCCTTTGCGAATCAACTCGCGGCCGGGGCGGCCGACGATGTCGCCGATGAACAGGATGTTCATGCCGGTTGCCGCGCGTCGCCCTGAATCGGAATCTTCTGTGCCTGACCGCGACGATCGAGTCGCCTGGGAAGAATGATCGTCAACTCGCCGCTCGTGAGCCTGGCTTCCGCACGTCCGATCTCGAAGGCGCCACTCAGGCGCACGGCGCGCGCAAAGCGCCCGTAGCCGCGTTCGAGGAGATGAAAGTTCGGCTCTGACGTCGTCGGGGGAGGAGCCTTCTCGCCCGCCACGATCAGGACGTCACCGCGAAAGAGGACTCGCACCGCTTCGCGGGGCACGCCTGCCACGTCGACGACGATTTCGACGGCATTCGACGTCTCGACCACATCGAGCGACGGGTGGTACTCACCTGAATGCGACCGCTGCTCAGGGCCGAGCGTTGCGGCCAGGTCGGCGAAGACCTGGCGGAGGTCGTCCACCAGCTCGCGCGATTCTGTGGTGGGAAGGAAGGAGAACTCGAGCACGGAAGCATGATCTCACGGCTTGGGCTCTCGGCTTTGGGCTCTCGACTCTGGGCTCAGGGAGGCAGTTTGAGAGCCTAAAGCCTAGAGCCTAAAGCTTGGAGCCTAGGGCCTGGAGCCTAGGGCCGAAACGAGCTCCACATAATATGAGTGTTTATACATAAGATTAGATGCTTGACAAGCACTCATATAGTGCGTATCATTCGGTTCACGGGGGAAACAAACAGATGAGCAAGGTCATCGGAATCGATTTGGGTACGACCAACTCGGTCGTCGCTGTGATGGAGGGCGGGGAGCCGGCGGTCATCGTGAACCAGGAAGGTTCGCGGACGACCCCCTCCATCGTCGCCTTTACGAAGGAAGGCGAGCGCCTCGTTGGCCAGGTGGCCAAGCGTCAGAGCGTCACCAACCCGGAGAGCACCGTGTTCTCGATCAAGCGCTTCATGGGCCGCAAGCATGCGGAGGTGGCGCAGGAGATCTCGCGCGTGTCTTATCCAGTGATCAAGGCGTCGAACGGTGACGCGTGGGTGGACGTGCGAGGCAAGAAGTATTCGCCTCCCGAGATCTCCGCGATGGTGCTCCAGAAGCTGAAGACCGCGGCGGAGGACTACATCGGCGAGAAGATCACTGACGCCGTCGTTACCGTGCCGGCGTACTTCAACGACGCACAGCGGCAGGCCACGAAGGACGCCGGCAAGATCGCCGGCCTGAACGTGCTGCGGATCGTCAACGAGCCGACCGCGGCGGCGTTGGCGTACGGCCTCGACAAGAAGAAGGACGAAACGATCGTCGTGTACGACTTCGGCGGCGGCACGTTCGACGTGTCGATCCTCGAAGTCGGCGAAGGCATCGTCGAGGTGAAGTCCACCAACGGCGATACGCATCTTGGCGGCGACGATCTCGATCAGCGCGTCGTGGACTGGATGGCGGCGGAATTCAAGAAGAGCGATGGGATCGATCTGCTGAAGGACCGCATGGCGCTCCAGCGTCTCAAGGAGGCGGCGGAGAAGGCCAAGATCGAGTTGTCGACCGTGTTCGAGACCGACATCAATCTGCCGTTCATCACGGCGGATCAGTCCGGTCCCAGGCACCTGCAGATGAAGTTGACACGGGCGAAGTTCGAGCAGCTCGTCGACGATCTGCTGCAGCGATCGATGGGCCCGTTGAAGCAGGCGCTCGACGATGCCGGCGTCAAGCCGTCGGACGTTGACGAGATCGTGCTCGTCGGCGGTTCGACGCGCACGCCGAAGATTCAGCAGATGGTGAAGGACTTCTTCGGCAAGGAGCCCCACAAGGGCGTCAACCCTGACGAAGTCGTGGCCATCGGCGCCGCGATTCAGGGCGGCGTGCTGAAGGGCGAGGTCAAGGACGTCCTGCTGCTCGACGTGACGCCGCTGTCGCTCGGCATCGAGACGCTGGGCGGTGTGATGACGACGCTCATCAACCGCAACACGACGATCCCGACCCGGAAGAGCGAGGTCTTCTCAACGGCGACGGACAACCAGACCAGCGTCGAGGTCCACGTGCTGCAGGGCGAGCGGCAGATGGCGCGCGACAACCGGACGCTTGGTCGCTTCCACCTGGTCGGCCTTCCGCCGGCGCCGCGTGGCATGCCGCAAATCGAGGTCGCATTCGACATCGACGCCAACGGCATCGTCAACGTGACGGCGAAGGATGTCGCCACGGGCAAGGAGCAGAAGATCACGATCAGCAACTCCTCTGGCCTGAGCAAGGACGATGTCGATCGCATGGTCAAGGACGCCGAAGGTCACGCTGCGGAAGACAAGGCGCGGCGTGAAGTGATCGACGCGCGGAACCAGGCAGACTCGCTCGCGTACTCGGTGGAGAAGACGATCAACGAGAACCGCGATCGACTTCCGGCCGTGGACGTGGAGCGTGTCGAGAAGGCGATCGGCGTCGTGCGAGACGCCGTCAAGGGGGACAACCTCGAGACGATTCGCGCGGCGAGTGACGAGCTGCAGAAGGCGTCCCACTCGATCGCCGAGCAGCTTTACAAGAACCAGAGTCAGGCTCCGGGCCAGAGCCAGGGGTCGAACGCCCGTCACGACGACGTCGTCGAGGGCGAAGTTGTAGATGCGTGACGTTCGGCGGGTCTAAAGACCCGCCGTTACTGGAGACGTTTGTAGAGGCGGGCCTTCAGGCCCGCCTTGAGAAGGAGCAACAGACCATGACCATTACTCGATTCGATCCGTTTCGTGACCTGAGCCGGTTTTTCGGTGACGTGTACGTTCGCGACGAAGACCTGACCTCGCACGGCAACTGGGTGCCGCCGGTCGATATCTACGAGACCGCGGGGCGCGACCTGGTCATCAAGGCAGAACTGCCGGACGTGAATCGCGAGGACGTCGAGGTCACCGTTGAGAACAACACGCTGACCCTTCGCGGGAAGAAGAGCCTTCCGGCCGACGTGAAGGAGGAGCAGTTCCGCCGCGTCGAGCGCCGATATGGTTCATTCGCGCGCTCGTTCACTCTGCCGACTACGGTGGATGCTTCGAAGGTCAGTGCTGACTACAAGAACGGTGTGCTGACGGTGAAGCTGCCGTATCGCGAGGAAGCGAAGCCACGCACGATCAACGTCGACGTCGCTGCATAGTTGATCCTTGTAGTAGGCCGTAGGCAGTAGGCGGTACGCGGTAGGCAGTTGCGGTGGGCGGCGGGTTGTATGCCGCCTGCCGCATACTGCATACTGCATACCCTATGGACGAGACCCTCGATGTCACCGACCCAGAGGTAAGCGAAGAGTCCGCGCCAATCGCTCCGGTCAAGGCGCCGCCCATCGAAAGTCGATTTCTCTTCGTTGACGTGGCGGCCATGCGCGCGAAGCAGCTGCGACGTGGCGCTCGTGTTCGCCTCAGCGACGATGACACGCCGGTGGAGCAGCACCGCGTGACCCCGCATAAGGCTGAGCGGGTGGCGATGGAAGAAGTAAAGCGGTGCCTCGTCCAGTACGAAGTGCCTTCTACCGACAAGCCGATCCCGCGCGAGTAGCCATTCAGATCCGGACGGAACCTTTTCCCGGCACCTCCCGTAGGTGCGAATAGGATGTTGACCTTCCTGTTCCTGTGCGCAGTGGGGATGGCCTTCGCCGGGCTGCTGGCAATTCCCTTCATGCTGTTCGGGTTGATCTTCTGGGTCATCACCCTGCCCTTCCGCCTTTTCTTCGGCCTGTTCGGGTTCTTCTTCGCCATGATCTTCGGGATCTTCCGAGTGGTGTTCGGGATCATCGGGAGCATTCTCGGTTTTATCCTGGCGCCGGTCGGCCTGCTGATCCTCGCTGTGCTGGTCATCGGCGGAGTGATCGTCGGCCTGCTCTCATTGCTGGCGCCGCTCGTCCCCGTCGCGCTGCTGGCGTTGTTGGTCTGGGCGATCTACAGGCTCGGGCAGCGGCGTCCCACACCGACATTCTGATACTCTCGGCGGCATGCCGAGAGTACGTCTCGTTCTCGCACTCATACTCTGCTCGTGGCTGTTCGTACCGGTGGACGCGCAGCAACCACCTCCGTACCGAATCCTGATCAGCAATGACGACGGCGTGCGTGCCCCTGGGATCGCGGCTGTCGCACAGATTCTTCAGGCCATCGGACAAGTCATCATCGTCGCGCCGGCCGAGAACCAGAGCGGCAAGGGACATTCGATCGTCACGAGTGAACCGATTCTTCGTGAGGACCTGACGCTTCCGAACGGCTTGAAAGCTATCGGCCTGACGGCGACTCCGGCGACGACGGTCAACGTGGCGATTCGCAACATCGTGACCCCATTGCCTGACCTGGTCGTCTCGGGGATCAATCGCGGCTACAACCTTGGCTACACGGCCTACCTGTCGGGGACGGTCGGCGCAGCGCGCGAAGCCGCCATGCACGGCGTGCCGGCGATCGCAGCATCGGTTCAGGAGGATGGTGCGAACCGGAACTACGGCAACGCCGCCGAAGAGGTGTTGGGCGTTGCTCGCCGCGTGAAGCAGTACGGTCTGCCTCGCAACACCTTTCTTAACGTGAATGTCCCCGCGATGCCGACTGGAGGCTATCGCGGTTACCGCATCACGACGCAGGCCTTGCAGCGGAGTGGCGAGGAGCGATTCGCCGAGACGCCGCATCCCTCGGGCAGAACGGTCTACTGGAATGTGTACAAAGAGGGCGCGACCGCTCCCGAGGGCACAGACATCCACGCCGTCAACGAAGGCTATGTGTCGGTGACACCGATGAAGCTGGGCGAAACGGACGCGTCGCAGTTCGACGCGCTACGGGCCATTTTCAAGTAGCGGCACGCCAACGTGACAGGAGAAGCAACAATGCGGATGGTGTTGACTGTGGCAGTCCTCGCGATGGGACTGGGGCAAGCCGCGACGGCGCACGCGCAGGCGACAGATCGCCCCAACGTCGTGCTCATCATCACCGACGATGTGGGGTACGGGGACATCGGGAGCTACGGGGCACCTGATGTCAAGACGCCCAACATCGACAGCCTTGCGAAGAACGGCACTCGTCTGACCGACTTCTACGCGGCGCCGAGCTGTTCGCCGACGCGCGCGGCGCTCATCAGCGGCCGTTATCAGCAGCGCTATCGAATCGAGGTGCCTCTTGGCGCCGCACGCGGGCCGGCCGGAGAGCAGGGGCTGCGCCCGACTGGGCGATCGTTGCCGCAACTCCTGAAGAACAACGGCTATCGAACGGCTTTGATCGGCAAGTGGCATCTGGGATACAAGCGCGAGTTCAGTCCGGTATCGCACGGGTTCGACTATTTCTTCGGCTTCAAGAGCGGACTAGTCGACTACTATCAGCACACCGACCAGAACGGCGAGCCCGACCTCTTCGAGAACGATGAGCCGACGCACGTCGAAGGATATTCGACGGACCTTTTCACCGACCGCTCGGTCAAGTTCATCGAAGAGAACGCCGCGCGGCCGTTCTTTCTGGAGGTCGCCTACAACGCGGCGCACTGGCCGTTCCAGGTGCCGGATCATCCGTCGGTCGCCCCGAACAATGCGCGATTCGTTCAACCGCAGGACGATCCGACGAGCACGCGTGAGGACTACGTGGCCATTCTCGAGCGCGCGGATCGTGGTGTCGGCCAGATCCTTGCCGCGCTCGACCGCCGCGGGTTGTCGCGCAACACGCTGGTGATCTTCACCAACGACAACGGCGGCGAGTGGTTGTCGCGTAACGCGCCGTTGTTCCATCGCAAGCAGTCGGTGTGGGAAGGCGGCATCCG
>Ga0070674_100001498_pt1 | contig 12446 bp, 11 predicted proteins | sample KBSM33metaG_FD_65344 | JGI IMG/M metagenome (GOLD analysis project Ga0070674, IMG submission 65344) | Miscanthus rhizosphere microbial communities from Kellogg Biological Station, Michigan, USA - KBS M3-3 metaG | ecosystem: Host-associated > Plants > Roots > Rhizosphere > Soil ... | reverse complement strand
CAGAAAAGCCACAAGCAGGGACAGCCAGAACGGCGCGATCAGCAGCAATACGAATTGCTGCACCGGCCACGCGAGCACGTACATGCCGTACGAGGCATCGCCGCCGCGCGAAAACCACGCCATGGTGCTGGAGCTGCCGAGACCGACGACCGCTGCAGCAAGCGCGACCGAATGGAGCAGCGTATCGATCGGCAGCAGGTTGCGCAGGGCCAGAACCGAGATCAATCCTGCGGCTCCGATCACGACGGCGTGCCGCCCGATCCACGGCCAGAGCACCGCCAGCATGGCGCCGGACATGAAATATGACCCAACCCGGAACAGCTCGAAGCTTTCCAACGGACCAAGATCGACGTCGTTGATCAGCGAAGTCGCGGACCATGCGGTGGTGACAAGCAGCGTCGCGGCGACGATGCCGACCGCGCTTCGCCGCACGCCGAAGACGAACAGCAGCGCGAGCGCGACGTAGAGCCAGAGCTCGTAGGGCAAGGTCCAGAGCGGATCGTTGACGTCTGGACGCGTCGCGTCGGTGAACGCGCCCGGAATGATCTGCGTGACGCCGTTCACGAACAGCAGCAGGTTGTCGCCGACGTAGCCGAGGTGCGGCCCGAGATTGGGATAGTTGCGGTACCAGACCAAGGTCGCCGCAGAACTCGCAATCAGCGCCAACGCGAGCGTCGGATAGATCCGCAGGAACCGCGCCGCAACGAATTGGGTCCAACCGGGCGATTTCTGCAGCGAGCGGCAGATCAGGAAGCCGCTGAGACAGAAGAACACCTCGACCGCGACCTCGCCGAAGTCCTCGCCGAAACCCGGCACCTGCGGCTCCGGCAGTCCGGACAGATCGAAGTGATGGCTGAACAGCACGGCGGATGCGGCGCAGAAGCGGACGAAGTCGTAGCTGTTCGCCGCACGCGAACCCACCGAGCCATCGCTGCTTGGCGCAATCGTTGCCGACGCATGATGCAAAAGATCGGACCTCCCGGCCTCCCCTTCGCGCGCAGCCTCACACGGCGATCAGCTGCTTGACCGCGGTGACCACTTTCTCCGGCGTCACGCGCACCTCGGCCTCGAGCGGCGGCGCGAACGGAATCGGGATACGCGGCGCGGCGAGGCGCTTTGCGGCCTTGATCGCGCCGGGTCCGAGCTTGTCGACGACCGTGGCGATGATCTCCGCGCCGAAGCCCGCGACCTCGACCGCCTCATGCACCACGAGCAGACGCCCGGTCTTCTTCACCGAGGCGATCACCGCCTCCTGATCCCACGGCCAGATGGTGCGCAGGTCGAACAGATCGACCTGGATCTTGTCGGACGCGAGCATCGCGACGCCCTTGGTGGCGACCGGCATCGCGGCCGACCACGACACCACGGTCGCGTCGTTGCCTTCCACGACTTGCCGCGCGACGCCAAAGGGAATGGGCTCAATCGGGTCGGTAATGTTGCCCGGCACGCCGAACAGGTCCTTCGGATCGAAGAACAGCACTGGATCGTCCGAACGGATCGCCTGCACGAGAAGACCCGCGGTGTCCTCGGCGGTCGACGGCGTCACCACCACGACGCCCGGCAGATGCGCGAACCAGGCTTCCAGCATCTGCGAGTGTTGCGCCGCCGAGTTGCGCCACATGCCGTGCGGCATGCGCACCACCACGGCGGGCTTGGCCTGCCCGCCGAACATGTAGCGGATCTTGGCGATCTGATTGACCAGTTCGTCCATCGCGCACATCACGAAATCGAAAATGCGCATCTCGATGATCGGCCGCATGCCGACCAGCGCCGAGCCGAGCCCCGCGCCCATGATGGTCGACTCCGAGATCGGCGTGGAGACGACGCGCTGCTCGCCGAACTCGCCGAGGAAATCCTTGTACTGGCCCCACAGCCCGCCGCGCGCGACGTCCTCGCCGAGCACCCACACGCGCTCGTCGCGCCGCATTTCCTGCAGCGCGGCGCGGCGCGACGCCTCGATCAGCGTTACTTCGACCACGCCACCGCCCCCGTATCCTGCACATCCTCGTATGCAACTCTCGCTTCAGGCCACGCCGCCGCGTTCGCGTCCTTGCGCGCTGCCGTCATCTCGGCCTTCGCCTCGTCGAGCATCTTGCCGAGATCGGTCGCCGGCACGCCGCGCTCGCACAGCACCGCACCGAGCCGCGCGATCGGATCGCGCGAGCGCGCCTCTTGCACCTCCTCGGCCGGCCGCCACGCGGCCGCATCGGTCGAGGTGTGGCCGGTGATGCGATAGGTGCGCACGTGCAGCAGATGCGGGCCGTCACCGCGCCGCACGGCCGCGACCGCGCTCTGCGCCGCGTCATCGACCGACATCACGTTGTTGCCGTCGACCGTGATCGCCTTGACGCCCAGCGCCCTGGCGCGGTCGACCACGCCCGGCCCGGCGGTGACGTTTTCGCTGCGCGTGAAGGCCGCGACGCCATTGTCCTCGCACACGAACAGCACCGGCAATTTGTACAGCACCGCCCAATTGAGCCCTTCGAGGAACGGCCCGCGATTGATCGCGCCATCGCCGAACATGCAGGTCGCGATCGCGTCCGACTTCTGCATCTTCAACCCTTGGGCGGCGCCGACCGCGATCGGGATGCCGCCCGCCACCACGCCGTTCGCGCCGAGCATGCCCACTGAAAAGTCCGCGATGTGCATCGAGCCGCCCTTGCCGCGGCAATAGCCGTTCGCGCGGCCGTAAAGCTCCGCCATCATGCGCTTCGGATCAGCGCCCTTGGCAATGGCGTGGCCGTGTCCGCGATGGTTCGAGGTGATGCGGTCGTCGATGCGCAGATTGACGCAGATGCCGGCGGCGACCGCCTCCTGCCCTATCGAGACGTGCAGCGGGCCCGGGATTTCGCCCGCCTTGTGCGCCTCGAGCGCGGTCTCCTCGAAGGCGCGGATGCGCGCCATGGTGCTATAGAGGCCGGTCAGGCGGCGCAGGTTGTCGCCAGGTTCGCTCATGAGTTCGCCCGGAAGAAGCGCGGCTTGCGCGGGAGGGTCCCGGCATGTTTGAACACGCCGCAGGAAAGTCCACTAGGGCAAAACGTCATGGCCCCGCAAGCCACTCATGCGGGCCGCGGGCTTGACGCAGGCAGCATGTCCCCACTGATCCTCGACAGCGTCACCGTGTTTCCGCCCGATGCGCGCGGGCGCGCCGCGATTGCGGCCTCGCACGGCGGCGTCTATGCGGCGTATCTGGCGGCGAAGGCCGGCGTGAAGGCCGTGATCCTGTGCGACGCGGGCGTCGGGCGCGAGCGCGCCGGCATCGGTGGGCTGACCTATCTCGACACACTCGGCGTCGCGGCCGCCACCATCGGTCATCGCTCGGCGCGCATCGGGGACGGCGCGGATTGTTTCGCGCGCGGGCTGATCTCGCATGTCAATTCGCTGGCCGCGCAGGCCGGCGTCGCGCCCGGCATGAGCGCGACCGACGCGCTGGCGCGGCTGGAGCGTGCCAATTTGCCGCCCTGCCCCGTCCCGCCGGCGAGCGAAGAGCGGCGCTTTCGCCTCACGGAGGCGCAAACGCCGGGTGTGCGCGTCCATGCGATCGATTCGGCCGGGCTCGTGCTGCCGGAAGACGCCGGCCACATCGTCGCGACCGGCTCGCACGGCGCACTGCTCGGCGGCAAACCCGAAACCGCGATCAAGATCCCGGTGTTCGCGGCAATCTACAACGACGCCGATTTCGGCATCGAGAACGCCGGCATTGCGCGGCTGCCGGTGCTCGAGGCGCGCGGCATTGCGGGCGCCTGCGTCAGCGCCTGGAGCGCGCGCATCGGCGACGGGCAATCGACCTATCATGACGGATTCGTCTCGGCGGTGAATGCGCGCGCGGCGCTTTGCGGCGGCGAGATCGGCATATCGGCCAAAGAACTGGTGGCGCGCCTCGCCGCGGCGCGCGTGAAGGACCTGAAACGATGACCGCACCCGTTTCCAACTCCGCCCGCAAGCTCAACGGCGGACAGGCGCTCGCCGAAATGCTGAAGCTTTCGGGTGTCGGCCCGATGTTCGGCATGGGCGGCTTCCAGCTTCTCCCCTTCTACGAAGCGATGCGCGCGCTCGGCTTGCGCCACTACCTGATCAACGACGAGCGCTGCGGCGCGTTCGCGGCGGATGCTTACGCGCGCGTCACCAACCGCCCCGGCGTGTGCGATGCGACGCTCGGTCCCGGCGCGACCAATCTCGTCACCGCGCTGGTCGAGTCGCTCAATGCCGGCATGCCTCAAATCGCGATCGTCGGCGACGCCAACCGCGACCATGCGTGGAAGAACATGACGCAGGAGGCGCGGCAGGTCGAAATCCTGCGTCCCGCCGTGAAGGAGCTGATCCGCGTCGAGGCAACCAAGCGCATTCCGGAGCTGCTGCGCCGCGCTTTCGCGGTCGCGACGAGCGGGCGGCCGGGACCGGTCGTGCTCGACGTGCCGGAAGACGTCTGCCACGGCGAGCATGATTTCGATGCGGCGGATTTCTGGGTCGATGAGGGAACGCTGAAGGCGCAGGCGCGCCGCACGCGGCCCGATCCGGACGAACTCGAACGCGCCGCGAAGATCATCGCCAAGGCCGAGCGTCCGCTGCTGCTGGTCGGCGGCGGTATCCACATCTCGGAAGGTTACGACGCGCTGCTCGCGCTCGCAGAGAACTTCGGCATTCCGGTCGCGCACACGATGTCCGGCAAGGGCGCGATCGCGTGCACCCATCCGCTCTCCGCGGGTTTGTTCGGCCGCTACTCGCGGATCGCCAACGATCTGATCGCAGCCTCCGACGCGCTGATCGTGGTCGCCTGCAAGCTCGGCGAAATCCCGACGCGGCGCTTCCAGCTCATTCCGCCGGGAAAGCCGCTGATCCACATCGATATCCTTGCAGAGGAAATCGGCCGCACCACGCGCACCGACGTGGCGCTCGTGTCCGACGCACGGCTCGCGCTGCAGGATCTCGCCGCCGCGCTCTCCGACGGCGGGACGGCGCGCGCGAAACGCCAGGCGTGGTGCGCCGAAGTGCCGGCGCGCATGGCGAAGTGGGCCGAAGGCGCGTCAGACCGCCTGAAGTCCAAGGACACGCCGATCAATGTCGGCCGCCTGATGGGCGAGCTCAACGCCATCATGCCGGACGACGCGATCCTCGTCGCGGACGGCGGCTTCGCCGGCCATTGGGGCGGGCTGTGCTTCGACACCAAGCGCGCCGGGAGGCACTTCATCGCCGACCGCGGCTTCGCCTCGATCGGCTACGGCCTGCCCGGCAGCATGGGCGCGCAGCTTGCGGCGCCGAAGCGCCGCGTCGTCGGCCTGACCGGCGACGGCGGGTTCAACATGACCCTCGGCGAACTGGAAACCGCACGCCGCGCAGGCACTCCCTTCGTGCTCTGCGTGTTCAACAATGCGGCGTCCGGCTACGTGAAGGCACTGCAGCACTCGATGTTCGGCGCGGGCAACTACCAGTCGTCCGATCTGGTCGAGATGGATTACGCCGCGATCACGCGCGCGATGGGCTGCAAGGGCATCCGCGTCGACGATCCGGAGAAGCTGTCCGGCGCGTTGCGCGAGGGGTTGGAGAACACCGACAGCCCGACCGTGCTCGACATCGTGGTGACGCGCGACCCGGCTAAAATGCTCCCCGGCGTCGACAATCGCACGCTCACGGTGACGAAGGGGGACCGGCCGGTGTGAGCTTGAAACGGGTAACGTTTATGTTACTCGTCTTTGGTGCCCGAAATCCGGTACTACGTCGCGAGCGACGGCGGCAGCCCGTTCGAGGTCTGGTTTTCCAACCTCGACATCGCGGCGCGCGCGAAAATGACGGTCGCCATTGCGCGCATGGAGCAAGGCAATCTGTCGCGGACGAAGTCAGTCGGCGAAGGCGTCGTTGAGTACAAGATTGATTTCGGACCGGGATACCGGATCTATTTCGGACGTGACGGTGACACGCTGATCATTCTGCTGACTGGCGGCACGAAGAAGCGCCAGCAGCGCGACATCGAGATGGCGGCTGGATTTTGGCGTGACTACAAGCGCACCAAGCGGTCGGTGCGCAGAGGACACGGAGATCGGTGATGGCTAAGACGCGAAGCTTCAAGGAATTGGTGCAGCGCCAGGTCGCTGCCGACAAGGGTTTCGCCGAAGCGCTGCTGCGCGAGGGGATCGAAACGATGCTCAGCGGCGACGTGGAGACCGGCAAGATCATACTCCGCGATTACATCAAGGCGACAGTCGGGTTCGAGAAACTCGGCAAGGCGACCGGCACACAGCCGAAAAGTTTGATCCGCATGTTCGGGCCACGCGGTAACCCGCAGGCGAAGAACCTGTTCAGTGTGATCGGCTATCTTCAGAAGCACGCCGGCTTGCAATTGCAGGTCACGCGCGGCTGATCAACGATGAAAAATAGCAGCACCCGCACTCTCGCCTTTCTCGCTCTCCTCCTCGCCGCGCCGGCCCACGCGGCCGACTGCGCCCGCCCTGCCCCGCTGCGCTTCGAGGTGACGGGCAAGATCGTGCGCAGCGAGGTCGGCTTCACGCAGGGGCTCGAATGGCGCGACGGCAAGCTGTTCGAGAGCACCGGGGGGGTCGGCGGCCGCTCGGGGCTGAACACGATCGCGCCCGACGGGACGGTGACCAACCTGCTCAATCAGGGCCCGAAAGTGTTCGGCGAAGGGCTGACCATCCTCGACAACGAGATCTATCAGCTCACCTGGACCGAGCATGAGGTCTACGTTTACGACCTCGCCGGCAAGCTCAAGCGCACGATGCGCAATCCGCGCGAAGGCTGGGGACTGACCAACGACGGCAGAAACCTCATTTTCAGCGACGGCACGCCGTCATTCTTCTACGCCGACCCGCAGACCTTCGCGATCACGCGCGAGGTGAAGATCAAGTCCGACAAACCGGGCGAAGTCGCCGGACTGAACGAGCTCGAACTGATCGACGGCAAGCTCTACGGCAACATCTTCATGTCGAACACGATCCTGCGCATCGATCCGACGAGCGGCTGCATCGAGGCGAGCGCCGACCTCGGCTCGCTCTGGCGCTCGATGACCGACGCCGACAAGAAGCAGGTCACGGGCAGCGAGCAGAACGTGCTCAACGGCATCGCCTACGACAAGGCGAGCGGAGTTTTCTACGTCACCGGAAAGCGCTGGCGGACGATCTTCGCCGGGAAATTCGTCGCAGCGAAATAGCGCGCATCACGCCGCCGCCTCCGTGCTTCGCCGGGCGGGCGGCGTGAAACTGAGCTCCGCCTTCGGCACCGGACGGCTGAACAGATAGCCTTGCATCTGGTCCACCCCGGTCGCGCGCAAGAGCTCGCATTGCTCTTCGGTTTCGATCCCCTCGGCGGTCGTCAGGATGTTGAGCGTCTTGCCGAGCCCGTTCACGGCGCGCACGATCGCGGCGCTGTCACTGCGGCTCGAGAGCTCGCGCACGAACGAACGATCGATCTTGAGCTTGTCGAACGGGAATTTCTGCAGGTAGCTGAGCGACGAATAGCCGGTGCCGAAATCGTCGAGCACGATCGAAACGCCGAGGTTGCGCAGGGCGTGCAGGACGACGAGATTGGACTCGTCGTTCTCGAGCAGCACCGACTCGGTGATCTCGAGTTCGAGCCGCTCCGGCGCCAGGCCGGTCTGGGCCAGCGTGAGCGCCACCGTCCCCTTGAGGTCGGGAGCCGTGAACTGCGCTGCGGACAAATTGACCGCGAGCTTGATGTGAGCCGGCCAGGCGGTGGCATCGGAGCAGGCGCGCCGCAGAATCCATTCGCCGAGCGAGACGATCAGCCCGGTCTCTTCGGCCACCGCAATGAAACGGTCGGGCCCGAGCAGGCCGCGGCGCGGATGACGCCAGCGCACCAGCGCCTCGACGCCGCACACCTCGCGGGTCGCCGAATGGATCAGTGTCTGATAGTGCAGCTCGAATTCGTCGCGCCAGATCGCGTCGCGCAGGTCGTTTTCGAGCGCATGGCGCGAACGCGCCTCCGCCTCCATCTGGACGTCGAACAGGCGGCAGCGATTGCGCCCTTCCGACTTGGCCCGGTAGAGCGCCAGATCGGCGTTCTTCAGCAGCTGGTCCGCGTTGTTGCCGTCCTGCGGGGCGAGCGCCACGCCGATGCTGGTGCCCACCGTCAGCTTGTTGCCCGCAAGCTCGTAGGGCTCGCACATGGCGCTCAACAAGCGATCCGCGAAGGCCAGAGCAGCTGCGCCCTGGTCGCCGCCGGAGCGCTGCAGGATCGCGAATTCGTCCCCGCCGAGCCGCGCCACCAGATCGGTCTCGCGCGTACAGCCGATGAGCCGCTGCGCGGCGTCCTTCAGCAACGCGTCGCCGACCGGATGGCCGAGCGTGTCGTTTACCGCCTTGAACTGATCGAGGTCGAGGACGAGGACGTTGAAGCTCTCGCCGTGCCGGTTGAGGCGGGCGAGCGCCTCTGCAATCGACTTCAGGAACAGCACGCGATTGGCGAGCCCGGTCAGCGCGTCATGATGCGCCATGTGATAGATTTGCGCCTCGGATTGCTTGCGCTCGGTGACGTCGACGACGACGCTGAGAATGTATTTCGGCTGGCTGTCCGTGCCGCGCAGGATGACGCGGTCGATCGCGACGTGGCGGATACCGCCGCCCGCCTCGTGGAACGGCACCAGGTCGTTCAGGTGCTGGCGGCCGAGCCCGAGGATCTCCTCGTCGAGCGCATCCAGCGCAGCGGCGGCGTGCGGCGGATAGACGTCATGCACCGTGTGGCCGATGATCTCGCCGGCCGGCCGGCCCATGAAGATCTCGGCCGCCTTGTTGACCAGTACATAGCGGAAGTCGCGCGCGTCCTTCACGATGATCGACGACGGGACGTGCTCGATGACCGTCTTGAGGAAGTTTCGCGTTTCTTCCAGCTCCGCTTCCGCCTTGACCTCCTTGGTCACGTCCTTGTGGATCGTGATCCAGCCGCCGCCCGGGATCGGCCGGTCGAGCACGTTGATGATCCGGCCGTCCGCCTGCACGATGCGGACGCTGCTGTCGCGGTTCTCCGCGACGGCGTTGCGGATGCGGCGGCAATGCTCCTCCGGCTCGCCGGCGAGCACGCCCACGGCCTTGCGGTGCCGCATCAGCTCTTCCAGCGTGCAGCCCGGCTTCACGATGTCGGGCGAGAGCGCGTACATCTCGCGGTACTGCCGGTTGGACACCGTGATCCGTCCCGAAGCGTCGAACATGCACAGGCCGTGCGCGACGTTTTCCAGCGCGGTGTCGAACCGCAGGTTGGTGGCCTCGAGCTTCCGCGTCGCCGACAGGATCTTGTACTGGCGCGTCGCCCCCGCCGTGATCGCGAGGGCGATGCCAAACGTCATGAACAGCGCGATGCCGTAATAAGCGCGCGCATTGCGCGCGGCGCGCTGGTAGATTTCATCGGCCGAACGGCCGATGATGACGACGAGAGGAAGGTCGGCCACCACTCGATAGGTGATCAGGCGCGCGACCGGGTCGACCGTCCCCGGCGCGTTCCAGTAGCTGCCCGACGGGAATTCCCGGTAGCGCTTGTAGACTTCGGCGCCGCCGATCGATTTTCCGAAGCTCTCCGGTTGCGACAGGCCCGCCGCGGTGCCGCGCGCGCGAATGAAGCCGTCGAGACCGATCAGCGACGCGATCCCGTCCGAGCCCAGATTGATCGAGCGATAGAACGGCTCGAGCTGCTGCGGGTCGAGCATTGCGATGATCAGGCCGGCGAACGACCCGTCGGGCGCCGCCAGGCGGCGGCTCAGCGCGATCGTCCACGTGCCCGTGCTCTTGAGGCGATAGGGCTTGCCGATGATGAGAGTGTCCTCGCCCGACCGGGAATGCCGCTGGAACGCCTCGAACGCGCTGATGTCGGCGCCGACCGTCCCCTTCGTTGCGGCGGTGACGATCCCGTTCTTGTCGGCGAGGCCGAAATGGAGCGCGACCTGCTTGCCGGCGGTGAAGGCCTGCGTCCATGCGGCGAGATCGAAATACGCCGGGTCCTGCCGCTGCAATTCCCGCAGCAGCAGCAGCGTATCGTCCGCGCTGCGGATCGTGCGCGCGATGTATTCCTCGAAGATGCGCGCGTCGGCCTCGCTCTTGGTCACGGCCGCGTCGTAGGCGCGCGTGTTTTCCTGGTCGGTGAAATAAAACAGCGCGGCGGCGGCAAGGACCAGCAGCGCCACACCCAGATAGGTGAACGGCTGAGCAAACGCGCTCACCCAGGTTCGTAACGCCGTCCCCCGCATCGCCCTCGCCTCGCCGACTGCGGCGGAGACTTACGCGAGATATTCTACGATCCTGCTCATTTCGGTGGTAGCCGGCCCGGCAATTTTCAAATCGGTTAACGAATTCTAAGCCGCGCATGCCGGCATGCGCTCGCGGCATTTGACGCCACGGCCCGCGCCTATTTCTTTTCGAGCAGCAAGGTCGCTTCGCGGCGCAGCGCCGGCTGCAGCCGCTCGGCGAATTTCGCGAGCAGCCACGGCAGCGTGACCTCGATGCGCAGGTTGTCGTCGAACACCGTGATCGAGCCCGCGGCAGTCTGGCCGAGGCCGCGCGCCTGAAAGTGCAGCGTATCGCCGGCCCAGCTTTCCTGCTCGATCGCGACCAGCGCGCTGAGATTGGTGCGCATGCGCGTAAGGCCGCCCTTCAGCCGGCGCGTCGCCTCTTCCTTGCCGAGCCGATGCGGAACCGAGACCGTGACCGGCGTGCCCATCAGACGCGTCCGTTCGGCCGGTAGCGCCTCACCGGTCCTTCGGTCCTGTCGAGATGATCGCGCAGCAGCGCCATGTTGCGCCGGTTGGCGCGGAACGCGACGTCGAACGCGTCGCCGACCAGCGGCACGGCGCCGACCAGACCGTCAAGCGCGACGTTCGCGACCATGCGCGCCACCAGCAGCCGCGGCGCGCCAAGCGCGCGCGCTTCGTTGACGATGTAGAGCGCCATCGCGGTCGTGATGACATCGCCGATGCCGGGCACCAGCCCGATCAGCGCGTCGAGCCCGAAACGGATTTGCGTTCCCGGCACGACGAACGCCGTGTCGAGCAAAGTCGCGAGCGCATCCAGCCGCGCGATGCGCTCTGCGCGCGAGGGCGAGCGGAGCGTGTCAAATGACACGCCGAAGGTGTTGGTACGGTTCATGACTGCGAAGTGGTGACGGCGATGCGTGGAGGCAAGACGCCTGGCGCGCACGAACAAGAAGCCCGTTCCGTACAGGCCTTGAGAGGGAACCTTAAGCCTGTTCCGCCGTTATCACGCAGGCACAACGCAGGAGAAGAGCCATGCGAGTTTTCGCTATTTCCGTAGCCGCAATCATGTCGGCCGCGGTGTTCGCCCCGCTGCCGTCGAGCGCGCAAATCGCCGTGGATGTTCCCGGCGTCGGCGTGCACATCGGTGACCGCCCGCACTATCGCGGCTACAACCGCTATGACGGGCCGGTCGTCCGCGAGCGTCGCATCTATCGCGAGCGTGATGTCGGACTGCGCAGCGGCGACTGCCGGACGATCACTATCCAGCGCGATGACGGGTCGATGAAGCGCATTCGTCGCTGCGATTAAAGCATCGGCGAGTTCAGGAGAAGCGGCGGCCCCGGATCGAAATCCGGGGCCGTCGTTGTCGTGTGCAGGTCGCGCCCGTTGGCGCCTACGTCGGCCGGCTGCCAGCCGCCAGGGGTTGCGACACCGGGGCCCGGTGCCGCCGATTCGGCGCGGCCGCAATGATGCGTTCGGCTGGCCGCACTATCCGAAGGTTCAGGACTGCTATTAGGGTGTACATTAGTCCGACGTTCCCAGTCGTCTTAGGGTGAGGCCCAGGAGATCGACAGGGAAAGCCGGGATGAACCAGCATCGGTCGGGCGACATGGTGTCTTGTTCTGGCGTTTATCAAGCGCACCACCAGGGCCATATTCCAGAGCACGAGGAAGTCACTATTTTGAAAGGCAGCACGTTTCCGGCCTGTTCAAGATGCGGTGAGAACGTTGTGTTTCAGCCGCTGCACATGGCCAGGGAAATTGAAGCTGTGCCGCGTTTCAATCATCAAGCGCGGGGTCCTGTCCCCAAGCGCCGCAAGTAGACTTCGCCAGAGCAGATTTGCGGCGCCGCTGCGCGGCGCGCTCAGCCGAGTCGGCAGGGGTGGCAATCCCAAAATTGCTGACACCGTGCCGACACGACAACACGCGTCATTCCCAGCGCCTCGCCTCTCGACTGCAAGTATTTGATTTGCTGGTGCGGGCGGCCGGACTCGAACCGGCACGGGATCGCTCCCGAGGGATTTTAAGTCCCTTGCGTCTACCATTCCGCCACGCCCGCGCGATCTGCTTTCTAGAGCATGCAGGCTTCATTCGGAACTGATTGTGGCTGCCCCTCCCCAACCCTCCCCCGCAAGCGGGGGACGGAGCGCACCGAGCGTGCGGCGGCACATCCCAAAATGGAAGCGGGCGGCCATGCCGCCCGCACCTCACGTCGTTTGGAGCCGCGCGCCATAAGCGCG
>Ga0070674_100001497_pt1 | contig 12449 bp, 7 predicted proteins | sample KBSM33metaG_FD_65344 | JGI IMG/M metagenome (GOLD analysis project Ga0070674, IMG submission 65344) | Miscanthus rhizosphere microbial communities from Kellogg Biological Station, Michigan, USA - KBS M3-3 metaG | ecosystem: Host-associated > Plants > Roots > Rhizosphere > Soil ... | reverse complement strand
TCAGGATCCGCGCCATACGCGGCCGCGTGCGCGCGGAACCACGAAAGCGCCGCACGAGCGGATTCCTTCATCACGTCGCCCAGCTGCCCCGTCAACGTGAGCGTTCCAGTACCCGGCATCCGTGACGCTTCGACGAGCAACACATCGCCTCCAGCCGGCGTCCACGCGAGGCCGATTGCGACACCGGGATCCTTGGTGCGCTCTTCGATCTCTTCATCGAGGAACGTCGGCGCTCCGAGCATGTCCATGACGATCGCTGGTGTGATCGTGAGAGAAGCCTCTTCGCCCTCCGCCCGCCGGCGAGCGGCCTTGCGACAGAGCGCGCCAATCTCGCGTTCGAGGTTTCTTACGCCGGCCTCGCGCGTGTAGCCCCGAATCACCGTCCGAAGCGCATCGTCAGTGATGACGAGCTGCTCGGCGGTGAGGCCGTGATTCGAGATCTGCTTCTGCGCCAGGTGGTCGCGTGCGATGGCCAGTTTCTCTTCCTCGGTGTAGCCCGGAATTTCGAGCACTTCCATGCGATCGCGCAGCGCCGGGGGAATCGGGTGCAAGACGTTCGCAGTGGTAATGAACAACACGTCGGAGAGATCGAACGGCACGTCGAGGTAGTGATCGCGAAACGAGTTGTTCTGCTCAGGGTCGAGCACTTCGAGGAGCGCCGACGCGGGATCGCCACGGAAGTCCGCACCGAGCTTGTCGATCTCGTCGAGGATGAAGACCGGGTTTCGCGACTCGGCGCGACGCAGCCCCTGAATGATCTGGCCGGGCAGAGCACCGATGTACGTCCGTCGGTGCCCGCGGATCTCCGCTTCGTCACGCATTCCGCCGAGTGACACTCGCACGAACTTCCGCCCGAGCGATCGCGCGATCGATTTCGCCAGTGACGTTTTTCCGACGCCGGGAGGACCCGCAAAGCAGAGGATCGGACCCTTGACGTTTGGATTCAGCTTGCGAACGGCCAGGTACTCGAGGATGCGGTCCTTCGCCTTTTCGAGCCCCGAGTGATCGGCGTCGAGGATCTCTTTCGTCTTCGGAAGGTCGATGACTTCGTCCGTATGCTTCTGCCACGGCAGCGTCACCAGCCAATCCATGTACGTCCGCGAGACCGTGTACTCCGCGGCCGCGACCGGCATCCTCGCCAGTCGATCGAGCTCGCGCAGCGCCTCCTTGCGAACGACCTCGGGCATTCCTGCCGCATCGATCTTCTGCTGCAGCTCCTCGATGTCCTTGGTCTGATCGTCGCCTTCACCGAGTTCCTTCTGGATTGCCTTGAGCTGTTCGCGAAGGAAGTACTCGCGCTGGTTGCGCCCGACTTCCGATTGCACCTGCGACTGGATCTTCGATCCAAGCTCGAGAACCTCGAGCTCCTTGATCAGGATGCGATTCAACGCATCCATGCGCTCGCGCACGTCGAGCTTCTCGAGCACTTCCTGTTTCACCGCGGTCGTGATCGTGGTCAGGCTCGACGCAATGAAGTCCGACAAGCGTCCCGGCTCGGTGATGTTGGCGGCGAGCGTCTGCAGGTCGTCCGAGAGCAGCGGTGACAACGACACTACCTGCTGAAAACTCGTCTTGATGTTTCTGAGGAGTGCATCGATCTCGAGCCGTTGCCCCTCGTCGAGCGATTCGGGCGTCGGCGAGACGCGACCGCGGAGATACGGATGCGTCGACGTGATCTCGTCGAGCGTCAGCCGTGACAACCCCTGAACGATCAAGCGCAGGCTGCCGTCCGGCAGCTTGAACATCTTGTGCACGTGGCTGGCCGTGCCTACCGTGTGGAGATCGGCGATCGTCGGCTCTTCGATCGACGCGTCGCGCTGCGTGAACACGCCAATGAGCTTGCCGCTCGACATCGCGTCGTCGATGAGGCGGACCGAGGCCTCGCGCGCAACGGCGAGAGGCATGAACGAGTTTGGGAAGAGGACAGTGTCCCGCAACGGCAGGATCGGCAACTCGCTTGGAACCGTCAGCGGCCGATCGGTCGTTACATCCAGGTCAAGCAGCTCGTCGCTCATAGAAGACGGAGGGGCCTGAGGCTATCACAAGAAAAAAAGCCCAACTCCCAGAGTTGCTGGGAGTTGGGCCGCAGGGGTCGGGACGCAGCCGGAGCGCGTCAGTTCGACATGTCGTAGAAGAGCGTCGACGACCCGCGCTTCTGCGCGGCCGCCCGCTCACGACGCTCGGCGGTCTCGCGCGCTTCCTCGCAGTCCTTGCAGCGGACCGCGAACGGCAATGCGCGCAAACGAGCTTCAGCGATTTCCTCGCCGCACTCGAAGCAGTCGCCGTATGTCTTCTCTTCAAGACGACGCAGCGCCGCGTCGACCTTGTTGAGTGTCTCCGACTTCATCTGGATGAGCGCGAACTCGATATCTTCCTGGATGTCCACTTCAGAGCTCTCGCCTTGATCCAGGACGTCGCGTTCCTTGTTGCCGTCCGCTCGGGCGTCGCGAATCTTCTCGTGAACCGAGTTCACCAACTCCCGACGGCGATCCTCGAGCATTTTCTTCAGCTCGTCATAGCGGCTCGTCTTTGCTACCGCTACCTTCCTCTTCGTCGTCGTCGCCATGATGCCCCGCTCCCTTCCCCGTGCGCCTCTCATTCGAGGCTTTCAGTTTCTATGATGACCGCGGCTATGCAATCGAAGTGCCTAACTGTAAATTGGCTGGGTCGCTTCCGGAGAACCACCCTGTTCCGCGCCCGCTCCAACCCGATGCATAGTTAATGAAGTCATTTCCCGTCAATGAATTAAGAATTATCGACTCGTGCGTTTCCTGCCGTCGAACATTTAGACGCCGATTCGCGCACTGAGGTTTTTGTCGGGCTGTCCTCTTCCGATCACAACCAGAAACCACGAAATCATTGACCATCTCCACGGGTTTCAGCTGTTCCTGGGGTGAAGGATTGTCGTCGAGCCGCCTCACTCTCCGATGTGACGTGTGACCGTAAACACATCTGCCAATTTGATTTACTGTCGATGCTTGACGGAAGAGCCGACTACCGCCCGGGGAGCATGTCTGGTTGAGGACTTCAGGTGTGAGGTGTCTAAACCTCTACAGTGGCCGTGCTTTTATGTCGAATTATCAGCAGTACGTCTAAATTTCTTCATTTAGGAATTTGAGACGTTCGTGCAGGGAGGAGTCGAGATTCAGTCACGGCTGTCGGACCGGTGGCCACATTGCCTGGTCGGACAACGTGTGCGAAGCTCACCGGTGATGACCTGCCCTTCATGCGGCCGCCGGAAGGGGCGCCGTGACTGTCCCGCGCTGCGTGCGAGCATCTGCACGATCTGCTGTGGAACGAAGCGCCTGGTCGAGATCAACTGCCCGGAAACGTGCGTGCACCTGAGCACAGCGCGCGAGCATCCGGCGGCGGTCGTCAGGAAGCAGCAAGAGCGCGATGTCGCTGCCCTGCTCCCCACGATCAACCATCTCACCGAGCGGCAGCATCAGCTGTTCTTCCTCATTCACTCCGTCATCGCGCGACACAAACCCGAAGGATTCAGCCGTTTGGTCGACGAGGATGTCGCTGAGGCGGCGGGCGCTGTCGCCGCAACGCTGGAGACTGCTGGTAAAGGCGTTCTTTACGAGCACACTCCTGCCTCGCTGCCGGCGAAGCGGCTCGCAAGCGACATCACGGCGCTGTTGGCCGAGGTGCGATCGAAAGGTACCAGGATCTACGATGGCGAAGTCGCGATTTCACTGCGGGCGATTGAGCGCGGCGCCCGGGAGATTCACAAAGAGCAGGCCGAGGACACGGCCTACCTGTCACTCGTTGGCCGCCTGCTTCACGTCAGAAGCCAGCCCGCGCCCGAGGAGCCCACGGCCCGGAGTTCGCTGATCCTGCCCTAAGCCTGCTACAATACAGGGTTTGTGCGTCCGGCCAAGTGGCACGCCGGGCGAAATTCGATGGATTCACCGGAGCGACAGCCGCAACGGTTCACAGCGAGACAGAAACATGGCGAAGCGATGTGAGGTGTGCAACAAAGGTCCTGTGTTCGGACGGACCATTTCTCACGCACACAACGTCGGTCCCCGGCGGTTCGAGCCCAACCTGCAGACGGTGCGCGCCAAAGTCAATGGCGGCACCAGGAAGATTCGCGTCTGCACGCGTTGTCTGCGAGACGGCAAAGTCATCAAGGCGGCCTAGTGATCAGGCAGGTCATCAGCGCACCTGACGCTCCCAAAGCGATGGGGGCGTACTCACCGGCGATCAAGGCGGGCAACCTGCTCTTCGTGTCGGGTCAGATCCCAATCAATCCGGCAAGCGGGGCGCTCATCGACGGCGATATCACGGCGCAGACCGAACAGGTCATGCGAAATCTCGGCGCGCTCCTGCGCGCAGCCGGCGTCGGATTCGAGCACGTCGTCCGAACGACGGTGTTCCTTGCGGACATGGGTGACTTCGCCGCCATGAACGAGGTCTACAGCCGGCACGTTGCGGCTCCGCCTCCAGCGCGAGCGACCGTGCAGGTCGCGCGGCTGCCGCGCGATGTGAAGATCGAAATCGACGCTATTGCTGTTCTCTCGTAATGCAAAATGCAAAATGCGAAATGCAAAAGAGCATTTGCATTTTGACTTTTGCATTTTTCATTTCTGAATTCACGCCCGCGCAGTTCGTTCCACTCCTAATACCCCCTGCACGCCCTTGATCGACTTGATCACCTTCTCGAGGTGTTTCACGTCGCGGATCTCGACCGTCATGTCGATGCGGGCCTGACGATCGTCGCCGGTGCGCGCCTCCATGTTGGTGATGTTGGTGTTGATGTCCGAGACCCTCGCGCTGATCTCCGCGAGCATTCCCTTACGGTCCTCCACCTGCATCGTCAGGCGAACGACATACGGCGCCTGATCGGTGCCTGCGCTATCCCATTCGACATCGATCCGTCGCTCGGGATCGAACATCAGGTTCAGCACATTCGGACAACCGAGTGAGTGCACCGACACACCCTTGCCGCGCGTGATGTATCCGACTATGCGCTCGCCGCGAATGGGATTGCAGCACTTCGCGCGGAACACCATCACATCGTCCGTGCCGCGAACTTTGATCTTGTCCGACGCGGAACCTGACCGAAGCACGCGGCGAACAACCGAGACGACCGCCGAGTCTTCGTGGAGCTGTCCGTTCGGCGCCGACTTCTGCAGAACCGTTCGTGCCGACAGCTTTCCGTAACCGATGTGCGCAAGCAGCTCTTCGGGCGACTTCGCGCCGTACTCCGACGCGAACTTCGCGAGCTCCGGGCTTTCGAGCAAATTGCCTGGATTGAGACCGTAACGTCGCGCTTCCTTGTCGAAGAGCCGTCGTCCGAGGTCGATGCTGCGTGTCCGCTCTTCAGCCTGCAGGACGTGCTTGATCTTGCTGCGCGCCCTCGAGCTGACAACGAACGACAGCCAGTCGCGACTCGGCTTGTGGCCAGTCTGCGTCACGATCTCGACGATGTCGCCGTTCTGGAGATGGGTGCGGAGCGGCACCATGCGGCCGTTGATACGGGCACCTACACACTGGTTGCCGACGTCCGTGTGGACCATGTACGCGAAGTCCACCGCCGTCGCGCCGCGTGGCAGCGAGCGCACCTCACCCTTCGGCGTAAAGATGTAGACCTCCTCGGGGTAGAGGTCGATCTTCAGATTCTGGAGGAATTCCTGCGGATCACGGACCTCCTGCTGGACTTCGAGCAGCTGCCGCATCCACAGGAAGTAGCGCTCGTCACGGTGATCGCCGACGCGCCCTTCCTTGTATTTCCAGTGGGCGGCGATGCCTTCCTCCGCGCGCCGATGCATCTCCCCCGTACGGATCTGGACCTCGAATGGAATGCCGTGCTCGCTGATGACCGAGGTGTGGAGCGACTGGTATCCGTTGGGCCGCGGCATCGCGATGAAGTCCTTGAAGCGGCCGGGAACCGGAGACCAGGTCTGGTGGATGATGCCGAGCGCTGCGTAGCAGTCCTTGACCGATTGCGTGATCAGTCGAAGCGCGACGAAATCGTAGACGCGCTCGAGGTCGATCTTCTGGCGCATCAACTTCAGGTGGATGCTGTAGAGACGCTTGAGCCGCCCGTCGAGCGTATCGATCGGAATCTGTGCTTCGTCGAGCCGCGCGCGCAGCGTGCGCGTCAGCTCGTCGATCACGCCCTCGGCGTACTTACGGCGCCCTTCGACTTTCGTGCGCAGTGCTTCGTACGCTTTCGGCTCGAGGTACTTGAACGACAGCTCCTCGAGTTCGTTCTTCACCTTGCTCATGCCGAGCCGGTTGGCGATTGGCGCGTAGATGTCGAGCGTCTCCTGGGCGATCTTGATGCGTCGTTCTTCCGGGAGATGATGGAGCGTCCGCATGTTGTGCAGGCGGTCGGCGAGCTTCACGAGGATGACGCGAATGTCATCCACCATCGCCAGCAGCATCTTGCGGAAGTTCTCGGCCTGCCGCTCTTCGCTCGATGAGAACGGAATCGCGCCGATCTTGGTGACCCCCTCGACGACGTGCGCGATCTCCTTGCCGAAGAGCTCCTGGATCCGCTCCGGCGTCGTGAGCGTATCCTCGACCACGTCATGCAGGAGGCCGGCGGCAACGGCGACCACGTCCAGTTTCATGTCCGCCAGCGAGTCTGCAACCTCGAGAGGGTGCACAAGATAGGGCTCGCCGGAGTGACGCACCTGCCCCTTGTGCTCGAGGGCCGAGAACACGTAGGCGCGCCGGAGAAGCTCCAGGTCCGCCTCCGGGCTGTAGCTCCGCACCTTCTCGAGCAGGGTCTCGAATCGAATCATGAAGAACGGTGTCTAACGCAGTACGACGCCGGTTGGGACCGTTGAGTGCCCGGAAAAGGGCCCTTATGTTCATGATAGCCGGACCCTTGACTGGCTAGAAAACGGATCACTATACTGGCGCGTTTGCCGGGGAGCAGTCCCGTCCCAGCCGGGCTGCCGGGGCCGAAATGCGATAGATCGTTAAGGGGAGATCTCGAGATGCACAAGTTTTCGTCAAAGGCCTCCGTGAGCGTGCTGTGCGCAGCGCTCGGCCTCGCCGCGGCAGGCTGCGGCCAGATCAATAGCCTGAAGGCGACCATGGCCTTCAAGGACGCAAATCAGCTGTACAGGGGCCAGGATTTCCGGGCCGCTGTCACGAAGTACCAAGAGACGATCGACTTGTGCAAGGGATCGGATCCGGACTGCATGGACCCGAGGTTGACGCCTGCGTACTTCTTCCTGGGGAACAGCTACGACAACCAGTATCGCCCGGCGCGTCGCGGCGAACCGGCCAATGACGCCCTGCTGACGAAGGCAATTGAAAACTACAAGAAGGCTGCAGAAGTGGTCGTCGAGCCGCTGACGAAGCAGCGGGCCATGGAGTATCTCGTGGCGGCGTATGGTCCTGACAAGCTCAACGAGCCGGCCGAGGCGGAACCGATCCTGCGGCGCATGATTGAGATCGATCCGTCCGAACCGAGCAACTACACCTATCTCTCCCGAATTTTCGAGGAGAACGGCGACTATGAACAGGCCGAACAGCTCCTCGTGAAGGCGCGCGAGATGAGGTCGAACGACCCCGGCGTCTATATGACGCTGGCGACCTTCTACAACCGCCAGGGCGAGTTCGACAAGAGCATGGAAGCGCTGAAAGCGCGAGCCGAGCGCGAACCGAACAACCCGGAAGCCTTCTACACGATCGCGCAGTTCTACTGGGAGAAGGCATATCGTGACTTCACGATTTCCGACGGGGAAAAAATGAAGTTCGTCGTCGCCGGCAACGAGGCGATCGACAAGGCCATTCAACTGAAGTCCGACTACCCCGAGGCGCTCACCTATAAGGGACTGCTGCTCCGTGTGCAGGCCAATCTCGAGAAAAATCCCGCGCGGCAGCAGGAACTCGTGAAGGAAGCGGCGACGTTCAGCGAGCGGGCCGCGGAGGTTCAGGCGAAGCAGCGTGCTGCCGGTACGGCCGGCGGCCGTTCGGGCGAATAAGTCGCCCGTTCGCAGCTGAAATATTTGAGGGCCGTCCCCCTGTGGGGCGGCCCTTTTTAGTTGTAGAATCACCGACGAGCCACGCCGCTCCGTGCCGAGACGCGTCGGTCGCCTTCTTGTTTGTTTACCTTTCCGAAACAGCTGCTTGGTACGCTACAGCTCTACTTGTCCTACTAGAGAAAGGATTTTGGCAATGACGCACGTGAGCAAGGCAATGTGCGCGCTCCTCGTTCTCACATTGTTCCTCGCCGCACCCGGCATGGCGCTAGGCCAATCGCAAGCGACGACGGCGGAGATTAACGGCCGAATCGTCGATCCGCAGGGAGGGGTACTCCCCGGCGTCACCGTGGCGGCATCGAGCCCCCAGACCGGCTACATGCGCGACACGGTGACCAACGCGGAAGGGTTCTTCTCATTGCCGTTGCTGCCGCCCGGGACGTACGACGTGACCGCGGAGTTGTCGGGGTTTGCGACGTTCCGGCAACCAGGAGTGCGAGCGACTGTTGGCGCAACCATCACGATCAACCCCACCATGACCGTGGCCGGCGTCCAGGAGGTCATCACCGTCGAGGCCGCGACTCCACTCGTCGAGACGAGCTCGTCGATCCGCACGAACACCGTAGACGAGGAGGCGATTCGCAACCTGCCCATCAACGGACGGCGCTTCCAGGACTTCCTCACGCTGACGCCGACTGCGCAGGTCGATACCAGCCGCGGCCAGATTTCCTTCGCGGGCCAGCGTGGCATCAACTCCAACGTCAGCATCGACGGCGCGGATTACAACCAGCCGTTCTTCGGCGGCATCCGAGGTGGTGAACGATCGAACAACGCCTTCACGATCCCGCAGGAAGCGATCCAGGAATTCCAGGTCGTCGCCTCAGGCTACTCCGCAGAGTTTGGACGCTCGACGGGCGGCATCGTGAACGCCATCACGAAAAGCGGCACCAACAGCCCGCGCGGCTCCCTGTTCTACGTCAACCGCAATAAGGATTGGGCCGAACCCAACGCCTTCGGTCAGAACGCGGCGCCGACGCAGCAGCAGTGGGGCGGGTCGATCGGAGGGCCAATCGCCCAGAATCGACTCTTCTACTTCGTTGCCGCTGAGATGCAGCGTCTGAAGAACACGCGCAACGTCGTCTTTTCGCTGACGGGCATCACGCCCGACGCCAACACCGCTGAAGCCTATAACTACTTCAGGAGCCTGGAGGAGCCGTTCGACGCGACCAACGACGCCGAAGCCATCCTCGGACGCGTCGACTATCAGATGCCCGAGGGCGATCGCCTCGCCGTCCGCTACAGCTTCAGCAACAACAAGGCGCTCAACTCCAACGCCACCGGCAACGCCCTCTCAGACACGACGATCAGCGCCGTATCGAACAACGGCACGGAACGCGATCGGACGAACACGGTCGTTGGTGAGTTCACCTCGGCATTCCGTTCGAGCGCGCTGCTCGAAATCCGCGGGCAGTATTCGCGCGAGCAGCGGCCACGCGACGCCAACACGTTGCAGCCGCTTCTCACCGGCACCGTGGGCAACGTCGGCACGGTCAGCTTCCTCGGCGAGAACATCCAGCGCGACTGGCGCGCCCAGGTCGCAGCCAACACGACCCTGGTCAAGGGGAACCATTCGACCAAGGTCGGAGTCGAATACAACCACGTCGACGCGTCGCAGTTGTTCGGCTTCGATCAATTGAGCACGTATCAGGTTTTCGGGACCTCTCAGACGATGCTCGAGGTACTTTCTGTGGGCGGCCCGACGGCCAACCGCTTTGACCTTCCCTCTTCAGGCGTCCAGTTCCGGAAACAGATCGGCAACCTTTCCACGGCGCTCGCGACGGACGAAATCGCTCTCTTCGCGCAGGACAACTGGAGGCTCACGCCGACATTTACTTTCAACTTTGGATTGCGCTGGGAAGGCACCCGCAACCCAACTCCTGAAGCAGACAACCAAGCCATCCTGAGTCAGCTCGACGGCCGGACGTTCCCAATCGGCAAGGAGATCGACCCCACCCAGATCCCGAATCAGATGAACCAGTTTGCTCCACGCATCGGGTTTGCATGGAACCCTGGCAACTCAGGGACAACCGTGGTTCGCGGTTACAGTGGGATCTACTACGCGCGGACGCCGATGCTGATTTTCTCGGACCCAATGAGCGGCTTCCGGCTACCGCCGGGCAACCTCACGGTGACGCTGCCGTATCAAGTCCCTGTCGGCAACCCGAACAACACGCTCTACAGGCAGTTGCTTCTTATCGGCATCAACCTCAATAACACTCCGCTCTCGAGTCTGCCGCAGCTCACACAGCAACAACTGACCCAGCTTGCGACCGCACTCGGCATCACCCCCAATCCCTATCTCGGCGTCAACGTGACGGGAGTCGACACGGAGTTCAAGAATCCACGCGCAACGCAGGTCGGTGGCGGAATCGAAAAGGAGTTGGTCACGAACTTGAGCGCGGGAGCCGACGTTGTTTATGTGAAGACCGACCACCTGGAGCGTAATCGCGACCTCAACATCGGCGTGCCTACACCGGCGCCGACCGACCCGGCGCAGCGACCCATCTTCCCGGCTCGCCCGCTCTCGACGCTGAACCAGGTGCAGATTCGCGAATCGAGCGCGAGCTCGGAGTACACCGCCATGACGCTGACCACACGTCTGCGTCGCAACTGGGCGTTGTTCAACGCCAACTACGTGCTCAGCAAGTCGATGTCCGACGACGACAACGAGCGTGACTCCGGCGGCGTTCTCTACGAGAACGCGTTCGACCTCGCGCCCGAGTGGGGCCCGGCACGTCTCGACCGCCGTCACCAGTTCAACGGCTACGCCGTCTTCTTCCTGCCGCTGAACGTGGACATGTCCGCCAGCTTCCGCTTGATGAGCGGGCTGCCGATCGACGCAGCAATGGGACGCGACGCTAACACCAGCCTCGGTGGCAGCGATCGCCCCTACAGCGCACCCGGCGTACCATTCGAGCGCAATGGCTTCCGCGACGAATCGTTCACGGAAGTCAATTTCCGCACGCAGTGGGGCCCGCGATTTGGCGGAGACAATCGCGTGCTCGTCACGTTCGAGGTCTTCAACCTCTTCGACGCCGACAACATCCGGCTCTCGGGCGCAACGGTGACGAACTACTGCGCCGGCACTGCGCCGGCCGACTGCGGATTCGGCCCGCCCACCAATCCGAACTTCCTGCAGGTGAAGGACGCTAGCGGGAACTACATCACGACGAACATCCCTGGCGCCCCCAGGCAGATCCAGCTCGGAGTGCGGTTCGAGTTCTAAGGCCTGAGTCTGCGTTTCGTGGAAGGGCTGTCATGAGTCAAGCACCCGTGACAGCCCTTTCACTTTTTGGTCCTCAACGGTGATCGTCGAACGGCACAATACACTCCTATGAGTCGCCGCCTTGTGCTGCTGCTCCTGCTCCTCGGGTGGTGGGCAGGCGCTGGACGCGCACAAGCACCCGCAAGCGATCTCAAGCCCACAGTCATCCTGATATCGCTCGATGGATGGCGCTGGGACTACGCGCAGAAGTATCCGGCGCCCGCTCTAACGCGCCTGATGAAGCAGGGCGTCAGCGGTGTCCTGATTCCCAGCTTTCCATCCAAGACATTCCCCAACCACTACACCATCGTGACCGGTCTGTATCCCGGTCACCACGGCATCGTCGCCAATTCGATAAAGGATCCCGCCACCGGCCGGCGACTGACGATGTCGAACCGGAAGGAAGTGCAGGATCCGATGTGGTGGGGAGGTGAGCCGATCTGGGTGACGGTCCAGAAGGCCGGACAGCTCGCGGCACCGTTCTTCTGGCCCGGCTCCGAGGCGCCAATCATGGGGGAATGGGCACGGTACTGGGCGCCATTCGACGAGCGTGTCGCCGCAAACAAAAGGGTCGACCAGATGCTGGCCTGGCTCGATCTGCCGACGGATCAGAGACCGACCTTCCTGACGCTGTATTTCAGCGACGTCGATAGCGCAGGCCACGACTTCGGACCGGACTCGAGGGCTGTGGCCGACGCCGCCCGTCGGCTCGATCGCTATCTCAATCGTCTGTTACGCGGCCTCGAGAGACGACGGTTGCAGGATCGAGTCAACGTGGTGATCGTCTCGGACCATGGGATGAGCGAGTCCAACACAAACCGCGTCGTCATCCTCGATGACTACTTGTCGCTCGACGGCATCGACATCGTCGACCTCAATCCGACGTTGGCAATCTTCCCACCGGCGGGAAATGAGGAGGCGGTCTATAAGGCGCTCGCCGGCGCTCATCCTCGCCTGAAAGTATTTCGCAAGGCTGAGACTCCCCTGCACTGGCACTACCGCGACCATCCTCGTATTCCGCCTGTCGTCGGCGTCGTCGACGAGGGATGGCAGATTCTGCGCCGCTCGACGTTCAACAACTTGATCGCCAAAGGCGAACACGGACCCTTCGGCGTGCACGGATACGACCCGATGGAAGCGGAGAGCATGCGCGGCATCTTCGTGGCGGCGGGTCC
>Ga0070674_100001494_pt1 | contig 12457 bp, 15 predicted proteins | sample KBSM33metaG_FD_65344 | JGI IMG/M metagenome (GOLD analysis project Ga0070674, IMG submission 65344) | Miscanthus rhizosphere microbial communities from Kellogg Biological Station, Michigan, USA - KBS M3-3 metaG | ecosystem: Host-associated > Plants > Roots > Rhizosphere > Soil ... | reverse complement strand
GTGTTCAGATAGCCGAACCCCGCAATAGCCTAGAACCGGTTCACATCGCTGGTCCCAGATTTCAGGCCTCGCTATTTACTGCGACCAAAGATACCCCGTAGACCGACCACTAGTGCAACAATACCGACCAATATGACAGCTATTACTGTCGGAACACCTATGACCATTAGCACGGGAATAGCGATTAGCCCCAAGAACGCAAAAACCACGCCAGCGAACAGCAGGGCTAATCCCAAGCCGATTATCCAGATTAAAAGCCGACCAATAACGCGAAAAATATGCACGGAAGAATCACTCCTTGTGATTACATTTGTCAGCACTTTATCACAAACTCTGACAAATGTCAGTAGTCTCTTACATCTGTAAGCAATACGCTTTCAATGTGAATACCACTGTTGATAACGTTTACGAAACCCTACGCCAGCGACTAATTGAGGCGCGTAAGGCTAAGGGTCTAACACAAGAGCAGCTAGCAGAACAGACCGGCCTAGACAGGTCGCACGTTGGCTATATCGAGCAGACAGGCGAACAGCAGCGCAAACCAACCATCTCTACGCTTGTAAAGCTGTGCGAGGTGCTGGACATACGCTTAGAAGACCTTTTTAAAGGTTTGTAATCTAGCTGGACGCTATCTCAACCTACGGGGCTGTTGTAGATGCTGCGATTTTTGTACGGAGCGTTTCAATATAGCCAAGTATCGCCTCGTAAGTCATATCGATACGGCTGTCATTCAGAGCATTAGTGGGGTGATGGAACTTATTTCTGACGCAAGAAATCATAGTAAGGTTTTGATTTGGCGCATCATCTCTTTCCCAGAGTATCGTAGGCGTTCCATCTGCGGCTAGGAATCTATCTATGGCCGTAACACTGCTGACCTTATTGAGCTCACCATAGTGGTTATACAGTTCGATAAAATATTCCATACTGGCAAGATTGAACGCGACAAAGTTAGTCTCGCTAATCGTCGGCATAGGTAAAACGAACTTTTTGATGGGGTTCACTGCTATGGCCGCCCCATCACGTACTAGCACATTCACCAAATGTTTCTTATTCTTCTGTAAATCTTTCAGTAACTCTGGTGAGTGTGAAGTCAGGATAATCTGCGAGGTCTTAGAAAACTCAAGCAGAATATCAACCAACTGTTTTTGCAGCTTAGGGTGCAGGTGTAGCTCAATCTCATCAATAAGCAGTATGAGTTTTTTGCCCGACTGTAGGCTTAGCTTTTGCTGACAAATTAAGGATAGGAACATCTGATAGCCGCTACCTAGCTTACTTATGGGTATTTGCTTTCTGTCGAGGTCAGTAAAGCCCAAATATGCCCTCTTGTACGGCAGGGCATCATCTATGAAGTTAAGGCAAACTTCATAACCTGTTTTTAGTTTAAAGTCTGCAAACGCCTCACTAAGCAGGTCATTACTTATGCTGTCAGCGTTAATAAGGTCGCTGACAGCCTGATGTACAGCCATCGGCTGATTGTTGTTCGCTTGCAGATACTGGAAATTGAAATTGTCTAAAATCTTATCAAAGCGCGAGGCCGTGAACATTCCAGACTCTAGGTTCTTGGTGCGTGTCTTATCAATGTAGACATACTCGTTATCACTGAACCTTGCGCCTACAAACGGGTTCGTAACAGCCGTTCTCAAGTCAGGGCTGCCCTCTGCAATACTCTCGCCATCAGCGGGAATAAACAGGGTGTCATTGACTGCTGTCCCCACCATGAACCTGTTGGAGTTCTGCTGCCTTACCTTGGCGATGAACTTAAAGCCTTTGGCCTGAAAATCGCCCCTAATAGTTTTCTTAACGGTAAAGTTGCTATCAGCCTCAACCTCAATTTCAACGTTAGAGCTAATATCGCAGAAGTCGTTCAGCTCTAGCGCATCAGACTTATATGAAATCAGAGGCAGCGCCAGAGCTTCCAGTATGCTCGTTTTTCCTACGCCATTTTCACCCACTATGACCGTTAGCCCGGAACCTTTAGTCCCGCCGTCTGGTATGCCGATGCGCCCAACAGGGAAACTAAAGCGCTCTTTAAAGATGCGGAAGTTCTCGATAACCACATTCTTGATAAACATAGCTAACCCTATAGTAGCAGGGTTCGGCAAAAAGCCGTTTTAGTAAAATATAAGTATAAGATGTCAAACAAAAACTACCCCAATCTAAAGCCTTGGAAGTCCGGGCAATCCGGCAATCCCGCTGGGCGCAAAGTAGGCAGCAAAAACGTATCTACCATTGTGCGCCAGTTGCTTGAGCAAGATGCTGATACCTGTTTGCTTACTAGCAGCAGTATTACTGACCTGACTAACGGAAAACCCACAACCTACGCCCAAGCTATGACACTCGCCATGCTCAAGAAGGCCCTTGAGGGCGATGTAAGGGCTGTTAAATGGCTTGCGGAACAGCAAGAGCGTAATTATGCGACCAGGGATGTTGCGAACGGGATTTTCTACGCGTCCAAACTAATCTTTGAGGTGGTTCCCTCGGATAAATCTACAGTGGGTTAGCACTGGGTCCGTCGACACAATTCTACAACATAATTCATTGCATAACGCCAAACATAAGCATATAATAGTTGTTAGAACTATGTGTCTAGGTACTGCGGTACGCTTTCTCTAAAAGTTTTAGACACGAACAGCATAAAACCAACGCAAAGACCCCTCTACCGTTCTATGAGGTAAGCGATTGGATTTTTTATGCCTGTACGCAGGGAAAAACCTCTAGCGATGCTTATCTCGAAGCATCAGAACACAAAAATAAACAGCCTGCCAACGGATATGCAGGTATTGTTCGGCTTATTAACGCTCATAGTGGACATCAAGTACCGCAATCGGTACGGGGTCGCAGTTGAACAACAAAACGGTCCCGGCTACGATAAGGGGTAGGAGTAGTTATATGAGCGACATACAGACATCAGTATCACCATCAAAATGCTTTGTTTACCTTAGGCGTTCGCAAGACCGCGAAGACCGTCAGCAGCTTTCAATCGAAAAACAGGATACGCAGGTTCAGCAGATTTTTGAGCGCGATAAATCCCTTGAGCCAATCTATCTGCCGCCAGAGGAGCGTTCGGCAAAATATCCAGGCAGACCCATCTTTAACGACATGATGGAGCGTATAGAGAATGGTGAGGCACGGTACATTGCTGTATGGATGCTAAGTCGGTTGAGTCGTAACCCTGTTGACGGTGCGAGGGTGATTTATGCTATGGACTGTGGATTCCTTTTGGCGGTACACACCCCTACTAGAGTGTACAGAAACACCCCTGAGGATAAGTGGATGTTGCAGGTTGAGCTTGCCAACGCCAAGAAGAATAATGACGACTTGAGTGTTCAGGTCAAAGAGGGGTTTGCGACTAAGCGCGTACACGGCCAATATCCCGGCCCCGCACCGCTCGGCTTCATAAACGCCATAATAAGGCCCGGCGAACGTAACATAGCGCCTGACCCTGTAAAAGGGCCGTTGTGTGTAAGAGTGTGTGAACTGGCGGCTACTAGAATGTACCAGATAGATGACCTGCATAAGGAAGCTGTAAGCATGGGTCTAACTTCCCGTAGTGGCAAGCCAATCAGTAAGCAAACATTGATTGAGATGCTCAAAAGACGGGCAAACACTGGCGTCTTCCAGTATGACGGCGGCAAAGAATGGCATAAAGGCACATATGAGCCGCTTATCAGCGTGGACCTATACGACAAAATCCAAGTTGCCATGGGCTGGGTCAAGCCTAGAGACCATGAGAAACCCGCCACAACATCAGGGCGGTACTATCCCTATAAGGGCCTATTCCTGTGCAAAACGTGTAAGTTTAACGTTACTGCCTACACCAAAAGCAAAAAGCTGGCTAGTGGCGCAGAGGCGGAATACGTTTTTTACACCTGCACTAAGAAAAGCAAGAAGATTAAGTGCGGCGAACAACAGGTAGCGGCCAATGACCTTGAGCAAGATATTGAGGCCAATATGCGGGAGTACGAGATAACAGAGGCAGATGGCGTGGAATGTAGCGGCTGGCTGGACCGCCACTACAAGGACTACCTCAAGAAAACCCATCAGGACAGGCCACAGTGGTTGCGGGACAGGCAAAAAGCCCAAAAAGCACTTGATGTACTAGACGAAAAGCTGGAAAACGGTGTTATTACCGATGAACGGTACAAGGAGCGCTCTGCTATACACGCAGAAACACTAGCTAGAACCAACAAACTCCTTAACACTGCGAATACTGATGCCGAAAGGTGGCTAGAACTGGCAAAACAAACCTTTAACAGCGTAGTAAATATTGGCGATGTCTTTGAGATGGCTAATGACACAGAGCGCCGTCAACTGATGATGTATGTTGGCGCGAACTGGTATTTGACCAACAAAAAAGTGGCTCTAACACCTAGAAAGCCACTTAATTTGCTGCACAATCGTGCATCTGATACGTCTTGGCGGGCCCGACCGGATTCGAACCGGCGATCTCCTCCGTGACAGGGAGGCGTGATAGGCCGTCTTCACTACGAGCCCGCGTCCAAGCGTACACTGCTGTCTCGTTTTACCTACTGGCAAAAGCATCGACTTGCGGCTATGCTTCTCCTCTCAAAATTGCGTTCAGTCGCTTACGCTCCTTGGATTGCAATTTTGTAGTGGAACCTGTGATTCCACTCGAGGCTGCTCTTTTCCCTTTCCCAAATTTGGGTCTGTGGAATACAACAGGGGTAATTTTAACAAATAGAGACGAGAAAAGCAACGCTCGGACCGTACTAAAAAAGAATATCCTGCAGCAAGAGCACATCTCACTCCGTTAGTCTATCTGGAGCGAAACTGATATTTACATAATGTAGTTATATAATACACGACGCTTTGTTGAGCAGATTTGACTCCAAAGTACCTTAATACATAGAGAGCATGGTGAGACACGGCCCCTCCCGCGCGGAGAGGCGGCGTCTCACCATGTTGAAAGACATGCCAAGCGATTGGGAGACAACCGTCTCGTGAGCAACCGAAGGAGCTAGACATGGATGGGATGAAGCCAGTCTTCGTAGCGCAAACATTCGGAGTGCCGAATGAGGCGATACTGCAGACGTTACGAGGCGCCGGCTTGGATGTTCGTGTCCAGGAGGCAAAGGGCGATAGGGCGCGCGCCCAGGAGTGTGAGGAAATGCCAGCCGGCACAGTATTCTTCTACGACTTCAATGAGCGCGTTCTGGTGTCTAGGTCCACTATAATAATGGCCACGCTCCTCATCAGGGCAGGCCGACAGGTCGTTCTAGTCATCAACCCCACCCAGAGCGGAGCACGTTTCAACAATCGGATTTTAGCCGACAACGTAATTCTCGCATCGAACAACGCAAAGCAAGAACTGCGTCAGATCGCTGGCAGGAGCGACAATTGCTCCGTCTTTGGTAGCGCCGATGAGGCGTGCACGCACATCATCAAGGCATGACATGAGCACGGAGCTGCAGGCCGCCAACAAGCAACATTGGCGGCCTGCGGCCTCTGCTCCGGGCACTTCCCCTCCCGTCTTTCTCCTCTCTATGTGTCACCTGCTATGTTTTATCAGCACTACTCAGCGTTTCGATACCTTCTAAAACTAGACTAGAGCATTACTGTCGAGATCCGGCCACCAAACCACGAGTGAGCTACTGCTGTATGTGGATATAAATGTGGCTTGGGTGTGTTTTGGTGTACTGCGAAACGTAGGTGTCGATAGGGGTGATATTAAACGAAATGTGCGCGGCAGTGAGCTTGCCGTCGCTGTTGGCGATGAGCTTGACGATTTCGAGCGTGCTGCCCGCCTGGATCACATCACTCACCTGGCCCACCTGCATGGTCTGCAACTGGCGAACAACAGCCGGGGGAACATCCGTACTGGCTGCAGTAATTGCTGTATTGGCGTATTGGCCACCAGCACCCTTGGTAGAGGCATCGTCCGAGATCTGACCGGCCAACGTGCCAAAATCGGTACCATTTTGCAGTTGTGCCAGCGCCACATCCGCCCGGTGCTGAGCTGCCGTGTCGAGCGTAGTGGCAACCTTTTGGGCAAGCAGCTCCTGATGGATTTCACGCTTGAGATCATCTATCGACCAGCCAAAGAACTTGCTGGTAACATCTGCCAGCTCCTGGTTGCTTGATTGGTTCTGCGCCTGCAGTGAAGCCAGCTGCGCCGCAACCTCGGCATTACCAACCGACACGTGATGCTGTGCCGCGAGCTGTTTTACATACGCGGCCTGCACAACTTCGTTCATGGCAACCGGCTTGTAGAGCTTAAGCTGGCGCTGGCCGTCCTTGCCCCCAAAATCTACCCGCTGTTGGCTCTGATAGTAATGCTCGTAGCGGCGGAGTTCGAACAGATAGTTTTCGTAGGCTACGAAGTATTTGCCGGCGCGCGCCACCGGAAACGGCAATACCTGTGTGACGCGGTACATAAAGGCTGATGACGACTGAAACTTGTAGAGCGCCAGTGTGGAATAGACAAAAAAGCCCACAACAGCGACCGCCAGCAAGCCAGTAGAGATGATGACGATGCGGTGCTTGGAGTGCTGCAGCGGGTATTTGTACTTGCGGGCTCCCTTCAGCACATCTTCGCGGTGCTCGGCCACCGTTTCGTTGGTGATGCGCGGGATGTTCTCGAATGCCTCCTGGATGCGCTCCTCGCCCTTCACTTTCTTGAAGCGCTTGGGCACCGGTGGGATGACATTACGGACGCTTTTAAGGCGCTCGGCTGGGTTCAATTTTGGTGATAATTTGTTCATAAAATCTAGTTGCTTTGCATGCCGGGAGAATCAGTGACCACCACACCCTCGCTCCGCAGTATCTCCAGTAGTTTCTTCTGGATGTGCTGCGGATGATGCAGGTAGTGTATTACCAAATCCCCGACGAATGTTTGCATCATTATTGTACCAAATCCGAGCAGCGTTTCCTGCAAACCGGAGATTTCGTAGTTCACCATCTGGATTTGGCTCAGCCCCATATCCACTACGCTGCGATGGAAAAACCCTTTTTGGGTGATCTGTATGAAACGCTGGTTACTGACAATGAACACGCTGTAGTACCAGCTCATCCAGCTTGGAAAGAACAATAATGCGGCGATGGCGATACTCACCAAAAAACTGAGATAAAAGAATGTGAGCGTCGGTGGGCTGTTTGGCTTAACATACGTGAGAATGAGCGTGAAGAGCGGCCCTACAAGCAGACCGAGCGAGCCGAATATCAAGCCTCTGCGCATCACGATGGGGTGTTTGCGGAAGACATACAACACTTCTTCGTCATCGAACTGATCGGGAAAATATTTGACCTTGCTTGTTTTGGGCTGTGTCGCCTGCTCGTTTGCCATCTAGCTTCGCTCTGTTCTGCAGATACTTCCAGTCTCTGGAAATATCTGCCCTCGCTCTGCTGTGCAGAGGAATTCATTACATTCAATCATAAGCGTATTGTATCAAGAAAAGACGATTCTGATGATAGCCACCAGCGCCACGGCGGCCCAGACGATGTTGAGCGCTACCGGCTGCGTGTCTTTCTTTGCTGCAGCTTCGGCTATGAGCCCGGCAGCACCGGTCAGGTTCAGCAGCTGGTACACAAGCATATTGGAGTCAATCACCTTAAAGCTCAGCAGTGCGTAGGCCAGCAGTATTGCCATTACACCGTACCAGCCGATTATATTTTTTGTTTGGTTCATAAGTTGGTTCGTAGTGTGATTATCCTGCAGGTAATTTGCAACGCCTCGGTGTCCTCGCCTTGTGCGCACGTTAATCTATGCGCCGAGCTCCGCTCGGGTATTAGACTAACGGCCGAGCACTCCTGCTACGAAAGTTTCGTAAAATCTGGTGCCCCCACCAGGATTCGAACCTAGAGCTTCTCCTTAGGACGGAGTTATTTTATCCATTGAACTATGGGGGCGACGGAGGAAAGATTATACATCTGTGCTTGCACAGAATGTTAATCTTTCCGAGGAGCACCGGCGTTTGCCGAAGGCAAACGTGGGGGCGATGACGGAGGAATAAGAGAAAATGTGTCTGCATATTTTCTCTTATTCCGACGAGCTCACGATTTGCCTAGGCAAATCGTGGGACAACCTCGCTAGCCATTCTCGGGCTAACGGGGGTAATTATAGCACACGCTCCCTACACCGTCATTCCAGCCTACGCTGGAATGACGGGAAAGGAATTCTGCGCACGTAAAGCCCCCTGCGCAGCAGCATCGAACGGTTACAGTGAAACTAAAAAGCACCATGTCGCCGGAGCGTTGCATGGTGCCTTTGAACACAAAATGTGTTCAAATTGGTATCTGTTAAACTACTTTTTTGGCTGCGTAAAGTGCTCGTGAGCGGTCTCGTACTCGTAGAGCTCTTCGGGCGTAAACCAGTGTGCAATCTCTTGCTTTGCTTCGCCCAGTTCGGCCGACGCGTGCACAATGTTTGCGACCCCCCTACCGTACTTGGAAGGCGTGCCGTAATTGACATGCGCGTAGTCGCCACGAATGGTACCGGGCAAAGCGCTCTTTGGTTCGGTGGCACCAACCATCTTGCGGACGAACTCCACCGCTTCTACGCCCTCAAGCACCATAGCGATAACCGGACCCTCTTGCATGGTTGCCAGCTGGCTCTCAAAGATTTCATCACCCTTGCGAGTTTTGAGCGTACCAATACCTTCGTAGTGCTGGAAGTAATGGTCGTAGCCAGGTGCAAGCATCTTCATGCCGACAATCTTAAGACCAGCGCGTTCAAAGCGTGTAATGACCTCACCGACGATGCCACGCATGACTGAGTCTGGTTTGAAAATGATAAGGGTTCGTTCCATGTAAATCCTTTAACTTAGTTCAGGCTCATTCTAACAGATGGAGCGCTTTGTTTCCAGCCGGCTGCCGCGTCGCAAAACGGCGTTACGGTCAACGACCTTTCTCTGGAAGGTTATTGGAAATCATCCTGGGCAAAATACTTTGCCTAACGCCCACGACTTATAGCCGTTGGTGTCGCCAAATGCTTGACAGCATTAGGCCATTAAGCTGATTATAGGCATATGCGTTTTAGCAAAGCAAAGACAGACTTTTTGGAATATTTGGAGATCGAACAGAATCGTTCACAGAAAACGATTGCCAATTACGACCATTACCTGACCCGCCTGAATGATTACGCCGGCGACATCGCAGTGGCCGACATAGACGCCGAGCTGATCCGCAAATGGCGTCTGTGGCTGAACCGCCTGGGCACCAATGTAAGCGATGAACTGGGCACCACCACATTGAACTATCACCTAATTGCCCTGCGCAGCTTTTTAAAGTTCTGTGGCAAGCGCGACATCCCCGCCCTGGCACCGACTAAGATTGAGCTGGCGCGCACCAAGCGCAAACAAGTCACCTTCCTGAACGAAGACGAGCTGGAGCGGATGTTTGCCTGCCCTGATATAACGAAGTTGGCCGGCATGCGCGACCGCGCGATTTTGGAGTTGCTGTTTAGCAGCGGCCTACGCGTTTCGGAGCTCGTAGGGCTCGACCGCGACCACATCAACCTCAAGCGGCGCGAGTTTATGGTGCGTGGTAAGGGCCAGAAAGATCGGCCGATCTTCATCAGTGCCGAGGCAGCTGATTGGCTCCAACGCTATCTGGACGCACGGCGAGACAACACCAAGCCGCTATTCATCCGCTTTGCGGGCAACAAAAAGGTGGATCTCAGCGGCAATTACCACCGCCTGACGGCACGCAGTGTGCAGCGCCTGGTGGCGCAGTACGCCCTGCTGGCAGGCATCACCAAACATGTGAGCCCGCACACGCTAAGGCACAGTTTTGCTACGAATCTATTGATGAATGGCGCTGATTTGCGCAGTGTGCAGGCCATGCTGGGCCACAGCAACATTGCCACCACGCAGATATACACCCACGTTACCGACCCGCATCTCAAGAAAATCCACGAGCAATTCCACCATTTGTAGCACAATGTTACTGTCTAGTAACAGCTAGATCAATGCCACTTCTTACTGCCCGTAGTGCGATAGGATCATCCGCCACCGATTCAAAGGGTGGTTCAAAATCCGGATCTCCAACCGGTGGAAACACGTAATCTCTAGTCTCTATTCTTCCATCGTGACAAACCCTGACCTCACTAATGGTCCAAACATTCGAACCGGCCAGCACCGAGCAAAAATAGGAAGCGGTATCAAGGTCATTACTGCCACCATTATAGTGCACCACTTCGTACCTGCCCTGGGCCTTTCGCAATGCCGACATTAACTCGTTTGGATACACAAACCCCTTGCGCCAACCATTGTACTGAGGCCCTTTCGCATTTTCAGCCACCTCGTTACGACAGGTTGCATACACTAGATCACGAAGACTAGTAACGATACTTGCCGCTGTTTGGACATATTCCATTGAACGGTCGTCCGGGACCTCTGCTGATGTTGGAGAAGAAAATTCGGATGCCATTTCTAAATACTAATATACCGTTGTGAGATTAAAAGTTGCCAAGGTTATTGCATTTGGTAATGCAGGCTAGTTACAAGCGCCGGCAGTGGCGGCGTTGACTGTGCCGGTGGGCAATACCAAGAAGTGCTTGCAGACGCCATTAGCGCCGCTGAGGGCGTTAGCTGGAATAGCGCTTCCGGTGCTGGTGAGCGCCACGCGGGCTTGAATGCGACGCAGCTCGTCCTGATCCTGCCCCGTTACGTCTACCACGGCTTGCGCACCCATAAAGTGCGCCGTGCCGCTATTGGTGACGCCCATAACGGTTACTGTCTTGCTGTCTTTGTAGAGCGTAGTAGCCCGCACTTCGTAATTGGCAGTGTTGTCAGGCAGTGTGATGGTCGCGGAACACGCGCCACTCGCGCAAGTACCCGACCCACCAGCATCTTTGCCGGAGACCACATAGCCCGTAGTACTGCCGCCGAATCCAACGGTAACCGCAGCATTGTGTGTACCACGCGGAGTCAGGAAGATTGTGATGGTGTTGCTGGCAAGCGCAGCGACACTGGTGGCGCTGGTACTGGGGTTGGCTATAAGGTCGAGTCGCAGCACACCGAGGTCACAATCGTTACCCCACGTGTCGGACGGCGCAAAGCTGTAGTCGTTGCCACCGGCACAGGCAGTCTGGCTGCCGCCATCTTGCAACGACCATGAAACGTTTAATGATTTCAGTACATCATCGGCAGTAATTGGTGTGATGGTGGACTCTCCCTGGTTCGCCGAAAATTGCAGGCTAGATGGCTTGGGGTTCACGAGCACGCAGGTGTAGCGCACGCCGCTCGAAAGCTGCGCTATTGGAGCCGTACCGGCCGCTGTGGTCGGGTCATACTCGTTCACACAGGTATTTTTGGTGGCCAGTCCGGCGTAGCCGCTGGTGTTTACGTAGTCAATGATAGTTTTTTGCGTGACATTGATGCCCGATTCGGCAGCATAAAACGCCTGAGCGCTCAGCTGGTGATCGAGCGTCTCGCGCACATTGCGGCGCGTAATGTCCGAAAAACCGACGACTATCAGTGTGATGACAATCATCATTATCATCGTCACCAAAAACGACACCATGCCCCGTTGGTCAGCAAATCCAGCCTGTTTGTTGCTCATGCTTTTCTTATTGTACCAATGCAGGGTAATCATTGAGAAATCCTTTGCTGCGCCACGGTAGACAATGCTGCCACCGAACAGAACTGCGAACCAGTTTGTGATTTACAGGCAATATCGGCACCACTGACGTTTGCTGTTGCTGCACTGGTTTGATCACCTGGCGAGCAGCCACCTGTGTTGCCGTTCTGGCTGGTATTGCACAGTAAGTCAGCGTCACCATAGGCTATGCCGAGCGCTATCTGCCACAAGTTGGTCGTTGGATTGGAATTTGCGACAGACAGATTGGTGACGCGCATATTCGCGGCGAGCAATTCGACACCGTTTGCCAGCTGGGCGGGCGTTAGGCCGCTACCCACGCAGCTAGCCGTGTTTGGGTTATCAATCATGTATAGTCCCCAATTCCCCACCGCAGGCGCAGCGGTGCCATATTCTTTACCTAGTGTGTACAGAAACAGTTTGCTGCCGACACAGAAGTTACCATCCGTGCCAGCGCCGGTGGCAGGAGTGCCAGCACTGGGCGTGTTGCTGCTAAACTGCACTGTCTGAGAGATGGTGTCGATGGCGTTCTGGGCGGCTGTCTGTGTAGCCGAGCTGTTCACGCCCTTGTAGTAGCTGTTGGTAAAATGCAGCACGCCCACGGTTATCACCAGCAGCACCATCGAAAACACTAGCGTGGCAATCATCAGCTCCACAATGGTGAACCCGGCTTGGCGCATGCCAAGTCTGGTACAGCCAGAACATTGCCGCTTCGCGGCAATATGGGAGCACCGCTGCTGCGAAGCAGAGATCATGAAGCCCGATTGATCAGAACAGCCTGTACCTAGGGATTTCGCGTGGACAATCTGTCTCATTATTGCAACCTGTAGTACATGATTATGCTGCTATCGTTCACTTTGGTGCCGCCCAGGCTCGACCAGGTGACGGTTACGGTGTAGAC
>Ga0070674_100001493_pt1 | contig 12459 bp, 13 predicted proteins | sample KBSM33metaG_FD_65344 | JGI IMG/M metagenome (GOLD analysis project Ga0070674, IMG submission 65344) | Miscanthus rhizosphere microbial communities from Kellogg Biological Station, Michigan, USA - KBS M3-3 metaG | ecosystem: Host-associated > Plants > Roots > Rhizosphere > Soil ... | reverse complement strand
AGCTGGCCAGGACGGCCGCAATCCGCCGGGGTGGACGCCAACTGCTTTCTTGGTAATGCCCTTCGCCTCGGCCTTGCTGTTTGGCGCTTATGTCATGGCTGCCCTTTGGTGGCGGCGTAGGCCCGACTATCACAAGCGACTGATGCTGATCGGCACGACCGCAATCCTGGTCCCGGCCGGCGCGCGCATGGCGTCTTTTTTCTTCAAGGGCATTTTGCCACCTGGGCCCTTAGGCGGCATGATCCTCACCGATGTATTCATCGCGGTGTTGGTCGCCTACGATCTCAACAAGCAGGGCAAGCTACATCCCGCGACGATGTGGGGCGGCGGGCTGATGCTGCTTTCACAGCCAGGCCGGGTGTTGCTCGGCCAGACCGAAGGCTGGAATGCCTTCGCCACCAGGCTGATCGGCTAGACGAAAAGCCCGGGCTATACGCCCATGATCTGGCGCGCGGTGGCGTGCCACCATGGCGTGTCCCAGGCGGTGTGCACGAAGATCGCGAACGGCAGGTTGACGGCCAGCCAAATCCAATAGGCGTCATGGATGCGCCGGTTGCGGATCACGTCCCAGAGGAACATCGGCGTGACCATCGCCAGCGTGTAGAGATCCGGCGTGACGGGGCTCATCGGCATGGTCGTCGGCAGCCAGGTGATCCGGTCGACGCTGGCCGGGATCGCCATCACCGTCGCCAGGATCATCATCCGCTTGTGCATCCCGGCATTCGTGCCGCGCGCCTTTAGGCCGATCGCCAGGAATAGCGGGAACAGCAGTCCTATCCGTAATTGCAACAGCAGGATATCGTCGAGCACCGGCAGTCGCGCCTGCAGCTGGTCTCGCATGCCAGGCGGGCCATGTTGCGCTCCCTCCCACACCTGGTGGTACATGGTCGGCGCCAGGATGAAGCCGACGATCACCAGCGCCGGGGCAAGCACCATTCCCAGCATCCCGACCCGCATGTGCAGGTCGCGCCGGCCGGTCGCCATCAGCCAGGTCTGGGTGAACAGCAACAGCAGGAACGAGCCCATCAGTACCGCGTGGAAGTGCAGCACGATCGGGAACGGGGGCCGCTGGCCTGCCTGGATAGCGGCGATTTTCCCTAACGAGTCCGGAATGAAGCCGGCCAGCGTGACGACAATGAAGCTCGCTGCGGTGAACACATAAATCCATCGGTCGATGGCGTGAGCGCGCGGCGTCCCCGACAAAACGTCATCAACTCGTCCGGACCCGCCAAATCTCTCTGCCAAAGTCGCCATAGCCACCCCCCGCGTGTCGACGGCGGGACCGTAGCACAGGTGCGAACCATCGCGCACGGTTAACCAAAGTGAAGGTTATCGGCCAACCGAGCCGATGGAACGTTCGGCTGCCCAGTCGGTTTAACGCCGAACGCTTGCGCCTGGCGCTCGGCTCATGCACTTGAAAGGCAAGCATATTTGTGAGTTGGGGATGGGTATGATCAGGATTCGCACGCTAGTAACAATCGGCGCGCTCGCAGCGCTCGCCGGTTGCTCCATGACTCCGCCGCCGCCGGCGCAACCGCGGATCGCGCAGCCGACGTTCGTTCCTCCGGCGACCAATTATCGCTGGACCAACGGCTTTTCCGCGTCCGGCTTCGAGGCGATGCACAAGATGATCGGCCGGACGAACCTGCGCGCGGCTGAATTCCACTGGGCGCCGATGATCCCCAATGAAGGCGATGTCGCCATCACCATCGACACCGCCAACCAGGTCGCCTTTGTGTTCAAGGGCGCGCAGCTGATCGGCGTGACCAACATTTCGACCGGCAAGAAGGGTCACCCGACTCCGCTCGGCTTCTGGACGATCAACTGGAAGCGGCCAATGTACCGGTCGAAGAAATATGACAATGCGCCGATGCCGTTCATGCAGAACATCGACGACAAGGGCATCGCCATGCACGGCGGAGTGACGCCGGGCTATCCGGCCAGCCACGGCTGCATCCGCCTGCCGATGGCCTTCGCCAAACAGCTCTACACGCTGACCAAGCCCGGCGACAAAGTGGTGATCGAAGGCTGAAGTCTCGCCAACCGGGGCGAGTCAAGGCATAGCGCCCGGCGTGACTGAAAATTCGATCCTGCCGCACACCCCGGACCTGCGGTATCTGGCGCAGATCATCCAGCTTGCCGTCGCGCCGGTGTTCCTGCTGGCCGGGCTCGGCGCATTCCTAAACGTATGCGCGGGACGGCTGGCGAGGATCGTCGATCGTATCCGCAAGCTGGAGCCGCGGATCCTCGACAGCCGGGGCGCGGAGCATGACCGGTTGCTCGACGAAGTACGGCTGCTCGACCGCCGAAGCCGGATCGTCAGTGGCGCGATCTTCACCACCGTTCTGGCAGCCTTGCTGATCTCGGCGGTCGTTATCCTGCTGTTTCTCGCCTTCCTCACCGGCTTTCGTTACGGGACCGCCATCGCGCTATTGTTCATTGCGGCCATGGCCTGCACCGGCACTGGCTTCGCTATCTTCCTTCACGAAACCCGCCTGGGCATCCGCGCCATCCAGGTCCGCGCCCATATTCTCGACCATCAGGCGGAGGAGGAATAAGCTACCGCTTCGGGCGTCCAAAAACGTCAGGCGGGACCAAAGCCAGAAGTATACTGGATAAGGTGGGTATCCCGCCCATCGTGAACAGAACCAGATATAGGATTCCCGTCACATATCCGGGAATACCAATATCCCGACCTCGCTTGACGACGATGTTGAACAATACGGCCACCAGCCCGACGCATGTCCCGACAAATATCAAAAACATTAGCGTGGCTGCATTAGTTGGGCCGTCGGCTTCGCGCAGCTCCACAAAGGCCAAAGAGCCCGCAAACGCAATAAGACCAATTATCAGCGATACTACACACGCCACGAGATAAAGTTTGGCAAATCGACGCTGTCCGAGCCGGCCGGTTTGCCATTCGCCGAAGAAATCGCGCCACATCGGGTGAGCCTTCCAAAACAGTGCATCACCCCGAAGAACGCTATTGATCAGGAAGGATTTACGCCTGGTAAATCAGGCGACGCTTGGCTCGACAAGACGCGCTCTCGTCCTTATCGGCGAGGCAATTCTACGCTCCCGGAGATCTCATGGTTAGCGCCAGCCACGTCCTTGACCGCGTCCTCGTCCTCGAAATGGTCCGAGTGACCGAGGCGGCCGCCATCGCCGCCTCGAAATGGATCGGACGGGGTGACAACGACTCCGCCGATGCGGCCGCGGTGGAAGCAATGCGCGCGGCGTTGAACGAACTGCCGATGGACGGCACCGTGGTAATCGGCGAGGGCGAGCGCGACGAAGCGCCGATGCTCTATATCGGCGAGAAGGTCGGAAGCGCCCAAGGTGACGGCCCGGCGATCGACATCGCCCTCGACCCGCTGGAAGGCACGACCATCACCGCCAAGGCCGGCCCCAACGCGCTCGCGGTGCTGGCGATCGCGGAGCAGGGCTGCCTGCTGAACGCGCCCGACACCTACATGGACAAGATCGCGATCGGCCCTGGATTTCCCGAAGGCACGATCAGCCTCGCCAAATCCGTCACCGAAAATGTCCGAGCCCTGGCCGCGGCCAAGAATGTGCTGCCGAGCGACATTACCGCCTGCGTTCTCGACCGCCCCCGCCACGATTCGATCATTGCCGAACTTCGGGCACTTGGCTGCGGCATCAAACTGATTCCGGATGGCGACGTCGCCGGTGTGATCGCCACCACCGACCCGGACACCGGCGTCGACATCTACCTCGGCAGCGGCGGCGCTCCGGAAGGCGTCCTTGCCGCGGCGGCGCTGCGCTGCGTCGGGGGGCAGATGCAGGGGCGGCTCATTTTCCGCAATGATGACGAGCGCGGCCGCGCTCATCGCTGGGGGATCACCGATCTCGACCGTATCTATTCGATGGAAGACATGGCGAAGGGCGACTGCATCTTCGCCGCGACCGGCGTAACGGACGGCTCGCTGCTTAATGGGGTCAAGCGCCGCAAGAACGGCTGCGTCACGACCGAAAGCATCGTGATGCGCGCCAGCACCGGAACGGTGCGCCGCGTTTCCACCGAATATCACAAGCCGCTCTGAACCAGCTTGTGAGCAGCAGTGTGCGCTGTATCATCGGCGCATGACAGCGCTTGCCATTCCATCCGACCTGCAGCCGGTCGAGCCAGCCTACCGCAGCGCCCTGCGCGTCCGTGCCGCAATCTTCTGGGTACCAGTCTTCATCGCGGCGCTGGTCGTCGACCGCAACTTCCTGGCCGAGACACCCTTCGCCAGCCTGCTGCCGGCGTTGGCCGGCGCGATCGGCCTTAGCGGAATCATGGTCGCGCCCGATCGCATCTATCGTCGGTTGGGTTATGCAATCGACGCGCGGTTGCTTCGTACCGTCAAAGGCTGGCTGTTTCACACCGATACCGTCGTCCCGTTCGTGCGGGTCCAGCATATCGATGTCACCCGCGGCCCGGTCGACAAGCTGTTCGGAATTGCCAGCCTGGTCGTTCACACTGCCGGAACGCACAATAGCGTAGTCGTCCTGCCCGGCCTGTCGCCCGAGCGGGCGGCCGAGATCCGTGACGCGATCCGCTTGGAAATTCGGGCCGACGCGGAATGAGCGAGGCGGTCGCCCTTGGTGGAACGCAGGACCAGCTCGGACCACCCGAGCGGCTTCATCCGCTCTATTTGCTGACCGGCCTCGGCCAAACTCTGAAAGGCGCCTGGGGCATCATCGGCGGCGGCGCTTATTTTGCGGCTACCGGACGCTGGTGGATCGCGGCCATCATGGTTGTCGGTTTCGCAATCCTTTCGCTCGCGTCGCTGTTCCTGAAATGGCTGAAGCTCGAATATCGGGTCGGATCGGATGAGATCCGCATCGACAGCGGCTTCCTTCATCGCACCAGCCGCGCCATTCCGTTCGACCGGGTTACTGACGTCGACCTGGAACAGGGCCCGATCCAGCGCCTGCTCGGCCTTGCCAAGGTGAAGCTGGAAACGGGGGCATCGGCCGGCAGCAAGGAGGAGGAAGGGGTCCTTCACACCATTTCGCTGGCGCGCGCCGAGGCCCTGCGGGGGCACATTCGCGCCCGCAAGGGCCTTGCCACGGCGCCCGCTGCTGCTGTCGAGGCGGAAGCGCCCCCGATCTACGCGATGGACTTGCGCACGGTGCTGACCGCTGGCTTGTTCAATTTCTCGCTGGCGGTCATCGCCGGCCTGTTCGGTGCAACCCAGACAATCGGCCAACCCTGGGGCATCGATCCGTTCCAGCGGACCTTCTGGCTGGATCTGCTCGCCCGGTCCGAACCGCTTCAGCGGCTGATCATGGCGCACCAGATCGTTGGCATCCTCGCCGGTTCGATTCTGCTCATCGCGCTTGGCATCGGCACGGGCCTGATCCGCACCCTTCTGCGCGAATATGGCTTTCGCCTTGATCGGACCCAGACCGGCTTTCGGCGGCGCCGCGGCCTGCTGACCCTGACCGACGTTACCATTCCAGCCAAGCGCGCCCAGGCAGCGATCCTCGCCAACGGCCCGATCCGGCAACATTTTGGCTGGTGGGTGTTGAAGTTGCAGAGCCTTGCCCAGGATGGCGGCAAGGGCGACCATGTGGTCGCGCCGCTTGCGCATGACGATGAGGCATCGGCAATCCTCGCTTCGCTTGACTGGCCAGCCGCTCCAGCTGGCGGGAGATGGCATCCGGTAGCGCGCGCCTATTTCACTTCCTTCATCGGAATCCTCGCTCCAGCATCAGTCTTGACCCTGATTGGGGTGCCTTTCATCGGGCCTGTTGCAATGCTGTGGCTGGCCGGTGCGGGGCTCGCCATTTTCATGCGTTGGCTGAACTGGCGGCAGACTCGCTACGCGCTCGACGGCGGGTCGCTGTTCGTCGAGACCGGCTGGTGGCGGCACCGCCGCAACATCGTTCCCCTCCGCAAGATCCAGAGCATCGACCTCACCGAAAGCTGGTGGACCCGCCTGTTCGGAATTTGCACCCTGCGGCTCGGCATCGCGGGTGGCAGCGGCTTTTCCGACCACCATATTCCGGCGCTGACCCGGGCCCAAGCCGAGGCGCTGCGCGCCGAGCTGCTCATATGAGCCCGCTTGCGTGCGGCGTGGAACGCAGCCTGACGGGCCAGCCATGGCGTTGGCGTCGCGCCGGCGGTGACGATCTCGGCCGCGACCTCGTCGACCAATTGCTGCTGGCTCGGGGAATTGAGGAATCCGATCTCGCCCGTCACCGCGCCCCCACCATCCGTGATTTCCTGCCCAACCCGTCCGAATTCAAGGACATGGACAAGGCGGCCAAGCGGCTGGCGGATGCGGTCGAACGGGCCGAGACGGTCGCCATCTTCGGCGACTATGACGTTGACGGCGCGACCTCCGCGGCGCTGCTGGCCATCCTGCTGCGCCGTCTTGGCGTAGAGCCGATAATCTACATTCCGGACCGGTTGATGGAGGGCTATGGTCCTTCGGGCGCGGCCCTGGTCGAATTGAAGCGGCGCGGGGCGGATCTCGCCATCACCGTCGACTGCGGTGCCCAGGCGTTCGAGGCGCTTCAGGAAGCTGCCGATGCCCGGCTCGACGTAATCGTCTGCGATCATCATCAGTGCGCTACCAGCCTTCCGGTCGCATTGGCGCTGATCAATCCCAACCGCCTCGACGAGGGCAAGATCGGAGCGGCGCATGGACATGTCGCAGCGGTCGGCATGGCGTTCCTGCTGGGAGTCGCATTGCTTCGGGAACTGCGTGAGAGAGGAAGGTTCGAAGGCAAGAACGAACCGAAGCTCATTGACCTGCTCGATATCGTCGCTCTGGGCACCGTTGCCGACGTCGCCCGTCTGAAGACGCTCAACCGGGCGTTCGTAACGCAGGGGCTGAAGGTCATGGCCGAGCGGCAGAATATCGGGCTCGTTGCGCTTGCGGAAGCGGCGCGACTGGTGAAGCCGCCGACCTGCCGCGACCTGGGCTTTGCGCTCGGTCCACGTATCAATGCCGGCGGTAGGGTCGGCAAATCGGACCTTGGCGTCCGCCTGTTGACCTCGACCGATCCCGAAGAGGCGCGAACCATCGCAGCCGAACTCGACCGGCTGAACGAGGAGCGCCGGGCGATCGAGGCCCTGGTTACCGAGCAGGCAAGCGAGGCCGCCGAAGCCCAGGCCGACGCACCGCTGATCCTGGTTTCGGGCCGGGGGTGGCATCCCGGCGTGATCGGCATCGTCGCCAGCAGGCTGAAGGAGCGGCATGGCCGTCCGGCCATCGTCGTCGCCGAGGAAGAAGACGGGACCGGCAAGGGCTCCGGCCGGTCGATCTCGGGCGTCGACCTGGGCGCGGCCGTGCTCGCCGCCAAGGACAGCGGCCTGCTGGTCGCGGGCGGTGGCCATGCCATGGCAGCCGGCCTCACCGTTGCTCCAGGCGGGATCGAGCCTCTGAGGGCTTTCCTGCAGGAGCGGATGGCGGCCGACATCGAGGCCGCTCGCGGCGGCCGGGCCCTGCTGCTCGATGCTTTGCTCGCACCTGGCGGAGTCGCCGCGAGCCTATGTGATGCGCTGGATGCCGCAGGCCCCTATGGCGCCGGCTGGCCCGCACCCCGCGTCGCCGCCGGCCCCGCGCGCCTGATGAGGCCGGGGATCGTCGGAAATGGTCATGTTCGGGCGATTGCCTGCGGCGATGACGGCAAGTCATTCAAGCTGATCGCCTTCCGTGCGGCGGATACGGAATTGGGCCAGGCATTGCTGTCCTCGCCGGCCGACAAGCGCTGGTGGCTGGCCGGAACGATCAAGCGTGACGAGTGGAATGGCGGCAATGCGGCGGAAATGCACCTCGAGGACGCCGCCCCGGCTTGACCGAATCCCAACCATCCCCTAGGCGCGCCACGCACCACGATATGTGGCCCCTTCGTCTAGCGGTTAGGACGCGGCCCTTTCACGGCTGAAACACGGGTTCGATTCCCGTAGGGGTCACCACCGCTCTCCGGTCAGCAGCTTCGCTCCCGACACTCACGACACGGCTCGACCTTTCCGGCCAACCTGACAATTACGCCGTTGAGATTGCACAATTTTTGCCAATGCCGTGCGGTTGGCGATTCAGAATAAAGCTCCGCCTGCCAGTATCCCGCGGCCCGAAATCAAGCTCGGGGGCAATTCAAGGAGCTCATTTCCGTGTCACGCCACTTGTCGTCCAAGGTGGACGATCGGATCCTGCGCATTTTAGAGCGAGATGCTCGGCAATCAGTCGTGGCCATTGCGAAGGCTATCAATCTGTCGAGAAGCGCAGTTCAGGCTAGAATTGATCGCCTAGAACTAGAAGGAGTGATTTCTCAATATACAATCGTGCGCGGCGAGACAAATAGAAGCACAAACATCAAGGCATTGTGCTCTATAAAACTAATATCCCAAACTGATTCAAATCAAGTTATAAAAAATATTTCTCAATTGAAAGAAGTATCAAATATCTGGATGGTGACCGGAGCATCGATCGATGCCATTGCATTGATTGAAACATCTAGCTTGGATGATCTTGGGAACTTCAGGTTTCTTCTTGAAAAGACGCAAGGAGTTGCGGAAATTACGACATCAGTTCTGCTGAAGTCATATCCATAAGCGTCAGTAATTCCGCAATCGACTTAATTCACAACCTCAACCACCCGACGACGAGGCTCGCCGTGAGCGCCGCCATGCCCGCGCCAAGCGCCAGCGCCGCAGCCAATCCCTTGCCGCGTGCATAGGCCAGCGTCACGCCAAGCTTCACGAACATGTTGGCGAGGATCGTACCGCCAAGCGCCAGGGCGGCCAATTCGGCTGCGATCGCCTGCGATGGCAATCCTCCCGCCGTGACGATCGCCGCATCGACGTCCATCGAGCCCATAATGAGCAGAAGCACCGCGATTCCCTGCTCTCCAAACCGCCCTTCCGCCCAACGTGCCACGACTGCCGCAGCGGCAACGAACAGCAGGAAGCCGAGCGCCGGCAGCAGCGCGATCGGGTTGCCTGGCGGGCTCGGCCCCTCGCATTTCGGCGCCTTGCGGTAGAGCCACCACCCGGCTGCCCAGGCGGCCAACAGCGGACCCAGCACGACCAGGACGAAAGACGGCAGAATCCGCGGTGCGAGGAACGCGACAAGCGCGATCACGCGAAGGTACATGACCGCGGTGGCCAGCGCGATTCCAGCCGCCTACGCGCCGCCTGCCTCCTTCGAACCCAGCCTTTGTGCCAGCGACTGGGTCACTGCCGTCGAACTATAGGCCCCACCGATCAGAGCCGTGGAGATTGTTCCTCGCCGCGCGCCGAACAATCGGTTGGCGACATAGGCCATGAAAGAGAAGCCAGTGACCAGTACGACCACCCACCACAGCTTCCACGGGTTCCAGGCGCCGTAGGGGCCCATTGGTTCGTTGGGCAGGAACGGCAGCACTCCCAGCGCGATTACCGCGAACCGTGCCAATGCCTTGACGTCATGCTCGTCGAGCTTGGCGACAAAGCCATGCAATTCCTCGCGCATGGCGAGCACAAGCACGGCAACGGCAGCAGCGGAGACCGCTAGCCCGGCGCTGCCCGATCCGGCGAGAAAGCCGACAGCAAGGGTCGCCAATGCCGCGACCGGCGTGGTCGCGTCGGGCTTTTCCTGCAATCGCTTGAAATAGCCCGCAACCAGCAACGCAGCCGCGCTGGCGGCAATGCATCCGGCGACCAGTGTCTGTCCCTTGGCGCCGAGCAATCCTCCGAGACCGCCGGCCAGGCCAAGCAAGGTGAAAGTGCGGACGCCGGCGACACGGGTTCCGGCCCGTTGGCCGCGTTGCGTCCAGCCGCGTTCGATTCCGATCAGCAAACCGGCGGCGACGGCGGCTCCTATGCGCAGCGCCTCGTCCGCCCAGTTGATCATCTCGTCAGTCTATCCGCGTGCCAGCGAACATGGTCCGCCATGAAGGTCGAGATGAAGTAATAGCTATGATCATAGCCGGGCTGCTGGCGAAGTGTCAGCGGGATGCCGGCCTCGGCACAAGCGCGCTCCAACAGTTGGGGCCTGAGTTCGCGCTCCAAGAAGGGATCGGCGTCGCCGATATCGACCAATAGCTCGCCAACCCTCGCGCCATCCTCGATCAGCGCCACCGCGTCGTGTGCGCGCCAGGCCAAGCGATCGGGCCCAAGATAGTTACCGAGCGCTTTCTGTCCCCACGGGACCTGACTCGGTGCGACAATCGGCGCAAAGGCGGATACCGACCGGAACCAGCCCGGATGGCGAAGCGCCACGGTCAGGGCGCCATGGCCGCCCATCGAATGCCCGGTAATCCCCTGCCGCTCCATGTTGGCCGGGAAATGGTCGGCGACTAGGGACGGCAATTCGCCGGTAACATAGCTCCACATGCGGTAATTGGCCGACCATGGTTCCTCAGTCGCATCGACGTAGAAACCGGCGCCCAGGCCGAAGTCCCAGGCGCCGTCATCGTCGTCAGGAACGCCCTCGCCCCGTGGACTGGTGTCGGGCGCGATAAAGATGATGCCGGCTTCCGCGCAAGCGGCGCGAAATTCGCCCTTCTCGGTGACATTGGCGTGGGTGCAGGTGAGGCCGGACAGATACCAAAGCACCGGCAGCTTCGCGTCCGGCTCATGGTCCGGCACGAACACACTGAACACCATAGCGGTGCCGGTGCTGGACGAAGCATGGCGGTAAACGCCCTGCGTCCCGCCATGGCTCTTCGTTTCGCTGACCGTTTCTAGCGTCATTGCTGGGGTCGATACAGGCCGCACAGCTTGTTGCCGTCGGGATCGCGAAGGTAGGCGAGGTAAAGCTTCCCGAACGGATTTTCGCGATAGCCGGGCGGATCTTCGCATGACATCCCACCCGCCGCGCAACCCGCCGCATGCCAGGCGTCGACTTCCTCAGGGCTGTCGAACGTGAACCCAATCGTGCCGCCGTTGGCATGGGTCGCGGGTTCGCCGTCGATCGGGTTCGATACCATCAGCACTGCGCCGCGCCGGCCATAGCTGAGGCGGCCCTTGTCGTCGGTCTTGGCCTCCTTGCCGAACAGCGCGTCATAGAAGCGCTTCGACCGAGGCAAATCATTCGATCCGACCATCACATGGCTGAACATTTTGACTAGCCCTCCTAGTAGACCACGACGCTGCGGATGCTCTCGCCCGCATGCATCAGTTCGAAGCCCTTGTTGATCTCTTCGAGCGTCAGGACGTGCGTGATCATCGGGTCGATCGCGATCTTCCCGTCCATGTACCAGTCGACGATCTTGGGAACGTCGGTGCGGCCCTTGGCCCCGCCGAACGCAGTGCCCCGCCAGTTTCGCCCGGTGACCAGCTGGAATGGCCGCGTGGCGATTTCCTTGCCGGCCTCGGCGACCCCGATGATGATGCTGGTGCCCCAGCCGCGGTGGCAGCACTCGAGCGCCGTGCGCATCACCTCGGTATTGCCGGTGGCGTCGAAAGTGTAATCGGCCCCGCCGTCGGTCAGTTCGACGACTTTGGCGACGATATCCTCTCGCGACATACCCTTGGTATTGAGGAAGTCCGTCATGCCGAACTTGCGGCCCCATTCCTCACGCGCCGGGTTGATATCGACGCCGACGATCCGATTGGCGCCGACCATCTTGGCGCCCTGGATGACGTTGAGGCCGATCCCGCCGAGGCCAAACACCACGACATTGGCGCCCGGCTCGACCTTGGCGGTCTTGACCACCGCGCCGACGCCGGTGGTGACCCCGCAGCCGATGTAGCAGCTGGTCTTGAACGGCGCGTCTTCGCGGATCTTGGCGACCGCAATCTCCGGCAGCACGGTGAAGTTCGAAAAGGTCGAGCAGCCCATATAGTGAAAGATGGTCTGCCCCTTGTAGCTGAACCGGCTGGTCCCGTCGGGCATGAGCCCCTTGCCCTGGGTCGCGCGGATCGCGGTGCAGAGGTTGGTCTTGCCGCTGAGGCACGACTTACACTGGCGGCATTCGGGCGTGTAGAGCGGAATCACATGGTCGCCAGGCTTCACTGAATTCACGCCGGCGCCGACCTCGCGCACCACACCCGCGCCTTCATGGCCGAGGATCGAGGGGAATATGCCCTCGCTGTCGAACCCGTCGAGCGTATAGGCATCGGTGTGACAGATACCGGTCGCCATGATTTCGACGAGCACCTCTCCCGCCTTTGGCCCTTCAAGGTCGAGCTCGACGATCTCGAGAGGCTTCTTCGCTTCGAAAGCGACAGCGGCGCGGGTCTTCATTATTGCTCCTCCCTGCTTTGCGCGTCGCTCCTTGCCACCTATGGCGGCATCGGCCAAGCAGGGAAAAAGAGGGAAATGAGATGGGCTGGGCAGACGGACGCCATGCGCTGATCACCGGTGGGGGAACCGGCATCGGCGCCGCAACCGCCAGGGCGCTGGCAGCGGAAGGCGCCAAAGTAACGCTGCTCGGACGCCGGCGCGAACCACTCGAGGTTGTTGCCGGACAAATCGGGGCCACTGCTATCGCCTGCGACGTGACCGATCGCGGCGC
>Ga0070674_100001481_pt1 | contig 12522 bp, 9 predicted proteins | sample KBSM33metaG_FD_65344 | JGI IMG/M metagenome (GOLD analysis project Ga0070674, IMG submission 65344) | Miscanthus rhizosphere microbial communities from Kellogg Biological Station, Michigan, USA - KBS M3-3 metaG | ecosystem: Host-associated > Plants > Roots > Rhizosphere > Soil ... | reverse complement strand
GCTTGGCTATCTTGACGTGGCCGGTCTCGGTGTCGACCTCGACCTCCGCGCCGGCGCCGGCGATCATCCAGAACGGCGTGACGTTCGGGCTTTGCCCGGTGCCCGGCGCGGGCGGCGTGTAGTCCGGCTTGTAGACACCGCTGCCGATGACATTGCCGGCCTGCATGCCGTAACGCTTCTGGAACAGTTCGGCGATCGGGATGTTGGAGCCTTCCGGCTCGCCAACCTCTTTTGCCAGCGCCTTGAGCTTGTCGCGGGCCTCCTCGGCGGCACGGCGAACCGCGTGTCCCATGTGGAACAGCGAGCGCGAACCAAGCGTGCCCATGTCGTAGGGCGTCACGTCGGTGTCGCGCGGCACGACCCGCACCGATTCGGCCGGGATGTTGAGTACTTCGCCGACCATCTGCGCCATTGCCGTGTCGGAGCCCTGGCCCATGTCGATGGTACCGCAATAGAGCGTCGCGGAGCCGTCGGCGGAGACGTTGACGATCGCGACCGATGTGGTCGGCGAGATCACGGCCTTGATCGCGATGGCAAAGCCGCGACCGCGCTTGACCGTGCCGCTGCCCTTGTCGAAGGGCTGCGACCAGTTCATGCGCTCCAGCACCTTGTCCATCACCTTTTCGACCGGCGCGTCCTTCAGCACTTGGCCGGTGGTGTGCTGGCCGCCTTCGCGCATCAGGTTCTTGCGGCGGAACTCCACCGGATCCATGTTCAGCGCCCGGGCCATCATGTCGGTGTGGCCCTCGTAGGCCCACACAAGCTGCGGCACGCCAAAGCCGCGCAGCGCACCGGACGGCGTTACGTTGGTGTAGAGCGCGTAGGAATCGATCTCGACGTTGTCGATGTCATAGGGGCCGGAGGCGGTGAGGCCAGATTTTTGCGTCACGCGCGGGCCGATGTCGGCATAGGCGCCGCCGTTCCAGAACACCTCGCATTTGCGCGCGACGATCTTGCCGTCCCTGTCGACGCCGCTCTTGATGCGGAACGTCGAGGGATGCCGCGTGATCTGGTAGAACATCTCTTCGAAGGTGTAGGCGATCTTCACGGGTTTGCGCGCAATCATGGAGAGCGAAAGCGCCAGCGCTTCGAGCTTGATGTAGAGCTTGGAGCCGTAGCCCGAGCCCAGATACGGCACTTTCACGCGCACCTTGTTCTCCGACCAGCCGAGCAGGCGGGCGATCTCGGTGCGGACGAACGACGGCCCCTGCGAGGAATCGTACAGGGTGACGTGGGTGTCCTTGTAATCGGCGATGCAGGCGAATGGCTCGAACGACAAGTGCAGCACCTTCTGCGTCTTGAACTCATGCTCGAATTTATGAGCGGCGGCGGCATAGGCCTTGTCGAACTCGCCGCGGCGCAGCCGATAGTCGAGCGCGAGGTTGGTGTTCTTGGCGTCCTTCAGATGCTTGAGGTCGGCGAAGGTGCCGGCGGGCTTGAGCTGGTCGTGGACATAGACTTTCGAAGTCAGCGCATCGACCTCGTCGTAGACTGCCGGAAGTTCCTCGTATTCGGCGGTGATGAGCTGCACCGCCTGCTCGGCGATGTGCGGATCGGTTGCGATCACAGCGGCGACCGGCTCGCCGACGAAACGCACCTTCTCGTGCGCCAGGATCGGCTGGTCGTGGAAGGCCGGGCCATAATAGGGGCTGGTTAGCACCTTCATCACGTCGTCGACGGTGACGACATGGAGTACGCCGGGCAACTTCTTCGCGGCGCTGGTGTCGATCGACTTGATCTTGCCGTGGGCCAGCGTGCTGCGGAACAGCTTGGCATGCAGCATGCCCGGCACCCGCATGGTGTGGGTGTATTCGGCGCGGCCGGTGACCTTGTCGCGGCCTTCGAGGCGCGGCACCGAACGGCCGACCTGCGAGCCGACCTTGGCGCTGTCCGGATTGAGGGTCGTGACCATCAGTGCGTTCCTCCATCCAGGGCTTCGCGAATGGCCCGTCGGACGTAGACCTTCATCAATTCGCGCTTGTAAGGAACCGAGCCGCGCACGTCGGCGATAAACTCGCAGTCGCCGAGCGCCGCCTCGCCCGCTTCGCGGAGCAGCTTGTCGTCGACGGTTTTGCCGGCAACCGCGGCTTCAGCCGATTTCAGCCGGGTCGCCTTGTCGGTTGCCGCGCTGGCGACGAGGCACGCCGACTTGATCGCGTTGCCGTTGGCTTCGATGACGGCGGCGACGCCGAGCGCCGGCCAGTCGTCGGCCGAGCCAGTGGTGACTTTGAAGTAGGAGGCCTTCTTCGATCCCTGTGACGCCACGTGGACCTCGGCGATCAATTCGTCCTTCTCCAACACGGTTTCGTAGTAGCCGGCGAACAGGTCCTCGACCGCGAGCTTGCGCTCGCCTTTGGGGCCGATCACCGTAAGCGTCGCGCCGAGCGCCATCAGAACCGGCGGCAGGTCCATGTGCGGGTCGCCGTGGGCGAGCGCGCCGCCGACGGTCGCGACGTTGCGGACGCGCACGTTCGACAGCGTCCGCAAGGTGCGGGTGATGACGGGGGCGTGCTTTCGCACGTCGTCCGAGCGCTCCAGCGTGCCAAGCGTCGTCATCGCGCCGATGCGAAGCCCGTCAGCGCCGGCGCTGATTTCCGAATACTTGCTCTCTATCTTGCGCAGGCTGATGAGCTTTTCCGGATTGAACACGCCGGCTTTCATCATCAGCATCAATGCGGTGCCGCCGGCGATCGGCCGCACGCTCGGGTCGTCCGGGTTCAAAAGCTTGATGGCCGCCGCGAGCGAGGTCGGTTCGGCGAGGTCGAAGGGGATCATTTATCCTCCGGCAGGGTTTTCGGCGAACGCGGCGCGCAGCCGCGTTGCGAATATCTTTTCCATGTCCTTGGCCTTGGAACGCAGCACGGGCTGGCCGATGCTGCCGAGCTTGCCGGCCAGCGTCGATTCAACCGAATAGGTGACCTTGGTCTCATTGCCCGCTTCTTCAAGCCGGGTGATCGACTTGGCGGTCAGCCGGCCGACCACGCCGAGCGGGTTGCCCTCGATCTTGGCCTCGATCTCGGAAGGCTCGTCGGCGCGCGTGACCTCGACGGTCACGTTGAACTTGAATTTCAGGTAGGCGACCCGGGTTTCGAACACCGCCTCGTAATGGGTGGGATCGATCTCTTTCAGATCGCTGACGCCGTCGACAAACCGGACGAAAGAGCTCGGGTCCCGAAGCGTCTTGAACACCACGTCACGCGGCGCGCTGACGGTGAACTCGCCTGATACGTTCATGGGATACGCGGCACCTTGGATTGGACCGAGAGAAAAGCGCATACCAGGGCGGAGGTCAAACGCCGTGGGCAGCGTTCAGCGCACCCCGCCGCGGGTTTGCCTAGCTGCGCTGCCGCATGGCGAGAACGCGGTCCACCATCTCGCCGGCCTGACCGAGATAGTTGGCCGGGTCGCACAGCTTTTGCAGTTCGGCCTTGCTCATGTGCTTTGCGATCTCCTTGTTTTCGGCCAGGAGATCGGCGAGCGGACGCCCGGTCGCCACCACCTGGCGGCAGACGTCATAGACCAGGTCATGGGCGTACTGGCGGCCGAGGTGAGGTCCAAGTCCCATCATCACGGCCTCCGAGACGATCAGGCCTTTGGTGATGTCGAGGTTCGCGCGCATCCGCTTCTCATCGACCTGCAGACCGGACATCAGGAACTTGGTCTGCGCCAGACAGCCCGCGGTGAGGACGAAAATCTCCGGCAGCACGAGCCACTCGATCTCCCACTGGCCGGTGGCGCGCTCGTGGTCCTGCTCCATAGCGTTGAGCAGTGCCGCCACCTGGGTGCGGACGACGCCCGATTGCGCGGTGATATAGACGCAGGAGATCGGGTTGCGCTTCTGCGGCATGGTCGAGGACGAACCGCGGCCCTCGTGGAAGGGCTCGAACACCTCTTCGACCTCGGTCTGCATCATCAGCTTCACGTCGAAGGCGATCTTGCCGCAAATGCCCGTCACCAATCCGAGGAAGCAGCCGACCTCGGCGATTCGGTCGTGCACGGTGTGCCAGGCGATTTCCGGCTGGGCGAGGTCGAGTTCCTTGGCCAGTTCGACCTGGGTGCGCAGCCCGTCCTTGCCAAGCGAGGATAACGTGCCCGCCGCACCACCGAACTCGAACACGAAGGTGCGTTGCTTGAGCTGCTTCAGCCGCTCTTTGTGACGCTCGAACGCCGCGAGGTAGGTCGCGACCTTGTAGCCAAAGGTGATCGGCACCGCCTGCTGCAGATTGCTGCGGCCGGCCATCGGCGTGTCGCGATACTTCTTGGCAAGCGCTGCCAGTGCGTCGGAGATGTCGTCGATGTCCTTCTCGATGATCGCAAGACCCTCGCGGATCTGCATGATGGTGGCAGTGTCGGTGATATCCTGCGTGGTGGCGCCCCAATGGCACCATTCGCCCAGGCCGTCTTTGCAGAGCTTGACGAGCTGCGACACCACCGGCAGCACCGGATAGCCGATGCGCTCGGTCTCCTTCTTCAGCTTCTCGAAGTCGTATTGATCGACCGTGACGTGCTTGAGGATTTCGTCGCAGGCCTCCTGCGGGATGATCTTGAGCTTCGCCTGGGCGCGGGCGAGGCCAGCCTCGAAATCAAGATATTTCTGGATGCGGTTGCCGTCGGACCACACCTGACGCATGGCTTCGGTGCCGAAAATATCCTTGAAGATGGCGGAGTCGATCGTGCCGGTCGGCATGGCGGGCCTTTCAGGAAAAATGGGTCATGCTTCATAGCAAGCGGAGGGCGCGCAAGGAAAGAAGAGTCACTCCGGCTTGATGCCGATCTTCGCCACCAGCGCGCGCCATTTCGCGGTTTCGTCGCGGATGCGCTCCGTCACGGCCGAAGTCGGGCCGGCGTCGGGCTCGAAGCCCTGCTTTTGCAGGTTCTCGACGATGTCGGATTCCTTCAGGATATCGTTCATCGCACGGTTGAGCTTGCCGACGATCGCGTCGGGCGTTCCGGCCGGCGTGACATAGGCAATCCAGAGGGCCACGTCGTAGTCCTTGACGCCGGCCTCCATCATAGTCGGCACCTCCGGCAAGGACGACACGCGCCTGCTTCCCGTCGTTGCCAATGCTGTGAGCTTGCCGTCCCGGATGTTCTCCAGGGTCGGGCCGACGGTGGCGAACTGCATGTCGAGACGGCCGGTGATGATGTCGATCGAGGACTGCGCCGAGCTCTTGTAGGGCACATGCGTCAGCTCGATGCCGGTGTCGCTGGCAAACAGCGCCGCCGCGAGATGCGCAAGGCTGGCAAGGCCTGCCGAGCCATAGTTGAATTGCCCGGGCTTGGTCTTGGCGAGCGTCACCAGCTCGGAAATGCTCTTCGCCGGGACGCCGGGGTAGAGCACGAGCACGTAGGGCGCCGCCCCGATCATCGAAATCGGCTTGAAGTCGTTGATCGAATCGTAGGGCAGCTTGGTACCGAGCGCCGGCGTCACGCCATGCGTGCTCGCCGTAATCAGGCCGATCGTATAGCCGTCCGGCGCCGCCTTGGCGACAATGTCGACGCCGAGATTGCCGCTCGCGCCGGGACGATTCTCCACGATGAACTGCTGGCCGAGCCTGGCCGAGAATTTCTGCGCCATCAGACGGCTGACGATGTCGGTGGCGGATCCGGCAGGAAACGGCACGACGATACGCACCGGCCGGTCCGGATAGCTTGCGTCGCCTTGCGCGAATGACGGCGAGGCCATGACCAGCGCCAGCAGCGTCAAGAACAGGCGTGTCATGGTGAGTTTCCTGCAGCAAGCTCCCGGGCGAGCCCGGTGATAAGTTGTTCGAAATCATTGAGGCCGTTGAAGCGCGGCGATCCCGCCATGCGCGGAGTCAGGATCACGTTGTCGAAAGCGAGCAGTTCGTCATCGTCAGGCAGGGGTTCCTGATAATGGACGTCGAGAGCCACGCCGCCAAGCCGGTCGGCGTGCAGGGCTTCGATCAGGGCATCGCGATTAATGATCGGCGCGTTCGCCACATTGACGATGCAGGCGCCGCGGCTGACTTGCGAAAGCTCGGTGCGGCCCAACAGGTCGCGTGTGCTGGGCCCAGTCGGTAGTTGCGGGACGATCCAGTCGCTTTCGGACAGCAGCGTCGGCAGCGGCACGTGACGCGCCTTGAGCTCGCGCTCCTCGGCGTCCGGCGCGCGTGTCCGCTGATGGTAGAGCACATTCATGTCGAAGGCCCGGGCTCGGATGGCAATCTCGCGCCCGATTTCGCCCAGGCCAATGATGCCGATGGTCGCACCGTTGAGGGCGCGCGTGCCACTGAGCCGGACGTAGTTGCCGCCGGGGGTATGGTTCCGCTGAAATGGCCGGTAAGCGCCGCGGGCGGCTGCGATGCGTTTCACGGTCACCAGGCCGTCGAGTTCGTCAAGCTTCCGCGCCAGCAGCAGGATCAGGCCGAAAGCATGCTCGGCGCAGGAGATGTTGGCGCGACGCCGCAGCGTGAGCAGCTTGATGTTTTTCTCGGTGCAGGCCGCGGTGTCGATGTTGCGTAAGTTCGTGCCGAACTTCTGCACGACCTTGAGCCGGCTGGCCGCCGCCAGGTCATCCCTGCCGACCCGAAACGACTCGACCACCAGCGCGACGCAGTCCTTGAGATTCGCGCGCATCTCGGCCTCGGACGTCACCATCCGCACCTCGGCGGGATAAAGTCCCGCCGAGCCTTGCCGCACGCGCTCGCACCAGCCGGCAAAATCAGACTCATCCGTCGACATGAAATCGGCAAAGGCCGCGCGGCGCTCCTCGCTGGCCTTCGGATCGAGCACGAGCGGAATGAGCCGGGTAAACGGATCGTCCTCGACCACGATGACGGGAAGACTCGGCACTCGACAGCCTTCAATTTTTTTCGGCTCGACGTCGACGCGCAGTGCCGTGAACACGCGATTGTGCATCAGGTATGTGCCGACCAGAACGGTCAGTTCGACCACCTCGCGTTCGTTGTAGTGCTTGCGCATGGCGTTGAACACGTCGTCCGGCACCTCGGGGCCCGCGATCATCGCATCGACATAGGCGAGTGCCGCGCGTTCTGGCTCGCGAAAAAACTTTGAGGCACGCCAGTCCTTGAGCGCCTCGCATTCTTCGACGCTGACGCCGTCGGGCACGGCGATGTGCGGCACGTGCTGGTTCAGCGCATAGGCGTATTTTGCCGCCTGCGCCACACGAACGATGGCGATCTCGCGCAGTCGCGGCGTGAGCTTGGTCTTCCAGCGGATTGCGCCGATGTGCTCGAACCACGTCATCGTGACCGTGGGCGAATGCAGCAGCAGCTTGTAGATGTTGATCAGCCCGCCGCGCGCGCCCTTGATCTTGGCGATGTCCGCCGCGAGCTCGGGATGATCCTTCTCTTCGACGTATGAAATACGGGCCATCTAGGCTTCCCCAATCTCGCGCAAGACTTCCTCGGTATGTTCTCCGACCTTCGGCGGCGCGCGGTCGGCCGCGGCCCGTCGGCCGTTGATTGTGATCGGCGTGCGCACGCCTGGGATGCTGCCACCCTTGGCGTCCGGATGCGGGAGATCGACGCGCATGTCACGCGCGATCACCTGCGGGTCGTGAAACACCTCATGCAAGGTGTTGATTGGTCCTGCCGGAACCCCAGCAGCCTCGAATTGTTCTGCAAGCTCGGCCTTGGACAGTTTCTTGGTCAGTTCGAACAGGCGCGGGATCAAGGTTTCGCGATTGACCACGCGCCCCGCATTGGTTTTGTAGCGTTCATCCTGCGCCATGGCTGGATCGCCCAGGATCTGCATCATTTTGACGAACTGGCTGTCGTTGCCGCAGGCGATCAGCATCCAGCCGTCCGTGGTCGGAAAGGTCTGATAGGGCACTACGCTGGCGTGGGCATTTCCCATGCGCACCGGCGCCTTGCCGGATACGAGATAGTAGGTGCCCTGGTTCGCCAGCACGCCGACCATGGTATCGAGCAGCGCCATGTCGATGTAGCTGCCCTTGCCGGTGTGCTCGCGCTCCTTCAGCGCCGCGGTGATGGCGAGCGCGGAATAGGTCCCGGTGAATACGTCGGCGAAGGCGACGCCGAGGCGCGTCGGTTCGCCGGCCGGATCGCCGGTGATGTCCATGATGCCGCCCATGCCTTGCACGAGCAGGTCATAGCCGGCGCGTGTCTTGTAGGGGCCGTCCTGGCCGAAGCCGGTGATCGAGCAATAGATCAGACGCGGATTTTCGGCGGAGAGGCTCTGGTAGTCGAGGCCGTATTTGGCGAGGCCACCGAACTTGAAGTTCTCGATCACGACGTCCGACTTCGCGGCGAGCTTCTTGACGATGCGCTGGCCGTCGGGCGTCTCGAAGTCGATCGCGATCGAGCGCTTGCCGCGGTTGCAGGCGAGATTGTACGACGAGCTCAAGCGGCCGCCGTCCTTGTCCTCCATGAACGGCGGACCCCAACCGCGGGTATCGTCGCCTGCGCCCGGCCGCTCGACCTTGATGACCTCGGCGCCGAGATCGGCCAGCGTCTGGCCGGCCCAGGGCCCTGCCAGGATGCGTGCGAGCTCGAGGACGCGAACGCCCGCGAGCGGGCCCTTCTGCGGACCAGACATGTCGATGAGTTCCTTCCCGGATTTTCTGTCGCCGCCTTATAGCATCTTAGCAGACACGGAAACGTTCCACGGCGGCCTCGTCGACCTCGACACCCAGGCCGGAGCCTTCGGGCAGGGCAACGAGTCCGCCGGCGAGCGCTAGCGGGCGGCGTACGATGTCTTCGGCCAGATAGAAGTGGGTGAGGCTGACACCCCAGTCGGCCTTCGGCACCGTGCAGGCCAGATGCAGCGCGGCGGCGCTGGAGATGCTCGACTCGGCGATCTTCGCGGCGATGTTCACCGACAGGCCGAGCCGCCGGCACAACTTGCCGGCCTCGATTGCCGCGATGATGCCGCCGAGCTTGATCAGTTTGAGCGAGACGCCGCCAGCGCCGGCCTTTGCGCTCGTTTCGATATCGGCGAACGAATGAATGCCCTCGTCGACACCGATCGGCACCTTGGTGCCGCGCGCAAGTTTTTTCAGACCCTCGACGTCGTCATAGGCGAGCGGCTGCTCGACAAACACAAGCCGCGCTTTCCGGGTCTTTTCGACATAGCTCCGCGCGTTGGCCAGCGTCAGTCCGCAATTGGCGTCGGCGCACAGCGGCGTTTTCGGTAGCGCCTCACGCAGGGCGAAGGCGATGGCGATTTCCTTCGCCAGCGGTTTCACGCCGATCTTGAGCTTGAAGAAGTCGAAGCCTTCCTTCTGCTTGCGGTGGGCCTCGGCCACGTCTTCGTCAGCGGTCTTGTTGCCGAGGAGCCACATTGGCTTCACGCCGTTCCTGCGCGGGCGGGCAACGAGATCGATCAGCCGCTTCCCCGAGGCTCGGCCGATCAGATCCAGCACCGCCATCTCGACCGCCGAATGGGCGCCGCCGTTGCCGAGCAGAGCGCGATGCAGCGCCGGACGCAGCGCCTGCCAGTCGCGGGCGTCCTTGCCGGTCAGCATCGGCGCCAGATGGTCGCGCACGGCCGCGACCAGTCCGCCAAGCGTGTCGCCGGTCATTGTCGGAGCTGACGCCGCTTCGCCCCAGCCGACGCTGCCGTCTGCTGCCTCGATCCGTACGAGCAGATTCTGGGCAGCCGTGATCGTCTCGGCCGACATTTTCATCGGCGTCTTCAGCGGCAACGCCACCGGGATCGCATCGACGCGGTGAATGACGAGCGGAGCATGCTCGCGGCGGACATTCCTGTCCGCCGATGCTGCTATCGATCGTCCGGTTTTTTCGAGCATGAAGCCTCCGGCAGCATCCTACTCCAACTTGACGCCGCCGTCGGCGACGACCTTGCGCCAGCGCTCCACCTCGGAGGCGACGAGCTTGCTGAACTCCGCTCCGCTGACGTCCGGCACATCGGAGCCGTTCTTTTCCCAGGCCGTCTTTATTGCTGGGAGTTGCATCGCCGCTTTGACCTCTTTGGCCATGCGCTCGATTGCCTCGGGCGGAGTGCCCTTGCGCGCGAAAATGCCATACCAGGTCGAGATTTCGTAACCCGGCAATCCGGCTTCAGCCGATGTCGGCACATCCGGTATGGCCGGCGACCGCTTCGGTGCGGCGATCGCAAGCCCGCGCAGAGTGCCCCCGGCGATCTGCGGGGCGGACGTGCCGAGTCCGTCGAACACCACCGGCACGTGACCGGCCAGCAGATCCTGCATCGCGGGGCCAGCACCGCGATAGGGCACATGGTTGAGTTTGGTCTTCGCCATGATGTTGAAGTACTCGCCGGCGAGATGGTGTGTGGTGCCTGCGCCTGCGGAACCGTAGTTGACCTCGTTACTGCGGGTGTAGGCGATGAACTCAGCGAGCGTCTTGGCCTCAACCTTCCCTGGATTGACCGTGACGACATGCGGTGGGCGGGCCAGCAGTACGATCGGGATGAAGTCCTTCTCGATGTCGTAGTCGAGCTTGGAATATATCGACGGCGCGATGGTGTGGTGCGCCGCGCCGATCAGGAACGTGTAGCCGTCGGCAGCCTGCTTCGACGCATAGGAGGCGCCGAGCGTCCCGCCGGCGCCGGCCTTGTTTTCAATCAGCACACGCTGCCCTAACTGGCTGTCGAGCTGAGCGGCGAGCGGGCGCGCGAAGGCGTCGGTGCCGCCTCCCGGGGCGAAGGGGACGACGAACATGATCGGCTTCTGCGGCCAAGCCTGGGCTTGGAGATCGGCCGGCTGAAGGAAAAGGCCGGTCAGCAGCGCCAAGGGCATGAGCGAAAATTTCGTCGTCATCCTGTCTTCCTCCCAAATTTTCTGAACGTCGCCGTTATTGGCGTTTGTTGCGTTCACGCAAACTACATCTAGTTCTTCCGGCGGTGCGAGAAAAGGTCGCCTCGTGCGCCATCTTGAGCCGTGCGCAAATGACACAGCCACGCTTACTTGATACATCAAAGCAAGACGTGGATGCCCGGCACAAGGCTGGGCATAACGAAGAGGCGGAGTCATGATTCTGTTGTCCAACGGCGGCACCAATATCCAGCGGGCACAATCGCCCTCCGCCACGATCCTGGTTGGCACGGTCGACGGCGTCGCCCTGCTGGCCAAGTCCGAGCGGGGCTGGACCGTCAAGCACCGCGCGATGCAGGGCGTGTTCGTCAGCGGCGTGACCGCTCTCGACGACGGCACGCTGTTCGCTTCGACGCGCGGCGTCGGCATGGCGCGCAGCAACGACGGCGGATTCAAGTGGAACTGGGTCAACGAGGGGCTGGCGCATCACGAGTTCTGGTCCTGCCGCGCGGGCCGTCTGCAGGGCCGCGACGTGGTGTTTGCCGGCGCGCTGCCGGCGCATCTCTATGTCAGCGACGACAAGGGCAAACCCTGGCGCGAGTTGAAGGCGTTCCGCGACGCCAAGTCCGTCAAGCAATGGACCTTCCCGCCGCCGCCGCGCATCGGCCATATCAAGGACATCGTGCTCGACGGCGATAGGCTGTGGGTCGGCGTCGAGATCGGTTCGCTGCAGGTATCGAAGGACTTTGGCCAAAGCTTCACCGAGTTGCCGGTCGATCCCGATCCGCAGGAATGCGATATTCATCGCATTCTCGTCCATCCGGCGCGGCCCGATCGCATCATCATCGCCAACGGTATCGTCGGGATGATGTCGAGCGAGGACGGCGGCAAGAGCTTCCAGCGGATGAAGATGCCGAGCGAGGCGAATTATCCGGACGCGATCGTCATCCATCCCGAACAGCCCGACCTGTTGTTCATGTCGGCCGGCGTCGGCTGGCCGGTGCACTGGTATGAGCTTGGCCGCGCGCGCGGCAAGATTTTCAGGAGCCGCGATGCCGGCAAAACCTGGGAGCGGCTGCTCGGCGGCTTGCCCAACGGCCAGCGCGCGCTGTTCAGCGGCTTGACCATCGAGGCCCGCCCGGACGGCTATTCCCTCCACGCGGTCGATACCGACGGCCAAGTCTTCGAGAGCCTCGACGGTGGCGACACCTGGACGATCATCGCCGACGTGCCGCCGGTATCGAAAGCCGATTTCTACAAGGGGCTCGTTCGCGACCGCGTCAAGCTCGCCAACGTCGACGATATCGTCGCTAATCCGGCCGCGACGAAGCGCTGGCAGGAGGCTGGAAAGGCGATCTAACCTTCGCCGATCTCTTTCAAGATTTCCGCCGTGTGTTCGCCAAGCCTTGGGGCAGGGCGCTCGGCCGCCATCGGCTTGCCGTCCACCACGATCGGCGTGCGCACGCCGGGGATCGTGCCGGCCTTGGCGAAGGTGCTCGGCAAATCGAGCTTCATGCCGCGATGCTTGACGTGCGGGTCGTCGAACACCTGGTCGAGATTGTTGATCGGGCCGGCGGGAACGCCGACCGCTTCGAGCTTGTCGGCCAAATCCTGCATCTTGAACTTCATGGTCAGTACCGTGAGCTTGCCGGTGAGCTCCGCGCGATTGGCGAGCCGTGCCTTGTTGTCGATGTAGTTCGGATCCTTCGCCAGTTCTGGCGCGCCAAGCACCCCGCAAAGCTTGACGTACTGGCTGTCGTTGCCGGTGGCGATGATGATGT
>Ga0070674_100001468_pt1 | contig 12579 bp, 10 predicted proteins | sample KBSM33metaG_FD_65344 | JGI IMG/M metagenome (GOLD analysis project Ga0070674, IMG submission 65344) | Miscanthus rhizosphere microbial communities from Kellogg Biological Station, Michigan, USA - KBS M3-3 metaG | ecosystem: Host-associated > Plants > Roots > Rhizosphere > Soil ... | reverse complement strand
CAGATAGAAGGCGGGAGTGCGAAGGATGGCGTGCAGGGCGGGGCTTTCAGCGCCGCCATGCGGCCCTGAAAGGGCCGCGCCACGATCGTTCGCGTCATCAGCCGGCGGCTCGCGCACGAAGTAGGCGAGCGGGAACGCGATCAGCACGATCAGCACGCCGAGCGCCTGCAGCGACCCGCGCCATCCGAGGTGATCGGTCATCCACTTGGCCAGCAGCGGCACGATCGCGCCGCCGACGCCGATCCCGAGATACGCGATCCCCATCGCCTTGCCGCGCGTCCGATCGAACCATCGCGACAGGAGCACCTGGGACGGCAGCGGCCCACCGCAGACGTAGCCGAGCGCGTTGAAGAAATAAAAGACGTAGAACGTCCAGGCCGCCGACACCGTGCCGAGACCGACGAGCGCGCCGCCCGCCATCACGATGCCCGTCATCATCAGCCGGCGCGGCCCGAACCGGTCGACGATCCACCCGGCGGCGAAGCCGAACAGCGGCCCGACGATCAGCTTGCTGATCGCATTGCCCGACGTCACCATCGTCCGCGACCAGCCGAGCTCGCGAACCATGAAGTCGTAGTAGAGCGGCAGCCCGTACAGCGAGAGGCCGACGACGGAAAACAGCGCCGCAAACGCCGTGGCGGTGGCGCGAGTGCCGCCTCGTGTCTGTTCGGAGTTCAGAGCCATAGTCGTATTGCGGATCTCGGATTGCGGATTGCGGATTTATTATGGACTGCGGATTGTGGATTGCGGAATCCGCAATTCATCGCGCCGCTCCCGAGGATTCTCGAACGATCAGGCGGGGCGGAATGATGACGCGCTGGGGCTCGTCGACTTCGAGATCGAGGCCGTTCAGCAGCAACTCCGCGGCGTGGCGTCCCTGATCGCGCCTCGACCAGCCGACCGTCGTGAGCGGGACGCGCAGCAGATCGCCGAGCGCGATGTCGCCGACACCGACGACCGCGATATCGTCCGGCACGGTCAGGCCCGCCTCCCACACCGCTTTCATCGCGCCGATGGCGGACGGATCGTTGGCGGCGAACACGGCGTCAACGCGCGGCCGGACCGTCAGCAGCCGCTTCATGGTCCGATAGCCATCGCTCTCCATGAAGCCGCCGCGAACGATCCAGTCGGCTGAAGCCTTGATCCCGCGGGCCTTGAGCGCCTCGCGCCAGCCGCGCTCGCGGCGCTTCGCGTGGGCGATCGGCGGGCCGCCGATGTGCGCGATGGCACGGCGTCCGAGATCGAGCAGGTGCGAGGTGGCGAGCTGTCCGACCTGCTCGTCGTCGGTGAGGACGCGGTGGCATTTGACGCTCGGGTGATCGTCGCGGTCGATCATGACGAGGGTCGTGCCGCGCGTCGTCAGCTGCTGGAGCATGTCGGTGTTGCCCGAGGCATGCGCCGAGGCGAGGACGATGCCGTCCACCTGCCGGCCGCGCAGCATCTCGAGCTCCGCCCGCTCCTTGCCGGGATCCTCGCTCGAGCTGCACAGGAGCAGGCCGAAGCCGCGCACGCTGGCGACCGGCTCGATGCCGGCGATGATCTCGACGAAGAAGGAGTGCATGAGATCCGGGATGACGATGCCGAGCGTGTGGGTGCGGCGCAGGCTGAGGCTGCGCGCGACGGCGTTGCGCTGGTAGCCGAGCTCTTCGACCTTCGCGAGGACGCGGCTGCGGGTCGCCTCGCTGATGTCGGCGTGGTGGTTCAGCACCTTCGACACCGTCGTGATCGAGACCCCGAGGTCGCTGGCAATCCGCTTCATCGTGGTCGTGTGCATGCCCGGCCGCGCTCCTTGGCGTTCGCTGACTTTAGCGCCGATTGCCTTGACTTTACCGGTAAAGCATAGAATAACAGCGCCCATATGAATTGGCCGCCGCGGCGCTCTGGGCCCCTGCCGATCATCGCACGCAGTGTGATTGCGGCGCTCGCCGTCGCGGCCGCCGAGCCCGCCGTTCGTGAAAAAGGGGCCGTACCCCTTTTCGCGGCGCAGGCAACCGTCGATGCAGCGAAGGAGAAGCGGCTCGCGTGGTTCCGCGAGGCGAAGTACGGCCTCTTCATCCACTGGGGCCTCTACGCCATTCCGGCCGGGCAATGGAACGGGAAGCGATCGCTCGGGCTCGGGGAATGGGTGATGCTCCGGTCGACGGTGCCGGTGAAGGAGTACGAACGGCTCGCGGCGCGGTTCAACCCGGTGAAGTTCGACGCCGACGAGTGGGTGACGCTGGCGAAGGACGCCGGCATGAAGTACATCGTGATCACGTCGAAGCATCACGACGGCTTCGCGCTGTTCAAGTCGCAGGCCAGCCCTTACAACGTCGTCGATGCGACGCCGTTCAAGCGCGACGTGCTGAAGGAACTGGCGGACGCATGCGCGCGCGGCGGCATCCGCCTCGGGTTCTACTACTCGCAGTCGCAGGATTGGCACGAGCCGAACGGCGCGGGCAACACCTGGGACTTCGGCGCCGACGACAAGAAGGACTACGACCAGTACCTGCGCGGCAAGGCAGAGCCGCAGGTCCGCGAGCTGTTGACCGGCTACGGTCCGGTCGCGCTGATCTGGTTCGACACGCCGCGGATGATGACCGGCGACCGGCCGCATCGCTTCACGAAGATCGTCCGCGAGCTGCAGCCTGACACGCTCATCGACGGCCGGCTCGGCGCCGAAGGCGACTATGCGAGCACGGGCGACAATGTCATCCCGCCGGCGGTATCCGGCGAAGCCTGGGAGGTCCCGGCGACGATCAACCACACGTGGGGGTATCGCACCGACGACACCGACTGGAAGTCGCCCGGCCAGATCACCTTCAAGCTCGTGGACATCGTGAGCAAGGGCGGCAACTACCTGCTCAACGTCGGCCCGACGGCCGAGGGCGTCATCCCGCAGCCGAGCCAGGAGATCCTCCGCACCGTCGGCCGGTGGCTGCGCGTAAACGGCGAGGCGGTGTACGGCGCCGGCGCCACACCGTTCGGCGACGAGCTGGGCGAGGCGAGCGGGCGCGGCGCGAAGGACGTGCGCGGCGACGCCCTCGTCTACCAGCAGATCCAGTGGCGCGTCACGACGAAGCCGGGCAAGCTGTACTTCACGTTCTTCGACGAGCCGCGGGCGCCGTTCGCGCTGCCGCGGATGAAGAACACGGCGACGCGTGCCTACCGGCTCGCCGACAAGGCGCCGGTCGACATGAAAACGGAGAATGGACGCACGGTCCTCACTCTCGATCGCCCGATCCTCGATCCGATGGCCACCGTCGTTGTCGTCGAGTTCGAGGGGACCAAGGTCGAGCCAATCAGGTAAATTAGGAGCCTATGACCCTTCAGCAGCTCGCGAAAGACACCTGCATCGTCCGCAACACCGCCGGGCGCAAAGGACGCCACATTGCCGTCGAGCCCGGCGACACCGCGTCGCGCTACCTGCGCTACGGACGCATCGTGCTCGACACCGGCGACGCGCCGATGCGCTTCGACACCAAGGAGCTCGAGACCGGGCTGATCTGCCTGAAGGGATCGGCCACCGTGAAGGCGAACGGTGAATCGTTCACGCTCGGCCGGCTCGACTCGGTGTATGTGCCGCGCGATTCGTCGATCGAGGTCACGGCGGGATCGGGCGGCTGCGACCTCGCCGAGGTCGCGGCGCCGGTCGACGCGAAGTATCCGGTACAGTTCGTGCCGTTCGCCGACGTGCAGAAAGATCCCGGGCTGCGGTTCAACGCCGGCAAGGAGACCAACCAGCGCGAGGTGAACGTGCTCATCGGCAAGAACGTCGAGGCCGGCCGGATCATGGCCGGCGTGACCTTCAGCGCGCCCGGCAACTGGACCTCGTGGCCGCCGCACGAGCACGCCGCGATGCTCGAGGAGGCGTACGCCTACATCGACATGCCGGCGCCGTCATTCGGCCTGCAGCTGGTCTACACGGACACGAAGGAACCGGAGATCGCGACGATCGTGCGCGAGGGGGACGTCGTGCTGATGCCGCAGGGCTACCACCCGAACGTCGCGGCGCCGGGCGGCTCGATCAACTTCCTGTGGATGATGGCGGCGACGCGCGAGCGCGAAGATCGAAAGTACGGCGTCTTCAACGTGCAGCCCGAGTTCGCGCCCCCGCCGGCCCCGGCGGACAAGGGCCGATGAACTGGGCGTCGATTCCGGCGACCCGCGTGGCCGAGGGCATCGAGCGGCAGATGGTGTACGGCGAGCGCCTGATGGTCTGCCGGCTGCGCCTCGCCGCGCACGTCGTGACGCCGGTGCATTCGCATCCCCACGAGCAGATCACGATGATCGAGCGCGGGCGCGCCCGTTTCACCGTGGACGGCGCCGATCGCGTGCTGTCGGCCGGCGACGTGCTGCACCTCCCGTCGAACGTGCCCCACGGCGCGGCGATGCTCGACGAGGAAGTCGTGCTCATCGACGTCTTCACACCCGTGCGCGAGGACTTTCTTCCGTAAGACGCTGGTTCAGAAAAGGCGCCGGTAGTCGGCGTCGTCGACCGGCACGCCGACGACCAGGCTGCGCCGGGTTGCGACGGCGTGCGTCACCGCGCCGGCGAGCTCGTCCGGGTTGGTGGTGCGCAGGCCGTCCACGCCGCAGGCCTCGGCCATCTTCACCGTGTCGATCGGCCCGAACTCCACGCGATACGGCTCGAGCTTTTTTCCCGCCTGCGCCAGCTTGATGAGCGAGTAGCTGCCGTCTTCGAGCACCACGGTGATGAAGGGGGCGCCGACGCGCTCGGCGGTCTCGAGCTCCTGGGCGTTCATCGAGAAGCCGCCGTCGCCCACGGCCGCGAGCACCGGCACATCGGGCCGCGCGAGCTTGGCGCCGATGGCGGCGCTCAGTCCGTACGCCATCCCGGACAATCCGTTGGACATCCAGAACGTCTGCGGCTCGCGGCTGGGCCAGAACTGGCCGAACAGATATTTGTGTGAGCCGACGTCGGTCGTGACGATCGTCTCCGGCGGCAGGACTGCGGCCAGCGCCTTGACGAGATCACCCGGCCACATGACGCCCGCGGCGCTCGACCGATCCTCCAGCCTCGCGCGGCGCTGCTGCTGAAATTCGCCGAACGGCGCCGCCCACGTGGCAGGCGGCGGCGTGCCCAGCAGCGCGTCGAGGACACGGGCGTGATCGACGAGCGGCGTGTCCGCCGGCACGATGCCGCCGACGTTCTCCGCCTCGAGAACCCAGTGAATCGGGAGCTCGGCGTGCCAGAGGCTGTCGATCTCCACCGGATCCAGGCCGAAGCCGATCCGCAGGTCCGCCGCCTCGATCGCCTGCCGCATCAGGTCGTCGGCGGCCATGCCGCCCACCACTCCGACGAAATTCGCGGCGGTTTCGTCGACGATGCCCTTGACCTTGGGGGTGACCGCGACGGGCAGATCCCATTCGGTCACCCATCGGCGTATCCGTGGGGCGTTGGCCGGATCGATGCCCAGCCCGATCATGACGAGCGGTCGCTTCGCCTTCTTCAGAAGATCCCTGAGGGCGTTCGCGCTGCCCTCGGCGTCTCCCTGGCGCGCGGGACTGGCCGCCGCGACCGGTGCCGCGGCGGGGCGCTCCGTCGCGGCGTCCGCCGGCTTCAGCGCTTCCCTCGCCGACAAGGTCAGGTAGACCGCTCCAAACGGGCGGCGCATGCACGCCGCCAGCGCGCGCGGCACAACGTCGCCGACCGTCGCGGCGGTGATCTTCGCGACGTGCTTCGCGATCGGGCGGTAGACGTCGTGGAGCGGCAGCAGTTGATGCGTGTGGCTCGCCGGAAACTCATCGGGCAGTTGCGCCGAGATGGCGAGCAGCGGCTCCTGGTCGAGATACGCGTTGCTCAGCGGCAGCATCAGGTTGGCCGCGCCCGGACCGAGCGTGGCCACCACCACGCCGGGCTGTCCGCGCAACTTGCCATGGACCGCCGCGGCGATGCCGGCGTTGGCCTCGTGCCGCATCAGGACGAAGTCCACGCCGGCGGCGCGGAGCGCATCCATCAGCACGAGCACTTCGCCGCCGGGAAGCCCGAAGACGCGCTCGATGCCGGCGTCGGCGATGATCTTTGCGGTGGCTGCCGCAGTGGAAGCGATCACTTCACCTCATACGCGATCAGGAGCACGAGGTCCTCGCTGCCGACCTGCTTGAGCCCGTGCGAGCTGCCGGGACGCGTCAGGATGGCGGTGCCCGGGCCGACGTCGACCGGCTTGTCGTCGAGCGTCATCACGCCTTTGCCGCTGAGGACGTAGTACACCTCGTCCTCTTTCTGCTCGTGGTAGCCGATGCCCGACCCCGGCTTCATCGCGCGCTTGCGGAAGACGAACGGCATCTTCGGGGCCTTCGCGAAGAACGAGTAGCCGACGGTCTGGCCGCCGCCGTTGTGGGTGCCGGGCTCCGTCTTCGCCACCTCGGCGTCGCGCTCGATGATGTAGCCGCCTTTGGCCGCATGCTGGGCGCCGGCGACGGCCGCCGCGCCGATCAGGATGCCGGTGAGAATGCTGGTGATCGTTTTCATTGAATCCTCCGATTGGTTTCCGTCCGCACGTCACGAATCGTGATCGCCTCGGGCCTGGCCACGTAGAACGGATCGAGCGGAAAGCAGCCGGAGACGAGCCCCAGCCGCGGGCCGGTGGTGCAGTCGCTGAACGTCCGGCAGAACGCGTTGCGGCGAAGCGGCGCGCCGGCGAGCACGTCCGCCGGCAGATCGGGATACGACAGCACGATGCGCCCCAGGCCGACCAGATCGCACAGACCTTCGCGCACGTTGTGCTGCGCCACGTGCGGCAGCCATTCCTGCAGGTAGCTGTAGGCGGAGCCGACGATGACCAGGCCCGGAAACGAGCGCTTCAGGAGCGCGGTCGCGCGAATCTGCCGCGCCACGCCGCGCAGCGGATCCTCCGGCGGCTCGTAGCCGTCGAGCGGCGGGAACGCCGCCGGCCGCTGGATGTGCGGATTGTAGTACGGGCTGCCGGCGGTCACGCAGATCGATCTGACGCCGAGGCGCTCCAGCATGCGCAGCACCGCGCGGGGCTCGTCGAGCGCCGCGTCCAATTGCTCGTCGTCCGCAATCACTCCGAAGCCCACCGCGCGTTGAGCGTTGAGCGTTGAGAGTTGCTCACCCTCGACAGGTTCGGGCTCCCCGACCCCGTCCGGCCGCTTCCGATACGGCACCATGTCGAACACCGAGAGACGCACGACCACCTGCAGGCCCGGAACCTCCAGGTGAATGCGCTCGATCACGCGGCGCATGAAGCGGGTGCGGTTTTCGAGCGGCCCGCCGTACGGCCCGCTGCGGCCGCGGGCGCCGAGCAGCTCGTGACCGAGATAGCCGTGACAGGCCTTGACGTCGACGAACCCGAACCCGGCGTCGCGCGCGAGGCGTGCCGCGGCGACGAAATCGTCCTCGAGCCGCGCCAGCTCGTCGTCGTTCAGGATCCGGATGCCGTGTGGAAAGCGGCGATCCAGCACCGGATGCTCCCATGCGGCGAGCGGCGCCGGCCGATCGTAGACGTCTGGCCTCGCGTAACGTCCCGAGTGCGTGAGCTGAAGGCCGACAAAGAGATCCGCGTCGGCGCCGGGGCCGAAGCGTTCGCGGTGCGCGCCAATCAGCTCGTCGCGCAGCCCGGCGATCGCGGCCTGTGTGGAGGGCGTCATCACCAGCTGATGCGGGTTGGCGCGGCCATCACGCCGGACCGCGACCGCCTCGCCGCCCCAGATCAGCTTCGCGCCGCTGATGCCGAAGTTGCGCCAGCGGCGGCGCGTCAGATCGCTCGGTGCCCCGTCGCTCGTGCCGTCCCACCCTTCCATCGGCAGGATGCAGAACCGGTTGCCGACGCGGGCACCGCCGACGGCGATCGGCATCGCGAGCGGCGTCTGCGAAGGCGCCGCGAGCTGGTCGTCGAGCGCCAGCGGAATGCCATGGCGCTCGAGGTGATCGCGCAGAGCCGCGGCGGTTTTGAGCGTAGCGATCCGGGGGTACGACATGCGGCTCACGTCGTGGCCGGCTCCAGCCAGACCTCGCCGTCAGGGTAACGGTACGCGAAGCGCGAAGCCGCCAGCATCGTGATGCTGTAGCCCGGACGCGCCGGCGCGAGGTACCGCCCGTGGCGCACTGCGACCCGATCCTCGAAATGCTCGTGCAAGTGGTCCACGTATTCGATGACGCGCCCTTCCATCGTGCCCGACACCGCGACGTAGTCGAACATCGACAGGTGCTGCACATACTCGCACAACCCGACGCCGCCGGCGTGCGGGCAGACCGGCACGCCGAACTTTGCCGCGAGCAGGATGACGGCGAGGTTTTCGTTCACGCCGCCCAGCCGGCAGCTATCGATCTGGCAGAAGTCGATCGCGCGCGCCTGGAACAGCTGCTTGAACACGATGCGGTTGGCGCAGTGCTCCCCCGTCGCGACGCCGATGCCGAGCTCGCGCACCGCCCTCGCAATCGTCGCGTGCCCCAGCACATCGTCCGGGCTCGTCGGCTCCTCGATCCACCACGGCTTGAACGAGGCGAGCTCGGCGACGCGCTCGATCGCCTCATCGACGTCCCATTTCTGGTTCGCATCGATCATCAGCGTGCGATCGGCGCCGACCTCCTCGCGGACGAGACGCAAACGCCGGGCGTCGTCTTCCGGTGGTCCGCCGACCTTCACCTTGAAATGCGTCCAGCCATCGGCGAGCGCCTCCCGGCAGCGCGCGCGGATCTCCTCGTCCGGGTATCCCATCCAGCCGACCGACGTCGTGTACGCCGGATACCCCGTACGCAGCAGCTGCTTCTCGCGGTCGCCTTTCGTGGACGCCTGCTTCTCGAGCAGGGCGAGCGCTTCGTCCGGCGTCAGCGCGTCGGTGATGTAGCGGAAATCGATGCACGACACCAGCTGCCGCGGCGTCATGTCGGCGAGCAGCTTCCACACCGGCTTGCGCTCGGCCTTCGCGTACAGGTCCCACACGGCGTTCACGATGGCCGCCAGCGCGAGATGGATCACGCCCTTTTCCGGGCCCAGCCATCGCAGCTGGGAGTCGGAGGCGAGGCGGCGCCAGAAACCGGCAAAGTCTGCGGTGATGTCGTCGAGCCGTTGCCCGACCACGAGGTGCCGGAAGGCGTCGATCGCCGCGGCGCAGACTTCGTTGCCGCGCCCGATGGTGAACGTCAGGCCGTGCCCCTCGAGGCCGGCGTCGGTCCGCAGGATCACGTACGCCGCCGAGTAGTCCGGATCGACGTGCACGGCATCGGTCCCGGCGAGGGTGCGCGACGTCGGAAAGCGCAGGTCGAGGACCTCGAGGCCACGGATGATCACGGGGCCAACTCTCCACCACGGAGGACACGGCGGACACGGAGGTCAACTCCGTTTTCGTACCGGACTTCTCCTCCGTGTCCTCCGTGTCCTCCGTGGTTCAGGGTCTTCATGTTGCCTTCTGTCTCCACCGATCGAGCCCGACCGCGAAGACGATGATGGCGCCGGTGACGATCTGCTGCACCCAGTTCGGCAGGCCCTGCTGCGAACACCCGATCTGAATCACCGCCATGATCGCGGCGCCCGCGATCGTGCCGACGACGCTCCCTCGCCCGCCGAGCAGGCTGCCGCCGCCGATGATGACGGCGGCGATCACGTCGAGCTCGAGGCCCTGCGCGACCGTGGGATCGCCGACCGACAGCTTCGAAAACTGGAGCACGCCCGAGAGCGCCGCCAGCGCCGCGCCCACAGTGTAGACCGCCAGCTTGGTCCGGTTGATCCGCACGCCGCAGAGCCGCGCCGTCCGCTCGCTCGATCCGATCGCGAAGAGATGCCGGCCGAACCGCGTGTACTGCAGCGTGAACGCGACGGCGACGGCAAGGACCAGGGTCATCCAGATGCCCGCCGGCAGAAGCCAGCCGCGTCCGTCCCGCGCGGTACGCAACAGGTCGTTCAGCCACGTGATCGGCGCGTCGACGCGCCGCTCGTCGGCGAGCCCTTTCGCGGCGCCGCGCACCAGCAGCATCGTCCCGAGGGTCACGATGAACGGGACGACGCCGAGCTGGGTGATGAGCAGCCCGTTGATCGCCCCGCACAGCGCACCGGCGGCGACCGCGCCGAGCGCCGCGGCCAGCGGGCCGGCGCCCTGCTGCAGGAGCACCGCCGTCACCACCGTGCTCAGTGCGACGATCGATCCGACCGACAGGTCGATCCCACCGGAGACAATGATCATCGTCATCCCGAGCGCGGCGACGCAGACGATGACCGTCTGACGCGCCATCAGCTCGAGGTTCGCGGCCGCGAAGAACTGCGGGCCGATGAGCGCGCCGAAGGCGAGCGCGACGACCACGAGGCCGATGAGGACCCCGCGCTCGTTGACGAGGCGCCGCGCGCTTATGAAGCGCGCGCTCCCGACGCTTCCATCAACAGCGAGTGCTCTGTCCATGCTTCCACCGGCTGCGCCGGCCCGAGGCGGCCGCGCGACATCACCGCAATCCGATCGCAGACGCCGAGCAGTTCCGGCAGGTAACTGCTGACGAGCAGCACCGCTTTTTCGCGGCCCTGAAAGGGCCGCGCCACGCCTGGTGGGGCGGAGACACCCTGTGGGGCGGCCTTTTCACCCCTCGATGAACTCGGGGTGCCCTGAGCTTGTCGAAGGGCAGGGCCGCCGGAGACCAACTCGTCGATCAACTGATAGATCTGCGCCTTGCTGGCGACGTCGATCCCGCGGGTCGGCTCGTCGAGCACCAGCACGTCGACATCGTGGTGGAGCAATCGCCCGACCGCCACTTTCTGCTGGTTGCCGCCGGAGAGCTGCCCGATCGTTTGGCGCGGATGCGAGCAGCGAATCCCGAGGCGATCGATCCACCGCGCGGCGGCGCGATCCTGCCGCCCCGGCCAGACCGTGAAAGCCGGACCGAACGGCTCGAGCCGCGTGAGGGTCATATTGTCGGCGACGCTCAACCCCATCGCGAGCCCTTCGCCCGCGCGGTCTTCGCTGAGCATCCCCATCCCCTGCCGCCACCGGTCGTGCGGCCCGGACCATCCGGAGTACGCGCCGACACTGACGCGTCCGTCCCTGACCGGCTCGAGGCCGAAGATCGCGCGGAGCAGCCGCGTGCGCCCGGCGCCGAGCAGTCCGGCAATCCCGAGAATCTCGCCGCGCCGAAGCGTCAAGGTGGCCGCGCCCGGCACCAGGCCGTCGAGCTCGAGGACCGGCTCGCCCGCGGCGCGCACGCCGTGCGGATAGAGCTCGCCGAGCGTGCGCCCCACCATCAGGCCGACGATGGCCTCCGCCGGCATGTCCGCGGTCATGCCGCCGCCGGCGTTCTTCCCGTCGCGGAGCACCACCACACGATCCGACACCGCCTTCACTTCCTCGATGAAGTGGGAGATGTAGACGATCGCGATCTGCTGTGCCTTGAGACGCGCGATGAGCGCGAAGAGCGCGTGCACGTCCGCATGTCCGAGGCTGCTGGTCGGCTCGTCGAGGACGAGGACCCGGCACCCGATGGCGAGCGCGCGCGCAATCTCGACGAGCTGCTGCGCCGCCGGCGTCAGCTCGCCGACCGGCCGCTCGGGGGCGATATCGCGGTGGCCGAGCTCGGCGAGCGCGGCCATCGCCGTCGCGCGCATCCGCTCGCGCTGCACGAGGGCGAACGGCGCGGCGGCGCCGCCGCGCACCGGCTCGACGCCGAGCACGATGTTCTCCATCACGCTCAGGTGCGGGGCGAGCGACAGCTCCTGGTAGATCATCGCGACGCCGGCGCGCCGCGCGGCCAGCGGATCGCGAGGCGCGTAGTCGGCGCCGTCGAGGCGCATGACGCCGGCGTCGGGTCTGAGCGCGCCGGCGAGCATCGCCATCAGCGTGCTCTTTCCGGCGCCGTTCTGGCCGACGAGCGCGCAGACCTCGCCGCCGCGCACGGCGAGATCCACGCCATCGAGCGCGGTGGTCGCGCCGAAGGCTTTGCGCACGCCGCGCATCTCGAATCGCGGGGTGGTCACCGGCCCAGCCACTTCGACAGGTCCGGGTGCAGCAGCTCCTTCGCGTCGGGATCGTTCATGCGCTCACGCGTGATCAGCCGCACGCCGGTATCGATCCGCCGCTCCACGGACTGGCCGTTCAGGTGCGCCATCATCGTCTTGACCCCCAGATACCCCATGTTGACCGGATCCTGCAGGACGAGGCCATCGATGTGCCCATCGGCCAGCCCCTTCGCCAGCGTGTCCGACGCGTCGAAGCCGACGAACTTCACCTTTCCCGCCCAGCCGTTGTCCTCCAGCACGCGGAGCATCGCCAGCGACGTCGACTCGTTCGGACAGAAGATGCCGTCGACCCCGAGACTCCCGTCGGGCCGCTTGAAGCGGCTGAGGAGCGCCTCGCCTTTCTTGTACGCGCCCTCGACGTCGGCGCCGCCATACTGATTGGCGCTGACCACCTCGATCGCCTTCTGCGCGCCGACCGCCTCGAGAAATCCTTCCTCGCGCTGGATGGTGCTGTCCGATCCTTCGGCGTAGCGGAGCAGCACGACCTTGCCGGCGTTGTGCAGCAAGCCGGCGAGATGCTCGCCCGCCATGCGTCCGCCTTTGCGGTTGTCGGTCGCGACGAAGCTGACGTAATCGTCGCCCTTCAGCCCCGAATCGATGACCACCACCGGGATGTTCC